>ENA-ORXT01002934-ORXT01002934.1-marine-metagenome-genome-assembly--contig:-NODE-2934-length-19555-cov-4.121573_pt1 | contig 19555 bp, 17 predicted proteins | sample MGYA00237868_ERZ511482 | MGnify/ENA metagenome assembly ERZ511482
CCGATTTGGAGATAAAGATTTTTGATTCATTATAGGCATTTTTCAAGGTAATAGTAGCACTATTGCCGAAAAAAATAACGACGAATGTATCAAAAAGATGATCGGTGAAATTGGAAAGTTATTATTTACTGATTCCTTAAAAACGTTGAAATACAAAAATGCATCTTTTACTCATTTTATTATGTTTTCAAACGACTTTTATTTGAAAATTAATGAAACTATGTAATAGTTGGACAAAGAACAATGAATATTACAACAATTTAAACGATTTTTGCATTTTATTGGGTGAACCAGAAACTTCAACATGGAGAACGATCAAATTAGAAAAACCATTGAAGCCTTTAAAGATGTTAATGTTTTGGTTGTAGGAGATGTCATGATTGACCGCTACATCAAAGGAAATATTAATCGAATTTCACCAGAAGCTCCCGTACCTGTTGTAGAGGTCACTTCGGTTGAAGATCGGCTTGGGGGAGCAGCCAATGTGGCACTAAACCTTAAAAAACTTGGTGCGACGCCCATTTTATTATCGGCAATTGGTGACGACGACGACGGCCATTATTTTCTTAAAATGTTGCACAAGGAGGAGATTTACTCTTCGGGTATGGTATTGGACAATAGCCGTAGAACCACCATTAAGGCAAGGGTCGTTAGCCAGAAACAACAAATGATTCGTCTCGATTATGAGGAAGTTGCCCCCATTGGCAAACAAGTCGTTATCAATTTGATTGATCGCTTTGTAGAAATAATAGAAGACAATGCACCCAAAGCAGTTATCTTGCAAGATTACAACAAAGGGGTGATGACTACTTCCATCATTCAAAACTTGATGCAAATTTGTTCTAAAATGAACATTCCCGTTGCGGTTGATCCAAAGTATGATAATTTTTCTACTTACCAAAACTGTACGTTGTTTAAACCTAATTTGAAAGAAGCAAATGCTTTTATAGACATTGATTTGAATACTGCTTCTGATCAGGTCTTGGGCGAAGCTTTAAAAGTATTGGCTGAAAAACTGAATGCCCAAAATGTGGTCATGACGTTATCTGAAAGAGGGATGGTGGTATATGACGGTAAACAAATCAGTCATCTTCCTGCTTACAAACGAAATATTTCTGATGTTTCGGGAGCAGGCGATACAGTTATCAGCATCTTAGCTTTAGGAATGGCACTTGGGCAACATTTTTTGGCTACTGCCGAACTGGCAAACATTGGTGGAGGCTTGGTTTGTGAAAAATCTGGAGTAGAGCCAATTTATGCCGAAGAACTAATCAAGGAAACCGAACGAATCGTAAAAAATCTGTAGATGTGCTGTATTGCTCAAGCATAATTTGGTAAAATGAAAGCGGAAGCGGCTTTTTTGTAACTTTGAATCTAAAACACAACTCATCTAAGAATCTCAAATCTCATACCCTAGCAAAATCATAAATCATAACAAGTATAAAATAATATGAAATATTTACCAGTCGATTTAAGACTCTTTGAACACAATAGAAGGCGTTTTACGCAAAAAATTCTTCCCAATTCCATTGCCATTTTTAATTCAAATGATGAAATGCCACGATCAGCCGATGGGCATTTTAACTTCAGGCAAAATTCTGACCTTTTTTATTTAACAGGCATAGACCAAGAGAAATCTATTCTGGTATTGGCGCCAGACAGCCCCAAAGAAAATTTAAGAGAGGTTTTGTTTCTAAGAAAAACCAATGAGCACATTGCTGTTTGGGAAGGGCATAAATATACCAAGGAGGAAGCCCGTAAAGCTTCTGGTATTCAAAGTGTTTACTGGATAGAAGATTTTGAGTTGCTGCTGCCAGAAATGATGAACCTTTCTGAAAATTGCTACTTGAACTTAAACGAACATACTCGTTTTGAAACAGCTGTTCCTTATAGAGATCTTCGCTTTGCACACAAATTGAGAGAGCATTTTCCTTTACATACTTTTAAAAGATCAGCTCCCATTTTATCTGAATTGAGAGCTGTAAAACATCGGTATGAAATTGAGATGATTGAGGAGGCAATCAGCATTACGGGCAAAGCTTTTGATCGGGTGATGAAGTTCATCAAACCAGGTGTGATGGAATATGAAGTGGAGGCAGAAATCATCCATGAGTTTCTCCGAAATCGTGCGACTGGTCATGCATACAGCCCTATTATTGCTTCTGGTAAAAATGCCTGTGTGCTCCACTATGTTGACAACAATTTAGAATGTAAAGAGGGCGATTTAATTCTAATGGATTTTGGAGCAGAATATGCCAATTATGCTGCGGATTTAACCAGAACCATTCCTGTAAATGGGCGTTTTACCGAAAGACAAAAAGCAGTTTATGAAGCAACGCTTAGGGTGACAAAAGCCGCCACCGATATGCTCCGCCCAGGAACTATGATTGAACAATACCACAAAGAAGTAGGTAAAATTATGGAATCTGAATTGGTTGGATTGGGGCTTATAAGCAAAGAGGACGTCGCCAAACAAAATCCTAAGTCACCTGCCTACAAAAAATACTTTATGCACGGTACTTCTCACTTCTTGGGGCTAGATGTACACGATGTTGGAAATCGCTACAAACCCATAGAGGCAGGAATGGTCTTTACGTGTGAACCAGGTATTTATATTCCAGAAGAAAAAATAGGCATCAGAATCGAAAACGATATTCTAGTGACAGAGGGAGATCCCATGAATCTTATGGAAAATATTCCAATGGAAGTAGAAGAAATAGAATCAATCATGAATTAGATGTGAGATATGAGATGTGAGATATGAGACCCCGTAAGTTTGCAGTATTTTATCTCACATCTCACATCTCACATCTCAAATCTCACATCTCACATCTCAAACCTAAATAGGACTATGAACAATATATCAGTAATTGGTGCAGGTACAATGGGCAACGGCATTGCTCACGTATTTGCTATGAAAGGACATAAGGTTACTTTAATAGACATTAGTGAAGTTGCTTTGGAAAAAGCAATGGCGACCATTGATAAGAACCTGGAACGAATGTTGGCAAAGGAAAGAATCAGTGGCGACGATAAGGCTGCAACCTTGGCAAATTTACAAACAGCAACTGAGTTGAATGCTGCTGCGGAAGCAGACTTGGTCATTGAGGCGGCAACAGAAAATGTGGATTTAAAGCTAAAAATATTCAAGCAATTGGATGAACTGTGTAAACCTGCGACCATTCTCGCAAGCAACACGTCATCCATATCTATTACCAAAATAGCTGCTGCCACCAATAGAGCCGAACAGGTGATTGGAATGCACTTTATGAATCCTGTTCCTGTAATGAAATTGGTAGAAGTCATCAATGGCTACTCAACCAGTAAAGAAACGACTCAACGAGTAATGGAGATGAGCCAGGCATTGGGGAAAGTACCTGTAAAGGTAAACGACTATCCTGGTTTTGTTGCCAACCGCATTTTATTGCCTATGCTCAACGAAGCTTTTTATGCCTTGTTTGAAGGTGTTGCTGGTGTTGAGGAAATAGACACCGTCATGAAACTAGGAATGGCGCATCCGATGGGTCCTTTACAATTGGCAGACTTTATTGGGCTAGATGTTTGTTTGTCTATCTTAAGAGTCTTACACGATGGGTTGGGCAATCCCAAATACGCACCTTGTCCACTATTGGTCAATATGGTCATGGCTGGAAAACTGGGTAGAAAATCCGGAGAGGGCTTTTATGTCTATACCAAAGGAAGTAAAGATTTGGTCGTATCCAATCAATTCTTAGCCTAAAATATATTTTAACTATAATTACTAGACATAAGATGTGAGATTTGAGACGCTAGACTCAATTTCGCTAAAAACCCTTGGGTTTTTAGCGATTTGCTTAAACTTTAAAGTCTAAAATCTCATATCTAGCGTCTAAATGTCTAGTAGTGAGTATTAGGTTTTACTTATTTGTTTTATATTGTGCATTGTTGTTGTTTTGATAAAAAACAATAATTCTCAAAACTATGGAGAACTGATTTGCCTATTTTAGAGTTTAAATAATGGGATGCTTTATAGCTATTTTATCAAACATTCCAATTTCGCCTAGTTTTTGCTTGCATCAATCAAAATTATTGAGAATGAATCATATTGTTTTCTTCTTCTTTTCACTCTTGCTTTTCAGCAGTTCACTGGTTACTTACGCCTCCGATATACAATATATTGAGAACAAAGGACAGTCCCCCTCTCAAGTCAGTTTTGAAGCGGCATTACCTGGAGGAAAGGTATATTTTGAGAACAACCAATGGGTCTTCAATTTTTTAAAATACCCCGAGCATCAACACAATCATCCTATTGTTTCGCACGACCACGACGAAAAAGAAGCCATCAATGGACATGCTTATAAGATGACTTTTGTCGGTGCCAATGCAACACCTGTCATTCGCCCTTTTTATCCTTATGAAACTTATCACAATTATTTTCTGGGCAACGATCCTTCTAAGTGGGCGAGTAATGTTCGTTTGTTCGAGGAGGTCTTTTATTCAGACTTATATCCGTCAACTGATTTGAAGGTTTACAGCAATGCCAATGGAATGAAATACGATTTTATTGTAAAACCAGGTGGCAATCCCAATTTAATTAAGATTAGTTACGAGGGCGTAGATGATTTGTATATTGATAGAAAAGGGAATTTAATGGTTAAAACCTCTATTAATGAAATTAAAGAAGTCAAGCCTTATGCTTATCAGATTATTAATGGAAAAGAAAAATCGGTCAAATGTTCTTATGAATTAAAAGATTGCACTTTGTCCTTTTCACTTCCCAAAGGCTACAACAAAAATGCCCCTTTGTATATTGATCCCGAACTGGTATTTTCTTCTTATTCTGGTTCTTCTACCGATAACTGGGGATATACAGCAACTTATGACAACGATGGTCATCTCTATGGTGGTGGAATTGTTTTTGGTGCTGGCTATCCGACAACAATAGGTAGTTTTCAGGTTCCTTATGGTGGTGGAGACTGTGACATTGGTATTACCAAGTTTACACCCGATGGAAATCAATTGATTTACTCTACTTATATAGGAGGAACTGGCAGCGAACTTCCACACAGTTTGGTGGTCAACAATCAAAATCAGTTGGTTTTGATGGGAACCACCAGTTCGCTTAATTATCCGACAACACCTGGTTGTTTTGACAACACCTTTAATGGAGGGAATTACATTGGACTCAGCACCAATTATCTTGAATTGAACAATGGATCAGATTTGGTTATTTCACTACTGAATCCAAACGGAAATATTTTAATGGGCTCTACCTATTTTGGCGGAAGCGAAAACGACGGAATCAACAATACAGGAAACAATGATTTGGAGTACAATTATGGAGACCATGCGAGAGGAGAAGTTATTATTGATGACCAAGACAACATTTATATTGGAACTTGTACACGTAGTACCAACATACCTGGAAGCGGAACCATACAGTCTTCTAAAAAAAGCAAGCAAGATGGAATAATTGCTAAATTTAACTCAACTGTAACCCAGTTGCAATGGTACACTTATATTGGAGGAAACGACGAAGATGCAGTGTATTCGTTAAAAGTAGCACCCGATGGAAGTCTATATGCTTGTGGTGGTACGCAAGGTAGTAATTTTATTCAAACAACGGGAATCAATCAAACTTTTCGAGGAGGGCAAGCAGATGGATTCCTTGTCCATATTTCTGCCGATGGTCAGAATCTTTTGGGATCGACATTTATAGGAACGAGTGGTTATGATCAGACCTATTTTGTTGAAATTGACGCACTGGGAGACATATATGTAGTAGGTCAAACAGAAGGCAACTATCCTGCAATTGGCAACAATATTTATGTCAATAACAATGCAAAACAATTTATCCATAAACTGACCCCTGATTTAAACAGTACTATATGGTCTACTACTTTTGGTAGTGGTGATAGAATAAATATTTCACCTACGGCATTTTTAGTAGATATTTGTGGAAGAATTTATGTTTCGGGATGGGGAGGTAGCGCCAACAATGATTGGAATTTTGATACTGGAACCACCAATGGAATGCCCATTACAGCCGATGCCTACCAGTCCAATACAGATGGAAGTGATATGTACTTTTTTACCCTAGAAAAAGATGCTTCTTCATTGCTTTATGGTAGTTTTTTTGGTGCAGCTGGAATTGTAGGAGGTCGAGAACATGTAGATGGCGGTACCAGTCGATTTGACAAACAAGGCACCATTTATCAGGCTGTTTGTGCTGGTTGTGGAGGTGGTGATGGTTTCCCTACCACACCGGGGGCTTGGTCCAATGACAATGGCTCTAACAACTGTAATTTGGGGGTCATTAAATTTAATTTTGAACCCAATATTATTGCATCAGATGCCAATGCAGCCCCTTCTGTTTTTGGTTGTGCACCTTATACCGTAAATTTTATCAATCAAGGATCAAATGCCCAAGAATATTTTTGGGACTTTGGTGATGGAACGACTTCAGATGAAGAAAATCCCACCCATGTATTTGGGTTAATAGATACCTATACCGTTAAATTTAGGATTGTCGATTCAACCAGTTGTAACATTGCCGATTCGACCTCTTTTAATGTTTTTATTCTAGACAGTGCCGAAACGATTATAGCAGGTTATTCGGCAATAGAACCAGAATTGTGTGATCCCTATATAGTAGAGTTTACCAATTTGTCTTTCTTTGAGGAAGACATCAGTACGTATATTTTTGAATGGGACTTGGGCAATGGCGATTTATCCAATGATTTTGATTTGACTTACGAATATCCCGTTCATGGTGTTTATGAAGTCTCCCTCACTGTTACAGGAGCGCCTCCTTGTGTAGTAGAAGATGTATTTTCTACGATTATAGACATCCCAGAAAACCCTATCGTTTTTCCCGATTTCAATGCCCCTGACTTTGGCTGTATTCCCTTCCCTACTGTTTTTGAAGCATTAGACGAAGCAGAATTTTATCTTTGGGATTTTGGCGATGGAACAACTGATTTTGGTCAGACTGTTGAACATCTTTTTGAAGATGTTGGCACCTATGATGTACAGTTGATTGCTATTGATTCGACGACTTGTAACATATCTGATTCTATGACTATAAGCTTAGATGTTTTTGAATCGCCACAGGCTTTATTTGATTATGATCAACCAGAACCATACATATTGGTCCCCATTCAGTTTAACAATAGGAGTACACCTGATAATCAGATATATTCTTGGGACTTTGGTGATGGAACGACATCGAATGAAGAAGATCCCGTACATAGTTATACTTTGACAGGAGACATAGAAGTTTGCCTAACGGTGACCAATCCAGAATCTCCTTGTTCGGATACACATTGTGAAACCATTTTCATATCGGATGAATTTGCTATAAAAGTACCAACAGCATTTACCCCTAATGGTGATGGACAAAACGATTCCTACGGGATTTTCGGCTTTGGCTTTGAGAATTTTACCTTAAAAATATTCAACCGTTGGGGCGAAAAAGTATTTGAAACCGATGATATTAAATCAAAATGGGATGGTACTTACAATGGTAAGATTCAAGAATTGGGTGTCTTTGTTTATTATATAGATGCTGTTGTCGCTGGCGGAATACCTTATTCTGATAAAGGCAACATCACATTGGTCCATTAGCCATTTTCAATGAAAGAATGAAACGTATTGCTTGTACTTAGTACTTGATTAAAGTCTATTTTTAGGATTAAATAATTGGTTTCTGTGTTTCGTGCTGTTTTTTTGTTAAATTTGATTTTTGACAACTAGATAGAACTTACTAGAGTGAGCCCATTGGTTAGAAATATAATTGGAGTTGTATTCATCATCGTTTTGGTGTTGTCTGTGATTTATTTGCGAGATATTTTTATTTATCTAGCAGTAGCCGTTGTATTGTCTCTATTAGGTAGACCAGTAATGCATTTTCTGGAAAACATTAAGGTTGGAAAATTCCATTTGCCTTCTTCTTTAAATGCGATGTTGACCATTGCATTGTTTTATGGAGTTATTACTATTCTGATACTTGCTTTTGCCCCACTGATTACCGATCAGATAGCCTTAATCAAGGACGTTGACGTTCCTGCTGTTATCAGCAGCTTAGATGAGCCATTGGAGCGTGTAGACAGCTTTTTTGCTCGTTTCCAAATATCCAACGATGGTATTCCACTTAAAGAAAGAATCACCGACTACCTTACTGAATTGGCAGATTTTAGCAAATTATCGGGTGTGTTTGGTTCGGCACTTGGTTTTGTTGGGAATGTTTTTGGCTTACTGATATCTATTTTTTCTATTACCTTCATCGCTTTCTTTTTTCTTTCCGATAAAACGCTGTTATACAATTCGATTTTCTCCATCATCCCTACCCGATGGGAAGGTCAATTTGATCAAGTGGTTAATAAATCTAAGGTATTGATGACCCGCTACATTTTTGGTATTTTGGTACAAGTAACAGTGGTAACCATTTATGTCACCTTAGCTATGGTTATTGTGGGCGTAGACAATGCTTTATTAATTGGACTGTTTGCTGGAATTGTAAACATCATCCCTTATGTCGGACCTATTTTAGGATTGACCTTTGGTATTTTTGTGGGTGTTACGACCAATTTAGATATGGATTTTTATTCACAAATGATGCCTTTATTAATAAAAATAGCGATTGTTTTTGGCTCTATGCAGCTCTTGGACAACCTTTTTTTACAGCCCCTTATTTTCTCCAATAGTGTAAAAGCGCATCCTCTTGAAATCTTTCTACTCATTTTAATTGCAGGTACCATGTTTGGCATTTTTGGAATGATTCTAGCCATACCTGTATACACTATTTTACGAGTAGTCGCCAAGGAGTTTTTAAGTGAATTCAAGGTCGTTCAAACACTCACCAAAAATATTTGAAAGATATTCCTTTTTTTGTGTTTTCTTTGTAACTTCAACTCAATACTATGACCCAATATTGAGATTGTAATACTAAAAGTAGATGCAAAGAAACTATTTACCAGAATGACTTTTACCGAACGACATTATCCAGATAAAATTGGTACTGAACAGCTTGATAAATATTTATCAAATGGCTGGTTTAGGATGGGACAAATGATGTTTACCTGTTGGTTTCTAGTATTTGACTATGAACTTTTTTCTGCTATTTGGATCAGACAAGATTTACAAACCCATCAGTTTCGTAAAAGCCATCGTAAAATTCTCCGTAAAGTTCAAAACGATTTTACCACCATTGTCAGACCTGCCATTTTTGATAAAGAAAAAGATGAGCTGTACAGCAATTACAGAAAACGTTTTGATGGGTATATTTCAGAAAACCTTAAAGAATCGCTTTTCGATAATGGCGAAAATAACATTTTTAATACTTGGGAAGTTGCCGTTTACGACAATGACCGTTTGATTGCCGCAAGTTTTTTTGATGTGGGGACCAACAGTGTAGCCAGTATTATAGGGCTGTTTCACCAAGATTATGGATCTTACAGTCTTGGTTTTTACTCAATGCTTGCCGAAATAGAATGGGCAAAATCTGAAGGCATGCAATATTATTATCCTGGCTACATTGTTCCTGGATACGAAAGATTTGACTATAAAACAAGAATCGGCAAGGTGGATTATTACGACCTCCACAAGCGTACTTGGTTGCCATTTGAGCAGTTAGCAATAGATACATTGCCTGTCGAAAGACTTCGGACCAAACTGGGTGAAGTGAAAGAATTGCTAAATCGCTTAGATCTTCCCAATCATTTGGTCTTGTATCCGATGTATGACCGTGATGTTTATCCTTTTAGTAAAAGAGACCAAATCAATCACCCGTTATTTCTTTTATGTGGCTATAGAGATGCCCCTTTTATCATCGAATACGATTTGATTGAAGAACAATTTTTGTTTAGTAGTTTTAACGAACTAATGGACCTTGATTGTTTTAATCGTCGCATTAATCGCAATGGTAAAAGCACCATCACTTGCTATTTCCCGCTTATTAAAGAAGATTTATTGGCTAAAAATAAAAAAGCACCAGAAATTTGTAAGGCATTGATTAAGGAGTTGAACTTTTAATTTTTCCTCATTCTAAAGTTTCCAGTTGTTTTACTGACCAACAAATTTAACAATAAGAGAATGGCGATGGGAATAGACGTTCGGCTGAGTAATTCCCCATATTTGGTATAAAAAGTCAACTCTTCGTTGGCAAGTAATGTTTGGCGAATGACGGCTTTCTCTTTGTAAGCAGTCGCCTGATGAATGATGCCTCTTTGATCTATAAAACAAGAAACACCCGTATTGGCAGAACGAGCAATCGCCCTTCTATTTTCGATGGCACGTAAGCTCGCATATCGCAAATGATGTCTGTGTCCATTGGTATTGCCCCACCAAGCATCGTTGGTAATAATAAAAATAAGGTTTCCACCTTTATTGATGTATTCGGTTACATATTCTCCAAATACAGATTCATAACAAACCACAGGAGCCGGCTTGATGTCGTCCTTAACAAATACTTCTCGCTCTTTCTGAATTCCCAAACTTCCAGCGATGGGGTCTTCATCTAAAATAATTTTAAAGGCATCTAAAAAACCCATCAGCCAATAGTAAGGCATTCGTTCGGTACCGGGAACCAATTTAGACTTATAATACATTTGCGGCTCTTCTACTTCATGGTCAAATTGAATGGCGGTATTAAAAGAATCAAAAAACCGATCGGCATTATTGGTATAAGAACGGGCAGTAGAAGGTATGGTATCAAGAGCGGTATATTCTTTTAAGGTAGAAGCGCCCGTAACCAAACTTACTTGAGGTTCTTTTTTTAAATAGGTTCTTATTTTCTCAACAGAAGGATAAGTATTCAATCTGTGTTGACGTAAATATCGAGGCACAGCCGATTCTGGCCAAACGACATAATCGGTGGAATCTGTTACCAAAGAATCAGTAACCGCTAGAAAATCGTCCAATAATTTATAGCGTTCGTTGAATGCAACAGTAGATCTTTCGTAAGGGTCGATATTGGGTTGTAAAACGACTATTTCACTGGGAATACCTTTTTCGGTATAGGTCGCAAACATAATCAGTGAAAGCACCAATGGTCCTAAAAAAAGCAATGCGGGCTTTTTGACAAGCTGAAAGAAAAGTTTAAGAGATTCTGGCAAGTTATTAACAGATGGTGGGGTTTTCGCCAGACGCTGTGTTTCACTAAAAATCAATAAATTCAAAGCCAATACCCAAATGGTTCCGCCTGGCACACCTGTCAAACTGTACCATTGAATGAATTGAGGAAACAACGCAAAAACATTGCCCAAATTTAACCAAGGATACGCCAATTCCCACAACTGATGTACGTATTCAAAGCAGACCCAAAATACAATCAAAGAAGCATAGCCAATTTTATTACCGAACTTCTTTTTGGTAAAATGAAACAAGACAAAAGGGATTGTCATTAAAAACGAATTCGCCACAAAAGCAACAATCGCACCTGTTACCGTCGCATTAACCAACCACCAAGTACAGCACATATTCCAAACGAGAAAAAACACATAACTCATCAACCACACTCTCCTACCCGTATGTTTGACACCCGATTCTGAAATCATTTTTTCGGCAAACAGAACGGGAACCCAAGCAATGAATATCACAAAAAACAAAGGCGACTCTGGCCAGGCGATCCACGAAAGAATGCCGCTGAGTATAGAGAGCAATATGGCTTTTAGAATATTCAATGAGACGGGTTGACGGGTTGACGGGTTAACGGTGGACGGATTGACGGTGGACGGTTTAACGGTGGACGGGTGGACGGTTGATGGTTGATGGTTGATGGTTGAGTTTTTAAATGTCTACTAAAACTGGCTATAAAAGTTATTTCCCTTGAAAATTGGGCGCTCTTTTCTCCAAAAATGCAGCTACACCCTCTTTAAAATCTTGTGTTTCGGTACAGGCACCAAAGAGTTGTGCTTCTGCTTCATATCCATCAACATTGGAATTGGTGGCAACCTCTATACAAGCAGCAATTTTTGAAATGGTCAAACTGCTTTTCGATAAAATTTTACCCAAAATCTTATGAACAGTATCCGTCAGAGTTTCCAATGGAACTACGTGATTGACCAATCCCCATTGCAAGGCTTCGGGTGCTTTTACTGTTTGACCAGTCATCAACCACTCTGTCGCCTTTCCACGACCTACCAAAAACACCAATCTTTGTGTTCCACCATATCCAGGAATAAGCCCTAGGTTGACCTCTGGTTGTCCAAATACTGCATTTTCACTGGCAACACGCATATGACAAGCCATTGCCAACTCACAGCCTCCACCCAATGCGTAACCGTTGACCGCAGCGATCACAGGTTTGGGGCTGACCTCTATCTGTCTGAATAAAGTTTGACCTTTTTTAGACATAGCAGTTGCTGCTTCCCGGTTCAAACTTCGGAACTCACTGATATCGGCTCCTGCCACAAAAGCTTTTTCACCCGCCCCTGTAATAACAAAAGCTTTTACCAATGAATCATCTAGTCCTTGCGTAAAAACCAATGACAATTCGTCTAACAATCCAGTAGAAAGCGCATTCATTTTCTTAGGCTGATTGATTGTAATGGTCAACACACCATTGTCTTCCAGATTGGTTACTAAATATTCTAATGTTTTCATAACTGTTTTTAGGAATTAGAGTAATAGGGATTAGATGTTAGGGACAGCGAATTAGTAATTGCCTACTGTCATTTCACCTAGACCTTAATTTCTGTATTAAGAGAACATTCCCTTCAAACCGCCCAATCCACCAGGAATCATACTGTTGGTAACTTTCTCCATTTCCGTTGCTTCTGTTTCTTTGGCTTTTGCCAATGCACGATTAAGCGTACTCATTAATAAATCCTCTATTTGCTCACCATCTTGGTCGGCAATAAGTTTGGGATCAATAGAGATATTGGTAATTTTACTAGAAGCCGTTACCGTTACAGCAATACCTTCTGTTTGCTCTTTGATTTCAACATCGTCTAATTTGGCTTTGGCTTCTTCCATTACATTTTGGAAATTGCCCATCATATTCATTAAATCCATGGTTTCTTATTTTTTGATAAAATTATACACAAAGGTAGCTGTCTAATTTGAGTAATAAAACTTTGTCAATTGTTTCTACTCTTTTTTTATATTATTTTTATAAAATTGACCTTTTCCCAAATATTATTAGCTTTGCAGTATGTCTAAAACAGGTACTTCGGTTGCAGTCGTCATTTTAAATTGGAATGGTAAATCTTTACTTGAAGAATTTTTACCTTCGGTAGTGGCTACTGCTTATCCAAATGCAGTTATTTATGTCGCCGACAACGGAAGTACCGACGACTCATGCGCTTTTGTTTCTGCTCATTTTCCAAGTGTAAAATTGATAAAACTGGGCGAAAATCACGGGTTTTCTGGAGGCTACAATAGAGCCATTGATTTAATTGAAGAAGATCATACTGTTTTACTAAATTCCGACGTAGCAGTAACGCCCAATTGGTTGGATGATTTGGTAAAAACGTTAGACAAAAACCCAGCTATAGGAATCGTTCAGCCTAAAATTTTACAACAAAAAAAGCCCACACATTTTGAGTATGCAGGTGCTTGTGGTGGGTTTTGGGATCGCTGGGGTTATCCCTTTTGTAGAGGTCGCCTAATCGATGAGTTGGAAGAAGACCAAGAGCAATACGAAGACCAAACAGATGTTTGTTGGGCAGGAGGTTGTGCGTTGGTCATTCGAACCTCGTTGTATAAAAGATTGGGAGGCTTGGACGAAGACTTTTTTGCACACTTCGAAGAAATCGACCTTTGTTGGCGAGTTTGGCGTTCGGGTTCTAGAATTCGAGTAGTGCCTTCTTCTGTGGTCTATCATGTAGGTGGAGCTACCTTAGGAGTTAGTCCACGAAAAACATTTTTGAATTTCAGGAACAGCTTGGTCTTTCTATTAAAAAATGCTTCTTGGAGCTATTTCATAGAAGCCTTTATTGCCCGCTTGGTTCTTGATGGCGTTGCTGGCTTGGTTTACTTATTGCGGAAGCAACCAGAACATATTTGGCCGATTATAAAAGCCCATTGGGATTTCTTTTTACGTTTTCCTTTTTGGCTTAAAAAAAGGAGAGAGACCCAAAAGATTTTACAGGGTTTTACTCCCATAGAACCACCTGCTTATGGTTTCTCCATCATCTTTCGTTTTTTCATAAAAAAGCAAAAACATTTCACACAACTATTTGGGCTTATTGAAAACAAGAAACAATGAATATTTTAGTCAGCATTTTCAAATACCAATGTCCACGCTGTAGAAAACACGGCATGTTTCGCAAGCCTTTTCAGTTAAAAAATCCACTGGATATGTACGAGCATTGTCCAAACTGTGAACAAGCTTTTGAACCTGAACCGGGTTTTTATTACGGAGCAATGTTCCTATCCTACGCCATCTACTCCTTCATTTTATTACCAACTGCATTTTTTTTCGGATTTGGCTTGGGTTGGCGAACTTTATATGTGATGATGATGGTTGTATTAATAGGACTGTTGCTTTACATTAAAGTACTCAGAATTTCAAGATCGCTTTGGATTCACTTTATTGTCAGATATGAGCCGGAAGATGTAATGGAAGAATGAATGTTGTGAGAGGTGAGATGTGAGATTCAATTTAGCTAAAAACCCAAGGGTTTTTAGCGATTTGCTTTAACATAAAAGTCTCATATCTCACATCTCAAATCTCACATCTAGTATCTCATATCTAGCGTCTAGCGTCTAGTAGTGAGTATTCTGATTTTAAATAGCCTTTCAGTATAAAAAGCAAAAACGACACCCTTGAATATTAAGAAACTTTTTATTGTTGATGGAGTTGGTGCATTGTTATCGGCATTTTTCTTAGGGGTTGTTTTGGTAAAACTTCAAGCATTAATTGGAATGCCTAAAAACACTTTATATGTCTTGGCAGTTTTCCCTGTATTTTTTGCTCTTTATGACTTTATAAGTTATTTTCAAAAACCGATTACACAAGTATTTTTATTAAAACTCATTGCTTACTTTAATTCAATTTACTGCATTGTTTCAATGTATCTTTTATTTCAACACGCCGAATCATTGCTTCCTTTGGGATGGCTTTATTTTATTGGGGAAATCATTATTTTAGGTATTCTCATCTTTATTGAACTAAGAACTGTTCGCTCTTACAAACTCAATCATTAGGTTTGAATTTTATTATGGAAAAACGCATTCAATTTGTTACTTTTAAAGAAGACAACCTTCTTGAAATCATTTCATCCAATTGTAGTCAATTAATAGATTGGGCAAACGATACTCCTGATATTGGAGACACCTTGCTCTATTCTGACGAATTCTATGAATGGCTTTTAGCGGAACCTCAACACATAGATTTTAGTAAGACCTCTAACACCTTAATGACACAAATCATCAAAGCCTTTTTTGATTATTTGGAATTGGGTACAAAGACGAAGATTAAGCGAAAATACTCGAGAGGTATTTACTGGAATAACTTCGCCTCGGCACTAAAAATTCTGGAGCAAGAAGGAGATCAGCGTTCGATTCAATTGTGGAAGTTCTTATGTAGTGGGCGATCGTTTAAACACGCAGATAAAGTACATACAATGCAACTGGAGAACGAGACTGTTTATGGATATCTTACAGGAGATGAAGTTAATTATCTACTTAAAAGCCTTCTTAATTTAGTGAATCCACCGAATGCGATTGAGTTTATCATTGAATACTTTAATGAAATTAAGTACCAGCACAATTTTGTCTATTACTATATTTCGTAAAAGATGATTTTTCTCTATTTTTATTAAAGACCAAATCACAACCTCCTCAAGGCCTGAATCATTGCTTTTATAAATGTTGGTTTTGGGCTGTTGTTCATTATTTGAAATTCTTCTATAAAACTGCTGTCTTCCCTTAGAAATTTAAGAATGGTATTTGCTTCGTTTTTCTTAAATAGGTTGCTGAATATTTTATGTGCATTTTCTTCGTCGCTTTCAATTACTTTCATAAAGATAGAGTCGTACAAATGAAAGCGGTTGCTTGGTTTTTTAAATTTCAAAGGCGTTTTATACTGCTTAATACTTTGAGTAATTGCCTGACTGTTTCTTTGAATATTGTCGAAAGTGTAACCTGTAGAAGTTTTGGTCTGCCCTGCTGCTGTTCCTATTTTTACAATGTTCCCATCTATTATTTTAGGACGGTGATTGCTCATAGGAATGACACCATATTCTTCCTCTAATATAGCATATTTATCTAGCTGTAAATTATTGGCGCAATAGTGTTGGAGTCCTTCTTTAAAAACTTGAATATCCGGAATTTTTGTAGAAAAAAAAGTGTATTCCACCAATGCCTCTGTTTCAGAAAAAGGCAAGACATAGACAAACTGCATATGTTCTTTTTGTGGAATGGTAAAATCAAACAAGGTGATTTTCTGAGTATCAAATTTTGCGAAAGGTGTTTGAATGACCCAACCCAAAAAAGGCTGATATAAGTGAATGTCTTTTTTGCTGACAGGAGTTTTTTCAAAACGACTGTCAAAAACATAATCGGCTAAAAAACTTTTTTGAGCAGTCGTAACTTTTACCTTACTATTAATATTCTCAACACCCTCTACCCTATCTAATAAAAATTCAACATGGCTGTTCTGGTGCAATTTATCCAAAACGAATTCATAGAAATCTATTCCCCTTATTAAGAAATAACGATACGGATCTAAATCCAACCTATCTTTATAATCATCACTTAAAAAATCGGCATACTGCCACTGTCGATAAGTAATTTCTTTAAAAGAAAAATCCTCCTGGGCTTCCGCCCAAAAACCCCAAGTCCGATCATTGCTTTTCTTTTCTTCAGGATCAATCACCAATACTTTTTTATCAGCAAGCAGACCTTGTTTGTCCATTTCATATAATAGACTCAAAGCCGCACAGCCTCCACCGATGAATATGTAATTATAATAGATGATAGTTGATGGGTGAGAGATAGATGATGGGTGATAATTGATTTTTTTGAACTTGAACTTTTTATTCTTCCTCTAAAGTATTCGCAATTTTTGCTCTAGTTTTTTCCACACGACGTTCGATCATACGATTGTAACCAAAAATCATGACCAACCCAATAATGGCAAGCGGAACGGTTACGAACAAGGTATATTTAACCCACGGAATGTGCCAGAAATAGACGTATAATAAAACCGTTATTAAGTTGCGGACAACCCATCTGATCAGCTTTCCTCTGATTTCTTTTTCAGAAACCAAATGCTCCTGTTCAAATTTAGTCAACTCATCTTCTAGTTCTTCGTTCATCGGTAAGTAATTTTAGTAATGTCCCATAATTTATCCATTTCCTCCAGCGACATATCCGTTAAGCTTTGGTCGTTTTCGGCAGCTAAGTTCTCCATTTTTTTAAAGCGATTGATGAACTTCTGATTGGTTTTCTCCAGCGCACCTTCTGGGTCCAAATTTGCCAAACGAGCATAATTCGCCAAAGCAAATAAAACATCCCCAAACTCCTTGGTTTGTTCCTCCTTGTCCCCAGCACCATCGGCTTCCTCCAATTCACCAATTTCTTCCAAAACCTTCTTCCAAGCATCCTGAGGGTTGTCCCAATCAAACCCCACTTTACGTGCTTTTTGTTGAATCCTCAAGGCTTTGGGCAAAGCAGGCAGTGCCGAAGGAACACCATCCAGAACAGACTTCCGTTCTTTATTGGCGTCTTTTCTTTCCTGCAATTTAATGGCTTCCCAATTCGCCAATACTTCTTCTGTGCCATCGACTTTGGTATCACCATAAATATGTGGATGGCGACGAATGAGTTTCTCACAAACCTTTGTTGCCACCGACTCTATATCAAATGCCTTTTTTTCACTACCAATTTTTGCATAAAACACAATGTGAAGCAGCAAATCCCCCAATTCTTCTTCCAGATTCTCCAAATCATTGTTGGTAATGGCTTCCGCCAATTCGTAGGTTTCCTCAATAGTTAACACCCGTAAGCTGTCAATGGTTTGTTCTCTGTCCCAAGGGCACTGCTCCCTCAATTCGTCCATAATGTCCAACAGTCGCCCAAAGGCTTCCATTTGTTTTTGTCTACTCATGTTTTTTTGGATTTTGAGATTTTGAGATTTTGAGAAATCGGGATTTCGAGACTAAATTGGATGTATAATTATCCCGATATCTCGACATCCTCAAATCCCGATGTCCTTTTTTTATCACAAAGAAAACCTATCTTTGTTGTAAATTGTTATCATTATAATAAAATTATCAAAAAATGTTGGCAACCTTATCTGTCGTATTGGTTTTCTTGGTTTTGGTGTTCTCTGGAATGGCGATTAGAATCTTATTGTTAAAAGATGGTCAATTCAAAGGAACCTGTGCTTCTCAGAGCCCTTTCCTCAAAAGCGAGTTGGGCGAATGTTCTGTTTGTGGTAAAAATGTAGATGAAGGAGAATGCGGGATGGATGGTCAGCCTAAGAAACAACCGAATCCACTTCGTGCTGCAGGTACTATTTTCAGATCTGAGTTTAGAGATAGATAAGAATGGTTGATGGTTGATAGATGATGGTTGATAATAGAAGTAAATGAATGCTGTGTTGCGTACTCGCTTTAAGTTTGAATGTAGTATTTTTGAATAAGTGAATACTGTGTTATATGCTTTCTTTTTAAAGCTTAATGAAACCTTAATTCCTTAATGTTCTTAATGGTTCAATAAATCTAAAACTTCCGCAAAACTTCCTTAATTTGTGTCCAATAATTTCTTCCGAATAAAATTAAGTGGACCAATAGTGGATAAACATTACAGAGCTCCAATCTTTGTTGCCAACCTTTTTCCAAAGGGTATTTCTCGTGATAAGCATAAAAATAATCCTTATTAAATCCACCGAACAATTGAGTCATCGCCAAATCCATTTCTCTATGTCCGTAATAGACGGCTGGATCAATTAAGACGGGCTGCCCTCTTTCGTTTGTCATTAGGTTGCCGCTCCATAAATCACCGTGTAATAAGGCAGGTAATTCTGTTGGGAATAAGCCGTTGGATATTTCCTTAATCATAGGCATAAATGCTTCCACTTCGGACACCTCTAATAATCCCTTTGTACTGGCCAAAGAGATGAGTGGAATCAATCTTTTGTTAATAAAAAAATCTTCCCAAGTTTCCATTTGCGTATTGTCTTGCGGAAGCGAACCGATGTAGTTGTTGTGATCCAATCCGTAAGCGGAAGCGGTACATTGGTGCATACTTGCCAGAGAACGCCCAAAATTTGCCCAATAGTAGTCTGCCTTGGGAGCAGTTTGAACAAAATCCATCACCATACAAGCTTTTTCTTTTAGCCCAAAGACACCAATAACTGCTGGAACTTTAAAAGGCGATTGCGATTGTAGCAACTCCAAGCCCTTCGCTTCTGTTTTGAGCATTTCGAGTAAAGACAACGTATTTACTTTGACAAACAAAGTACTATTGTTAGCATCAAAGCGATAAGCATCGTTGATGTCTCCTCCACTGATGGGTTCGACATTAGAGATTTTTATTTTTTGATGTTGTTGAGGAGCAAGCGCTTCGGCTATTTCGGCAAAGATGGATAGGGATACTTGGGACATTTTACAAATATCGGGAAAAA
>ENA-ORXT01002935-ORXT01002935.1-marine-metagenome-genome-assembly--contig:-NODE-2935-length-19548-cov-14.737199_pt1 | contig 19548 bp, 20 predicted proteins | sample MGYA00237868_ERZ511482 | MGnify/ENA metagenome assembly ERZ511482
CGCTCTGGTCAGACCGAGCCGAGTCATGATGAGCCGAGTCGCGATGAGCCGAGTCAGGCTGAGCCGAGTCACGAGTGCTCTGGTCACGATGAGCCGAGTCAGGCTGAGCCGAGTCACGATGGGCTGGGCCATCGTGGCGAGGGTCATTCTGGGCGGTCTGGCGGCGGCTGCAGCCGCAGGTCGAGCGTGCGCGGGTATTCGTGTCGGGTGGTTGCTGCGATGCGATCAAGTTCGGCGATGTCCACTCGCCCCGGCGTATGGCCATGAGTGAAGAATCTACTCGAACGGCGGGCTTCGGCTTCTGCTGCGTTCACCGGGAATGTGTCGTAGGACCTACCGCCGGGATGTGAGACCTCGTACTTGCAGCCGCCCAGCGATTTCTCGCTCCACCGGTCGACGATGTCGAACACGAGCGGGTCGTGGGCATCGATGGTGGGGTGCAATGCCGACCACGGCGCCCAGGCTTTGAACCGCACGCCGGCCACGCTGGTTCCGTCGGTCGCAGTTGCGTGCAGCGGTACTGGAACGCCGTTGCAAGTGAGGATGTGGCGGGCTTCGTTGAAGCCTTGCACCTTGACCTGCATGCGTTCGACCGACGAGTCGACGTACCGGGCGGTGCCTGATTCAGAGACTTCTTCGCCTAGCACGTGCCATGGTTCGATGGCTCGCCGGATCTCGAGGTGGACGTCGTCGAAGGCAACCTCGCCCACGAGTGGGAATCGGAACTCGAGGAACGGTTCGATCCATGCCGGATCGAAGTCGATGTCGTGGTCGCACAGGTCGGCAACAACGTCGGTGATGTCGGCCCGGACATACCACGGCAACAGGTAGCGGTCATAGAGGTCGGTTCCCCAGCGCACCAGCCGGCCGGTGTAGGGGGTTTCCCAGAAGCGGGCCACTAGTGCACGCACCAGCAGGGCTTGCACCAGTGCCATCTGCGGATGGGGTGGCATCTCGAAGGCCCGCAGTTCGAGGATGCCGAGGCGGCCGCGGTCGCTGTCGGGGCTGAAGAGTTTGTCGACGCAGAACTCGGAGCGGTGAGTGTTGCCGGTCAGGTCGACCAGCAGGTGGCGCAGCAGTCGGTCGACCATCCACGGCGTGGTGTCTTCGCCTTGGCGTTCGAGTTCGGCGAACGCGATTTCGAGTTCGTAGACGGTGTCGATGCGGCCTTCGTCGACGCGGGGCGCCTGGCTGGTCGGCCCGATGAACTGGCCCGAGAACAGGTACGACAGCGATGGGTGGTGTTGCCAAAACGTGATCATGCTGCGCAACAGATCGGGTCGGCGCAGCAGTGGGCTGTCGGCGGGTTTGGCGCCTCCCAGGGTCACATGGTTGCCGCCGCCGGTGCCGGTGTGGCTGCCGTCGAGGGTGAACTTCTCGGTGCCGAGGCGGGTCAGGCGGGCCTCTTCGTGCAGCGTCTCGACCAGCTGGCGCAGGTCGGTCCATGAGCTGGTCGGTTGCACGTTGACTTCGATCACGCCGGGATCTGGGGTGACGATTAGCGTGTCGAGGCGGTGGTCGCGGGGCAGCGGGTAACCCTCGATGACCACGGGCTGGTTGAGTTCGGCGGCGGCGGCTTCGACCACGGCCAGTAGCTCCACGACGTGCTCGGCTTGTTCGAGCGGCGGCAGGAAGACGCGTACGTGGCCGTCGCGTTCCTCGACCGCGATGGCGGTCGGCGCGGTGTCGTGCACCTTGACGACCTTGACTGGTTTGGCGGGCAGCGTGCCGGCGGGAGCCAGGGTGTCGACGTCTTCGAATGGCGAGCGTTCGAAGTCAGCAGGCAGCGCGGACCAGGTCAGCGAGTCAAGCGGCAAGCGGAGCCCTACCGGCGAGTCGCCGGGGATGAGATAGAGCGCGCCTCGGCGCAGCGTCCAGGTGGTGGTCTGCCAGCCGTCGCCTGAGGCCACGGGGTGGATGGGTAACACAAAGCCGACCGGTTCGCTGACGGGGCCGGTCAACGTGGCCGCGAGTTTGACCCGAGCGTCGGCGTTTTCGAGGTCGGCGAGCTGATCGGCACCGATGTCGGTCGTGGGTGGTTTGCCGCTCGGCAGGCGGGCCTCTCGCCACACCTGGTCGACGGGGTCTTCGTGCGCGGTCAGCAGGTTGGTGGCGTCGAGGCCGAACGTGGTGGCGATGGCTTCGGCGACTTTGCGGGCATCGTCGACGGTTGCGGTGCCGGGTTCGTTGGGCGATGCCAACAAGTCAGGGTTCTGCCACAGCGGTTCGCCGTCGCGACGCCAGACCACACCGAGTTGCCAGCGGGGAAGCGGCTCGCCCGGATACCACTTGCCTTGGCCGTGCTGCAGCAGCCCGCCAATGGCGAAGCGGTCGTGCAGTCGCATGGCGAGCTCCATGGCCAGGGTGCGTTTGTCCTCGCCGTCGGCGGCGGTGTTCCACTCGTCGCCTTCCATGTCGTCGATCGACACATAGGTTGGTTCGCCGCCCATGGTGAGTCGCACGTCGCCGGCTTCGAGTCGTTTGTCGACGTGTTCGCCGAGTGCGTCGATGTTGGTCCATTGTTTGGGCGTGTACGGCAGGGTGACGCGTGGGTCTTCGCGCACGCGGTGCACGACGTTGGCGAAGTCGAAGGTCACTTCGGCGGTGTCAGTCGACCCGCTGATCGGCGCCGCAGTCGACGGGTGAGGCGTGCATGCCAGGGGGATATGGCCTTCGCCGGCGAATAGGCCCGAGGTCGGATCGAGGCCGACCCAACCGGCGCCGGGCACGTAGACCTCGGCCCAGGCGTGCAGGTCGGTGAAGTCGGCGGCGGGACCGTCGGCGCCGTCGAGCGCTGGCAGATCCGAGGTCAGCTGCACCAGATAGCCCGACACGAATCGGGCGGCGAGGCCGACCTGGCGCAGTGCTTCGACCAGCAGCCAGCTGGAGTCGCGGCAGGAGCCGATGCCGCGAGTGAGTGTGTCTTCGGGCGTTTGCACGCCGGGTTCCATGCGGATGGAGTAGTCGATGTCGTTGTACAGGCGCTGGTTCAGGCCAACGAGGAAGTCGGCGATCGGCACGCCAGCGCTGGGAGTCTCGATGTGCGACAGCCATGACTTCAGCTTGGGGCCGACCGGACCCGCCGGGCGCAGATAGGGCTCGAGGTCGGTGACCAGCTGCGGCTCATAGGTAAAGGGGTATGACTTGGCCGAGTCTTCGACGAAGAAATCGAACGGGTTGACCACGGTCAGATCCGCGATGAGGTCGACGGTGATCTCAAGCAACTTGGTTGGCTCGGGGAACACGAGCCGGGCCATGAAGTTGCCAAAGGCGTCTTGTTGCCAGTTGATGAAGTGATCTTGAGGCGTCACTCGCAGGCTGTAGGCAAGGATCGGCGTGCGAGAGTGAGGCGCAGGCCGCAGCCGCACCACATGCGGGTTGACCGTCACCGCCCGATCGAAGTTGTACGTGGTGCGGTGTTCGATACCAATATGGATACCCATTGGGTACGGCCTGCCTTTTGCCGTGGGGGCGGTGAGAGGAAGCCTCGATTCTACCGGTCACTCAGCTGAGGGCGGAGTGCCGAGCAGGGCGGTGTAGATCTCGCCGCAAGGGGGCGGGGTGTCTCCTCACACCCCTATTTGGGTTGTTTCGTGAAATATCGCGACGGGTTGCTCTTTCCTAGCGTCTATCTAATGTGACTGACATAGCGCTACGAACACGACTCCGCCCTTTGACGGTGTTGGTTCATGAGGTCGACGACGCCCCGCAGCGTGAAGCATTTGGTCTTTGGCGCATCGACCAGCTGTTCTCGATGCTCGACGAACTCACTAGGGCAACCCTTGAACGGGTTACTGGCGTGGGCGATGCCCAGTTCATCGTCGAACTCGGTGCGACGTCTGATCCGAGCGTGATGACGGTGCTGCTTCGTGAGTCGATCGTCGTCATGTCGTCTGTGCAGATCAGTGCGACTGCGGACCTCGATCAGTGGGAAGCCATCGCCAAGCGCTTCGCCACAATGATCGACGCTGCGGCGGAATGTTATGCGGCCCCGTTAACCACTGTCTAACGGGTGCGGCGCAAGCCTCGAGCCGAGATCGAGGCCAAAGTGCCGATTTGGCAGCCTCGTAGTTGATTAGGGCCGCTCGTATTTGTCGAATAGTTGCCGGGTAGCGACCAGACCTCACATCGTGAACTCCCGTATAACCCATGCCTCGACGGCCGCGGCCGATGTTGCGCCGGCCAAGGCCGTGCCGGACTGAGCCGCCAGCCAGGCCGGGCTCACTCGGGGATTGGCATCCACAGTCGCTCGACCGGTAGGACACTCAAGCGGTCCGCGACCGAATGCGAGCGTCCACCGTTTGAGAACGCGACGCCGGCTTCGAACCGGGATCCGAGAGCGTTGCGCAACTTGCGCAGACCGTTGAAGTCCTTGCCTGAGATTGGCTGACTCGCCTTGACGTCGAACGCGATCACTCGACCGTCGTCGTGTTCAGCTACCAGATCGACTTCGTCGCCGTTGGACGTTCGCCAACGGCCCACGGTCCCCCTGAACGGCAACCACGAGATCTGTTTAGGTAACTCGCCTGCCAACACTCCAAAAAGATTGAGTTGTGTGATCCAACTGACAGATCGATAGGTCCCGCGCATACATAATCAAGGCACAGCTTGCAAACGAGGAGTGATATGAAAAACTACGTGTATGTGTTAGGCGCAATCGTTGTCGTGTTAGTGCTCACGGCCTCAACCTGTGCTGACCGCGGTGGCCTCCTCGATGAGTTCCATGACGCCCCCATCGATGAGAACACCATACGAGTCGAGGTCCGGGGATTCGATGCGCTCGACATAGTTTCAACCGGCGAAAGGGGAGACCGCCCGGGGGAGATCCACAAGGTGGCCATCAGCTTGAGCGCGCCGGGCGAACTGTCCACAAATGAGTTCACTGGCCCACTCCAAATTTCGAATCGCACGCCCGGCGACATTGTCAGCACTACCTTCGAAACGGTGAAGCGAGCCGACCAAGTCGACCTGTTCGCGGGAGATCGTTTCGTCGATGGCGTTCGTTCACGCATGCCCGCCCTGTTCGTGAATGCCAATCGGAACGCAAGGTTGACGCTTTCGATTACAACGCTCGAACTGGATTGCAGCGGGGACAACATTTGCAACCGTGACAACACGGGAACCGTCGCCTATGCCTTCACACTGCCGTCGACTGCGCTGCCCGAGGTCCTGCCAGACGATTGTGGACCAACCAACACCCTGCGATGGGGGAACGAGAGCGGAACCTTTCAATTCAGTCGAACCATAAATCATCAACGAACCGCTACAGACGAACCAATCCTTGAGCCTTTAGCCGCCGAAACTGACGCGACCATATGCTTCTTGCCGGTTGTTGATGAATAGCCGTGGAGCGCTGGAACACACGGGATTGCTGTCCTTTGTCAGGAACATGTTGACGCTCCCTGCAGAAACACACCGGCAGGCCACGCCAGGGCGGCGTTCACCCGCAGCCCGCCTCGGGTCCTGACACGTGGGCCGCTACACCGTGACGATCTTGGCTTCGGTGTGGAGAGCGGCGAGGAGCTGGGTGAGGTCGGCAGGGTCTGATGTCACAATGGCGACGTCGTTGTGTTGAGCTAGTCCTGCAGCGGCGATTGCGACCGAGGCGTTGATGACGTCGGCGGTGCCGGTTTGGCCGCACAGCAGGCCAGCGGCTCGGGCGTTGGTTCCATCGAGTGAGATCTCGTCGCAGTGATTGAGCGCTCGTGCCAGCATTGCTTGGCGGGCTCCGTCGCGCCAGGCCTGACCGATGGTTCCAGCAGGGACTGCGATGGTCGCGCCTTGATCGCTCGCTACTCGAAGCATGGCCCACACGGCGCGGTCGTTTCGGTCAAGAGCAATGAGCGCTCCTGCGTCAAGAACGAGAGTGGTCACGACGCGAGATGTTCGCGAGCGGCGTCGAGTTCGGCCGGGGTGAGGGCGCCGTGCAGTTCTTCCCATTCTGCAATCACATCGGCGAGTCCGCGGGTAGCAAGACGGCGACGGGCTGCGTCGGCCAGCCACGCTGACATGTTGAGAGCGTCTTCATCGGCAGCCTCACGGACCGCTGCGGCAAGTGCGGGGTCGAGCGAAACGGTCAAGCGTTCAACAGACATGCAACGATCATACTATTTCATACTCTGCCCCGGACGATCTCAAGGTCATCGCGGGGATCTCGCCCATCGTCGGCAGTACCGAGGCCGAGGCCCAAGAGATGGAGTGCGAGTATCTCGAGGACCTGTCGGTCGAGGCGGGGCTCGCGCACCTGTCCGGCAGCTTGCAGGTGGACCTGGCCGGCATCGAAGGCCACCAGCGATGGATTAGCCGAACAGGTCCTCGATCGTCGCTCGCGCTTTGGGGCTGAGCGGATCGTCGGGGAAGAAGCGGTCAACAATGGTGAGGACTTCAGCGACGGTCGTGACGCCTAAGTCATCGGCAAGCAGGCCGATGTCGCTCAGATCTTGGGCGCGAGCGGCTCGCGCTTTGAGTGCCAGCATGTGCTCAGTCGACGATGGGTAGATCACCAAGTGCGGGTGGTCGAACACGGGTGACCGATTCATGTCCGGTTGTGTCGAGAGGTAGACGGCAACCCCCTCGTTGAGCCAGCCCCGGGGCAGGCCGAGTTCGCCGGCGATCTGTTGGGCGGCTTTGGTCAGGGGCCCGTGTCCATGGATGATCAAGCCGTCGACATCGCGGGTCACTCGCTCGGTGTCGAACAGCAGCGCAATCACCGCCCCGCCAGCGAGCACAACTTCGGCTCGGACCCGTTCGTTTGCAAGCTCATCGCCGAGGCGTCGGAACGCCCGCAGCAGGCGCTCGCGATCCAGTAGCTCGCTCATCGAGTCACGACGGGCAGCTCTCGACCATCGATCAGAATGTGCCGTCGTCGAAACGAAGCTGGCGACCACGCCATCGCAGCTGCTCGCTGCGATGGCAACTCGCCGTGGACGGGCCACCAAAACGCCTGGTCGGTCGCAGTGTCGGTGGTGCCCCAGACGGGCGTCGGCACTTCGGCGTGGAACGCCAGGTGTTCGGCGAGCGCTGCGACGAATAGCGACCAGCGCGGGCTTGCCAAACGGGGAGGAGCGGGTTGGAGCATGGCGGCGCGGTCAAGCGTCGTCGCAGGCACAAAGTCGTTGGCCACGAAGTCGCTCACCAAGCTTCGCCAGTTCAGCGAATCGTCATCGGTCAAACGCCCGGCCGCCGCGGCCAGAGTTGATGTCGCCTTGCTCGAAGGGGTTGGATCCGGAAGCATGACCGTGAATGTCGAGCCGGTGGCGTCGAGCAGTCGAAGGAACGTGTCGGCTCGGGGCCGCCGAATGCCCTTCTCGTACTCGAGCAGGGCGGCGCGTGTCGTGCCGGTGCGGCGAGATAACTCGGCGCGCGACAGGTTGGCGCGGTCTCGTGCCTCTTGCAGAACCTGCTCGATCGCGTCCATGTGCAGACACTGTATCGAAAACGGTACATCTTCAATTTCACCTCACCTGGCGAGCGACAGTGGATGCCAATCCCCGAGTGAGCCCGGACCGGGCTGGCGGCGCAGTCCTGCACGGCCTTGGCTGGCGTGACTCGTGGGCTTTCTGATCGACCGGCGTGGTCAACCTCGTTGCCGGCCACCATCATGGAGTCATGAGCGATCGCCTGGAACGTCTCCGTAAACTCCGTCGTGAGCCGCCGCCGTTGCAACAGGTCGAGGTTTTGGAGAGGATCGAACGGTCTCCCCGGCTGCTCCGTATCACCCTGAGCGGTGACGGCCTGAAGAACCTAAAGGTCGACCAGCCGGCGGCCAGCGTGCGGTTGTTGGTACCGCGGCCCGGCGACGACGAGCTGGAGATGCCGACCTGGGACGGCAACGAGTTCCTGCGGGCCGACGGGTCGCGGCCACTGCTGCGCACCTTTACCCCGCTTCGGGTCGACAACGACGCCGGTCGCATGGATCTGGAGATCGTCCGTCATGACGGGGGCGCGGTGTCAGGGTGGGCCGAGACGGTGTCGCCCGGTGATCCGGCCGCCGTCAACGGTCCGGGCCGAGGTTTCGAACTGCCCGACGGCATCACCCGACTCCTCTTGCTCGGTGACGAGACGGCGTTGCCGGCAGTTGCCCAGCTCATGGAGTGGATGCCGCACGAGGTCGAGATCGCGGCCCACGTCGAGGTCATCACCGACGATGCGGTCGTGACGATGCCCGACGACGACGCCGTCACCTGGCATGTGTGTGAACCGCCGGGCGGGGCCCTGATAGAGGTGGCCCGATCCTTGACTGCCGAGGATCTGCCCGATACCACCCATCTGTGGGCGGCTGGCGAGGCCTCGGCTATGCAGGCGATCCGTAGCCATCTGTTCAACGATCTGGGCCTTGCACGCTCTCGGGCGACGGTTCGAGGTTATTGGAAGCCGCAGATCGGGCCCTGAGCAGGCCCAGAAAAGGTCGCCACAGACGATCTCGAGTCGTCGAGCGGTGCGGTATGCCGGGTCGCGAACAATCCGGGATTCCGGCAGTCGCGAAGCAGCGCAGCGAGTCGGCCGCGGGGTGTTCGGTGCACATGCGGACGATAGTCCGACGATGTCCTCGGACCCGGCGTCTGCCGCGGCGAGCACGCCGCCCACGTAGGAGGCAAGCGTGCGGTCGGTATCGCGCAGCGCCAGGTCGGCCTGCTTGCGGCTGAGCATTGCGTGAGGTGCTCCCCCAAGCACTCGTCAACCGGTCTGCTGTAACCGGTACTCACGCATTAGTTGCGGTTGGACCGCTGATACCGATGTCTGATCGCCATGTAAGACGTCCGGGTCGAGATCGATGCCGTTCGGCCAGCAGACAGTGCCAGCAATCGAGTCGACCGTTGCTTCGGCGAAAGCCACATCGTCGTCGATCGTTGCGAGAATCCCGGGAAGTTTGCCGACGAAGTCGAGTTCCCGTACGAGGCCATCAGAGAAGGTGACGCGGAGGGAGTGGGCGCCAAGATGTTCGACATCGGTGACTCGGATGAGTGCGGTCATGGCCTCCATACTACTGGAGGGGTTCGATTCTGTACATGGCGGCGGGCTCCTGGGCCAGCGTCCAGTTCGCAAGAAGTTCGGACTGACGCAAGGTTCGCCATTGCTCGACCAGACGCATCGCCATCCTCGGGAGTTCGCCTCGGATCGTTGACCCGTCGTCGATGCGGATCAGCGCTTCGTGCTCGGCGTAGATCGCGTGGAAATGCGGCGGATTGTGATCAGCGAAGTACATGTAGGTCGGGGCGCCCGGGGCGGTCTGATGCGCAGGGTCCTTTCGCTGAGGCTAGGCAACGTTGCCAAAACAGTACCGTTAACGGTACTGTTTTGCCATGGTCACGAATCGGAAGCAGCTGAGGGAGATAGCCCTTGACCAGTATGGCTACGTCACGACAGCAGACGCGATCGCGCTGGGTATCCCTCCGATTGAGCTGCGCAAGCTTGCCCACCGGGGCGGATTGTCGAACATCAGCCGAGGGCTTTACCGCTTTGATGATATTGCGCCGACCAACCTCGATCATTTTCAAGAGGCCGTCTTGTGGGTCGGGAAAGGCGATGCTCACCTGGCTGGCTCAGCGGTGCTAGCGCTGCACCAACTCGCACAGGTCAACCCCGCCGCGCTGACGGTGAACACGGCTCATCGGGTGCGGCGCAGACCTCGAGCCGACATCGTCATTACCCACGAGCCAATCGCGGCTGACGACATCACGACCTACTTCGGGATCCGCTCAACAACCGTTGCGCGAGCCTTGCGCAATTGTCTTACGACGGTCATGCGCGAGCGTCTCCACATCGCAATCACCGAAGCCCGCACCGAAGGCCTGATCACTGTCTCAGATCTGGATGAGTTGACGAGCCTCGTTCAGCAGCCAGCATGACCGATCAGCCGGGCCCTCCGAAGAATCTGCGATCGCTTGAAGCTCAGATCCGCAACCTCGCCCGCGACGCGCAAGAGGTCGAGGGTCGAGTCCGGCGCGCAATCTCGGTGGCCATCATTGGACAGCTGCTTGCCGATACCAAAGCTGGTGTGATCAAGGGGGCCACGAATCTTGAGCTTCGCCTTGGCATCGCGAACACGAGGGCCTCGAGCGATCTTGACGCTGTTCGAAGTGTTGCACTTGACGAGTTCCGCGCTCGTCTCGCAGCGGCGCTTGCCGACGGGTGGAATGGCTTTGCTGGCCGGTTGGTAGATCGAGGCGAGATTGGCGCGCCTGTGCCCGACGTGTACCGGCCGTACAGGTATCACGCCAAGCTCACGTACCTCGATCGGCCCTTTGGCACCGTCGAGATTGAGGTGGCGGCCGAAGAGATCGACGCTTTGCGGACCACAGACACCACGGCGATTGATCCAACCGCTGCTGCGTGGTTCGAGTCATTGGGGTTTCCTGTTCCAAGGCCCATCCCGGTCCTGCCGTTGAGCCATCAGATCGCGCAGAAGCTGCACGCCTGCACTACGCCAGACGCTGATGGCTGGGTCAATGACCGATCGCACGACCTGGTCGATCTCCAACTAGCGATGCCCATCCACGGAAATGACCTTGCGCCGATTGCCGAAGCAGCCAAGCGGCTGTTTGCTTCCCGCAACCGCCACACCTGGCCGCCTCGGGTGACGCAACGACCAGGCTGGGCAGGACGCTATCCCCAAGAGGCGGCCGACCTGCCAGTTCTGGCGAGTCTTGACGAAGCCATCGACTGGGCCAACGAACTGGTGGCCGCGCTCGATGGTTTGGTCTGAAGCCGCTGCTGTTCACTCACACGCGAACATCGTGGGGCAGACGAATCTCGCAACCTTTGAATTCATCGCTTGATTTCAAAGGTTGGTCCTCTATCCCTTGAATTGCATACGGAGCACGAGGGCTCACTCGCAGCCGATGCCGTCGTTGTCTCGGTCTAAGCCGTAGGGATCTGAGCCGGTGACGGTCACTCGACCTGAGTAGCGAGGGCCGTTGCCGCTTCCGCCTGCGCAGTCGACATCGGATCCGGGCGGGATGCACGGCGAGTAGCCAGGTGTGCAGTTCTGTGCTTGCGACGGGGCAGGCTGTGGGACCGCGGTCGGGGGCACTGGCGTGGGCGGCACTGGCGTGGGCGGCACAGGCGTTGGGGGAACCGGGATCGCCGTCGCAGGAACAGGCGTAGGTGGCACGGGTGTTGGTGGAATCGGTGTCGGTGTGGCTGGGACCGGCGTTGGGGGAACTGGGGTCGCGGTTGCGGGGACGGGTGTGGCAGTCGGTGGAACCGCCGTGGCGGTCGGCGGTACAGGGGTCGATGTGGCCGGCACGGCCGTCGCGGTTGCGGGCACGTCGGTCGCCGTGGGCTCGGGTGCAACGTCGACTTCGGCCGTCGAGACCGGCGCAGCCTCATCAGCGCTGCGATCATCAACGCTTGGATCAGCAGCGTTGGGACTATCGGCCTCGCTGCTATCGATCGAGAGCGAGGGAATCGAAATGATGGATTGCAGTTCTATGGGCTCGTTGCCATCTCCGCCGTTGCCTGCCCCGTTCAGGGCCAAGCCAACGACGACGATCGCTCCTACCGCCGCCCATTTTTGCGCCTTGGTGATCACGTTTTGTTGTACGGCAACGCTGTGACAAGGCTGCTTTCACACGCCTTCAGGTTCGGATGCATGGGCGGCCGAAGGTCGACGCGCAAGAGTGCCGCTCGAGCGTTCGACGGTTCGTGCAACGGGTGGCGCAGCGCATCGGTGATTGCACGTTCGAGTTGATCTCGCGAGCAGGGCAGCCCGACATGATGAGTCGAAGCTTCAGCGGGCGAGGCTTGGATCGCAGCCCACAGCCGCAGCGGCAGGCGGCTCGGCATTCGGCCGTCGAGGTCGACGGCCACCAGTGCAAGTGGCTCGTCGTCGCCTAAGCCCAGCGCGGCCGCGATCTCCCAATCGACGAAGCGACGGCTCCAGGTCGCGGCGCCTAACAACACGATCGCCAGCGACGCGTCATGCAAGTATCGGTCGCGGATCGATTGCACGATCGTCTCGTCGGATGGCGATGCCGCAAAGTCGTCGCCGTCGCTTACACCGCGCGTGTAGACCTGTTCGAACAGATTGCCGAAGTCACCGACGAACCGCTCGGCGGCTTCGTAGTCGTCGTAGTGGTAGATCAGAAAGGCTGAGGCAGCGAAGGTCGCGATGCTGCTTAGTCGTCGGCCGCCGTGACAGACGTGCCGCTACACGAGTCCTTCGAGCGACGATCCAGCAGCGAGCGATCTTGCTGCTGACCGCAGTTCGGCCGAGTCCTCGACGTCAGCCAATTCAAGTCGACACATGACCGACCACAGCCGCAGGTTCCATCGGTCGGCTTCGTCGCATGCTTGGCGAACTAGCGCAGCCTTGTCGGGCTCGCTAGGGGTGAGTCGAGCAAGGGTGAGCGACGCTGGTCCGAGATGAGAAATCGAAGCGCCGACCACGATGGCGGTGCAGCGGAAGGGTTCGATGGCTTGGCAGAGCAGGTTGCGTGTTTCGCCGATCAGACAAGTTGTCGGCACCGACGCCAGTAATGTTGCGGCGGGATGCGAAAAGGGCGACCGTCGTAGTGTGATCTCTTGGGCGAGTCGCGTGATCTGCGCGGTCGCTTCGTCTCGGTGCTCATCATGTTCGGCGAGGGTGGCTGCGAATGCGGCGCGGGCCAGAAATGAATCCTGGATATCGGGTGGTGCGGCTTCGAGCTGGGGAAGGAGCGTGCCGTGGGTGCCGAGCACCCAGTGTCGCCCGAACTCTTGAGCGACTCGAGTGCTGAATGCGGCGATGACTCCCTGGCTCGAGGCGGTCGCGAATGTGTCGTCTGCGAGTCGCTGGTGGTCGTCCCACCGCGCATCGACGAACGCCAGCATCGTGTGCACAAGCGCCCCGTGCCAGCTGCGCAGCGGATCTGTCTTCGTGAACGGGTGGTGGGTAAACGCCTCGAGTGCTGAGCGCGCCGCTGAGTCATTTCCCAGCACCAGGGCTTGGGCACATTCGATCTGGGCCAGCCGTGACACGAGTTCGTCGTCGACGACGTCGTGGCGATCAGCTGGCAGTTCGGGCCAACGGGTGGGCGGCAGCGCCCGGCATGCGGCCCATCCGCCGAACCATGACCGAAGCCGGTCCGCGGGGTTGGCAGCGGCCGCGATTGCGGCATGGGTGGTGTCGATGGCGCGCTCGTGGAATCCGAGCAATCCGAGTTCGCGTGCGAGTGCTGCTGAGCGAAGTGTCTGCTGCTGGGGCTCGAGGACCTGGGCGTCAAGACGCTCGAGCATGTCGACACGGCGGGGGTCGCCCATCGCGTCCTCGGTCTTGAGCACGTCGGTGAGTGCGATTTCGAGTCCCAGGTTGGTGTCGCTGTCGGCGAGTGACAATTCGAAGGCGGTCGAGCGTAGCTCCCAGCCGTCGCCGCCGCTGCTGGCAACCGATGACGCATAGCTGAGCAGGTCGGCTGCGCTCAGTTCGTGGTCCGCGAGCTGACGGGCCTGGGCGAAGGCTTCGACGGCCTCTCGGTGTGATCCTTGCGCACGGAATTCTCGGGCCGATGCGAGTATGGCTTGCACGACGTGGGCCTGGTCGAGCAGTGCCGCGGCCTCGACCATGTGGGTGGCATGGGCGTGGATGTCACTAGCCTGGGCTGAAGCAGTTGCTGCGTCGAGGTGGAGGCGTCGGCGTTCGCCTCGGTTGAGCACGCTGTCAAAGTCTGCGTGGATGAGCACGTGCCGGAAGCTGAACTCGTCGGGGCGTTGCTCGGCGACCAGGATGCGAGCATCGAGCAGCTCATCGGTAGCTTCGACGATCGTCTCGACATCGATTCCACTCAGGGTGCCCAGCGGGCCAACTCGAAATCGCATGCCCAACACGGCGGCGATCGCGGCGATGCGTTGGGTGTTGGGTCCGACTCGCCGAGCCCACAGGTCAGACCGAGCTGAGCCGGGTTGCGGGTCGACCACGGCGAGCGTGGTGGGGTCGGCCGATTGGATCAACTCGTGGGCGACGGCGGGTAGTGATGCACGACCTGCATAGAGACTGGCCGCGAAGTCGTGGCGTTGTTTCGATGCCGACAGCGGATGGTGCAGGCCAATGAGGGTCAGGAGTTCGGCGGTGTCGAACACGCCGACTTCGGTGCGGTGGAGCCCAGCACGAACGAGCTCGTCGGCGAACTGGTTCCAGCTCGGTGCCGCAGGGTCTTCGCGTCCCATGACGATGAGTCGCGGTATGTCGGGGCCAAAGGTTGAGGCCAGGAAAACGACGAGCCGTTGAGAGTGGCTATCGATCAGGTGGGCGTCGTCGACAACGATGACCAGCGGTAGATCCCTGAACTCAGCTGCGAGTTTGCGCCGCGTCGCTGACCAGCATTGTGATCGCTGTAGCACGTCGCCGCCGTCGCCGAGTAAGGGTGCCAGCTCTTCCTCCAGGCTCGGAAGCGCGGACACAAACGGTTCGTATGCTGTGGGTGCGCCGCTGCGCCCGGTGAGCCACAAGATGTGGTGACCGGTGCGAGCCAGGCGCAAGACCAGAGCTTTCACGAGTGCAGATTTGCCAGAGCCGCTGTCGCCGTCGAGCAGTGCGCCTCGTTGGTCGAGTGATCGTTCGATCTCGTTCTCGAGCTCGGATCGATGGACGACGCCAAGATCGGTGGTGGTATCGAAGATGCCGACGATACGTCCTTCGGGCGGGCCGCTTGGCGACGCAGCGGCAACGTCTGGGGCCTCGCTCCTGGCCGTTGGTCCGTCGAGCATCGCCGTGATCTGCGGGCTGATTTCGGCGTCGAGTTCGTCGCGAAGGAAGGCGGTGGCCTTGGTTGTTAAGTCAGCCGCGTGGGCGTGAAGGCCAGCGCTCAGATGCAGCCGCAGCACCGCGATCAGCAGGTTGTCTCGGTAGTGCGACCGTGCAGCCAACGTTCTTGTCAGGAGCATGGTGTTCGACGACCACACTCGGGCGTGATGGTCTGCCATCCGCTCGATGAGCTGGGCGCGGGCGACTGTTATTGGCTCGAGCTGATGCCGTAAGAGCGGCGACGACTCAACGTCGGCGAACGGCTCGCCGGCGAGCAACTGTTGCAGCACTGATTCGGGTTCGGTTCCGAGGTCGATTTCGTGAGCCCGTAGCAGTTTCCAGACATCGACCTCGACGGTGGGCAGGTTGAGGGCGTACCGGCCGTTATGGGTAACGATGGTGCCGATGCCGAGCGCTTTGCGCATACGAGAGATCGCCTGGCGCGTACTGGCTTCCCAGCTGGGAGTCAGGTCCTCGCCGTACAGTTCTTCGGCGAAGCTGGCGGAACTGATGCCACCAGGGCCAGCCGCGGTCAGGATCGCAACGATGTGGCGTTGGGAACGGCTGAGCGAAGTTTCGCCGTCTCGATGCGAAACGCCGACCATGCCCAGGCAGCGGATAAGCACGCCTCGAAGCTACATCACAGCAACGCTGTACGTAGTATTGCCGACACTCTTCGGTGTCCTGTGTAGGAGACGTCATGCCGTGGCCCCCTGAAGATGCCGATATCGAGACTGGACAGTGGACGCCAGATGACCTGCGGGTCGGCGACCTCGTGTTTGGGCAGAAGGCGGACGGTGCATTGGCCAGGTTGTGCGAGCTGGCCGACGAACCATGGCTGCACGTCGGCAGCGTGGTCGAAGATGACGGCGAACTCAAGGTGATTGAGATCCGCGGCGACGAGTTCCTGCTAAGCGAATTGTCGTTCTTTCTTAGCCCGCGTCGGTACTACCGCTGGGGTGCAGCCCGGCTGAAGTTGCACGCAGACTGTGTCGAATCAGCCAACGATTGGATGCGAGCCCATCTGCAAGGCGGGGACCGAGCGAAGCACGTGTATGCCTGGGACGATCTGGTGCTGGCCGGCGTGATTTCCGCCTCGCAGCGGGGGTTGTTTGCCAGGTTCCCGACCGAGGTGCGGTCGGCGATTGCTGTTGCCGGGGCGTACTGCAAAGAGTCGCTGAAGTATCGGACACAGACATCGCTCACGTGTTCAGGGTTCGTACAGATTGCGTATGACGTTGCTGGCGGCGAGTGTGCGATCGAGCATCCTCGCTGGCGCAGCGAACCGGTGTCCTGGCCTGACCGAAGCCCGAATATCGACGAGGTGTTCGAGATGACCGAAGCCGAACTTGTCGGTTATGACGACGTGAGCGCACTCGATCTGTACCTCGATGCCGAGGGGATCGACCGGGGCGCAGAGACCACTCGACCACGGCTGGGCCATGTGGGCGAGGGCTTGAAGGTGCTGGCCGCGGCGGTGGCTGGTTTCGCGATTGGTGACCCGTTGCCCGATGGACTAGGTGTCGACAGCCGCTGGGTCACGCCGGGTGACTTGTGGCGGTCGCCGTCGGTACTTGAGCGGGCTTATGTCACGCCGCCAGAGCCTGCTGATTGAACCCAGGCGATGATGTCGTCGGCGGGCACCCGTGCGATGAGCACTGGCGTTCCCCACTCGACCTTGTTGCCACTTGAGAAGACGGCAATTCGGGCCGACGTGAGTGCGCTGTCGACCGCTACGCCGTTGCCGAGTTCGCGTAGCAGGGTGCTGGCAAAGGTGACTGCGGCCTTGTCGTCGAACTGGAACTGCATGCCGACTGCTGCGGGTACACCTTGTGCGACCAGGCTCGAAGTGATGCCCGCGAAGCGGTCGTGTTTGGATGGCCGGGCTGCGTGGCAGCTGTTGAAGATCGCCAGGCGAAGTCCCCGCTGGTTCAGCAGCGTTCCCAGATCGCGACCGGTTTGTGGTTCAGCGAAGCCCGAGCGGTCTTCGAACAGGATCACGCCGTCGTCAAGATCGTCGTCCCAGCTGCCGTGGCCGGCGAAGTGAAACACGTGAGGCTGGAAGCTGGTGAGTGCCTGGTCGAGCGCCGCCGGGGTGCTGCCGTTGACGAAGTCGAGTTGCACGCGCCCAGCCGCAACGCTTGCGCCGAGCGCCTGGTTGATGCGATCACGTTCGACGGCGGTGTCGAGTGGTGCGGTGCCCTTGGGAGCGGCGCTCATCGACAAGATTCGCAGCTGCTCGATTGGACCTTCTGATCGGGTCGCATGACTCGAGCCCAAGCGGCGGACCAGCGATGTCTCCCGGGAGCGGGCGATGAACAGGCTGAGTTCTGGATCGTGCAGGTATTCCCACGGCAGGTCGGCGCAGGCTTCGTCGGGTTGAAGTACGACGCGCAGGACGGCGTTGTTTTCTCGCACCATGTTCATGCTGGCGCGGTAGGCCGCCTGGCATGATCCGCTAAAGATGGCTTCGAACAGGCCGGTGCCGAATGCCTCGACAGCCTTGGTCTGGCGTGACCCGAATCGGCGCTTGTCTGCGGCCACTACCAGTGCTTCCAGTTGGGAGATGCCCCGGTTCTTTGGCAACTGGCCTGGGTTGGTTTCTCGGGCGTGGTCGCCGGCCGGCGTGGTGAGGTGCACGGTGTAGCTGTTCGGCTGGGTCGTGATGGCCACGACAAGTTCACAGTTGGTCGAGGGCCCTGGGTTAGATCGGGCTGAGGTGGACCGGGCTGGGTTGGATCGGGTTGAGGTGGACCGGGCTGGGGCCGTGGGCGTGATGCCGAGTCTGGATCCGCCTCCCAGGCCGAGAAGGCCGACAATCAGGCCCAGTGCGCCAAGCACGAGTGCCGGCCAGCGGGTGATTCCGATCCACGAAGCAGGTTCTACACCAATAATGGTGTCAACGCTGCGAAGATCGCGAGAGGTGTCGACGCCGTCGTTGTACGAGCACGTGCCTCGGCCGACAGAGTCGCTTGCGGTGCCGTTGTTGCACCACGAACCAATGATGTCGGTTCCGTACGCGAACGCTGCTAGTGCAACAAAGAGCAAGCCGATCCCGACGAAGGCGAACGCGACGCGGCGAGTGATCCAGTGGGGAAGCGTTCTCATCAGGTGTGTCTTTGTATCGCCATGCTGTGACTGCCGGTGCCTGGAGATCGTAGGTGAGGGCCCCAAGTTTGGTACTGGTTTGGTCACAGGTCGGTCACGGCGATCCTTCATTGTGATCACTATGGGCAAGGCAGAGATAGTGACGCGTGAAGAAGAGTTGCGCGAGTTAATGGCACAGATGGCGAACGACGAACCGGGAGCGTTGTTTCGTTTCGTCGAGCGGTTCGGTTCCGAGCTGGCATCGACGGTGCGATCAATCTTGGGTTCGGTTGGGCGGCGCGACGTGAGTCGCAAACCGGCCGAGGTCGACTATCTGGTGCTGTCGGCCGCGCTGATCGTCTATGACCGTGCAGGTCGGTGGAAGTGTGACGGCGCTGCGCCGTGGGTGTGGGCGAATCGGGCCATTCGGGGCGAGGTCGTGCAGTGGCTCGGCCATCCCCGTGTCGAGTTCGTCGCCGAGTACCACGCCCCCAGCGGTTCGCCTGGCCTGCCAACCGGTAGCGACGTGAACTTCGAGGTGCTGGCCAAGGAGCATCACGAGGTCGCCGACTGGCTCAGCAGCGTGCGTAGCGTCGCCAGCGAACGAGACCAGCGCGTGCATATCGAGTACCAAACGCAGAAGTCGCTCGGCGACCCTTCGCCCGCCAACACCGTCGGCGCCGAAATGGGCCTTCAGCCAGCCAACGTGCGCCAAATCGACGCCCGCGTCCGCCGCAACCTGGGTGCCACCAAATCAGTGTTGGTTCCCTGGTAGCTGTAGCACCGGGACGGTACTTGAGAGCGCCGCCGGCGGAGCCTCCTATGAGCTGGTCGAGCGCACTCTGGAACCGGCGATATTTGTGCTTGGGCTCCTGTTCCCGACGGCTCGTGTCACAGCGCCTGCGTACAGAAGACGGTCAAGTTCGCGTTTGAGAGAAGGATGAAATGTTGGGACCGAAGAGCAGCGTGTGTCGAGAGCTACGAGTTAGGACTTTTGCTGCCCTGATTCTTGCCGCTCTAGTTGTTGCTTCTTGCGTCGCGCCGACAGCCGTTGAAGAGGATGAGGCTGTGGAATCGGCGTCGACTTCGAGTCAGGATGAATCAGGGCAGTCGGCGCAGTCAGCCACGGCGGCGGAACCCACGGAACCGGCGGTGGCGGAGGCTGCTGCTCCGGTGGGTGATTTGGCGTTTGATGCGTTGGTGCCTGTTGTGTTTTCGTCTTTTGGTGATGCTGATGGGTCGGTTTGGAATGTGCGTGTGAGTGCGCCGCGCGATGTGACTGCTGCTGTTCTTGGCGCGAATCAGTTCAACGATGCTCCGCCTGACGGTGTGGTGTTTGCTGGTTTTGATGTGGAGATGACGTTGGTGGAGGCGGGTAAGGAACCGTTGTCGCCAGGTTTCAATTTCTCTTGGGAGATCTTGGGTGGTGCGTCGGCGGCTGTTTACGACTTGACCACAATTCCCGATGTGCTTGGGTGCGGTGTTACCGACGGTGAGTTCAATGACTACGCGGAGGTCTTTGTCGGTGGGTCTTTGGCTGGCTTGGTGTGTGTGCCATTACCTGTCGAGGACTTGGGTGCGCCCGGAACCCGGGTCGCTATGAACTTCAGTGGCGGCGAGCGCACGATCTTCGCCACCGGTGGCGAAACCCCACAGGTGAGTGAACCGGCGGTGGCGGAGGCTGCTGCTCCGGTGGGTGATTTGGCGTTTGATGCGTTGGTGCCTGTTGTGTTTTCGTC
>ENA-ORXT01002936-ORXT01002936.1-marine-metagenome-genome-assembly--contig:-NODE-2936-length-19544-cov-8.033338_pt1 | contig 19544 bp, 20 predicted proteins | sample MGYA00237868_ERZ511482 | MGnify/ENA metagenome assembly ERZ511482
AAACAATTGGGTTTATTAAGCTCGATGATAATATTAGGGCACTTTGAAATTTCGTTCAAAGGTCTAGATTTAGTCGCAATAGGTATACTGATACGTAGTTCGGTTAACAATAAATCTGTGTTTTCTGGGATTGGCATTTCCTTTCGCTGCGGCAGTTTATCCGGCATACAAATGCAAATGGGCTCCTTGATGATATTCGAATTATTACCAACGACGAAACACATATCACTCGCAAAGTAATCAGGACAGTATCTCCAGCCTTCAAACGGAATTTCTGTATCTCCTTCGATTGGTCTCATTACCAGCCCAAAAGGAGATGCACCAGAGTCCATGCTACGGTCCTTGAGTCGTAGCCCGCTTGCAGGTCCATTGTCAGTCTCAACAATGTCATGCACAAATAAAAATTCCAACGTGGTGTTTTGGAAAAAGAAACGACGATTAGAGGTGCCTTGTCCGGGATGAATATTGCTGGATCCCTCGACAAGACCTGCAGCTACAACTAAATCCGCAATGGGTGCACCGACATCTGTCAGTAGAAAAATATGATCAAGTTCAATGCTCATATGATTTTGTCTTATCGAAGCAGTGAATAGGCAGGCCATGACCGAAGTTCAAGGAACGTATATTTCCACTACTGTCCCGTTAAGCCCTTGAGAAAGGTGGCCTGAAATCAATCAGTTGCTACAATGTGAGTTATCTAGAAACACCAGTAGCTGAGGCGGAATCAGGCCATGGCGCATTGTAATACGATCCTCTCCCAAATACTAAAATTGGTTCTGAGACATGAGTTCGAGGTGATGCCAGAAATGCACCAAAATGGTCGAACGTTCCGAACTGCCTCTCGCTAGTCCCAATTCGTGACCATAGCAATTGGCCAGCTATCCGGACGGCGCAGCTTGCGTGACCTAGTCGATAACGTCTCGGCTCAGCAGCAGCGTCTTTATCATCTGGGATCTGCAAAGCTCTCACGCTCCAATCTATCTCGAATCAACGAAAACAAACCGCACGAGCTTTATCCATCGTTGTTCGCCACATTACTCAAGCGTTGTCAGTCAGCAGCGCCAAGCCATGGTTTTCGCTTCAAAAATGAACTGTATTCGATAGATGCCGGTACGATAGACCTATGCCTATCGATGTTCCCATGGGCTTTATTCCGCAAAGCCAAAGGCGGCATCTAACTTCATGTGGCTATGAACCATAAAGGCAATTTGCCAGAATTCGTTACCGCGACAGAAGCCCGCGTGCATGAGCGGTATGAAACTCTCGAAATTAATGCGGACCTAGCTTCATGACAATCCGCGGACTTATCTTGGTTACAGACCTACAGCACTAATTTATGTTGGTCTAGGCACAAACCCACCTTCGATAACCCCCAAAGTGTTTGATCTGTGCGAGAAGTTAAACGATGTTGTTTTGGGAAAATGCCTATTGACGACTAATATCGCGCATGAGACGCAGTTGAGGCAGACCCAGGTTCTGGCGCAGCCAGGTTGTGGGGCTAGTTCAACTGTCAGCTCCGTTCGCCCCGTTAGACAGCAGCACAGTGAGTCGGGTCGCTGACCAACATCCGGATCGATCACGAGAGTCTGCGTCCCAACCAAGTTTTCTCAATCTACGACTCACCAGACGGTTCATAATTCCATGACCCACAACCAATACACTCCCATGCACACTAGCAATTTCAATCAGCTTGTCTGCTGCAACAACTGCTCGTTTCTGAGTTGATTGGTAGGATTCAACTCCTCCACTATAGCCTAGGAACCACGCTAGTCTCAGTCCGACGATCGCTAGACGATAGGGTATCGGTAACTGCAGCCAATTGGGACTGGGAAGATCAGCCTCGTTTAATTCAGCAATTCGTGCCGCACCCGAAAACCCCAAAGCAGCTGCTGAATCGACACAACGAGGTAGTTCACTACAGCATACCTTTTTATCAGTAAACGCGAAAAGCATCCCCAGCAACTCAGCTGGCGCCGGGCTTACTACTCGGGATCCTTTGTATTCTGCAAGCAATTGCCCCAAGTCCGAGTTATGCAACCAGCGTGAGCTGTCGAAACCAGGTGGACCGTGACGAATTAAGATGATCTCCATATATGATTTCTCAGGAAACTCGCTACTGCTTGCTAACATTCATTGCGGATCAGAAACACTATGAAGCTGACGCAGATTGTGACGTAGCCGGAAGCTGTGGCAGGGTCAGGTTTTCGCCGCATGCGCCTCGTTAGCCGTCAATCTTTGCTACTGCACACTTTAAATTATCGACCGTCTAATGTCGTGCATCTGTAACGATGAAGTTACCATAGTGGACTGGCACACGTCGTCATCAGGATCATCTATAAAGCAACCCGCCCGTAGGAGGGTTGCTCTATCTCACGTCTTATAAAAACTTGTGGAACACAATTTTGTCGTCTCCGACGCCGTAGTATTCCCGTATGCAGGCTTCTTCGATATAACCTAGTTGGGAATAGAAATTCCTAGTTCTGTTGAAGTCTTCAGTGCCAGATGTTTCAACCAACAATACACGAACTCCTTCTGCGGCAAGTTTCTCTTCAGCATACAACATTATCTGAGCCCCTATGCCTTCACCTTGGCGATTTGGATTTACGGCAATCAACAACAGATTCCATGTGCCGTCGGCCATAGGCTCTGGCGCACAGTAGGCAATAGCTACCGGTGATCCGTCGTCAAAGGTGAGCCAAAATCCAGTTGACTCAGGGTTATCTGAATTGACACAGAACATGCCGTCCAACATCTCAGGTGGAAACAGCTCGACGGCGTCGATTATTCCTTTTGCAGCGGATAAATCGCTGGCTATAGAGGTTCTAATATAGGATTTATTCAATGTTATTTACTCGAAAGCTAGACAATGCAATGCTGCTGGTCTGAATTTGCTTTCCAGACTCAACCGCTGTTAAGGATGTTTCCTCTCGGAAACCCTTCAGCAGGTGGTGCAATACCTCAACATAAAAACTCCGAATATCAGTGGTGGGGCTCCACCATTACATTGAATTATAACTCTGGTCGCAACGAATTAGAAGAACAATATTTGGAGATACAAAGGTGGCTTGTAAGTGAAGAATGACGAGCATTTCCGTGAGTACAATCCGCAACAAAGTATTTGATTGGTACGGCTAACATTTGACGTAACTTGCAGTTGCCGCGCGGCCTGGTTCTGAGGTACTCAATTGTTTCAGGTCGCGGCGCAACTGTCGAGTTCTCGACTGCGTTAGACTTACGACGCGAAATAAATTGTTCTGCCATTGTTGCCTGCAGCTTCCGATTTTTGAAGGCGTCGAATTAGCCAAGCAGTGCTCAAATATTCATTACCACTATGTCCATTCGGTTACATTGCATTTCAATCAATCGTATTATTGTAATACAGTATTGCATCCGAGGTGATTTATGGCTCTCTCCGTCAGACTTGAACCTGCGCTTGAAACAAGGCTTGAAGAAGAAGCCAGAAAACTGGGTATTAGTAAGTCCGAATTTGTTAAAGATGCCCTTGAGCGAACGCTGGGGATCATAAACCCTGCAGAGCTTTTGTCCCGCGCGCGTTCCGGCACACCAATGGGAACTACTAAGGCATCCGCTAATGTCAGGTCCAGCGTAGAGAAAAAAATCCGTGCGAAGCATAATAATTGATGTTGGTCCCCTCATCGCTCTGTTCGCAGTCGATGACGCTAATTATCAGTACTACGACGATCTTATTACGACACTTTCCCCTCAAGGGTTGAGGCTAATTGCGACATGGCCTTGCATTGTTGAAGCCAGCTATATTCTCGATGATACCCATCGATTCGAAATGCTTCACTGGATTGAAATCGGCGGCGTTATCGTATATCCATTTGGACCTGAAGATCTTGGTCCCATGACGAGTCTGATGAAACAATATACTGAACCGAAAAAACGTGATATGGACTTTGCCGATGCGTCTCTGTATTGGCTTTCGACCGAGACAGGAATCACTGAAATAATGACTACAGACCATCGAGATTTCTCTCGGTATCGATTACCTGAAAACCAGCATTTTCATATTCTCTGAGTTATCAGACTACCATGTAAGCTCAGTCATGCAGGAACATCTTTGGCCTTGGATGGAATCATGGAATCAATGCAGTAAGCCTCCGCGGTAGGGACGCCCGTTACCGGACGCCCCCCCCCGCACAGTCCCGGACGTGCAGTTATCCCGCATCCGGTTCCTCGGTTGTACTCGCTTTCGCGACGGACCGCCTTTATGCAAGTAACTTGTGCTCTCCTTGTCTGTCCACACACAAAAAGGTCTGGCTACACCCAACCGCTTCAACGCTGCCCTGAATCAATCCCAGTTGAAACTCTTCTTCTTACCTCCCGGCCGGTTAAGCCATTTATAGGCGCAACCGATGACGAAGCGGAAGAAGGAACCGATACCGTTTTCATTGCTGCGTAGTCCGAAGTAATTGTAGTGCCCCACCAACCGTCTGTTCAATGCAATAACAAACTGCTTTCCCTTCAAGTGGCGGTTCTTCTTTATCCAGCCCTTTATCTTTTGCTTCGCCGCTTGCAATCGCTTGGGCGCCGTTCGCCTCTTGACTCTCAGCTCGCCATAGTAGTCCGTGTCCCAGTAGTACTCCACACTCAGAAACTGGAAACGGTTGACCAGCGAAGGCGAGAAACGACTGAACCTTCGCAGTGCAGTTTTCTCTGGTGCTACCTGAAGATTGGATTTCTCCAACCTCTTCTGCATTGCTCGGTAAAACCGCTTTGCATCGCTCTTGTACTGGAAGGTGCAAACATAATCATCCGCGTAACGAATCATCATGACCTGCCCTTTACAACGTAGCTTCACTACACGCGCAAACCATACATCAAGAACGTAGTGCAAATACACGTTCGCCAATATCGGTGAAACACTACTACCTTATCAATACTTAATCGTTATGGAAAGTAATGCCGTGAGAGTCAATAGTGAGATGGTTGATCGTCCAATCGACTTTACATAAAACACTGCCGCTGTCGTATGAATAGACGCACCAATTATAACTGCGACCGGTAGACGTACAGGTATAACGGTGTTTTTCATCTAATCGATGAGCGCATTGCAACATATAAGTAAACCTCGTTATCGAAAGTGATGCGCTAGCGCAGTACGGTACTACGCGCTTACAGCGATTGACTTTCCATAACGATTAAGTATTGATGAGGTGGTATATGGAAAGCTTTCCATATTCCGCCTTGCGGGCTTCCGGACTCAGGATGATCGATCTCACCTTCTGTGTCCAGTATGCCCGCCTTGAGCCAGCGACGAATCAACCCGGTAAACGCTTTATCCTGAATTCTGTGTCCCCGCATCTGCAGTAGCCAATTATGATCAATTTTGTCGAAAAAGCTTTTTATATCTGCCTCAACTACATAACCGAACGAGCCGTACTGCAAGTTAAAACCCAGATCCTCCAGCGCATCCCGTGCGCTTCGTTCAGGACGATACCCATAGCTGTAATCAACGAAATCCTGTTCATAAATCGCGGTGAGTATTCTGGCACAGGCTCTCTGCACCAGCTTGTCTTCCAGAGCCTGTATCCCTAACGCACGGAGATTTCCGTTTGCTTTTGGAATATAACAACGACGGACCAACTTGGCCCGATAACACTTCGTTTTCAATCGCCCTACCAGATCCTCAATGTTGGCATACAGATCTTCTTCATACACCTGTGCTGTTACCTCATCCACTCCACTGGCAGCTCGCTTGTTCAGCTTGCCCCAGCAATCCAGTAACAACTCTTCGTCGAGTAACCGGTACAGATCCTGAAACCGATGGTCCTTGCAGGCACTCGCCCGCATGGCTATTCCCCGCAGTGAGGTTTGCACACGTGATTCCAGCCCGACAGTGTCCGGCGTGTGTTTCCTTTGCAGACTACGTACTTCCGTCACGTCCTTCCCCGTGTAATGGGCTTTCCCCATCTCAGAGTACTATGCGTGATAAGACACCCCAATCGTATGCGGCCACGACAGCCTTCCTGCACATCTCCTTGACGAACACATCCACCCGAGCGCACTCGTGTGTCGGGGATCATTCCATCCCGTGGCGTGTCTCTAGCCCTGACGGCTTCGATGTTCATCTTTGCATAGGAACTCATGGGGCTTCCTGGGTTCTCCAACGTATCTCTTCCGACATGCCACGGCCTGTGGACTCCGCCAGATATTCAGCAACCTCGCCATTGATGGCTGCCTCTTTTGTTGCCTTCGGTGAATGTTAAGACCCTCGGCATCTGGATTGTAGCTTTCGAAGCTGTGCCAGCACTTCAGGGAGCGCGACCTCCCCTACGGCCTATCGGATTCTCTGTGTACGCTTACCTTATCTCTTGTTCATGAATTACTTCACTCCTCAATAAGATCAACACTCGATACGGGCGGGTGGCTAACCCTTACCCGACGGGGACTTGCACCCCGCAAGATACGCTGAGCTTTGCCCAGCGCGATAACATCTGCCGTGAGCCGCAGTTGATAAGTGAGCAGATTGTGGGCGAAGCCTGCATTCCGATTGCTTGTCAACTGTCAGCTCCACAGCTAGGTTAGATGTCAGTTTGCTAGTCTCTTGAATCGACGGTGAGAGTCTAGAATATCAGAGCAAGCGCACTCAATTTCTTAGGTCTCATAGCCATATTGTGAAGCAAATCCATTGCAGGCTAGTGCTATATGGTCTACGATGCCATATATGGCTCCAGCGATGCTAGTTTTCAGAGATAAATTGGTTTTCCCAGATGGAGCGATACTTGAAATTATTATTTGGCGGTTACCTCAGCCTGATGTAGAGAGACCGCATGGACTGAAATATAGCCTGTATTACGGCAAAGATGGAGTACGTCTTGTTGGGTACGACAATGAGAGAGGAAAAGGGGATCACCGGCATTACGGCCCTCACGAAGAGCAATATGAATTCACGTCTGTCGAGCAACTTATGTTTGACTTCGATGTTGATGTGCAAAGATTAAGAGGTAGCTGATATGAAACAGAAGAAGATAGAAATTGGATTGAGCAACGCTAAAGAAAGCTACCAACGATTTATAGACGCTTGGCGTAAAGCAGAATCTGGCAAGCCGATGGATGTAGAAGTGCATTTGAATTTTGAGGATCTTGAGACGCTAGTATCTGTACTTACCATTAAGCGGCTTGAATTGCTCAAAACACTAAGAAAGCATGGACCAATGAGTGTAAGGGCATTATCGAAAGAGTTAGGTCGGGACTATAAAAACGTGCACGTTGACACTGCGGCCTTAGAAGCAGTTGATTTAATACAGCGTAATGATGAAGACTTAGTTCTTGCACCGTGGGATGTCATCGATGCGCAACTACGACTAGTAGCGTAACTTGTGCACATCAAAAAAAATGCCTGAGAAACGAAGTTAGAAACTGGTACATCTAACATCCTCCATCAGGAACACTGGGTAGACGAACAGGTTGTGGCGTAGCCACGTTCTGGTTGACTGTCCAGTGATTGCTGCATGGAAAAGTTAGACAGCAATTTTAGATATTAGAGCCGATCAGCTTCATCTGGCTGAACATCAGGCACTTTGCTTAGTACGCTCTTGAAGCCTTTACGACTCGCAAGTTTTGCTTCTGACTCCAGGAATTCGACAGTTTTAAGAGCAGACATTTTTTCGGCAGCTGCAACGACTAAGAACTGATTGATAGAAATGCCTTCGGCTTTAGCCAAATCTTTAAGTTGGTCGTGTAGCGATTCTGGAAGTCTTACAGTCATAGTGCTCATTTATTTATTCTCCCTATTTCTATAAGAAATTCTTTGGCGTTAACAGGCTTGATGCCGAATGAATTTTCGATACCTTTGCCTACAAAGTCTTTCGTGTTGTATGTAACGATGTATTCGCTTTGAGAGGCGAATGCAGCTTCAAGTACCATGTCGTCTTTTGGGTCTTTTAGCCAAGGTCGCCACAAATAGTAAATCTCTTGCTTGTGACTGATGCTTGCTAAGTATCGAGTCAATTCTTTTATGTCGTTTGGGGTGTATCCCAACTCCAAAATCTGTGGTCTAGACAAGACGTCCTGATACTCTGTGTATAGAGGTATCGTAAGCACAATCTCAAAGTCTTTCGCTGGTAGTTCAGATAGCAGCTGAAACGATACTCCTCGTCTTGAACGAAGCGCCATAACGAGCACATTGGTATCTAGAACTATTTTCATATGGTGGCATATATACCACCATTATTTAGCGCCGGCAATCGAAAATGTGAGCCAATGAGCATGTTATGGCGATTCGGGGCGTTTCTAATGGCTAGAAGCCTCTTTGGCTTATTGGTGGATAAGGCAATAGCGCGGAGTTAGACTTACCCCCGAAAAAAGGTTTCGCATTTGCTGACTAACATCAGCCATCAGGAACACTGGAGGCTGATGCAGGTTGTTGGCAAAGCCCACGTTCTGTATTAGGGTCCAGTGCTTGCCGCATGGCTCAGTTAAACCGGAACGCGAGTACCTAATTTTTCAATGTCACCGTCGGCTTCCATACCACATCTGTTGATCAAATAATGAAAATGAACCGTAGGGCTTATCTAAATCCATATCGCTAAAGTTGTCAGAGTTTAGCCCAACCGGTTTAACTAACTGAAGTCCGCAATGGGGACAATACGAAATTTCATGGTACACCGACCAAATTGAATCCCTACTTCTTCGAGAAGGTGATTCTCTTCGAGATCTTCTTCAGTTGCCTCTCGAATGAGATACAACGACCAACACAGTGGACGCCCTAATAGGTTGCGACCGTATTGGACATGAACACCCGTACTTGGCATTTCTGCACACTTATGTGATCTTGGATTCTCAAGCTCAGCATCCTGCACCTTGCTTACAATGGAATCACTCATCAGAGCACTCCTGTGCCGATAACCACGTACCTATAAGTTTATCAGAATACGCTGCTAGCGAATTAGGACAGTTTCTGGTGCATTCGGGTCGAAAATTTGTGAGTGATCGAGTAATTTATTACAAATTCATGCCGTTACGCCGATCACATAAAGATCCCGCGTCTACTGCGTCTTGTGTATGGAGATAGATACTTGCCACTTCTTGCCAGTATATTTTGAGGAATAACCGTTGACGACTAACATCGCGCATCAGGAACACTGGAGGCTAACGCATGTTCTGGCGTAGCCAGGTTATGCGGCTGGGTCCAATGCTTGTTGCATGCGCCTCGTTAGCCGTCAATCTTTGTATGAGTACACACTAAGATCACGATCGCTAGATTTTCGCTAGTTTATGTCTGAGAAGTGAGCTTAAAGCGGACGTTTCGTAGTTTCTAACGCCTCATATACCCGCAGTTTATGTGATGCGCAAAGTGCGGTAAAGTGGAACGACAGCGAAACCAGGATTGTCGCAGCGGGTACACTGTCGGGTACATTGGTTTGTTATGTGAGTTTTCATGTTCGAGGTACTGGTATGTGTTTGAAAGTTGCCTCAAACACATTTCTATCACCTTCAGACAGGCTTGATCTCAAACGAACTGCGTTCTCATACAACAGTGCAGATTTTTCGTTATTTTCAACAATGTTGAAAGCATGACTTAATACAGCATTTGTGAACGCTTGAATCCAGTTTTCCCCAGACCCATCGAAGTAGTCAAATGCTAGGCTTGCATAATGAACACTTTGCGATGATTCGTTTACACAATACGCTCTAGCCACCGCCAAGTTTGCAAGTTGGATATTCTCGTCTGTTCCAACTTCTTGCCAGTGATACAGTGATGTATAGGCAACAGTTAAAATCAATTTCTTCTCTACCGGATCTAACGCTTTCTCTGAAAGAGCCCAGAACTCATTGTTACTTTGAATTGCAAAGTATCGATGAAAGTTCGATACCTCTTTTGAATTTGGCTTATCCATAGGATGTTACATTTCCCATTCCTGCAAGTACTAGATAGCAGAGAGGCCTGTTTAACACGGCACTATTATGATATGTAATCAGCCCACTGCTATTGAAGGCCTTGATGTCCGCTAATGCCGCCGAAAGCCACATATAAAGCTCGGTTTATTCTACAACATAGTATGTGATTGGTACGGCTAACATCGCGGATCAGGAACACTGGAGGCTGACACACGTTCTGGCGCTGCCAGTTTGTGTGGCAGGGTCAAGTGCTTGCTGCATGCGCCTCGTTAGCCGTCAATCTTTGCTGGAGTACACTGACAACTGCAGACTGACGCAACCAATTAGAAAAATTAGGTAGAAGTAATTTTCTGAGGCCAGCTAGTAAACAACAGCACCTGCGATTTCGCGAACGTGCCGTATGTCTGAGCCACAACATCCTCCAAATACATTTAACCAAGGCATTTTGTTGAGTAGTTCCCTGTATTGAATTCCAAGTTCAACGGGATCGCCATCGTCCAGAACTTCGCAGGTGTCTAGTTCTGCATGACTTTGTCGAGATGCGTTACATCTCAAGCCTTTAACTCTGTGGGTCCAGGAAGAGTCATTTAGAACATGTGAAAAATGATCTGGATGAGCGCAATTAATCATGTAGTAAGAAGGGTATCCATTGCTTGCTTCGTCAACAAATTCTATTGCATCTTTTAATGATTGACTGGTCGGTAGCTTGCCATCGGTCTCAACGGTAAATGAGATCACACATGGCATGTCGAATTTGGCTGCAGCTATTGCATATCCGGCAGCTTCTTTGGATTGAGTGAAGGTTAGCGCAGTTACCATATCTACACTTGTTTCTGCCAACCAACCAATCTGAGTAGAGTGATACTTAGTGGAGTCTTCTACGGATGTTAAATCCTCGGGTGCGTAGGCATCGCCACACGGCCCTGTGATCCCATTCAGGACAATCTGCATATTGGGTGAAGCATTGTCTTTAAGCGCTTGGATTAATGACACAGCATCGTAATTGGCTTGTTTCAAGTCCTCTAGAGTAGTGTTGAGGTCTTTTTTCCAATGACCGTGGGCTTTCCATGTAGGTGCATCAAGAATTAAACCGATGTTTCGAGATGCGGCTAGATCGATAAACTCGTGAAAATATGCAGTGAGCTTCTCTCTAGTTATTGGGTTTGGTAGAAGCGTGTGTGCGGCGAACTCAGGAATTTCGATCCCATGATTGAATATTAAATCAGTCTCTAAGCCAGCGTCGTTGAGAAATATGCCGCCAGATAACTGGGGAAGGCCACTTCGATATTGAGTCATGCACATACTCCGTTGAAGAGCGAAACCAATCGTCAAAAAAAACATAAATAAACTAGCTTGTCAAATTCACCATTCAATTTGAATGCAAATGAATGAGCAATTAGTGCGCAGGAAATATGTAACTAAGACAAAGTATTTGATTGGTACGGCTAACATCGCGCATCAGGAACACTGGAGGCTGACGCGGATTGTGGCGTAGCCATCAATGCGTGGCAGGGTCCAGTGCTTGCTGCATGCGCCTCGTTAGCCGTCAATCTTTGTATGAGTACATTTTGAACTGTCGGTTATGGGGTGAGTGTTGATTCTTCTGACTAATATCAATGTAGAACCTAGATAGTCTAAAAGATAACTATGTTGCCTTGTAGCGCTCAAATTGCTCAGGTAGATAAAATGCTGTTACGTCAAATAAAAACATCGTCCACTCACCTGTGCCGTTTGTGCTGCATCCGATCCAATCGAATAGCTTTCCATTCATTTGTGTCCCTTCTGCGAATTCCTTTAAATCATCAACCCAGGGTATAAAAAAATCATTGAACTGCTGCCTGTAATCTGCAGGGCACCAGCTACTTCTAACTCGAAACTGTTCATTTTCTATTTCTAGCAACGCGTGCATGTATTGTCCCCGTCCACCAACAGAGCCCAAATATGCTTTTACCGAGTTTACAGCGCCGATAGTCGCATCGGCAGAAGGATTCAATTTTTCAGAGAAGTTCAGCTTCACGCACGTTATTTCGTTGCTCATCGTCCATGCATCATATGAAACAAGGGTATTCTCGTATTCGAATTTACCATCAGCTCTAAGTAATAACTCATCTGGCGCTCGGGCCCATCCTGTGTTCTTTCGTTCAAAAGCGTTTAGCATATTTACAATGTCAGCTTTTGAATTCGTATTTAGAGTTTGAGACATTTGTATAGGATGTCGCCAACTTTTTTCAGACACTTCAACATTTTCCTCTTCCAATTGAGACCAATAGCACTCTTCATTTTCCGGATTGCATAGAATTAAAAGCACTGGTGAAGGTTGATTTAGAAAATAGTTTAAGTGCGCTTTTGTATCTACATACCAAAAGTTCCCATGTGAACAATTCAAATAGCTTTTGCCTGTCTTTATTTGAACTGCACAATATCTCCCAGTCACACCACCATTACTATCTACTTCGTCTATGTATCCATCAATCCCGAAATCATCTTCTTGATGGACTGGTCTGAAGATCCAGTGCAATTTGTTGTTGATCATACTGCTAACAGCATTTACTCCGATTTTTGCTGTTATATCAGTGCTGTTTCTCTTAGGTAGGTCCATGGTGAATTTAGCTATCGTATCGCACTACAGTTTAAGCTATTTGCATGAAGGAATTTAACTTCATCTTTTAAGTTCTAGCGAAATGGCATCTCCTTTAGATTTGATATCGTTCTTATTCTTTATAGGAATATTTTATGACAAAGTATTGGATTGGTACGGCTAACATTTTCCATCAGGAACACTGGAGGCTGACACTGGTTGTGGCGTAGCCAGAAGCGGTGACAGGGTCCAGTGATTGCTGCATGGATTAGTTAGCCGTCAATCTTAAATAAACACGTTAGTACTCTCTGAATCGAGCGTAATAGATGCGGTTAAGCTAGTATTTTCTGAAGGTCTGAAAAGGCCGGTGGCTCCCTTTGGTGAAGTCAGTCACCAACATCGATTTCCGATTTTGCGCTGAATACAGTTCCACCTATAATTTTTTAGAAACATCCAACACAAAGACGTCGATCAATCCTTTTAGTTCGTCAGGAAGTTCCCTTTCCAATTTGTCTTTGAGTTCCATAGCACTTGAGATACCGTGATTTTTTATTCCTGCAACTTTTTCATCAGAGCCGAACCAAATAACTAAGTATATGCCCTGCTGCTCAGCTTCAGGGTGTATCGCGTACAGATCATTTAACTGATCAGACGCTGCTTCGTAAAGTTCCCGGTGCCACTGGCCTTTGACTTCGGTCACAAGCAAGCGTCGTTTTCCCGCGAGTACCTTGGAAGTAGTGAAGTCACAGCGCTTATTGAACTTTAAATGGTGCTCTGGTGTTACTGTTATGTTTTGTGGTTGAAGGATTAAGCTTAGACGCTCGGCAATTATCCGGGTGCAGGGTTCTTCATGTAATCTCTTCGCCCCCGCGTAAAACCGTTCAGCTGTGTTGAATTCTCCACCGTCGATTGCGCTCTGCAGCTTGAATAGCTCGTGCAACACCAGCTGACGCAAACCTTCGACCGTCACGACCGTGTCGTGATCAAGCATTGTGACGATTTCGCCGTTGCTCGGCGGCTTAAAATCTCTAAGTGCTTTTTTGCGTTCCAAGCCGGCAAGCATGCTCTTCATGTCATTGTGCAAATCTATAAATCGTGCATCGCCCAGCAATCGTTTCAGCACCGGGATTGCAGAATCGGGGTCATCGGAATTCATAGCCCAGACGAACTCTGTAAAAAAACGGTACGCTATCTCCTCCTTCGGGCTTCCCGTTCCCCATGAGTTTGGCAGCGGTACTTTGGGCCAGTGCTGAAAAAATACGCCTAGGACAGCCTCTATTTTGTCTGATGTAAGTCTAGGCCACCAAGGATGGTCATGGCGGTACATGCTCCCTGATGACTCGGTGAGAAGCAACACATTGTCTTTATCAGCAAAAAGCCAATCCCAGTAAGGAGAAGCGCATCCTTCCAAGAAGAAAATAGCACGCGTTAACCAAAAGGTACGCCGTTTTTCTATCCCCTCCGGTGTTAGTTCTGGCGACCCGAAAGACAGCATTTCCGAACTGCGGGAGGCTATTAGTTCTTTAAGTTTTTCCCTGTCCCCGTGCTGAGCGACGATTTCAAAAAGGGTATCCAGTGCGGATACCGGCATCAGATCGAATGTACATAACCACTCATAGGCCAAAGCTGGGGCCAACGGTTGAAAGATCGGATCGTGGCGAATCCAGTGAACGTCAGGGTCGTTGCAATTGGGGTCGCGTAGCTGTAGCTCGATATACTGCCGACAAAACTGTTCGGCGGCGCCATCAGTCGGAAAAACTAAGCGGTTAACCTCGTCTTGAAGCGCCTTTCGCTCACCCTCATAGTCTGATCTGAAGTGCCGGTCTATGTTAGTTCGAAGCGCTTGAAGAAGTTCTATTGAAACGCCATTCAGATTGCAGTCTCTTCGCAGTAGCTCCAAGCAAGCTGCATACAATATGGTTTGCGATTGTTTGTATTTAGACGCACATTGAAGTTTGGCCAATTCTGCCAAAGTGGGAACATGTGGTGCGATGAAATCCAAGCAATTGCGGAGACCATTTCTAACAATAACTTCGCTTCCGAATTCTTTTTCGATCTTGTCCGGTTGCTTCAATACCAACTGAGCAAATCGCACCAATAAGCGCCAATGCCGTCCGCCTTCCACAAGGTCACGGTTCTCGTGGACATACTTAATGTTCGCCGCACGAATTTCGTTAGCCTGCTGGTCGCGTTTCTTCATGCGCCGGTAGTGCCCAACACGTCGGAAGCGGTTTTCCTTCCCAATCTTTGCAGCATTGCGATTGGATTTCACCCACTCACTCAGCAAGGCAGGTTTAGTCATAGCTTGAGCGCGCATATGGCTTCGAAGTTCGTTGGGGCCCCTCTGTGATCTAGCAAGGTAGAGCATGTGCGGAGCGATGAATGCCGCCCAAAGTTCCGCATTGTTGGTCTCGTAGGCGTGGTCAACTATGAATTTGCAGTCGTCTTTTTGGAAGCCAAGGCCGGAATGTGAGTGCCAGTCGAAAATATGCTCCCTGGTTTTGTTGATATCATTTTTGTTAGTTAGACCACCGAAGACGTGTTTAAGGAAACCTTGCCTCAACTCTCTATTTGATTGAAGAACCTCGACTGCCCTACTCTGATTCGCACTCTTGTTTTCGCGAAAATTCAGTGGCTTTACCCATCTCCAAACTTGTACTGGATCGTAGGGCGACGGTGACAGTTCAAAGAAGCGATCTAGAAGTGATCCAACAATCTTACTTGTTCCATTCCTGCAGGCACATTCGAAGTTCTCTTTCCTGCAAGTGCATTCCAAGCCGTTCGTCAAACTGCTCAACAGAAACTCGACGGTAGACGAAGGGAGCTGGTTGATCAGGTGCTTAACAAATATGCGCGCGCCAATAATTCCTTCGAAATTCTCTTCATGGCCGGGGTACAGGTGGGCGCAAACTCGGAAAAAGCTCAACAAGAACTGATCGTCGAAACTAGTCGTGCCAAGCTTCTCAATAGCCTTGGCAACAACCTCTAACGAAGTATGGCTTGCCTCGAAGATTAGGACGGCCATGTCGCTCAGGTGGTCATACATATCGCCTTGTTCTAGCAAACAGTTTAGCGCCATGAGACGACTGTGCTCGCTCTCTAGTGGAGAGAGTACAAGTGCCCTTAGGTCATCGCTCAATTGCTGGATCGCGGGAGATCCAGAAAGCAGTTCCAGTGCTAAATCACGCAACTGACCGTCAGTTCCTTGCGAAAGGAGGGGCTTGATCTCGCTAATAACTTCGGGCGTGAAAAAAGATGCAACGCTAAATCGTCGCCAGAAGTCGCCTCTACGGAAATAAGGATCCTTTTCCTCAACCTTTTTAAGACAATTGATAAGCAGTCTTTTCGCAGAGGGATCCAATTGTGAGGGGTCACCGTTAGCCAGCACCGCGTATGCATCCAGTTCAATTGCAGCCTTTTGGATGGGTATGTTTCCGAGCGACGCAATCCAGCCGAGTAACCCCCGAAGTTCGTCACGCACTATTGAGTTTGGCGCGATAACGGGCAGACACTTTTCAAGCGTTAGGGCATCCGATTGGTTGGCTATTCGTTTGGTAAGGTAGTTTGCAGCGGCATATTCTGCGATGATCTTGTGAACTGGGCGGTGAGTATCTACCGTGTCACCTGGTTTGAACATTCGTGTCGAGATAATTGCATTGCTGGGTGCCGAATCTTCAATAAGCGACCCTAGAAGGGGGTATAGAGCGTCTTCACTGGCTTCACTCGTTGTCACACCCTCAGAGCCAGAAAGCAGCAGTTTTGCGAAGACTTCAGAAGCGGAATCTACTTTCTGTGCAACGGACAATGCGCGACCGATACTTTTTACGGTTGAATTGGTTTCTTTTGCAAGACGTTCCACTGCTTGTGAGAAGATTGATCTCTTATCCGTGAATTTGCGCCCGCTCTCTAGGTAGGCATCAGCAAACAACATCAGGAATTGCGGATTGGGTAACAGTGATTCCAAGTCAAAGCGCCCAACTTCGGCTTGGAAGGCGACGAAATTTTCTTTAGGGCTGTGATGCTCAAAGATTCTGCGCTGTTCGTCGACCGTGAATTCTGACAACCTGACAACAAGCGGTGGCTCACCAAAAAAGTCTTTGTATGCACTGTTCGCAGCGTTGTCCCATTCGCTTGATCTACTTGAAATCACCAAGTTTGTAGGGTTGGCGTAGAGCGCAGCGTTTAGCAGTTTGTAGATGCCGCTAGAGTCCACCTTGGCCAATTCATCATACGCGTCAATGAGCAAAGCAGAACCGCTCACCAGCGCACCTGTGTGGGCGAAGCGGTTTGCCGTGACAACCGAGGTGCGTAGTTGCTGCGCTAAACTCTCCATCAGACGAGTTTTACCAGCTCCAGGTTCTGCCAAGACAACAAGATAGCGCGAAGCGGCCAATAGGCCCGCTTCGCCATAGGTCCTTCCTTCCGCATACAGTGTTCGGCTGATATAGAATTCTGCTGTCATGATCTAAAGATATAATTGTCACATCGTTTTTACCACACGAGATCGTGAGAGCGGGATCGTATTTAATTACTTGAACTAACGATTCTATACGCTTCTGATCAGCTTCAACTATCGACAAAGCTGACTTTCGAAAAGAACGCAGTAAACAACCACATTAAGTCGGTAGGATGCATAGCGCTATAAATATCCTACCTCACTATATAGTCGGGGATTGGTACGGCTAACATTTGCCATGACTTGCAGTTGAGTTTTTGGGACTGAAGCGGCAGCGTAGGGAGCAAAAAGTCAGCTGTCGAGTCCACGGCTGAGTTAGACAGCGACACAGGGTACCTTCTATATACATATGGCGTTTATTGATTCTTATGAATGAAAGTCTGCGGCTAGAATGGCATAGCTCTCGACATCGCTGTGGATATTGTTATTAAACACATATTGTCGATGAGTTCCTTCATGCCGCATGCCTATCTTTCGCATAACAGCACCCGAAGCTGGATTATGGGTGAGATGAATGGCGTCGATTCGGTTTAGATTTAACTTGTTAAAGGCAAAATCTAGAACTGCTTTTGATGATTCAGTGCAATATCCTTTACCCCAGAATTCCACTCCAACCCAGTAGCCTAGTGTGGCGCGATTATGTTGTTTTGCGATAGTCAAACCAACGCATCCGATCAATAATTTAGTTTCAAGGTCACACACGGCGAATGTAGCGCCGTTCATTTGGTTCCATGTTTGTGAATGAGTAGCAATCCATTCTTCAGCCATGCCATCTTCATAAGGATGTGGAATAGCCTCAGTCATATCAGAAACTTCACGGACTCCAGCGAGCATTTGGACCGTAGGTGCATCATTGTTCTCGAACGGTCTCAAAAGAAGTCGAGCTGTATTCAGCGAAGGTTGTTCGCTCATAATGAATCACTAACTATGTTTGCATGAAATTTAGTATCAGCTTGTGAGGCGAAAAGATCAAACACTAATTTTAATAAAAAATGAGCTAATCATGTCATGTTAAATGATTGGTATATTGTCCATATGTTCTGGTCTAGTAGAGAACTAGAAAATCTCCAATCTTGAGATTGCGCTGATTTGCTGACTAACATCGCGCATGAATTGCATGCGATTTTGTGCGACTGAAGCGACAGCGCAGGGAGTGCAAAGTCACGATGTCCACTCAATGCGCCTCGTTAGCTTTCAGGACGTTTGATGTTGCCTTAACAGCACATACATGACGACTAAAAATGTAGTCAAAACTGCGATAACTGCTATGCACTGCTTCAAATATTAGTCTAGTCCTAGTGATGTCCAATTCTCTAGGTATTTATCTCCATCGGCATCAAAAGCTCGCATGTTGCTGTCCTTCTTAGGATCACCGTTTTTCTTCGGAGTGGATAGCCATTTTTTATGACATCGAGCAATGTATTTAGCTACATCTAGGCTCGGAACCACATAGTAGTCAGGGCGAGCGTCAAGTCCGTTCAGGCGTACAAAAATATAAAACAAGTTCTTCGATGTATATTCTTCTGAGCCTTTGTTAAGCCGCCACGTTGCTCTTTTGGTATTTGATGTAGTCTTAACTTGGATTGTTCTTACAACAGAACCATCACGACTGCATGCCAATATATCTACGATAGCGCTGTTCTTGGATGTAAGTGAAGCAGTTATTCCACGGGAATTAAGTTCTGCTGCTACAAAATGCTCACCTGCTATCCCAGTAGTGATTTTATCGACTGCCATGTTGAGAATATTCCTGTCTTTGAAAAGCTTAAACCAAGAATTTGAAATATTATCATCAACAGGGAGCTTGACCTAGCTATAAAGTATAGGAGGGGTTCTTGTCCGTACTAGCTGTGCACGTATCGAGTGAAAGCTAACATCGCGCATCAGGAACACTGGACGCTGACTGACCAGAGCGGAAGCGCCGGGAAGGAAGGGTCAAGTGCTTGCTGCATGCGCCTCGTTAGGTGGCACGGTGTATAGGGCCATTCAATTCATATTGAACAATCAAACCCACCGCCCACTACGCTAAAACCGAACAACTGATGAACAATTACAACTATGCGTATCAACAAGCATGAGCAAAGCAGCACACCCTACCTGTTTGTTTCAATTTAACCTGCCCCTCAATATCGGCTACCAGCGGCAATTTTTCCCTGCACCGACAGCCATCGCATACGGACTGGAAAGTCTGCGTAAAACAAGCAGTGATTCAACACTCAGTAGCGGTTAACGTCATTGTACATCTATGACGCTGGCTCATCTGATTTAAAGTACCACGGGATGCTGCTTTGCTCGTATTGACATCTCACCTTTTCTGAGCCGCTAGACACATTAGCCCGAATGACTCTACGGTCTCGCATATCACTTGCACTACCAGTACTGCTCACCTACTGTGCTATCACGCGAACAACAGCACCGACTTAACTCACAACGAATGCATACAGCTTGTGTTTTAGACAACTTCGGTTATTGCTAATCTCACGCTATCCGGTACCGTTGATTCTCGACCTCTTCCTGCCATCAATCATACAACTAAATCATCCAACAAATTTAATCCTCTGACACCTAACATCTAAGCGTTTATACAGCATGCGAAGCAAGCAGTATAAACGTGGTTGGACTCAGCCGCTGCCATCAGGTGCC
>ENA-ORXT01002938-ORXT01002938.1-marine-metagenome-genome-assembly--contig:-NODE-2938-length-19541-cov-24.724106_pt1 | contig 19541 bp, 19 predicted proteins | sample MGYA00237868_ERZ511482 | MGnify/ENA metagenome assembly ERZ511482
CAGTGACTTAGATAACAAAAAGACATAGCTCAACTTTTAATTTAAAAGGTAAGTTGATTATGAATTTTTGATAATCAATTATTACAAAGATAGGCAATCGTTTTGAATTGTGGTAAAATGAATGTAAAATCGGACGTATTACTTTTACTAAAGTTTATTATTTTAAGAACCATCCCTTTTTGCTATTTTAACTTTTTTTATTATTTTTGACAGTTCCACCCAAAACAAAATCAATTTTTAATATAATGAGAAATTTTTACAGGTTTTATTTACTGTTAAGCTTGCTGCTGTTTACATCGCTGGCTTATGGTCAGCGTACGGTAACAGGTACAGTTACAGATTCCAGTAGCGGCGAAGGTTTAGTTGGAGTGAATGTTGTAGTTTCTGGCACCTCTAATGGTACTTCAACAGATATTGATGGTAATTTTAGTATTAAATTATCTGAGGGAGAAACTCAGCTAGAGGTTTCTTACATTGGTTATGAAACACAAACGGTTGATGCTACGGGTAGTGTGGTTGATGTTGCTTTAGTAGAAGGTTCGGTTTTAGATGAAGTGGTGGTTATTGGTTATGGAACTGTAAAGAAGAGAGATATTACAGGATCAGTAGCAACGCTTAAGCCAAAAGACTTCAATCAAGGTATTGTAGTTTCTTCCGATCAATTATTACAAGGGCGTATTCCCGGAGTAAATATGGTGAATAACTCTGGTCAGCCAGGTGGTTTAGCTACAGTGAAAATTAGGGGTAATAATTCTATTAGAGCTGGTGCAGATCCTTTATATGTAGTGGACGGCGTGCCATTAGATGGTAGAACAGCCAAACCTTCTTTTAGCGCATCGGACGATATTGGAACGGCAGCAAACTCTAATCCTTTAAACTTTTTAAATCCTGCCGATGTAGCTTCAATTGAGGTACTAAAAGATGCATCCTCAGCTGCAATTTATGGATCGAGGGCTTCAAATGGAGTAATATTAATTACTACTAAAAAAGCAAGAGCAGGAAAAACAGATGTGAACTTTAATGCAAATTTTGGAACAAGCTCTGTTTTAAAGAAGTACGACGTATTAACTGGTGATGAATACAGGAGTGCCTTAAATTCTTATGGTCTTACGGGTGATGGCGGATCTTCTACAGATGCTTTTGATGAAATAACAAGAAATGGTTTTATTCAAAATTATAACTTATCACTTGGTACTGGTGGAGACGATCATAAAATAAGGTTCTCTGCTGGTTATCAAGATATTAAAGGAATTATAGAAAAAACTGGAATAAAAAGATATTCAGGTGCATTGAATGCTCAATATGAGTTGTTAGATGACAAGGCTGGTATTGATGTTTTTCTTGTATCTTCTCATACTGTAGAAGATATTGCGCCTATTGGCACAAGTGCTGGGTTTAGAGGCAATTTGATTGGACAAGCCTTGCAATGGAATCCAACAATTCCTTTAATGACGGATGGCGAATTTACAACTGGTTTAAATAATACTGGAGTTGGTGCAACCACAATAAACCCGCTTCAAATGTTAGATGCATACTCAGAAACAGCTAATTCTACTACAATACTGGGATCTATTTCTCCCTATATTAATATTACCGAAGGATTAACTTACCGTTATAGGTTTGCAGTAAATTATGGTGTTGGTACTACCAGGGGAAGTATTGGTAAAGATTTAAATTTAGAAGACATTGAGACATTAGGCTTAGCAGCTACATTTACTAATATTTTGGTTACAAATTTACACACACATACTTTAAGTTACAATACAGAAGTTGCAGATAATTTTTCATTAGGCCTGTTGGGTGGTTATGAATACCAAAAATTTAACTTTAAAGGTCAGGGGTTTTCTGGTGTAGGGTTCGACAACGTACCAGATGGATTTGATTTATCGAATATACTTCAAAATTCAAACAATGATAATAGAAGTGTTTTTTCATTTGCCGAGCCAGTAACTGAGCTACAATCATACTTTGCCCGGGCTACTTTAGGTATTGGAGATCGCTTTGATATTACAGCTACTGTAAGAGCGGATGGGTCTACTAAATTTGGAGAAAATAATAATTATGGTATTTTTCCATCTTTTGCAGCCAGGTGGAATGTTATCAATGAGTCATTCATTGCAGGCGGAGCGGTTTTTGACGATTTAGCGCTAAGAATTGGCTGGGGTGTAACTGGCAATCAGGAATTTCCGGCAGGTTCATCAGTTGATAGATTTGCATTGAATCCAAATGGTGGTATTTCTCAGGAAAATATTGGTAATCCTGACTTAAAGTGGGAAGAATCTACAACGCTTAATTTCGGATTAGACTTTGCTGTATTTGATTATAAATTAGCTGGTACTATTGAATATTACACCAGAACTACCAACAATTTATTGCTTGATCCATTTGTTCAGGAACCTGGCCCGCCAATCAGAGCATGGAGAAACATTGATGGAGAGTTGGTGAATTCAGGTTTAGAATTAGGCCTGAAAGCATTTTTAATTCAAAAATCAAATTTATCTCTAAATATTGGTGTTAATATGGCTTTCTTAAATAATGAATTAAGAAACTATACAGGACCAGACATATTGACTGGAAATTTATTTGGGCAAGGATCTTCTGGTGCTTTTGTTCAGAAGCATGTAAATGGTATGCCATTAAATACTTTTTTTGTTAGAGAATATACTGGTTTAGATAGCGACCTTGGAACAAGCACATATTCTAACGATGGTGAATTGGTTGCGCTTGGAGATCCAAATGCAGACATAATTCTTGGGGCTTCTGTTGGGTTGGATGTAGGTGATATAAGCTTTAATATGAATTGGAATGGGGCATTTGGGCATCAGCTATATAACAATACAGCCATGTCTGTAATACCAATTGGTAACTTAGGCAGCAGAAATATAGATGCTGCCTTAATTACTGATGGAACTTTAGAAAGTATTGCGAACCCTATTACCTCCTCTTCCAGATACTTAGAAGATGGTGATTTTGTAAAATTAGCAAATGCTACATTAGCTTATAACTTAGGCTCTATTTCTGGCATTGGTGATATTAGCTTGTCATTAACTGGGCAAAATTTATTAATCATCACCAATTATTCTGGCTTTGATCCAGAAATTAATACTGTTAATTTAAGAAACGGTGTGCCTTCTGCAGGTATAGAGTATATTCCATATCCATCTGCCAGATCTGTTTTGTTTGGAATAAACATTTCATTTTAAAAAAAGAATAAAATAATCATGAAGTATATATATTATTTATTTATTGTCGTTTTTTTAAGTCTTACTGCATGTACAGATCTTAAAGAAACACTTAGAGAAGATTTAGCTGAAACCGAATCACCAGATCCTGCAGCATTGCTGCAAGGGGCTTATGAAGCAATGCGTCTGCCTTATCAAGATCAGTCACGATTTTGGGCTGCTCAACAACATACCTCAGATGAAACAATAGGACCAACAAGAGGTCCGGATTGGGACGATAATGGTATTTGGAGAACTTTACATAACCACACTTGGGACTCAGATCACGCATTTTTAGGAGATACTTTTGGTGAGTTGTTACAAATAGTTTTTGCAACTAGCAACTTACTTCAATATGAGCCATCTGCTCCGCAAGCAGCAGAAGCCAGATTTATCAGAGCGTTTGTATTAAATTCAGTATTAGATGGTTGGGGGCAAGTACCTTTTAGAGAAGAGGGTACTTCATTGTTAGATGATGCGATTGTACTTTCTGCACAAGAAACTATTGACCTTATATTAGCTGAAGTAGATGCAATAATTAACGACTTGCCAAACGGGCCAACCAATAGAGCAAATGCAGATGCTGCTAAAGTTTTAAAAATGAAAACACTATTAAATAAAGGAGCATATTTAAATAGACAAGCACCCACTTTTGATGCTAATGATATGAATGCTGTTATTACACTTGCAGATGAAATTATTGAAAGCGGGAAATACTCAGTTGCGACTAACTACTTTGATAATTTTGCGTGGGATAATGATATGAAGTCTACAGAAAATATTTGGACTGCTGAGAACATTGGCGGTTCAAACTCAGGAAACGTGAGATCAAGATGGATGTGTACATTGCACTATAATCAAAACCCATCAGGATGGAATGGTTTTACAACACTCGGCGATTTCTATACCTCATTTGAAGAGGATGATTTAAGAAAGAAACAAGACTACCTTGGCATGACTGATGTTGCAGGTATTAATGCTGGCTTCTTAGCGGGTCAACAACAAGGGTATTTACGTACAGCAAATGGCGATGCGGATTCGTTAGATACTGATGGCAACAGAATAATTGTTGATTTAATGGATAGAAAAGGTAATCCTTTGGCATTTACAAAAGAAGTTTCATTAACGGAAAATGGTGACAACTTAGAGATTACTGGTGTTAGAGTTGTAAAATATCCTATTGATTATGCTAGTGGAGATAACGCAGATAACGACTATGTTTATTATCGGTTTTCAGATGTATGGTTAATGAAAGCGGAAGCTTTGTTAAGAACGGGTGACGCCGGACAAGCTTTAGATATGGTTAATACATTAAGATCTGCCAGAGGCGCTAGTGATTTAGCATCCTTAACAGAGGGTGCATTGTTAGCTGAAAGAGGAAGAGAACTGTATTGGGAAGGCCATAGAAGAACAGATCTTATAAGGTTTGGCAAATTTCTTGATGCCTGGGAGCAAAAACCAGCTTCCGGATCGGAGAGATTATTATTCCCGATTCCTGCTGCTTCATTAGCATCTAACCCAAATTTGCAACAAAATCCTGGGTATTAATTTTTAGTACTTTGTAAAATATTTAGAGGCTGTTCATTTTTTTGGATGGCCTTTTTTTGTTTATAGTTCATCGTAGTTTTCCAAAATGTCTACACAACAGTTTATAGTAACAAATGCCGCTAAAGATAAAGGTGAAACCTATTGTGAAAAATGAAATAAAAATTAGGGTTGGAGACAACCAAAACCTAAAAAATGATTATCATTAAAATGGCAAAAAGCTGAATAAAGAAAAAACCAGTTAGCCGTAGTTTATCTGAATTTGCTATCCGTATGTCTCCGACTACGGATACATAATAAAAATACCAAACTAAAAAGCTAAAACATTTACCAAAAATAAATTATAAAATATTAAATGTATTTTTAACTCCAAATTAAATATCATGAAAAGAAGGATTTTAACAATCGTCTTGCTACTGTTACCGAAAGTTTAAGCTTTACCATCTAAGGCAATTACAAAGCAAATAACTATCCCACAATATTTAAACCTGTTCTATTTTGAAAAAAAATCTCCCTACTTTCTTTCTTATTAAGAATACATAGAGCAACTTTGTATAAAATTTTTTCATAAAAAAATACATCATACAATATGGAAATAAAATTAATAAAAGAAAAAACCGCTTTAGCTTTTACCGCTACCGATGGCAAAGCAATAGCACAACTTTCTGCCGGAACAAAATACGGAGGAACAGAGGATGCTTTAAGCCCAATGCAATTGGTACTTTCTTCATTGGGGGCTTGTATGTCTATTGATGTTGTGCTCATTCTTAAAAAACAAAAACAAACAATTGAAAATTACGAAGTAAACATAACAGGTAAAAGAGCCGATAGCACACCTGCTGTTTTTACTGATGTTAATGTACACATAACTGTAACTGGTCAGGTAGAAGAAAGCAAATTGAAAAAAGCTATACAATTAAGTGAAGAAAAGTATTGTTCTGTAAGTGATATGTTGAAAAATAGTGTAAATATTACAACAAGTTGCAGCGTTATCTCAACTACTACTGGCTAATGAAAGACTACAAGTTTGAAACTAAAGCAATACGTGCTCAATTACCAAAATCAACGCAATGCGAACATTCTGTACCATTATTTTTAACCTCCAGCTTTATTTTTGAAACTGCCGAGCAAGGTGCTGCTTTGTTTAAAGGAGAAAAGGAGGGAAATTTGTATTCGCGTTTTAGCAACCCCAACACAAATGAGTTTATTAATAAGCTTTGCCTGTTAGAAAATTGTGAAAGAGGAGTTGCTACAGCATCGGGTATGGCAGCCATTTATGTTACCTTTGTTACTCATTTACAACAAGGCGATCACATTGTAGCTTCTAAAAACATTTTTGGTAATGCCTTGTATATTATAAAAGAATATCTTCCTAAAATGGGAGTTAGTTATACTTTGGTTGAAGTGGATAAAGAAGAAGAATGGAAGCAAGCCATAAAGCCAAATACAAAATTGTTGTATGTTGAAACACCTGCAAACCCCACGCTTAAGCTTGCCGACTTAAACTTTCTAAATAATTTATGCAAAGCCAATAATATTTTATATGTAGTAGATAATTGTTTTGCCAGCCCTTATTTACAACAACCTGCAAACTTCGGAGCAGACCTGGTTATACATTCTGCCACCAAATTTATTGATGGCCAGGGCAGAGTATTAGGAGGCGCAATAGTTGGTAAAGAAGCCCCCGCAATTGCCTGTTATGATTTTGTTAGAAGAACAGGCGCCAGCTTATCTCCATTTAATGCCTGGGTGCTTTCAAAAAGTTTAGAGACTCTAGCAGTTAGAATGGATCGCCATTGCGACAATGCTGCAATAATTGCTAATTTTTTGCAAGCGCATCCTAAAATAAAAAAAGTGAACTACCCTTTTTTGAATAATTTTCCGCAATATAATTTAGCTGTAAAACAAATGCTAAAAGGTGGTGGCTTAATTGCTTTTGAACTTGATGGAGGAGAAAAAGAAGGTCAGCAATTTTTAAACAACTTAAATATACATAGTTTAACCGCTAACCTTGGCGATTGTAGAAGTATTGCTACACATCCGGCCTCTTCTACGCACAGCAAACTTTTAAAAGCAGAACAATTGGAAGTAGATGTTACGCCATGTTTGGTAAGGCTTTCTGTAGGCTTAGAACATATTGATGACTTGTTGAAAGACATTGAACAAGCTTTGGCAAAAACGTATAGCTAATTGTTGAGTTAGGTTTTATGTAAAGTTATTAAAATTTGACTTAACATGATTAACAACCAAAATAAAGCATCATTTTATAACAACATTAATCAATAATTTTTTATGTGCGATTTTTGCGTTGATTATCAGTACAATAATCGCTCAGGTTTATTTTTTTGCATCAAAACTATTGCTTTCTACCAATGCTTTCCTTACCTTTGCAATCTTTTTAACAACGAAACGAAAACAAAGTGGATACTTTAAGTTATAAAACCAAATCTGCCAATAAAAATAGCGTAGAAAAAAGTTGGTTCATTGTTGATGCTACTGATATGGTTGTGGGTAGAATGTGTACGCAGATTGCCACAGTTTTAAAAGGTAAGCATAGAGCTTATTACACACCTCACGCCGATTGTGGTGATTATGTAATTGTAATTAATGCCGAAAAAGTAAAATTTACAGGCACTAAAATTGACAATAAAACATACCTTACCTATAGTGGTTATCCAGGCGGGCAAAAAAGCAAAACAGCAAAACAATTACTTAATAGCCAACCAATTAAAGTGGTTGAAAATGCAGTAAGAGGTATGTTGCCAAAAAATAGTTTAGGTAGAGCAATGTATAGAAAATTATTTGTTTATGAAGGTGCATATCATCCACACGTTGCACAAAAACCTCAAACTTTAGAATATAATTAAACAATGAGTACAAAGAAAAATAGTACAGTAGTTTCACCTTACACAATTTCTGTTGGCCGTAGAAAAGCAGCCGTTGCACGAGTGTTTTTAAAAACAGGCAGCGGAAAAATTATGGTAAATGAAAAGGATTATAAAGATGCCTTTACAGTAGCGCATTTAATTGAGCAAATTGAGTTGCCATTTAAAGTTACCGAAACAGTAGGCTTATTTGATGTAAAAGTAAACGCTAAAGGTGGCGGTATTAAAGGCCAGGCAGAAGCTATTAAATTAGGTATTGCCAGAGCTTTGGTAAAAGAAAACGAAGAATATAAACCACTTTTGAAAAAAGAAGGTTTAATGACACGTGATGCACGTAAAGTAGAACGTAAAAAACCAGGTTTAGTGAAAGCGCGTAAGAAAACTCAATTTAGTAAGCGTTAATTACTCATTTTTTAAAATTAATACAATGCAACCTTTAGATAATAAATTAATGTTAGATGCAGGCGTTCACTTTGGGCACTTGCGAAAAAAATGGAATCCTAAAATGCGCCCGTACATATATATGGAGCGTAAGGGCATTCATATAATTGATTTAAATAAAACAAACGATAAATTGCAGGAAGCTGCATCAGCAATGCAGGCTATTGCCCGCAGCGGAAAAAAGATTTTATTTGTTGCTACCAAAAAACAAGCAAAAGACATTGTTACTTCCAATGCTCGCAGAGTAAATATGCCATTTGTAACAGAGCGTTGGTTGGGTGGAATGTTAACCAACTTTGCTACCATCAAAAAATCTATTAGAAAAATGCAAAGCATCCATCGTGGTTTGGCAGATGGTACTTTTACCAACATCACTAAAAAAGAAAGATTAGTACTTACGCGTGAAAAAGATAAATTAGAGCGTGTTTTAGGTGGCATAGCTGATTTAAACAGAATACCAAGTGCCATATTTATGGTAGATATTAGTCACGAACATATTGCTTTAGCGGAAAGTAAAAAATTGAGAATGACGACTTTTGGAATGGTTGATACCAACTCTGATCCAAATACAGTTGATTTTGCAATACCTTCTAACGATGATGCCAGTAAATCAATAGAGTTAATAGCAAACTATTTAACAGATGCTATTGAATTAGGCTTGAAAGAAAGAAAGAAAGAAAAGGACATACGTAAAGTTAAAGAAGATGCCGCTAAAAGTAAAAAAGCTGAGGCTGAAAACACAAAAAAAGCAGATGATAAGGCAACTGCCGAATAGTACATTTCTTTTCAAATTGACATTTTAAAACAATAAAAATATAATAGTTTATTATGGCTGTTACAGCACAAGATATTAATAAATTAAGGCAAATGACCGGTGCCGGCATGATGGATTGCAAAAAAGCGTTGGTTGAAGCTGATGGCGACTTTGATGCTGCTATTGATAATTTAAGAAAAAAAGGTCAGAAAATTGCTGCTAAAAGAGCGGATCGTGATGCCAACGAAGGTGTAGTAGTTGCTCGTACAAATGAAGATAATACCAAAGGCATTTTAGTAAGCGTAAGTTGCGAAACCGACTTTGTTGCCAAAAATGATGGTTTTGTCGATTTTGCAAATAGTGTAGCAGATGTTGCGAGCCAACATTATCCGGCAGATAAAGAAGCTTTATTAGCATTAAGTTTGGGTGATGGTACAGTTAACGATGCCTTAGTAGAACAAACTGGTAAAATTGGAGAGAAAATTGAAGCCTCTAATTACGAATTGGTTGAGGGAGATAAATTAGCTTCTTACATACACGCTGGCAGTAAAATTGGCGTTTTAGTAAACTATAAAGACGGTGGTAAAGATGGTGCAGACCAATTTTTTAAAGGTGTAGCAATGCACATTGCAGCAATGAAGCCTACAATTTTAAGTTATGAAGAGTTTGATACAGATTTTATTTCAAAAGAAACTGAAGCTTTTAAAAATCAAATTATTGTTGAAAACGAAGAACGACAAAGGTTAGGCAAGCACCTTAAAAATGTGCCAGATTATGTGAGTAAGGTTCAATTAACCCCAGCAGTAATGGAAGAAATTGAAGGTAAGATTAAAGAAGAATTAAAAGCTGAAGGTAAACCAGAAAAAATTTGGGATAAAATTTTACCTGGTAAATTAGAGCGTTATGTTGCTGATAATACTTTGTTAGATCAGGAATATTGTCTATTAAATCAGTTTTATGCTTTGGATGATAGCAAAACAGTTGGTCAGGCAGTTAAAGATTTTCATCCAGAAGCAGAAGTAGTAAGTTTTAAAAGAGTAACAGTAGGTAAGTAAAATAAAATTTACTTATTTTAGCAGAAATAATTCGCACTTACGAATAGTGCACGGTCCTATAGCTCAGTTGGTTAGAGCACCTGACTCATAATCAGGTGGTCCTAGGTTCGAGTCCTAGTGGGACCACCAACAACATTTTAGACCGCTTCATAAGCGGTCTTTTTTTATGCCTGTAACTCACCAAAACCCCAACAAACACTACACTTTACAGCGTTTATATGGCTTATGTAAATTTGTTTAATTAATTCAAATAATTTCAGTTAATAGCAAAAAACCGTACACCATACCGTACACGATTAAAAAATGCTTTCAAATCGTGTACGGTTTTACTATATTTGTGTACGTAAACAGTTATTAGCTATGGCAACATTTAAGTTTTATCTAAAAGATAAGCAAGCAAAAGAAAGTCTTGTAATTTTAGTGGTTCGCCGTTATGTTGGCGGTAAAGAGCAACGAGTTAACTATTCTACCAAAGAAAAAATTAACCCTAAGTATTGGCTTAGTACCGAGCAGCGAGTTAAAAAAAGCTATTCGCAACATAACACCTTTAATGCAAGGTTAAACGACATTAAAGAACGGGCTAAGGCAGCAGTACAAAATTTGGAAGGTACAGGGCAACCGCTAACCAATGCCATTATAAAAAATGCGTTGGATATAGAATTTAACCGCAAAGCAGAAACCAGTTATACCGTGTTTACCTTCATTACCGATTACCTGCCTATTGACCGCTATACAGAACGAACAGACGGCACACTAAGAAACTATAATCAATTAGGCAACATACTTAAAGAATACCAAAACTTTAACGGTGAGCCGATAACATGGCATTGCTTCACTTACGATTGGTACAACCGTTTTAAAGATTTTCTAATAAACCAAAAGCAATACCAAACCAACACTATAAACAAACATACTACACGGCTAAAGGCTTTATTAAATTTGGCCCACAAAAAGAACCTTATTAAAACAACCGACTTTAGAGACTATAAAACCAAAGCGGTTGCCGTTCACTCCATAGCTTTAACCGAAACCGAGTTACAAAAAATCTATAAAGTAGAACTACCCAAAGAATACGAAACGAGCCGAGATTTATTTGTACTTCAATCATACATAGGTGTACGGTATAGCGATTTGAAAAGCATAACGCCCGAAAGTATAAACGGTGGTTACATTACCATAGTTACACAAAAGACAAACCAACGAATAACCATACCTTGCAACAACATAGTAACCGAAATACTAAACAAGTATAACAACCAACTACCCAAAGTACCAAGTAACCAACAAATGAACCGTGATATAAAACTAATTGGTGAACTGGCCCAAATAAACGACCCCGAAATAATTGTAACTGAAAGAGCAGGTAAAAAGATAACAGAACATAAACTACGTTGGCAGCTTATAACCAGCCATTCGGCAAGGCGAAGTTTTGCCACTAACGCCTGGCGAATGGGTGTACCCACTTTATCTATAATGGCTATAACCTCGCACCAAAAAGAAATTTCCTTTATGAAATACATTAAGGTAAGCCAAAAAGAACACGCCGAGCGTATGCGTAAAATAATGTTAGAACATTCTGCACCTTTAAAAATTGCTAAGTGATTGAAAACGATACTTTTTTACAACAATGCAAAACTTTAGAAGCAGATTTTAATGCCTTAAATACCTACTTAGAAAAAAGAACTTTTACAATAGAATTTCATACCGATTTTAATGCAAATGAAGCTGCAAAAGAGTTGTTAAATGAGTTTTACCTTTTCAACAAATCAAAACCGTCTTTTATTGTACCCCCTCATCATAATTCAAAAAATGTATTAGAATTTTCCAACAAATTAACGGGCAATAGAAAAATAAAATTTGATGCTTATTACAGGGTTTTGGAATTATTGGAAAATGAATTTGAAAAAATACGACCTGCTATAATTTGTGAACTTACTGCAAACATTATTATTGGACTATATGAATACGATATTAATAATAAGTATGGGGAATTAATATATTTTTCAAATTTGCTTGAAAGTAAAGTAACACAAAAAAATGCATCAAAACTTTTTTATAAGAAATGCAATGGAAAGGATAATGTAACTTATTGTTGGCAAAATTGCCTTCGTGATATAAGGGAAAAATACTCTTTAAATTACATTGGTATCAATAGAGAAAAAATTAGGTCGGGTTTACTCAATAAAGATTTTATTGAAAAGAACAAAATAAACTACAAAGATTTAGCAGCTAAAATAAAAGAACATACTAATAAAATTCTCAATATTGAATCAACACCATCGGCACATGCTAAACCACCCACAAATGAGATGGAACTTACGAAAAGTTTAAAAACAGTACAATTGTTACAAAGATGCGAAACCTTAGAAACTGATTTTAATGCTTGCAATACTTTTGATGAAAAAAGAGATTTTGTAATACAGTTTTTTAACGATGTTCAACCTAACTTTAATAAGTTGTATTGCAATTGGTATTCTACCAGATATAGCACCGATTGTATAGAGTACGATAAAAAAGAAGTTTTTTTAAACGATACACCAGAATTTAAGATAATGCAAGATGCTTGTAATTTGGCTAAAGAGTTATTTAGAAAAGAATTTAAGAAAAAAGAACCTGAAATTTTAATAGAAATAGCGGTAGAAGTTTGCAAAGAAATTTACAAAAATGATCATATAAAGTTAGGGAATTTTGCAAATTATTTAATAGATTACAAAGAATTAGCACACGAAAAATTTTATGAGAAAACTGTAAGTATTATTTATAGTGAAAAAACAAAAGTATTAGATTCTCATAGGCCACCAAAGAAGCTATGTAAAAATACTGACCTATTTGATGTGGACTATTGGTTGTATTTAATTGACTCAATTAAAGATGGGCTTTTTTTCACTACGTATAATATAGATAACAACGCCTTAGCAGCTAAGGTGAAAGAATACAATAATAAATTTCTACCTACACCACCACCTAACCCCAAACCGCCAATTTTACAAAGATGGAAAAACGCATTATATGAAGCTGATAAAAATAATAAAATCGCCTGCCTATTTATTGAAAGTGGTTTATATCAAGAATTAATTGAAAAACAGCATAAAAAGGGTAATGAAAATTTGCTAAATCCGGGCCCATTGGCTAAAGAAATGTGTAAGTATATTTTTAAAAATAATATACCAACCTATAAAACATTATTATCAAGTATAAATAAAGATACTAAAAACAATCCTCTAAACGAGGAAAACAAATTAAAAGCTAAGGAGTTAATTTCCAAACATCAACTACAAAAAATAAAATTAGACGATATAATACCTTCAAAAAATACAATGTAGGAATCCTACGAGTTTTCCTACGGCAGTCTCTTTTCAAATAGCTGCAAATTTGCCATAAATAACAATTATGGTAACAAAAGAACAATTAGCCTTAACAGTAATAGCGGTAAATGATGTTATAAGTGGGCTTAATCGAATTAAAAACTTGTTGGCAAACTACCAGCCACCAAAACCATTACCGCCACCACAGCAACCGAAATATAAAGAACGGTTAGCATCTGCAAAGTACATTAATGTTAGTGCTACTACCTTATACAGACTTACAAAAAAAGGCTTAATACAAAGCTATGCAGTAGGTGGTAAGGTAATGTACAAAACAAGTGAGTTAGACAATTTTATAACCTCAAATCAAAAAAAATGGAAAGCATAAACGGTAACAGCAATCAACAAAAAAAGGACTGCCAAAGCAGCCCCGTTGCAAATAGTTACAATAATGTAACTGTAAAAGATACAAATTATTTCGAGGCGCAACTCAATAAATACTACAATTATTTATTAACCAATATTGCCACCAATAAAATGGTTTGTAAAGTGCTGGATATTCCAATTGAGAACGGCACGAGGTACAAACGCATCTTAGAAAAAAGAAAAATTTTATGGTTTGTTGAAAAAGGCATTTGCCAATGTAGTAAGCGACCTGCTAACTATATTTCGTGTAATCCAAAGTATAAACCTGCTAACATTCAATTGAAATTATTATGAAGTTTCCAAAATATCAAACCATCAATTATAAAGCAATTGAAAGCGGTGTATTTGCCTTTGAACCTAAAGAAGATAAGCCGGACGATACTATACTCATATCAAAATTTTTACGATTAGAGTTACCCATAAAACCATGTGCTGCACCTTTGTTTTTATGCAATCCATTAGTTAGGGTTAATACCAAAGAACATACAGGCGGTAAAAAATTAACTGGTTTATTTAAAACGGTAAAAGATGGAATGTACGGCGGTGACATTAGAGAACCCAACCGCAAAAAAAGTACCTTGCTTATCGACTTTTATACTGGTAATCCATTCGATGCCGAGTACATTAAAATATATTATTTCTTTTACTTCTATGTCGCACCAAAACACATTAGTAAATTAATCTATAATACATTTATTAGTCAGCAAAAAGCAGGTAGTCGCCGTTATCGCTGAAAGCATCCCTTTTTATCAATTCTCATGGTAAGGTGTTTTGTACCGCATTTTGCGGTACATCTATTCTGAACAAAATAAAAAGAAAAGGAGAAGGCAGTAAGCCCCTAACACGCAAGTAGGCAACGCCACTACCACGCTGTTACTACACGGCAAAGCCCCTATAAACGCATTTATCCCTATGCTGGATACCGTAAATTTTACATACAGAGGTTTTGTACATCTTCACGATGTAGGCAGTAAGTTAAAAGAGCCTGTTTACGGTAGTATTGGTAAAGGCAATGATAAAAAGACAAAGTGGGTTAAAGGTGCATTGGGTAACAAAAAAGAAGATAGCCTAAATGTGTATGCTGATTATAAAAAAATTAGTATATCGGGTAGTACAGCAAAGCACATTTATAACGGATGCAACATAAAGGGTTTACCTATGCAACTATTTATAGAACTTATTGAAAGTTTATCTAACTATTTCGATTACAATTTTATAGAAGCAGAAGTTAACCGGGTAGATATAGGTACATCATTAGAACTTTCATTAATGCCATTTTGTTACCGTGATTTATTATTCACTATGCCTAATTTTCACAAAAGTGAAACTAAAAATTCTACCTATTTTATGAACGAAACCCGGACTAAAAAGCTACTGTTTTACGGCAAAGGTTTGGGTAAAAAATTACTAAAGTATGAGTTTGCTTTAATAAAAAATCGCACCATACAACAAGCCTTAAAACTTAATGATAAGCCAACGGTAGCCCATATAATCAGCAACAATAATTTACTTTTAGAATTGTATAAAAATGCTTATTTTAAGGTACAAAAATCGCAACTTGTACAAATGAATAGCATACCAAAAGGTAAAAAAGACATTACCAATTATTTATGGGCTTATGCAGCAAACGACCCAAAATTAAGGCAATCTTTAGAAAGTTGGATTGAGCAAAACCCTAAAAGAAACAGGCGGTGCGAAATGAATGCCGAGTTAAGAAATGCAGCTAATTACGACTTTAACGAAACCAACGATTTAATAAAGGAATTAGATAGTAAAGTGATTGAGGCATTTAAAACACATTTGACATAGTTTCGCATCCACAAATACAATTATAATTAAACAATATATTTTATACCTTTATGCTTTTATTAAGCATTAAACAAAATATACTCTTATGAAAGCAGTTTTAAAATGGATAGTTGGATTAATTTTATTTTTATTCGCCTTAGTTGCATTTTTCACTCCAAGTTATATTGGCTTTTCCTTATTTCTAATAAGTGCTATAATTTGTTTACCACCTACTTTGAATTGGATTGAAAATAAGCTATTAAAGATAAAATTAAATCGTGCATTTAAATACATTGCCGTACTTGCATTACCTATATTTGGAATATCTTTTACTGGCTCACAAGTAGGAAACCGTGCCACCTCACAAAGTAATATATTTACCAAAAACGATTCCGTAACAGATAGTATTTTGCAGGTAAGAAAAGCCCAAAGAACAAAATTGATGCTAAGTTTTGATAGTTTAGCAAAAGCAAATTCTCTAAGGATAGAAAAAGATGAATTTAAACCAGATGTAGCATTTTACAAACCTAAAGATGCGCCAAATAGTAGTTTAATGAACTGGATGTATCCTTATTTGGCAAAGTCCAGTAATTATGTTTCATTAAGGTATAAAATTCAATATGAAAGTGACGATTGGTTATTTATTGAAAACGTTAAAGTAAAGGTTACTTATGAAAACGGAAACGAAAAAATTGTTGACTTGTATTCGGGTAGATTTGATAGAGATAATGGAAGTGGTAAAATTTGGGAGTGGAATGATACTAAAGTAGACGATGCTATGTATTTGGATTTGTTAACCATAAGCAAGGCTAAAACTGCTAAAATTCGTTTTAATGGCAGTAAATACTACAAAGAAAGGATAATGACAAAAAGGGAACTCAAAGCCTTAAATGATGTTATAAACGTGTATAAGCAAATTAGAGAATAACACAAATTATTGAACTTTAAAAATGAGTTTTTTAAATTAGTTAAAATTTAAATGTTTGCTTACATTGCGAAAAAATAAATCGAAATTATGAAAATCGAAATTTCACTTTACAAAGTTTCAATATTATTTCTATCATTATCTATTTTAACATCCTGTTCAGTTACTATACCTTTACAATCAAATCTAAATGACCAAACTTTGCTGCATGCAGAAAACAGGAATATAAAAGCCAATTATACTTTAGTTTCAAATGTGCCTGATGGTACAATTCCATTTGTTGCAGTTATGAAAAATGGTTCTGAAAGTGAAAATTCCACTCCTCATAAATACGCTTCTGAAACCGCATTTAAAAATATATGGAAATCGTATTTTACAAATAAATTTAACAATTATGCAGATGATGAGATGGACATAGTTGTTACTTTAAAAGACATAAAACTTAAGCAATTAAACTCTACATCAATTGGTGAATCATTATTTACTGGTAATGTTAAAATGAATGTTGATGCTTTTGCTTTAATTCACGTTATAATTGACTATAATGGTAAGAAATATGAAAATGATTTTGAGGTTCTTTCATCTGAATATAATGAGTCTCAAATGAGTAGAATTGGTAATACTACATTTACAAGACGTCAATCAAATCCAACGCAACAAAAGGCAAAGTTACTTGAAGGTTGTTTAAATAGGTCTGTAATTCAATTTGAAAATTTCCTTCGTTCAATTATGATGACCGAAAATGATAAGTAGTAAATTTATAGGTTAGTATAAATTTCAAACTAAGGCTTTTCACTCAATAGTATTTCTTTAATGCTAAAAAAAGTCTGCTTTTAATTCTTTGTTGTCGTAATAATAGTTGGCAATCATAACAAAATTTAGCATTAACAACCCACTAATAAAAGAACTCAATCAAAAAGTAAATGAAGTCTACGAAAGTTATTTAATCTAAATTTATATCTTTAGCCATTAACTTTTTATTATAAATGATAACCTTAAACCAATACCTGCAAACTGTTAATAATCGCTTTCAATCTGGCATTTCCCGTGAACATTCGTACAGGGGCGATTTTGAAAACCTGTTGCGTGGGCTTTTGCCTGATGTAGAAATAACCAACGAACCTGTCAACGTTACCGATTGTGGAAACCCCGACTTTGTTTTAACTAAAAAGAATTTGGCAGATGTATTTAGAGCAGCCAACGTTAAAGAGCTATTGAGCGACTATGGCAAAAGTACCCAAACCCAAGACCCTATTCTGTAAAATCAATAAAAAATTGGGAAAGCCCCAAAATATTTAAATTAAAATTCAATTTTTTTAAACGTAAAAATTTTTTGAAAAATAATATATGAGTAAAAGAGCTGTAATAAAATGGAATGCTGAAAAACTTAAAACTATTAAAAGAGATTTATTGTTATTTGATTCATTTTACTACGACCCATTTTTACTAACTATGCATACTAAATTGTTAGAAAATGTTGGGAACATATTTGGAATATCTAATTCAATAGTTGATGAGATAAATAGCAATGTAGAATATTTAGCAAACATTGGGGTTCTAAAAGAATTCCAACTGAGAGAATTTATAAAAGGTGATAAAAAGATAAACATTACAAACAAATTAGATTATCGTACATTTTTAAAAGAAGGAAAAGACTACATATCAGCGTATAATGCATTTCAAAATAAGTACGACAGAGATGTTGAAATTATATTAAAAGATAAGAATAAAAGATTTTTTGTAGCACCTAATTGGTTTAATGATTTTTCCATTTTTGCTGATTACCACGTTAGGCTTACAAGCACGATACTCTCACATTTAAACTCAAATTTTTCAATATCTCCAATAGTCGATAACTATGAAAATTTTGAATTTGGTAAAGAACGTCAAGTTGTCAGACTGGTCATAAATAATTTACCTGTTCCATTGGATATTGTACCTATTGATGAAGTATTAGATTTTAAAAAAGATTCAGATAATCATAGAAGGTATCTTGGATTAATTAACTGGATTAACAAAATATGCAAAACAGATTTACCAATAAATGAAATTAAAGATGAATTGAATTACTTTACTTTGGAATTTGAGCATAGATTAAAACTGGAACGTGAAAAATATAGACTTACAAATCTTGAAGTAATTGTTTCTTTGCCATTTGAAGTGGTAGAAAAGATAATAAAATTTAACTGGAGTAAACTTCCTAAATCTCTTTTTCAATTGAAACAGAATAAAGTTAACCTAATGATAGGTGAAACGAAAGCTATAGGTAGAGAAACTGCCTATATTATTTATGCTAATGAAAAGTTTAAACCTCAAAGTGTTATTGAAACAAAGAAGAAATCTGGAATAATTGGTAAAATCAAATCCTATTTTCAAAGTAATTAGAGGTTAATAATTTCTTTATGAAAAAAAACCAATCCTCATACAACATAGACCAGCAAGGCGACGAAATTAGAATCGGCTTAAACATCTATAATAATAGTTCTTACGACATCTTAAACAAACGCAATACTTTATCAAAAGCCATAGTAGAGATTGAGTTGACCAATGTGTCGGAAATTCCAATTGAAATTAGCAGTCCACAATTATCTATCAAAAGTAAACAAGTCATTACAACCTATTGCTCAAATGAATTACTAAAACAATTTCCTTTAAAGCTAAAGCCTTTGAATGCCATGAAGATTCCATTTAGTTCAGATAATTTTCATCATTTGTTAAGTCAGCAAACCGATGAAATTGTACGCATATTTATAAGCGATAATTTCGATAAAATATATTCATCGGTCAACATTGAAGGAGATGTTTTAGAGAATGTAATTGAAGATAAAAACATAGTAGCCATATTTCAGGCAAAAACCATTTATAAATTTGATACGATTGTCAGTACTAAAAATATCGAATTGCCAAAAGTAACCCAACCAATGCAGTCACCAAAAGTCAATACAGATAAACCAACAAAATCAGGCTTTTTAAAAAAGCTAAAATCAATTTTTATAACCGACTAATTAAAGACTATTGAAAGCACGGGTTTACCATCTACTTTATCAAAACAGAAATTTCATACAGTTTATTTATGCCTTAATCATTGGTAATGTAATTGCGCTTATACTCGAATCTTACGAACCCATTTATTTAAAATTTCACACCTTCTTTAACTGGTTTGAAATATTTTCAGTATTGATATTTACATTAGAAT
>ENA-ORXT01002939-ORXT01002939.1-marine-metagenome-genome-assembly--contig:-NODE-2939-length-19540-cov-3.904331_pt1 | contig 19540 bp, 28 predicted proteins | sample MGYA00237868_ERZ511482 | MGnify/ENA metagenome assembly ERZ511482
TCATCGACGCAGCGAAACCGGTATGACCCGAGGATGCGTCGATCGAGTGTGACACGTCAACCCGTACCCGAACAATGGTCGTCGGGTCAAGGTCGGTCAGGCATGCCGGTGCGTCCAACGGTGCGAACGGTACGACCAGGTCAAGCACGGTGCCCCGTGTGAACGGCAAAGTTGCGGCCGCGCCGTCTGAGTCGAGTATGTCGCCGAGCGTGAACTCTGGGCAAGGCGGACATTCGAGCGTTGCGCATTTGCAGCCCAACGCATCGACCTCGACGGTGCCCGTCACAGCGACCAGCGAGCCGTCAGCGGCGACAGTGAACGGTCCTTGCGTGGTTGCGAGCAGGTGCGGTGTGGGCACACCGTCGATGGTGGCGCAAACAAACTCGGGCGCAACGATCGGGGCGGGCTCAGGCTTGAGGGCTTCCAGGTCCTCTTCGCAGAGCTTGACTCGGACAGCGCAGTCGCCAGGGACAGGTTCCGGCATCCCCGGGAGATCATCTCGGCACTCGATCTTCGTGACCGTCTCACCGTCGACGGCGATGAACCAGCCGTCCTCGGCGGAGCCGGGGCAGGGGCAGGCCATGTGGGCTTCGCCGAACGTCCACGTCTGATATCCGAGGGCGTTGAGTTCGTTCTCGAAATCGGTGATGGTCGGGCCGCCTGAGGCGACGGTCCCGTTCGGGCCTTCGAGCGACCATGTGCCCAAAGCTGGGCGGCCGTTCGTGATGATGAAACCGTCGTCGCATCCGCTCCCGCCGCATTCGGTCAGGGCGCAGTCGAGGGCAGTCTCTACGGTCGAGGGGCCAGCCCACGGCTCAGGGCAGCAGGCAGGCGCGGCGATGTCGTTGCCGTCGCAGTCCTTGTAGAACACGCCGTCGCATGTGACGGCCTGGAAGCCGAGGACATCGGGCTTCTCATGCATGACGATGTTCTTCGCCACGCCAATCCATGCCGGGTCGGCAGCATCGGTGATCTCGGCTCGGACGATCGGAGCGCAAGTGCCGCAGTCGAGGAGCCAGCCGGTAGCCCACAGCTCATCCCGGGCCGGGTCCGTCAGCGTGTTCTGAGGATCGGCAGGATATGTCGGCGGATCATACGCCGGGTAGAGAGCGAGGTTGGCGACGGCGGCTGGGCCGCAGCCTGATGCAGAGGTGTGGTTCGCGCAGACAGACAGGACGGTGCAGGCCCCGAATGTCGCCCGAAAGTTGTTGAAATATGGGTCGGCCGTCTGCTGCCAGACCTCAACCACCGCGCCGTTGGCGTCAGTGAATGTGATCTCGTAGGCCTGCCCGCTCTGGAGATGCGGGGTTGGCGATGCGGCCCCATCATCCCAGAGGGAGTTGTCGAGGATGCCGTAGGCTCCGCCGCCGATATTGACGGGGGCGAACACTGCGCCAGGAGGGCAGGCCGGTGGCTCCACGAATGGGGCCTCCCCGGTTTCGCAATCCACGATCGACCCGACCGGCTCATAGGCCGTCAGGGCGTCATCCTCGATGATGTAGTAGTCGATCGACTGATCGGCCCCGCAAGTAGCGATGATGACGACGATCTCGGATTGGAGGATCTCCGGGTCCTCATCCGGGTCCCCGGAATCGGTCATGTCGCACCAGTTGCCGTCGAGCGTGTTGAACTGGCATTCGCTCAGAGGCGGGGCAGGGATCGTCTCAGCGCAGGAGAAAGTGCAGACGGGCAGATCGGCAGCCGGGACGGGCTGCATGTTCTCATCGAGCAGGACGGGCGCTTCGCCTGCGCAGCAGTCAGGGCAGATCCATCCGCGCTTCTCAGGCGTCTCGATGATGTACAGCGGGAGGCTGACCTCTTTGCCTGATGGGCGGACGGCTGTGGCGGAGACGGGGATCTTGAGATCCGTAGGGCAGTGAACGCCGTTGATGTATCTGGCGTAGATGCCGGGCTGAGGCGGGGCGTCCGTTGGAGGCGGGAGGAGCCCGCCGCATCCGGTCGTGCATCGCGGGTCATACGTGCCCGCATAGATAGCGTCCATCTGCGCAGCGATGTCGGTGACCTGATCGGACCAGTTTGCGTGCGGGCCCGTCACGAATGTGTCGGAGGATCCGTCCGTTGAGCTGATCGTGATCTCCGTGGCTTCAGAGAACAGCGTGCCGGTGTTGTCGAGCTGGACGACGACCGATGACCACTTGACGCATTGGGGCTCCCCGCAGGCCTCGCAGGAGACGCCAGTGTCGACGGCCCCGACTTCGACCGGAGGATCCGTTGGGGCGGAGGGATCGACGGTGTACCAGACATTCCAGAAGGTGCCGTCTCGGCATTCCTGGACGGCCTCGACATCGAGGGGCGGCTGCGGGGGAGGATCGGAGCAGGGGACGCCGGAATCAACAGACCCGGTTTCGGCTCCGTTCGTGAACGTGACGTAATGCCATGTGTCAGTGTCCTCATTGCAGATGGGCAGGATCTCGATCTGATCCTGCTGATTCGTGACGACGACCTCGATGGGCCCGCACGTCACGATGTGGGCGGGCACATCGCAGGACTCGCCTGGGGTCGGAGGAGGCGGCTCAGCCGGAGGGCAGTTGCCAGGCCCGCCAGGCGGGGCCGTGGGGATGCCATCCTGGGCGCAGTCGTCGGGACATGGCTCGATCGGATCCATCAGCAGCCTCCAGGGTCGCAGGCCAGATTGACTTCGGCCCAGACGACGCAGCCCGGGTCATGGGCGGTGATGCCGTAGCGTTTCGCTGACGGCGAGTAGCAGCCCGAACCGGATTTGTCGAGGAAGCGTTCCGGGATGGGGCCAGACTCGGGGAGCCCTGCCTGATTCTTCTCATCGGTGACATCCCAGCCGGGCCGGGATGGCAGAGCAGCGATCCATCCGCCTCCGACGCCGGTCAGATTGGCTCCGCCGCCGGACGGCATCGCATAGTCGGTTGTGCCTTGGAGGAGCCCGGCCTGGAAGCCGTTCTGGGCGAAGCCTCCGAGGCCTGCCTCAGCGAGAGCGAACGCAGTGCCGATGTCCATCGCCAGGCCGCCCGTTGACAGGCCGAGCGATCCTCGCCCAATCAGGACGGCAGCGAGAGCGGCCCGAGCGCATGTAGGGCCATCCGGGGTGGCGTTGAGAGCCGGATCCAGGTTGGCGTCCAGATGACCGAAGAAGTGTCCCGCCAGCTGTGCGGACATGCCCCCATCGAGAGCGGCCGCGGCTTGGCGGGCCCGCTCCATCCCATCGGATCCTTCACAGCCCGCAATGCGGGAGTGCATCGGGAACCAGTGGAAGCGGATGGGATCGGGAACATGGTCGATGCAGAGGGGTTCTCCGCAGGCTTCGCAGCCGACCGTCCAGACTCCGCCCTGAGGCGGGGCCTCTTCGCCCTCCGGGGCCGGGCAGCATCGGTCTACGCCTGAGTGGGCTCCGAAACAGCCGGAGGGCTCAACGTCGATATAGCGGTCTGACTCCCACGCCACATCGTCGGGGAGCTGGAGCGCGGTTGTCGTAAAGCTGATTGGCGGGGGAGGCGTAGCTCCAGGTATCCAGACTGCCATCAGGCGGGCTCCTTCGAGAGATAGACGGGCGTGCGATCCGAGAGGGGACGGCCGGGGATTGCTCCCCGGCCTCCCTCAGTTTCGGTTCAGTCGCCAGGAGCGTCAGAAGGGGTGCCGCCGCCGCCCTCCATGTCGCAGTCAGCGACGGGTTCCATCGCATCAGGGCCAGTACCGGCAGCGCACATCTCCTCGAAGTCCAAGACGATCGAGGGGGAGCAGCCGAACTTGACCGGAGGCACCCAGTATTCACGGCGGATCATCCGCACACAGCCCTGCTCGATCTCCGACTTATCGCGGGAGTCGATGCCGACCTGGATGTCGAACGGCGAGGCCGTCAGGAACGCATCCTTTCGGTAGATGTACATGCTGGGCGTCTGATGGAAGGGCTCCAGGGGAGCGCAGCCAGCAGGGCCGAGATCTCCGACGAAAGTCTGCGGGACGTTGAGCGCGCCCTGGGTGCAATGCTGGCCGTCCGAGTCGAGCGTCTGGATGATCGTTGAGATCCCCAAATCATCCAGGGCTTCCAGGTAATCATCGAGGGCGTAGCAGCAGCCCATCAGCCGGTTCATGATGTCAGCCAGCATCGTGTAGCTGGTGCCCCGAGGGATGACGATCTGGTAGTCCTCGGCAGGGCCGTTGTAGCGGCTGTTCGAGGAGATCAGATGCATGACCTGGGCGGCGGCCTGGACGATGCCCTGGGCTGCGCCATAGGGCGGCGTGAACGTCCGGTTGAACGATTGGGCCCGGATGGCCTGGAGGCGCTGGATCTCCAGCACCTGGGCGTAGCGGGCCGACAGGAGCTGCATGTAGCTCTCCAGGACGAACGGCGCAGAGAACGCCAACGACTCGGAAACGCACAGGCACGCCTGGATCGGCGTCGCCTTCACGGCCGGGAGGGGGTCCTCACACTCGACGGTCAGGCAGTCGATGTCTGCCTCACCCGGACATTTCTCGCAGTCAGGGGCGGGGAGCATGATGCCCGTAGCGTCCTCAGGCAGCGACGCCGGGGCGTACACCTGGATCTGGCCGTACATGGCCTGGCGCATCGTAAGGGAATCGAGGACCGGGGTGTCGGCCGTGAAGCACGACTGGATCTCCCGGATCGGTTCGGCAGGCCCGCAGACTGCGGCGGTGACCGCGAGATCCTCGCGGCCTCCGAACAGCTGCTCATGGTTGCGGATCGCTCCGCCATTGGAGACATCGACCAGCGCGCCGTTGTCGGCGGTCGGGCGGCCGTACGGGTTGACGGAGGCGACGATCTTGAGGTCGTTTCCTACGGCCCCGGCTGCGATGGCTTCCTCCATCTCGGCCATGAAATTACCGTCGAAGTCCATGTGGGCTCCGGTGCCTCCATGCTCGGTTGTCGCCCCGGCAGTAATGGGGGCGAGTTCCTTGCGTGCTGAGCGGCGGGAGCGGACCCGGTTGGAGCGGTTGGAGCCGAGAGCCGACGCGGATACGCGGCGGCGTCGTCGGCCTCGGGCTGATGCGGAGACGAGTTCTCGGGGGCCGTCAACGGGCTCCTCGATGTCCTGACTGGCGGCTTCCTCCGCTGCTTTGGCCTCGGCGGCCTCCTCGGCGGCTTTGGCTTCGGCTGCTGCTGCCTCTTCGGCGGCCTTCGCTGCCTCCGGGTCGTTCTTGCGCAGCTCCTCCAGCTCGGCGGCCTTCGCTGCCTCTTCGGCGGCTTTGGCTTCCTCGGCCTCTTTGGCTTCCCGTTCGGCCTTCGCCTCAGGGGTTTCTTCCTTCTCGGAGATGGACTCGGAGCCCTCGGCGTCATCCCATTCGGCCAGGGTGTTCAGCTGGGCGGTCAGCCCATCTTTCCATGCTCCCGTCAGACGGAGTTCCTCCAGGGCGGCTCCGTTGCGGGGGCCCTCCTTGATCTCGTCGTAGCGGGCCTGGGCTGCCGTGCGGGCATCAGCCAGAGGGCCTTCGCCCTTCTCCGGGTCGAACTCCATCGTGGGAGCTTCGGCCGCTACGGCGTCCTTGACGGCTGCGAGCTTCTCAGCGAAATCGAGGCTCGTGTCCTCAGGCTTCGTGTCGTTCGCTTTGGCTTTGGCTTCGAGGGCTGCGGCCAGGATCTCTAGGATGCGTTCCAACATGGGGGTAGTTCCTTCGTAGGTCGATGAAAGCGGACCTATGAGGTCCGGATCTGATCACCAGCGAAGGCCTCCACCCTGGGAGCTGCCTCGGCGTAGCCCGGGATCCCCTGGGATTGGGGGCGGGCGGCTTCGATACAGGAGAGTAACAGGCTGAGAGAGCGGGCACAACGACCCGCCCCGTCATTCCTCCTCGTCGCCCGATTCGTCTCGGGCTCGGATGGCCTCGGAGATGAGGAGCGCGGCCATCGGATTGTCGTCCGGCATCGGCTCCCATCGGACGTGATTCTCGCAGAAAGCCGCTACGTGGAACGGATGCTCTGCGGAGGGGCACGGCTGGACCCGCATGGCCCCTTGCGTGGCGACCGGGAAACCCTGCTGGGTCAGCTGCCGGTATTTGTCCCGCAGCTTCGTCAGCATCCGGTCATCGTTGCGGCGCTGCTGCCTGGTCTGCGTCATCGCTGATGACGGGACCGCCAGCCCGCTCTCCGTTTCCGTCATGCCGTTCATGCGATCGCCAGGGGGATGCCGAGGGCGGCCAGCTCGCGGAGCTGCGTATGGACGGACATCCAATCGGAGCCGACCGTCTCCAGGCGGAGGAGCCCGGCAGAGCAGTACTCGGGGACCGGCGGGAGGAAGCTACCCCACTGGACGGATTGGGAATCGACGCCCCCGAATTGGTTAGAGATCGCGCCCGTCTGCGTATCCCGCAGGATCCAGAAACCTCCGGTCGTCCGGCCCTTCGGCCCACTCGCGCGAGGCGTCTCCCCGAACCATCGAGAAGAGCAGTAGGAGCCAACCGGGAGCTTGTTCGCTCCCTGGAGATATTCGCGAGTGACCCAGGCTGCGATCTTCACGCCCAGGACCTCATGCGGGGAACCGGAAAGCGGGTCGCACATCTCATGGGCCAGCTGGTAGTAGGGCCCGGCTCCGCTCGTCCAGACCGGCCCCCAATTCCCGGTCGTCCGATTCCCGAACAACTCCAGCTCATGGAACGCCGTCTCTTGAACCTGGGGGAGGGAGAGGCGGCCGTCCGTGAAAGCGATCGGGGCGATCTGCCCGTTCTTGACGAAGAACGCGTGGTATCCGGCTGCGCCCTGGACAGTGAAATCATCCGTGATGATCGAGGGGACTTCACCGTTCGCAGTATCGACATCATCCCGAGAGGCGGCCATGCGGAAGCTCAGAGGCTCCCAATCCTGGGCGAAGGGGCCGCCCGGCTCGCAGACGTACGCCTGCGCATTCATCATCTCTCGGACTTGGGAGTCGAGCGTGTTGGCCGAATCGTTGATATAGACGACCGTTGCCGGTTCCCTGGATCCCCACTGAGAGGAGTCCCGGTCAGGAGGCGGGGCCGATCCCGGTTCGTACGGCTCGGCCCGGACGATGCCGGACTCCTCGATCTCTACTAGCCACTGGTTGCTCATGGGGGCTCCTCGCCTCGTCGTCCCCCACGATGCTAGTCGGCCAGATCGAGGGAACCCTCAGCAGCAGCGTCCATCTGCGATCCCATGACCATCTCAGACAGCTCGGCCAGCTTCCCCTCCAGGGAATCCAGGCGGGCCGTCGCCTCAGCGAACGCCTCATCCGAAACGGCTGCCGTCTGCGTCTCGCGCTCAACATTCGAGCATGTCGAGCAGGGCTCGGCGTCCTTGTTGTCGGAGCATCCTCCAGCGCAGGCGGCGACGGGGGCGAACGATCCGTCCGCTCGTTCTTCCAGGACTCGGCCGTCCGAAAGCGTCAGTTTCATCATCTCGTCATTCTCCTCGATCAGGGGCCGCTCCCCGGCAGCGTAGCCCATCGAGGCAGCGTCTTCGTCCAAAGCGATGGAGGATGTGATGCGGCGGGGCCAACGCTTATGGGATCCGTCCCGGGCTGACGCCGTGATCATCTCACCGCTGCCCCGATACCGCGTCTCACGAGTCAGAGGCAGACCAGGGGAGCCGACCATGCACGGCCCGAGGCAGTCGTAGCCCTCAACGACCCGCCCGGCTGACGTGTGGATCCGATCCCGATACTCCCAATGCCCGGAGAGGGCTGATGCGCGGATGAGAGCCACATCAGCGAACGTGGCCTGGGGGAGGAGCCCGCCCCGGAAATATCCGCCGATGTCGTTCTCGTAGAGGCGGCCGATCATGCGGCCCCGCTCCGGGAACTGATAGTGGCGGACGGCCTGGGCGAAGGATGCGTTCTGAGGTGCGTGGCCTCCGATGCCGATCATCCCGCCCGGCCTGATGACCTGTTCCCCGGCTGCGGTCATGACCTGCATGTCGGATTGGTGGAACGGCTCGTATCCGGACGGGGAGGAGGGGGGAGTCCAGCAGTCGCCAGGCCCGCCGCCTCTGATGACGCATTCTCCCCACTCGAAGAAGTAGCCCTCAACCTGCCCGGCTGCCGTGACTGAGATCTTCGTGCCGGGCTCCAGGCCGTCCCTGCGCTCCGTCCATTCCTCAGGGATCCAGAGCGGGGCTCCGTAGAGATCGTTGGGGGAGATGCCCTCTCGGAAGAGGCGGCCGATGAGATCGCGGAACTCGGCGTCGGTGTTGAGCCGGTCGAGGGCCTGGCCCCATTCCTCCTCCGTTTCGATGATGCCGTCGAAGAGTGCCGGGTCGAGGGTCAGATCCATGCGGCCATCGTAGACCGGTCAGGATCCCTCCCCCAGCCATCCGCCTTTCAGAGATCGAACAGATCATCCCCGTGAGCCGGGGGCGAGTCGATCCCGATGTCGATCTCCAGGACAGCCTCGAAATCCCACGAGCATTGACAGCCAGCATGATCCCCGGGAGCCCAGCCGGAGATCTGGAAGGGCCCCCGCTCTCGCAGCTCCGGGCCATCCCCTCCGCCCTTGACCTCATATTCGTACGGCTGGATCGACACTGCATCCCAGTCGCCATCCTGCGGGCTGCGGCCCTCCAGGGCGACATGGGGCGGGAACGGGTTGGGCGGATTGCCCAGCTTCCAGACGGGGCGACCCGTCACTTTCATGCGGGAGCCGGATACGAGGCGGGCTGCGTCTATGACGCCATCGGGGAAGCGGGAGCGCAGATCCCGGATCCCATCGAGGGCGGCGTCGGAGGCGGCCCTGAGTTCTCTGAGGAGCTGCTCGGCCCGGCGGAGCCTCTCGCCCTCATCCGTGATCTGCTGCCGTATAGCCTCCAGGCGGGCCTTCTCTGCTGCCCCTCCGCCCCGGGCGGCCTGCTGGGCAGCCTGGCGGGCCTCACGCAGCTCCGTGATCTGATCCCTGATCGTTTCGGCCTCATCGGAGAGCCGGGCGATCTCCGCGGCATGAGCGGCCCGCTGCCTCGCAGCCAGGGCGGCGGCCTCTGAGGCTTCCGCCCCGATCTTGGAGATCTCCGCAGCCAAAGCCTGCTGCAACGCCGGGCCCGTCCCCAGCCCGCCAGCCGCCGGAGGATCCCCGATGCCGGGAGGGAGAGCCCTGCCCTGAGCCTGCTGCGGCTCCCCATCTTGGGAGATGGCCGCCCCGCCGAGGGCGAGCATGGCGTTCCGGATGATGAGGAAGGGGACGAGGGTTGAGCCTCGCTCCCCGACAGGCTCTTCCCCGAGCGGGGCCTCCTCGATCTTCCGGGATCGAGCAGCTACGAGCCGCTCAAACTCTCGGGCCAGGACGAGGAGGGCGTTGCCGACTCGATCATCGGCGTGCTCGATCTCGGTCAGACCCAGGGCATCAGCGAGGGCCTGGAAGGCTTCGCTGTCGGCGCGCTCGAAGAGGCGGCGGGCTTTGCGGAGGAGATCATCGACGGCCCGCTGGATCTTCTGCTCATCCTCGACCGTGATGGCTGCTCGGAGGGAGCGGCCTGGGCGCAGCTCGATCCGATGAGACTCAGCTGGGAGATCATCGAGGGGGATGGCTCGGAGCAGCTCCCGCAGCTCTGGGTCTTTGACTGCGGCCATGACGGAGAGGCCGATGGCTCGGAGGGCGTCGCCGAGGGCGGCCTCGATGAGGGCCTGGAGGGCGACGGCCAGCTGCTCATCTATGCGGGCGGCGTCTTTGTTCCACTGCTTGAGGAAGGCCGGTTCCATGCTGCCGGGTTTCGCTGCGGCGGCCCAGACGGGCCCGGGCATGGATGCGGCCATGCGGAGAGCCCACGAGTCGCATCGGTTGAGGATCTCGGGAGGGGCGGCCTGGATGGCACGGGAGGATCGGATGGCAGGCCATGCGGCGGCCGCAGCAACCTCGGCGGGCTCTCCTCCGAGTGCGGCCCACTGCTCCGGGCTCGGTCTGGCAGAGAAGCGGGCGGCGGACCGGGCGGCCTCCTCAGCCTTTCCCACGACGCTCGACCAGCTCCACCTCGACGGACACACGAGCCATCTCCAGGGCGGCCATAGCCTGCGGGAGAGATAGATGCTGGACGGCCTCTGCTGCGTCCTGCGCTGATTCCCAGAGGCTGCGGGGCTCCTCCATCATTCCTCCCACCATGCGGATGCCTGCTGCGCCTCGGTCGCCTCCGCGATCATCTCCCGCACATCATCAGCCGTGGGGGCCAGATTGAAGTCGATACCGTCCCGGGTCTTGTTCGCCTCATTCGCGATGGCCCCGCCTCGGACGGCGAGGAACCACTCGGCTTCCGTCATGCCCTCGGGAAGCTCCAGGATGTTCTGCGTCTGATTGAGCACAGACGCCAAAGCCTTACGGGAGAGCACCCCGGCAGCGACAGCCGATTGGATGAGCTTCGGGTCAGCCGCCGGTTCCAAAGCCTGCTTAGAGAACCAGATCCGCCGGTTCTCCGTCTGCTCGCCTCGCCCATCGGCCTCCATCATGGGGCGGAGCCAGACGCCAGTGAGAGCGTTACAGACTCGGGCCAGCTTCGGGAAGATCGCCGTTTCCTTGAACGCCACGTCCTGCTTGACATTGTTGAGGAGCCGGGCCCCCGCACCCTGGCCCTCCACGAGAACAGACATGGGGATGTTCTGGCCTCGGGCGAACTCCTCCATAGCGTCCCGTTTCGCTGCGATCGCCTCCGGGTCATAGGGGCGGCCGACCTCGATGCGCTCAGGCTTCTCGGGAGTTACGAGCGGATGGGGGAAAGCCGCAGCGACTTTCTCCTCCCGGATGTCATCCAGGTTCTCCTTCGCCGACTGGATCATCTTCGCGATCGTGACGCCCAGATATCCGAGGCGGCGGCCCTCCCCTGGGTTCTGCCCCGGCCCATCATTGCGGGGCAGGACTGCCAGATCCCGGGCCTCGCCCTTGAACCAGAACACGTCGGCGTTGAGGAGCTTGGATGCGGCGGAGCGGGAGATCGTCCGCTGGATGTTGCGATGTATGCGGAGTTCCGAGATGCCCCGCTGGAGCGGAGTCCAGTGGACCATCGGGTAGTCCTGATCGGGCCGCCAGAGCCTCGACGCCTGATCCTGCGGGATGACCCTGTAGCCCGGGGAGCCGGGCTTCGCTCCAGGCTCATCAACGATGACGAACGCTTTCTCCCCGCCGACCTTCTTCTCCTCCAGCGTCCAGGTTGATCGGACCATGACCCGGATCTCAGTGGGGGAATCGGGGTCGTCTGGGTCGATGGGAACGTCGATGGGGATCCATGCCATCTCCCCAGGCAGATCGAACAGGCGGATCATGCGGGCGACGATCGTGTTGAGATCCTCCCCGTAGACGCCCTTGATGCCTCGCAGGTCATCGGCTGCATCTTCGGACTCATCGGTGACCCATTCGCCCCCAACCCAGTCCTGCATCTCCAGGTCAACCATCGACCCATACTCGGAGACGAGATCCAGGTAGAAGCCGAGGAAGCTCGGGCCGTTCCTGTCGAAATCCCGGAGCATGTCCTCCCAGTTCGATCTCGGCCCGGACAGCCATGTCTTGGCTTTCCCTGCTCGATGGAGCGGACCCACGGCGGCCGTTACGGCCTCGGTGTATTCGCCGTCAGCGGACACCCATTCGCCCTCCACGAACATGGCTTCGCTGGAGGATCGGCTGGAGGATTGGCGGTCGAAGAAACCCACGGAGAGGGAGGATACTACGGCTGAGGATGCCCGGCGTGGTAGCAGCCGTGTTCTGAGCACCAGAAGCGCTCCTCCATGCGGCGGTGAATGGGGCACCAGTAGATCTCTCGGGAGTTGATCCGGCAGCTGATGTCGATGTCCAGGGCTTCCATGCGGGCCGTGAACTCGGCGAGGAGCCCGGCGGCTTTGGCGTCCTCTGCGGCCGTCTCAGCCTCGAAGGCCGCGGCGTCCAGATCCATCATCCCGGTCTCTATCTGGCGGATGCGCTCCAGGCGGGCAGGGCTGCCCGAGAGTAGCTCGCCGATCAGGCGGGCGTCCTCCGGCGGGCATGTGCAGAATCGGGCGAGATGGAAACACTCCTGGCAGCGATCCATCATTCAATGCCATCCAGGCGGGAGATCTTCACGCCCTCATCCTATAGAGGCCGGGGGAGCGAGGCCGCGCCATTGCTCGTGGCGGGCCCGGATATCTCGGCATTCCTGCCGTGTGCAGACGGCAGGAACCCGGGCGTCGAGAATATCGGCGGCCTCGAAAACGAGGGAGCGGCCGCAGCCGCAGGGCCCCTCTCGGAGCTGATGACGAGGGCCCATACGGAGTCGCCCGCCGGGCCTTGCTCCCGGCGGGCGACAGCCATCGTATCAGACGCGCAGGAGCCCCTCTGTCCGGAAGAGATCAGAGGGGCCCCTGGGCTGGCCCTCCGAGGGGGGAGGCCTGCCGTGGTGGATCGTATCTCAGGGGCAGCCGGAGAACGCTGCGCCGACTTCGTATTCCTCGCCGTAGAGGCCGCCGCCATGATCGGAGTAGGCCCCGCATCCGAAATCCGCGAAAGCGAAGATCGTCCCTCCATCATCGGAGAGGCATCCGAGGGAGGCGATCTCTGCGACCATGAACCGGACCTCAGAGCATCGAGGAGCCCGGGCCAGGTTCTCCTCGAACTCCTTGATGTCGAAGTCCTCCGGGAGGACGGCCTCATCGGGCGGGGCCTCCGGGGATGAGGAGCAGCCTGCGAGCAGGGCGAGAGCGAGAGCGAGGGCGGTGAGTAGTTTCATGCCCCGGACGTTAGCCCGGGAACGAAGGGATCGGAGCTTCGACCTGATCCGCCGCCGGGATCTCGATGGGGGCCGTGGTGGGGATCGGGGCCGTCGTCGCAGGGGCTGTCGGGATACTGGAGCCCTGGAGGCTCGTCTGGCAGACGTAGAGATCCCCGACCGGCGGAGCGCACCAGAGCGTCAGGGACCCGCAGAATGTGACCTCCCCGATCTGGAGGGAGGGGACATCGGAGACGATCTCGACGTTGACATCGCAGCCCTGGGCTGAGGCCAGAGGAGGCGGCGGGTAGAAGAATATGGGGATCGCGAACATCGCCAGCAGCAGCAGAGCCAGGCAGGAGAGGGACAGCTTCGTTCGCATCACGGCCCTCAGGATACGACATCGGAGGCATGGGCACAATGACCCACCCCCCGGATCAGGAGTATGTGCCGAGGCCGGAGAGGAGATCGGAGCCCTCCCAGGATCCGCTCCCAGCATCGAGGAGCCAGTGGAAGAGGTGGACCTGGGCGTCGAGGCGATCCGGGGAGATCTTGCCCGGGCGGGTTGGCACCCATGTCGTCCACTGATCGACCAGCTCGGGGAAATGATCGGCGTGGCGGATGCGCTCCCCGGCCTCCTCCATCGGCGTCCCATCCGCCTCCTCCCTGACCTCATAGAGAGCAGAGATGGGTTCGGCCCGGATGGCTTTGCCTCGGGCTGCGTGGACGCCAACGACCCGGAGGGGCTTGGAGAGATTGCGCAGGTTCTCCTCCACGAGATCCCCACCGAAATTGCGCTCAGCTATGACAGCATCCGGTTTGTATTGCTCCCAGGCTCGGGCCACGATGTCGCGCCATTCTCCGGGCGTCCAGCGTCCGGAGAGATCGGCGAGGACCCAGCCCCGCCCGATCGAGTCGAGGCCGCCGACGATGATGCCTGTCTCATCGGATGTCATCCGGTGAGAACCAGCCGGATCGACGCCGATCCCGATCCGCATGAACTGATCCAGCGGAGGAGGCTTGGCGACGATGATCCAGCCGCCCCGGACGAGGGCCCCTTCGACATCGGTGAGTAGCTCGGCCTCGATCTCCTGGCGGCCCAGGCGGGTGCCGTGCAGGCGGGATACGAGCCGCCGGTAGAACGGGGAGAGGTTCCCGAGATTGTCGCGGCTCGACATGCGCTGGATGACGGTCGCCTCATATCCGGTCAGGAGGCCGGGGAGGCCGCCCCTGCCGGAGAGCATCGGGACCGCAGCCGGGGTGCCCGTCATGATCCCCCGGTTCTGCCATCCGGCAGCCGGGAGGCGGTTGGCGAAGAGGAGGTTGGAGAGCGTCGTATCCAGATGGGCCGGGTCCTCCGGGGCGATATGGGAGTCGCGCCATGCTGCGGGCTCGTCGCCCCACCAGCCGTGGAACTGCGGGCCTCGGAGCCTGGAGGGAGTCTCGGATGAGAAGCCCCGCAGGATCGCCCCGTTCGCCAGCTTGAGCTGCGGGCGGCCTGATTGGTAGGCGGTTTCCCTGGAGCCTCCCCAGAGTGCGTCCGTGGGCAGGATGGAGAGGAGCCCGGACTCCCCTTCGATCATGACCTCCCTGACATCGGAGAGGGTGGAGGAGACGAGAGCCCAGCGGGATTTGGGGATGTTGGCCGCCCAGCCTCGGATCGTTTCCGCCCCCGTCCTTGTCTTGCCTGAGCCTCGGCCTCCGAGCAGGAACCAGATCTCCCAGTCCCCGGCGGGCGGGATCTGCTCCTCTCGGGCCTGGAGATACAGCCAGGCGGCCCGGAGAGCTATCGCCCCTTTCTCCTCCTCGGAGACGGGCATGGCTGAGACGATCGTCTTGATCTCGGTGAAGCGGGCCCGGCGGCCCTCGATGTCGAGGTCTGGGCCGGAGCCCGGCTCATAGTTGAAGATCCTCACAGGGCCGCCACCGTAGGCCGCATCACTTCCAGTTCGTGCATGTGGCGAAATGGGGCATGAACCTGGGCTCATCCTCCAGGAGGCCAGGCTGGGCCAGCTCGGCTTTCTTGAGGACATGAGCCCGGCCCTCCCGGATGACGACGTTGCCCTCGCCGTTCTGATCGGCGTCGAGGGGCATCGTCTTCCCGTTGATTGTCTGGGCGTACATGATCTGGGCGGAGCAGGAAGGGCAGCGGGCTGTCATCGGATCTGGCCTCGGATGATCTCGGTGGCCTCGAACTGGATCTTCGATCCGGAGCTGTCCGCTTCCAGCTGGAGGCCCTGGATGGTTTGAGCAGCGCAGAACTCCGAAGCGCAGCAGGGGTGCCCGATCCTCCCTCCCGGCTCATCCTCCATCGTCAGCCATATCTGGAACACGGCTGGGCGAGCACACTCCCGGCATAGGGGCCAGATCTCGGCGTGGGTTGGCTTTCCTGAGAGGATCACCACTCCTCCCCTGGCGTGTCCCAGCTGGGATCTGTTTCGGGGGCAGCGACCCCCGGAGGCCGATCTTTGTCGTGAGCCATCGGCTCCTCCTTGATCGCCTGGGCGACGGAGTTCTCCAGGGCGGCCATGAGATCGGTGACCTGCTGATCGCTCATGCCTCGATCCATTCGATCGGTTCGGCGTTGCCCTGGGATCGGAACCAAGCCGAAGCCGTGCCCTTCGCATCTCTCAGGCTTCCGTAGTTCTCAGGCTCTCCTCCCCGGATCGCCAGCAGGAAGCCGTGCTGGTGCTGCTGGATGGATGCGTCGTGATGGCGGGCCTGCCATCTCCTCATGTCGGTACGGCTACGGCGTTTCCTGCGGGCAGCCATCAGACCGGGTTCCCATCGAGGGAGGCCTGGCGGAGCTGTTCGAGCCGCTCCCGGATCAGAGCCCACGCCCTGCCAACATGGCGGGCCGAGAAGCCCCGCAGCTGCCCGTCGCCCATCTGGAGGGCCCAGCCGCCGTCCTCCAAGCGGGTCAGCTTCGCCCCCGTCCTCGGCTCCAGCCAGACGCCCCGGCCTGCGTATTCCATGCGGGGCTTCTCCCCGGGCACGCCGTAGAGGGCATCGAGCCAGAGGAGCCGGTATCCCTCCATCTCTCGGCGGCCGTGAAGGATCCCGGCCCGAAACGATGCGTCCCTGCATACTCGGCCGAGAGCCCCCGCTGTCCTCTCCCAATCGTGGAACGCCGCGACCCTCTCCTGCTCCCTCTGGATGTTCATCGGCCCATCTCCAGGAGGCTCGCCCGGACATCAGCGACCGGCCAGGCCAGAGGCAGGATGGAAACGAGTCCGCCCCTGGAGGAGCGGAGGGCGTCGATGATCTGATCCCCCGACATGACGGCAACCTCATCGCCGTCAATGACGAGGTTCGCCCGGCTCATATCGCTCGGGAGATCCTCCCGGATCCGATCGAAGATCGCCCGGATGGCATCGAGGCGGATCCCTGCGTCGAGCATCGCCCGGATGATGCGGAGCTGGATGAGCTGCTCGAATGTGAAACCGCGGCGGGAGCCTGAGCCTTCGCCTGCCCCTTCCGGGGAGATGAGGCCGGTGCGGGACCAGTAGTCGATCTGCCGGTAGGAGACATCGCAGATGCGCATGGCCTCCCGGGATGTGATGAGGGTTGTCGTCGTCATCCCCCTAGCCTAGCCCGCCGCCTCCGCCGCTCCCGGTTTATTCGTCCGGCTCCTCGGCCGGGAGCCAGGCGAGCAGCTCGGCAGCGAACGCATCCTGCTGATCCAGAGCCTCCAGGGTCAGGCGGATGGCCTCGATGCCGTCGTTGCCGAGTTGGAGAGCCAGGCTCGTCCCTCCCGAGCCGAGCAGCGTGCTCGTCAGCATACGCAGGCGGCTCCGGGCCTCATCCACATCAGTCATCGGAGGCCCTCCATGAACCCCTCATCGCGGTTCGAGATTCTCTTCTTGTAGTCGTACACGCTCAGCCAACACGTCTCATCGGAAGCCTTCAGATTGCGTCGCCTGACCGCCGCCTGGGCCGGGGTCATCGACTGCGTTCCTCACCCAGCGAGGAGGCCTCCCCCCATAGTCCCCATATGAGGCGGGCAGCAGACAGCAGTCATCAGTCATGGTTATCTCCTTGGTTTGCGTGGGCCTCAGCTTTGTCTAGGCCCTCCTCGATCTCCCCGAACACCCACTCGATGCCCTTCGTTTGCAGGCCGTCGATCTCGATGCGCTTCGGGGCGTCGAGGCCCAACAACTTCGACCGCTCCCGCAGGACCCGAAGGAGGGAGTTGTTGAGGCGTTGAAGTTCGAGCGTGTCAGCCGGGACCCTCTCCACACCCGACCCCTCGCCTCGGGTCTGGGTGGTTGCGTCTTGGAGGGCGGTCGTCAGCTTCGCCTCCAACATGTCCAATCGGGCGAGGTGGCGGAGCTTGCGTGCCTCCACGGCCTCCACCGACACACCAGGAACGGCTTGATCTATCTTGTTGAGGCGGCGGTGGAGAGCAGACCGGCTCAGCCCAACATTCTCAGCCGTCGCCACGACCGACAAGCCCTGAACGTGGTGGAGATCCCAGATCGCCCGGTTGATCGGGTCGTTGAGCACATCCTCAGCCCATCCCGGCTCGGCGCTCACGAGAGAGCCTCTCGGAGCCAATCCTCCACGTATTCGACTTCTAGTGTCGCGCCCATAGGGGTGTCTCGTTTCTTGTTGGGGGTGGTGTGGTTATTGGCTTCATGAGATCACCATGGCGTGAGCGGAACAGATGATCAGCTCGCCGTCCATCCTCCAGGGCTTGCCAGAAGGCATCGGCTCCATCTCATGACGGATCGCATAATCCGTGAAGTCCACCTGGACCAGGTGGATGACCAGCTCCTCTCTCGGCTTGAGGCTGTTCGCGTATTCTCGGGTCTGATCGCATCCAGGCCAATCGCACTCGATCCTCGTGAAGAACCCAGGCCCTTCACCGTCTCGATACTTGCCCTCGCTGACGCTCATGCTTGGCCTTCCCCGTCGAGGAGGAGGATGGCGTCCTCATTCATCTCTGTCTCCCTTCATAGGATCCGCCGCAGCATCCGCACGTCCCCCTCATCTCAGATGTCGGGATTCCAGGTATCGGTATCCCTCGTATCACTTGTGGGAACGGAGTTGGGCAGACGCACACCGGATCTATCGGCGTCTCCTCTGTGGATGGTCTCATTCTTCGCTCCCCTCATGAAGCCTCCAATGGATCCGCCAGAGGATCCGGCCTGCCCAGCGTTTCAGCCATGCCCGCCTCATCCTGTGCGCTCCTGGCTGCGCTCCCTGGGCGGAGCTGCCTCCTTCTGGAGCTGCTCGATCAGGATCTCCCTGCCATGCTTGCCCGGAGGGATCTCCGTGATCTCATCAGCGACGACATCCCAGACATGAGCCCATTGGAGGCGGACCCGCTCCTGGCCCCCGTCGATCTCGAACTCCTGATCCCACTTGGCGTGCGCAGCCTCAGCCAGCTCCAGGAGCGTGGCCCCATCGGCGAGGGAGTCGCCCATCCCGCCCCTCTCCTTCCGATCCGCCCCTCCGAAGAGGAGGAAGCGGCGGGAGAGTATCTCTGTGATCTCTACTCTCGATGTTTGTTGTACCATATCGGGTCGCTCCTCCGTGGCTCATGTTGGTTATGGGGCTCAGTTGTGTTTCACGTGGAACGCTCAACCCGGCGGGCTCGCCTCCGGCTCATCGTCCGTTCTTTGACCGGGCCGGGGCGGCTCGCCCTCTTCGCTGCTGCCCCTTCCGCGATCGCTTTCAGCTGATCAGCGAAGGAGAGCCCAGGGATCCCCGTCTCATCGCAGCCGCAGTCGTCATCCTGATCGGCTGCCCATTCGTCATCAGAGGCGGCCACGCCGTCCGGGATGAACGAGGAGTGGGCCGAGAACGGGCCCGTCATCCCCGGCTCCCATGATGGGGGACCTCAGTTGGGGAAAGCCTGATGGGGAAGATCTTCTGATGGATGCGCTCCTCCGGCTCCACGATGATCTCAGCGGTCGCAGCGATCCAGGCCTTCGGGCCGCCGGGGAACAGCGACTGGCGAGACTGGACGCCCTCGATGCCTTCCCCGAGGGGCAGGCCATCAGAGAGGAGGAGGCCCTCATCGGTTCGCATCGCCCAGGCCGGGAGCGTCTCCCGGAGCTTATGGCGATCGACGTGGACCCGTTTCAGGATCCCGTCTGACAGATCAATCTTCGTCACGCCCTGGCCTCGGATGGGTACCGGCCAGGCGATCATCGTTGCGTCCGGCTCCGGCACATATTCCTCCCGGGTTTCGATCCAGCAGTTCGGGCCGCCCGAGAACAGAGGCGTCTTGGAATAGACGCCCTCCCAGATGCCCAGGCGGAGCGACGCGGCTACGACCTCGCCCTGCTCCGTCGAGATCGTCCAGGCGTGCTCGCCCTTCCGTAGCCGCTTCGGGTCGATAAATATCTTCTTGGAGATGCCTGCGGACAGGTCGAGAACGTCGCTCATGGAGAGCCCAGTCTAGTCGCCAGGGCGAGGGAGCGTGAAGAGAACCAGTTGTCGGCCGTCTGCCCCTCCCGATCATCTCGGCCCGCGCCCTTCCAGATCGGCGGGAGGCTATGCCGGACCCTCATGTGGGCGGCTCCGTGCTGAGACTTGCAGGAGATGACAACGCCTGTCTGGTCCTTGAATTGGCCGCGGACGATGCGAACAGGATCACCGATTCTCATGTTCGCCTCCTTCTTCGTATGCCACTGCCCACGGGCCGACTTGGATCGTGCGCTTATACAAATGCCCCTGCCCGGACGCCATGAACCTCGCAGCCTCTTCCGGCATCGGTCGCACAGGATCGATACCGCCCAGACCGTGGCCCCACTGAGTCTCGGTTTCAGGTTCTCTGCCCTCAGGGTTAAGCCGCGACAGTTCCGAAGCGACACGCAATAGCAGCGGTGTTAAATCACGACCCTCAACCTCGTCAAGACCACCCCAACGCCGCAACCGCTCTAACAGATGATCAGGTAGCAACACCCACGACGACTCACACTC
>ENA-ORXT01002941-ORXT01002941.1-marine-metagenome-genome-assembly--contig:-NODE-2941-length-19519-cov-19.520368_pt1 | contig 19519 bp, 19 predicted proteins | sample MGYA00237868_ERZ511482 | MGnify/ENA metagenome assembly ERZ511482
TAATCTACCCGTCTGAATTGTTCTTTTTCTTATATGTTTCACTTAGTGAAAGAAAATAAATAACTTGCCCCATTATGTTTGTTCTTTTCCCTTCTAAAAAACACAAAAAATAGTTCCGTAGCTATGGCTATGCAACAATTTTTTGAATTCTTTAGAAGAAAAAATTACGGCGCATTATGGAACAATTTATTTAATTTCTTTCACTTAGGATGAAAAGATAACAAACGTTACATCTTCACGCCGTTACTTTTTCTTTACACGAGCCAAATTTGACACGTCCCGAATGCTTTCGAGATAAGGAGAATTTGGTGAAGTATAAAAGAAAAAGAACAAGTCAGGATGTAGCGTTTATTATCTTTTCTTCTCTAAGTAGTCATTTAAGCATTATGGCATTTCTTAATAAGCGTAAGCCCGTCTCGAATGGGCAATAAAATATTTTCCACACGAGGGTCATTTTGTACTTTTTCATTGAAAGCGTGGATAGCGGTAGCTTCTTTATCTTTCTGATTTTCAGTTACTTTACCAAACCAAAGTACATTATCCACCAAAATATAGCCGCCTATGTTTATTTTATCAAAAACGAGGTCATAATAGGTCAAATAATTAACTTTATCAGCGTCAATAAACACCAAATCAAACCCGTCATCCATCTCAGGAACGAGGTCAAGTGCCGACCCGATATGCAGGCGAATCTTATCTTTTAGCCCTGCTTTTTCGATATAATGTTGAATCAAACTTTCCAATTCTTCATTAATTTCGATGGTATCCAGTATGCCATCTTCCTGCAATCCGGCAGCCAAGCATATCGCCGAATAGCCCGTAAAAGTCCCTATTTCCAAGATTCGTTTTGGACGTATCATCTGGCTCAACATCCGTAAAAATTGCCCCTGATAATCGCCAGAAATCATGCCCGCATGAAGTTGCTTGACCCACGTTTCACGCTCCAGTGTTTTCAATAAAGGCGAACCGGCAGTCGTATGCGCATCCGTATACGCTGATATTTTTTTCGATAGAAAACTCATTTTTAATGATTAATGATTAACGGTTAACGATTAATGTAGGACGTGAATTAGGTATGTTTTTATTTTTTTCATAAAATATTCAAAAAGGTATAACAAATTAATTTTGAGCAATACTGCCCCACGTAGCGACTGTCAATTTGCGTAGCTTTTTGAAATTTGAGATATATTTTTCGTTTATCCGGAATAATAGGGTGAAATTATTTTTTGAGGAAAAGTAATACAGGCTTCCAGCCTGAATGCGCTATATTGACACGTTATTTCGATAAAACAGGACAAACTAACGCGGTGCAGGCTGGAAGCCTGTGTTACTTTCACCCTACAATAAGGATGAGCGATATTTTTCTATGAAAAAAATAAAAACACATCTAATTCACGTCCTACATTAGACTTTAGGGAAGAGGAAGAAAATAATCTGCCCCAAACGAAGAAGTTATTTTTTTCCTCTTCCCTAAGGATTTTTGTAGGGAAAAATAGCGGAAAAAGAAACCGTCAAAAAGTAAGGATATTTTTGTCTCACTACTTACATACGCGAGAAACGGGCTGGAAGCACCGTTCTACGTTTTTAATGTTTAAAATGTCGCGTTCCGGAAAAGACCATGCTCATGCCTCGTTCGTCGCAAGCATCAATACTCAGTTGGTCTTTGATACTGCCGCCTGGCTGCACCACTGCCGTGATTCCTGCTTCGTGAGCGATTGCCACACAGTCGGGAAAGGGGAAAAACGCATCCGACGCCATCACCGCACCTTGTAGGTCGAAACCAAAATTTTTCGCCTTCAAAATCGCTTGTTTGAGTGCATCTACACGCGAAGTCTGACCGCAACCCATACTCAATAATTGTTGGTTTTTGACCAGTGCTATCGTATTCGATTTCAAGTGTTTAGCGCAAATATTGGCGAATAACAAATCGCTCACTTCCGCTTCCGTAGGTGCTTTTTTTGTTTTGGTTTCAAAATCGTCGGCAGTTTCTGTTTTGAGGTCGGCATCTTGTTCTATCACGCCATTCAAAAGGCTTTTGAACGTGCGTTTTTGTATATCGAAAGTATGAATTTGGAGCAGTACGCGCTTTTTCTTTTTGGATAATAATTCGAGCGCATCTTCCGCAAATTCAGGCGCGATTAAGACCTCATAAAACAAGGTATTTATTTCCGTAGCGGTAGCGAGGTCTATTTTTTTATTCGTAATTAAAATACCGCCAAACGCAGAAACAGGGTCGCCCGCAAGCGCGGCTTTCCAGGCTTCGAGCGTGGTCGGGCGCGTGGCAGTTCCACAGGCGTTGGTGTGCTTCAGTACGGCGAATGTAGGTTCGGCATCGCGGAACTCACGCATCAAGCAGACCGCCGCATCAATATCGACCAAGTTGTTGTATGATAAGGCTTTACCATTCAATTGGGTAAACATTTTTTCAAGGTTGCCGTAGAAAATCCCTTCTTGATGTGGGTTTTCGCCATAGCGCAAACTGCGCGATTGGTGGATGCTTTTTTTGAAAAAATATTGTTCTTTATTATCAAAATAATCAAAAATCGCGGTATCGTAATGCGAGGAAACGATAAAGGATTTTAGCGCGAAACGGTGGCGGTCTTCGAGTCCGGATTCGCCTTTTTTTGTTTGCAACAATTTCAAAAAATCGCCGTATTCATTGCGCGAAGGAATGACCACGATGTCTTTATAATTTTTGGCTGCTGCACGTATGAGTGAGATGCCGCCGATGTCGATTTTTTCGATAATTTCGGCTTCTACATCTGTGCTTGCCACCGTCTCCTCGAAGGGGTACAAATCGACAATCACAAGGTCAATTTCGGGAATTTTGTACTCATCGAGTTCGTCGAGGTGCGATGCCTCCCGACGTGCCAAAATACCGCCAAAAATCTTCGGGTGCAAGGTCTTCACTCGTCCGTCGAGTATGGATGGATAAGAAGTCAAACTCTCGACAGGCGTGACCGGAACACCTTGATTTTCAATGAATTTATGTGTGCCGCCTGTCGAATATATCTTAACACCCAATCGGTGCAATTCTTTAACAATCGGCGCAAGTCCTTCTTTAGAATAAACAGAAATCAGTGCGGAACGTATTTTTTTTATCATGTGATTTATTGTTTTATTGCTGTACTGTTTTACTGCTGTACTGTTTTACTGTTGTATTGATAGGAATTTTCGCAAAGCGAAAATAACAGTACAACAATATAGCAATAAAACAATTCAACAGTAAGTAGTGAGACAAAAATATCCTTACTTTTTGACGGTTTCTTTTTCCGCTATTTTTCCCTGCAAAAATCCTTACGTAGCGTAGGCTATGTGCGGTTTTCGTAAGAAAAAATATCGAAAAAATAACCACGTCAAAATTGTAAGCCTATTTTTGTCCCACTACTTAAAGCAAAATTTTCTGCAAATTTAAGGGTAGTTTTTGGAAATATGATGCTATTTTACATTAATTGTATCACGAATTTGTTCAGGGAAGTTTAAGAAACAAATTGAGTGTGTCAAAAATCGGTAGCATTATAAGGTACGGCAGCACCGTCCTCGTTTATAGCAAGGTCTAAAGAACAACCGATCAAGGTACGTAGTACCGACACTGTTAGTGCGTACAAACGGGGTCGATGCTAACGCATCTTATCGGTATCGCAACGACCACCGATTTTTGACACACTCAAATGAATTTAACTTGAATTTATGCACGGAAAATCGCATTTTTACGTTTAAAATAGGTAAGTTCTCAATGAATGAATTTTGGATGAAAGAATGAATGAATCATTTTTGATTGAAGCCCCTTTTTTAATGTTTGTGCCAATCAAAAACCACAAAGCCCTTAATTTGATTCATTCATTCATTCAAAATTCATTCACTCATTCATTGAGAATTTACTAAAATAGGGTTTTGAAATTTATAAAAACATAAAAATATTTCAATTATGAAAAATGTACGTAAAATTTTTGTTGTGATACTCCTATCGGCTTTTGCTTTTGGGATAAGCGGCTGCGCTGCCGGTAAATGCGGTTGTCCGAAAGTAGAAATTTTGGAATAGATTGATGAATGAACAAATCATTCTGCCGAAAAATGTTAATTTTGTGTCATGCAATAGACTTTATTTAGGAATATTTTGTGTGCATAGAACTTTTGTATTTTTTCGATAATTGAGCATCATTTTGAGCCGCATATCCTACGGTACGGAGCGAAAAATATGGGAAGAGTATCGGAAAAAGACAAAGTTAGCTGCATACAAAAATTTTCTAAATAAAGTCTATTATTAATGGTGAATGTTCTAAATGTTTGAATATCAACATTTTACCACACAAAGAGAATCATTATGAAAAAATATTTCACAAGGAAAAATATCGGTTGGGCGATGACGGGGATAATTGCCTTGCTAATTGGTAGTGCTATCACTAAGCTAATTGGTGCAGAAAAGGCAGTTTACATGTTCGATGCCAACAATATGAGTGACTGGAGAGTCATTGTTGGGATAGGTGAGTTGGTTGCGGTTATCCTGTTTATTGTTCCAAAAACGATGCGTTTTGGTGCGCTGATGTTGAGTGCTTATTTTGGTGGTGCGATTGTGTATCACATGACTTACACAGGGAATGATCCCGACTTACAATCATTTTTTGTTCCTGCCGTACTCTTAGTATTCATTTGGGCAACAGCATGGGTGCGTGGCTTCAACCCTTTTGGGGAATAGTTTACTTGGTTTATTGAGTTTATAGGGTTTATTGAGTTATTTCACTTCGTGAAATTTATGGTTTTGTGAACTCTATAAACTCTACAAACCTTATAAGGTTCTACTGAAATATAGCCATTTTTTAATTAATTAAAATTATTTTGCAATTTATTTATTATTAAAAATGAATTATTTATAAATATTTTTTATTATAAAATAATTCAAAAATATCCTTATTTCAGCAGAACCTTAAATTGAAGGATAAACTTGAATTGTCTGACATTTTAAAAATGTCCGACAACGGTGTCCTGCTATTTTACTGAATAATAATTTATTGCAAATTAAAATATTTTTTATTATTGACTGCCTTTTCAAACAAAAACAAATTGCCTCTCGTCTGACATTTTAAAAATGTCCGACGAGTAAACTACCCGAAAGACTAAAAGACAATATATTACGTATTATTAAAACGAATTTTCGTTCCCCTATTTTCATCCCCAAGCAAGATTCAATTTGTGTAGTATTTTGAAAATAAAAATTGTAATTTATGGCATCATACGTCAAAAGGTGGTATTTTAGCATCTTTATTAATGAGAAACAAGTGTCAGCATAGGTTTTGGTATTGAAATTGTAAATTATACTGAATGTATCGCAGGAAAAACAGACAGGAATGTCTGTGTTACGTAAAACGAAATACAATATGTCAAAAATAGAAGAAACACAAAGGGAGAAAAAAAATAAAAAGCGGAGTATGGTCTACTCGTTTGCTTTTCATGCACTATTATTGCTGATATGTTGGATTCCGTTCATGTCGGCAGATGTGGAGGAAAAGCGGGAAGCTGTCGTCATTGATTTGGGTTACATTCCGCCACCCCCCCCTCCGCCGCTACCGCCACCGGAAGAGCCGAAGGAAATGGAGATAACAGAAGAAAAGTCGGCAGCTTCCGAAGCACCGCCGGAGGCACCCGAATTGCCGCCTGCACAGACTGCTGCGCCACCAGAGCCAGAACCCACGCCGCCAGACCCGGAGCCTGTGCCAACCCCTGCGCCACAGCCCGACCCCGTACCGGAACCCACGCCTATGCCCGACCCCGAACCTACGCCCAAGCCCGTAGAGAGTGCGCCTGCGCCAAGTCCGGTTTCTGCTCCCGAAGAGCAGACCGTAAAATCTAATGAACCAAAACCAACAAAACCTACGCCACCAAAGCAAGCGGAAGGAAGTGGTAAAAGTGATATTCCCGAACCCACGAAAGCCCCGAAATCGCCCAAAAATCCAGGTACAGGCACAAAACCAGTTCCTGTACCGAAGCCTGCCGGCAACCCTTCGCGCCCCGGCAATGGCACAAGTGGCAACTCGCCCAACCCCGCAAGCGGACTCGGTGATGGTGAAGAGCAAGGCGGTACAGGCGATTTGGGCGGGCGAAATATGATACGTCGCCCAAGCCTTGAATCTATTGTGAAGAAAGATGGTTTAATCGTTGTTTATGTGTGTGCCGACAAGTATGGACGAATCACAAAAGCACAAGCCGTAAAGTCGCAATCCACGATTAAAGAAAAAGATATTCTACTGGCTGCCGCCAAAAAGGTGAAAGCTGAAATGAGATTTTCCCCCGGAAAAGGAATAGATTGTATGTATTATAAGGTACGAATCGAAGGAACGGAGTAGGAAAATCACAAAAAATAGAAAGTAAATGTCATACCGTATCGGCTCAGCCAAGGTGGTATGACATTTAAATATGCTCTTATTATTTTTTTCGTCTTCCCTTAGATTGATTGTTGCCCGCAGTTTATCTGTTCGCCGACCAAAATCACTTTTCAAATAAAACTCAAAACCATGTTTACAAAAAAAATCGTATTTGCTTTCCTTGTTGCTCTGATGTGTAATTTTGTTATTGCACAGGAGCATTCCGCTCAGGTGGTCGATGGTATTCAAGAAAGAATTTTACTAAATCATGTTGATTTCAGTCAACACAAGAATACCGGAACGGTAGTCGTGTATATCTGTGCGGATGCGGCAGGCGAAGTCACGCAAGCGCAAGTGTCGCGCACAAAATCTACGATAAAAGATGTGCAAACACTCTCAAAAGTTGCGAATACAGCCTTAGAGATGAAATTCAATGCCGTCAAGAAATTACTTAATTCTTGTGGTGAAATGACTTTCAATCTAGGTGAAAAAGCACCGAAGAATGCCCCGGCAGTTGTGGATTCAGGTTTGAGAAAAAGAAAAATTATCGGTAGTCGCCCGACACCGCCGAGTACGGATGTGGAAGCAGGTGATTTGACTGCAAGAAATGTTTTGCGCGGAGCAAAATTTAATGACTTAAAACAAAAGGGACAAGTCGTAATTTATGTGTGTGCCGATAAATACGGACGAGTTATCAAAGCACAGACCATCAAATCGCAATCCACGATAAAAGATGACGAAATACTTCTTGAAGTCACTAAAAGAATACAATCACAGATGAAATTTTCGCCAGGCAAGCAACAGGATTGTATGTATTATAAGGTGAAAATGGAAGGCTAAACAAGTTTAAGTAGAAGTGCAAGCTCAATAATTAACTTGCTAAGTAACGATAAAAATGAATTAATCATTGAGTTTGGGCTTATTTTTTTGAATTTGGATTTCTGCTCAAAATCTCATCACAACGCACAATATCCGCTTCATTTTCTACAAAAACAGAACCTTTTTTGTCCATCACATATTTGCGAATACGTTGGAAAAATGAGCGCGGATATTGTCGTATTGCACGGGTTTTGAGTATAGAAAAAGCGTTATTATACTTATAAATTGCCCCCTTCTCAAATTTTAGCATATCTGTATGTTTTTGCAGATAGCCCTCTTTATTTTCCGTCAGATAATACCGCCCTTCAGGTTCAGTCAATGTTTTGACACCAGCTACCATTTCTACATCTTCTTCCAGCAAATTTGCGGCTTCCTGTATATATTCAACCTTGCAAAAAGGAGACCGAGGTGAGAGTAGGACAATCTTATCAAAATTGACCTCTTTGCGTGCATAATGGTCTATCACATGAAGCACCGCCTCATCCACATCCAAGACCTTAGCATAAAGCTCATTGGGCAGCATAAATGGCACGAAAAGCCCATATTCATTCACAACTTTAATGATACTTATCTCACTGGTCGCTACACAAATTTCAATATTTTCTGCGATTTGGCGGGCAATATCTATAGCATAATGAATAAGTGGCTTTCCATTAAAAGCAAGTAAAGTTGTAGGTATCTCTCCTCCATCCCCGCTTGCCGGAATAATAACTAATGTATTTTCTGACGTTATTAAACCTTCCTCTTGATTCTTCTCCGCCATTATTTGGTATATCTATGTGTATAAGTGAAAGAAAATAAATAACTTGCCCCATTATGCTTGTTCTTTTCCCTTCTAAAAAATACAAAAAATAGTTCCGTAGCTATGGCTATGCAACGATTTTTTGAATTCTTTAGAAGAAAAAATTACGGCGCATTATGGAACAATTTATTTAATTTCTTTCACTTACGTAGCTCGGCTATGCGCGTCAAATTTAGCCAAACATATAAAAAAAATAACTTCTTCATTTGGGGTAGATTATTTACTTCCTCTTCCCTAAAATTACAAAATCATAGAAACACAATGTAGGGACAGGGCATGTCTTGTCCCTACATTGTTATGATGCAGTGTTCAAGGGAAAATGAAAAAAATATTCCTCTACTATCACACACTCAAATACCTGAAATTCAAGCAGATACGCTACCGTGTATATTACGCGCTACGTGCGCATTGGCGCAAGCTGACCAAGTTTAAATATGACTTTAATTCCGAAAAAACATGTACAGTAAATTCGCTGACGCTCCTTCCTTCCATTCAAAATTACACCTCATTTTTTCCAGATAATACGTTTTCCTTTTTGAATTTGGAAAAAACATTTAGTGACGAAATTGATTGGAATTATAATGAATATGGCAAATTGTGGACGTATAATTTAAATTACTTTGAATATTTAAATCAAAAAGAAATTGACCCTGAAATTGGCGTACAACTTATCCGTAATTTTATCAAAAAAATAGATACTGCAAAAGATGGTCTCGAACCCTTTCCTATTTCTTTACGGATAATAAATTGGGTGAAGTTTCTTACAGAAAATAATATCCAAGATCCGGAAATCGACCAATCACTCTATATTCAGACCGAAATTTTAATGGGTAAATTAGAATTTCATATTTTGGGCAATCATTTATTGGAAAATGGCTTTGCACTTCTTTTTGCGGCGTATTATTTTTCGGATGAAAAATTTTATAAAAAATCTACCGCTATTTTACAATCTCAATTAAAGGAACAAACGCTTGCAGATGGCGCACATTTTGAGTTGAGTCCGATGTATCACTGTCTGATGTTGTACCGAGTTTTGGACTGTATAAATTTGGTTGATAGAAATACTTTACATCTTGAAAATGAAAGCCATTTATCGGAATGTTTACACGAAAAAACAGCTTTAATGTTAGGCTGGCTTCGCCAAATGACTTTCCAGAATGGCGACTTTCCTCGCCTTAATGACAGCACATCGGGCATCGCCCCTATGTCAAGCGAATTATTCGATTACGCTGCCCGTTTGAATGTAACAACCAAGACCGTAGCTTTAAAAGAAAGTGGCTACCGTAAATTTCAATCCACTGATTATGAGTGTATTGTGGATATTGGGCATATTGGACCGGACTACATTCCCGGTCACGCTCATTCGGATACGTTCAACTTTGTCATTCATGCAAGAGAACAACCTTTTATCGTTGATACTGGGATTTCAACCTACGAAAGCGGCGATAATCGACAGCGTGAACGAAGCACTTCCGCACATAATACAGTACAGGTTGGCGAGGTGGAGCAATCGGAAATTTGGAGTAGTTTTAGAGTAGCCCGACGCGCTAAAGTTATAGATTTAAATGAAACAAAAAATACGATAAAAGCCTCACACACAGGCTACGCGCGTACAGGTGCGACGCACGAGCGTGAGTTTGTTTTTTCCGAAAAAGAAATTTTCATAAAAGATAATATTAAAACGAAAAAAAATACACCCACAAGGGCGTTCATACATTTTCACCCTTCTATAGAAGTCGAAATAAAAGGCAAGAACATTCACACAAATCTCGGAAAAATTCAATTTGAAGGTAGCGAAAGCATCGAACTGACGTCTTATATGTATGCAAAAGGTTTTAATGATAGGGTAGAATCTCGCAAAATTATTATTACCTTTGAAAACGACAGTTTAGAGACTCGAATTTTAATATGAAAATCCTTTTTATTTCTGACAATTTTTTTCCCGAAGTCAACGCACCCGCTACACGGACGCATCAACATTGCCGCGAATGGGTAAAGCAAGGTGCAGAGGTAACGGTTATTACTTGTGTACCTAATTTTCCACGCGGAAAAGTTTATGAAGGCTACAAAAACAAACTGTATCAGGTCGAGGAGATTGATGGAATCCGTGTGATTCGCGTGTGGAGTTATATTGCTGCCAACAAGGGTTTTTATAAGCGAACCTTGGATTATATCAGTTTCGCTTTCATGGCTTTTTGTGTAGGTGTTTTTCGGAAAACAGATGTGATTATCGCGACCTCTCCACAGTTTTTTGCAGCAGTCGGCGGTTGGTTTTTGAGCTTCTGTAAACGCAAGCCGTGGATTATGGAAGTGCGTGATTTGTGGCCCGAATCCATCAAGGCTGTGGGCGCAATGCAAGAGGGGCGCATGTATCGAATGTTGGAACGAATGGAGTTGTTCCTGTACCATAAAGCTACTAAAATCATAGTGGTTACAGATAGATTTGAAGATAATTTAATAAATAGAGGTATTGCCGCTGAGAAAATTAATGTGGTCAAAAATGGAGTTGTTCTGGACGAATATATGCCACAGCACTCTAATGTGATATTGCGTAAGCAATTGGGTATAGATAAAAAATTTGTGTTTACCTATCTCGGAACTCACGGCATGGCACACGGCTTAAATTTTATATTAGAATCAGCCGCTAAAATTAAAAATGAAGAGGATGTTCATTTTCTATTTATCGGCGATGGTGCGGAGAAAAATAACCTCATTGAAATACAGAAAAAATTGATATTGAACAATGTAACTTTGCATCCGCCTGTGGCAAAAAAAGATGTACACAAATATATCTCTGCTTCGGATGTTGCACTGGTTTGTTTGAAAAAATCGGATACTTTTAAATCTGTCATTCCATCTAAAATATTCGAAAATGCAGCTATGCAATGTCCTATTTTGCTAGGTGTGCAGGGCGAATCTCAACAAATTATAGAATCCTACAATGCAGGAGTGTGTTATGAGCCAGAAAATGAGCAGGAATTTATCGAAAAAGTGATACAAATGAAAAATAGCAACGGCGAATATAAAATGTATCAGCAGGGTTGTGAGCGATTGGCGAAAGATTTTAGTCGAAAAAGACTTGCCGAAAAAATGTTAGATATTATTAAAAGCGTTGTCACAAAATAAATACCTTTTTGAAGCAAAAAAAAATACTCATTACGGGCGGTTCGGGTTTTATCGGCTATCATTTTCATTGCTATATGAATGAGTATCAAATCGTGAATTTTGATTTGGTAGAACCCGATTTTGACTACCAATCCATCTACCATAAAGGCGATGTACGCGAGTTATCGCAAGTTGATGAGGTCTCATCAAAATACGACATTGATTGTATCATTCATTTGGCTGCCGAACATAAAGATTTTGGTATTTTGGAGGCAGATTATTTTCGTACCAATGAATATGGCATAAAAGTGCTGACCGAAGCTGCAACAAAGCACAATATTAAGAATTTTGTGTACTACTCTTCGGTAGCAGTTTACGGTCAACATAAAGCACCTTCTGATGAAAACACATCGCTTGCACCCGACAACCCTTACGGTGCTTCCAAGCAAGCAGCGGAGCAAATCTTGAATCAGTGGAGTGAAAAAGATGGTAACCGTAAAATATTGATTATCAGACCAACTGTAGTGTACGGTGTGCGTAATTTTGCAAATATCTATCGACTAATAAAACAGATAGATTCCGGTTTGTACGCCAACGTCGGCGAGGCAAACAACATAAAATCTATCGCTTTTGTGGACAACCTTGTACAAGCCATGCTCTACCTCATGCAAGATATGAAAACGGGTATTTCAACCTATAACTATGCCGATGAAAAACAGATGAGTACGCGAGAAATTGGGCAAGTTATTTCCGCTGCATTGGGCAAAAAACAACCCATGACGCTGCCTTACGGATTGATGTATACGATGGGTATTCCTTTCGATATTTTGATAAAAATTACCGGAAAAGACCTACCGATTTCTACCAATCGAATCAAAAAACTATGCACCGAAACTTACCATAAAGCCGATAAGATACGCAATGCAGGATTCAAGCCAAATTATGACAATAAATATGGTTTGGAGAAAATGGTGGAATGGTATTTAAAAGAAAAATCAAAAAAATAAATGAAAACGCCGCGCGTCACGATAGTTACGGTTTGCAAAAATGCAGTTGATATGATTGAAAAAACGATAAAAAGCGTTGTCACACAATCCTATCCAAATATCGAATACATTATCATCGACGGCGCATCGACAGACGGCACGCAAGGTATTATCAAAAACTACGAAAACCAACTCGCACATTTCCAAAGCGAACCCGATAAGGGCATTTATGATGCGATGAATAAAGGTAACGAAATCGCCACAGGGGATTGGATTAATTTTATGAACGCAGGGGATTATTTTTATGATGAGAATGCGGTAGAAAAAATTATCTCGATAGAGACGCGATTAATCGCGCCTCTACGGTATTGCGACGTTTTTGTGCAAAGAAATAATGAATTAATTATCCGACAACACAAGCCCATTTTTCAATATGGTTTATACAACAATATATGCCATCAAGCCGTATTTTATAATTTGAAAAAATTGGGTATTCTTCAATTTGATACGCAATATAAAATATCCGCTGATTTTGATTTTTTATTGAAATTGGCGACTAAAGAGAAAGGTAGATTTTACCAGCATATTCCCGAACCTTTGGTCGTATATCAAAGCGGCGGACTATCTGAAAATCAAGCATTAAAGGCACTCGAAGAACGAAAAACACAATTTAAATCACACATCAAAAATCCAGTTATTAAATTTTGGAATCAAGTCAATCTGTATCGTCAAATTCGCAAAAAGTTCTAATACTTTCGTTGGGGCGTTATGGCGGTTGCGTGCGTTATGCGACGGAAATTGTTGACGCGATGGAGCTTGATTACGAGGTGTATGTGTCCAGTTATTCTGAAGAAAAAGTTCCGAAAATTCATCGAAAAACTCTTACCTACAAATCTAATATTCAATTCCTGTTTAGCCTGTTTACTGTCTTTCCTCTTTTATGGTTAAAAATTCTCTGCGGACTCCTTCGCGGTCAATATTCGGCAGTTTATTTTCCATACAAACATTATTGGAGCCTATCTTTTTTGTGGCTATTTAAATTATTTGGTAAAAAAACTGTGATGACGATACACGACGGTATTTTGCACGAGGGCGAAGAAAATCGCTTGCAGCAAATCCTCCTCAATCAGTGCATCAAACACGCCGACGAATTGATTTTTCTAACAGATTTTGTGCGGAAAAATGTGCAGGCAACTATCGGGTTTACAGCGAATTATACGATAATCGAACATGGTATGTTCACGGATTACGTACATACACAGGCGCGTACACATACACACAAGCCGCGCTTGCTTTTCCTCGGACGCATCGGCAAATATAAAGGTGTAGAAATGCTCGCCGAAGCCGTCAATCAACTACTTGAAGATAGTTATGAAAGCCTGACGATTGCAGGGAAAACCTTGTACGATTTGGAAATTAAAACGGAAAATCCGAAAATAATTTCATTGGATAAATGGTTGAATGATAATGAGGTATCGCAACTTTTAAAAGAAAGCGACATCCTTATTTTACCTTACAAAGAAGCCTCTCAGTCCGGTGTCATTCCGATGGGCGTAGCGGCGGCGATTCCAATGGTCTGTACGCGAGTCGGCGGTTTGCCCGAACAATTGAAGGAGGATGAAGCCATACTTGTAAAGCCGAATGTGGAAGCATTGAAAAAAGGAATCAGCCGACTAATTTGTGACAGCGATTTATACGAAAATTTATCAAAAAAAATGCTGAAAAAACAATCGGAATTAACATGGAAAAGCATTGCGAAGCGCATCGAAAAAGTTATTTCTAAGTAATAAAGATAGCAGACATTCTCAAAATGTCAGGCATCAAGGCATTCCAAGTATTGCGTATAAATTTTCTCATAAACAATTTGATTTTGAAAACGTTCTTCTGCCAATTTTCGACTATACGTACCCATTTCTTCCAAATCTTTTCTGACTAATATTTTCCGTAGTGCATTTTCTGTTTCATTTACCGATTTTGGAGGAATGAGATAACCGTTTTTTCCATCCTCTACAGTCAGCCGGCAACCGGGCATATCCGTCGTGATGATGGGGACGCCCGTAGCCAGCGTTTCGAGTACAGTACGTGGCACTCCTTCGCGATAATAACTCGGATAAACATACACATCCGTAGCCGCCAAAATCTCCGAAATATCACTACGCAATCCTAAAAAAGAAATTTGCGAATATGCTTTGTATTTTTCAATAAATTCTTTGGATATAGATTCAGGATTTTCATTATCTATTTTTCCCACAATTAGAAGGTGAAGCGAAGGGAAATCATTAAAAAGTCGTTCGCTGGCTTCGATGGTTTCGCGAACGCCTTTTTGCCACACTAAGCGACTGATAAATGTCAACACCGTTTTGCCTTCAATACCCAACTCGCGTTTAATTTTTTCAATATCATAATTGCGCTTGTCAAAACGCTCAATATCGACCCCGCTACCTTCAATTACACAGTGTTTTTTACAAAAAAAATGGGTCAACCAAAGGTCATTTTCATCGTCAGGATTTTGAAAAATGAGGCGGTCAGCAATTACAAAATTCAATAGGAAAATACAGCGACTGACAAAGCGTAAAAAACGAATTTTGAGCGTGTTTTTATCCGTAAATGCAACGCCGAGCCCCGTAATATGCAGTACTAATTTTATTTTTCTCAACAATAATTTACCCAATGTCGCGTAGAAATTAGGTTGGAATTTAAAGGAATGAATAAGGTCAAATTTATGCGCCTTAAACAAGCGGCAAAACAGTAAAATACTTTTCAAATTGGACAACGGACTCTTCGTATTTCTATCGTAAGGATAAGTCAAAATTTGTATGCCTTTTTCACTAATATCATCATAATATTTTGTGACATCATTTTCTGGTAAAAGGGCAAAAACTTCATGCCCTTTTTCTATGAGAAAAAGCCCTAATTGCAGCCGAGAAATAACAAACTCGGCTGTCGTGTGTTCTATCAGTAAAATTTTTTTGCTCATCGGTCACGAAGTTAGAAACCTTTGTCGAATTACAAGATTTTTAGGTGAACAATTCGGTATCTTTGATGAATTTTATTTATAAAAAAGTTACGATAAATGGCAAATACAACCTTATGGACGGGTTCAGATAAATATATATGCGATGGCGAACTCGCGCAAGCATTCCACATGTCGCGTGTGTTGGGAATGCCGCTTTTGATTGAAGGCGAACCGGGAACGGGAAAGACGGAATTGCCGCTACAATTTGCGCGCGATTTGGATTTGGAAATGTTTGTCTATCCGGTCGGGTCGAAAAGTTCGGTGGAGCAATTTGTAGCGAAATTTGACCACGTAAAATACCTCCGCGACTCTCAAATCGAAGTCTTGAATGCCCAACGCGACGAAAAAGGATTGGACAAAAAACTCTCCACAGGTGGGCGCAGCACCGAGCGTTTGGACGATTACGTGTTGCTCGGACCGGCGGCAAAAGCCTACTCCACGCCCAATTCTGTCTTGTTGATTGACGAGATTGACAAAGCACCGCGTGAGTTTCCGAATGACCTTTTATACGCACTCAGTCATCGCAAATTTGTGTTGCCCGAATCAGGACGCACTATCGAGGCTGGCGAGGACGATATGCCCGCCATCGTGATTACGAGTAATCGCGAACAGGAGTTGCCAACGGCGTTCAAAGGGCGTTGTGTGTACCACTATATCGCATTTCCACCGCCAGAAATGATGCACGAAATTGTACAAAAACATTTCCCGAAAACGAATGAAGAAATCGTTGACCGTTGTATCAATTTGTTCTACAAATTACGCGAATTGCGGCTTGAACGTGCGCCTTCTACCCGCGAATTGTTGAGTTGGTTGAAGTATTTGAATACCTTTAAAAAGAATGAAGCGATAGAAAAAGTCGTGCGCTTGGACGGTATGGGGATTTTGTTGAAAACAGAGACGGATTTGAAAATGGTGCAGCGTGTGAAGTTGAATTGAGGTCGCAGCGATTTCCTTTTGTTGTTTTTGATGCTGTTTTTTTGTATTTTTGAAGAAATAAGGGAAGAGGAAGAAAATAATCTACCCCAAATGAAGCGGTTATTTTTTTTATATGTTTGGCTAAATTTGACGCGTCCCGAATGCTTTCGGGATAAGGAGAATTTAGTGAAACATATAAGAAAAAGAACAATTCAGACGGGTAGATTATTTTTTCGTCTTCCCTAACTAAAACAATTTATTATGACCGTAGCAGAAGCATATAGCGAAGTTGCAGAAAGATTGGCGAGAGTAAATCCGTTGGAAATTTCAAATTTACCGTCTTTAGAATCTATGTCAGAACGTGTAGAAGAATTGGTTTATAAGAAAAAAGATGGTAATATCAGTGTAGATGAGACAGTAGAATTGGAGCGTTATCTGTCCTTGGATTTGTTGATTAGTTTGGCGAAAACGAAGGCAAAAGATATGGTTACGATTGGCGATAACGGACATTCCTCTGTGAGTTACAATGAGAAAGAACGAGCGTTGATAAAGCAAATTCGAGAAGGAATATCACTGGAAATTACACAACGATTTGACGAATTAAACCGTGAACAGCGTGAAAGGAAATTGACGAATATTGAGAAAGAGGAGCTAATCAAACTTGTTGATACCATAGAAGGAGCAACGGTAAAACGTCTCGAAAATATAATGAAATTAGCTCAAATATGGCAGGTTTCCGCAGACGATGTCATGGAAAAATTAAATATTAAAGCACCCGAACCGTATGTCTGGTAAATACTTTTAACATTGACCACATTAATCCTGTAAGTAAAGGTGGATTGGCTATTTTCATAAATTTGGCTTATTCCTGTTTCAGTTGTAACAGTTTCAAATTGGATAAGATTGTGGCAATTGACCCTGAGACGCAACAAGAAGTTCCGTTTTTCAATCCGAGAATAGACAACTGGAATGAGCATTTTAAATGGAGCGAAGATGCACTGCGAATGATTGGATTAACAGCCACCGGAAGAGCCACCATATATGCCCTAAAATTGAATAGAGACAAGGTGATTAATTTCCGGAAACTCACCATAATGAGTGGCGAGCATCCACCGAAAAACAAATAAATATTTGATTGGCAAGGAATTAAAATATGACCACAACACACAAAAATATCGTTCATGACATCCTTCAACTACCTGATGCACCTTCGATTGTGCAAGAGGTAACTGATGCTTTAGCGGAAGAACAAAAGCGCAGAATTGACTTTTATAATGATATTGACGAGCATGTAAAAGCAGAATTTATTAATGGAGAGGTGGTGATTCATTCGCCTGTAAAAAAACGACATACAAGTGCTGCCGGACGTTTGTACGCATTACTCATGACCTATGTAGAAAAATTTCGTATAGGATTTGTAGGGAATGAAAAAGTAATGATTGAGTGCAAACGCAATAGCTACGAACCTGACATCTGTTATTTTGATAAGGATAAATCCAAGCATTTTAACGAAGACCAAAGTATATACCCACCTGCTGATTTAACCGTCGAAGTGTTATCAAAGCGTACAGCACATATAGACAGAGGCATCAAATACGAGGATTATGAAGCCAATAATATTCGTGAGTATTGGATAATTGACCCCATAAAAGAGACTATTGAACAATACCGATTGGACGAAACAGGCACTTACGAACTCATCCTCAAATCCGGCGAAGGACGCATTAAATGTGAAGTGGTGGAAGGATTTAACATTCCCATTCGGGCGATATTTGATGCAGATGAAAACTTGAAGGTGTTGGGGGAGATTTTGAGTAAATAATTGATTATCAAAACAATAAAAATATGACCGTAGCAGAAGCATATAGCGAAGTTGCAGAAAGATTGGCGAGGGTAAATCCGTTGGAAATTTCAAATTTACCATCTTTAGAATCTATGTCAGAACGCGTAGAAGAATTGGTTTATAAGAAAAAAGATGGTAATATCAGTGTAGATGAGACAGTAGAATTGGAGCGTTATCTGTCCTTGAATTTGTTGATTAGTTTGGCGAAAACGAAGGCAAAAGACATGGTTACTGTTGGCGATAACGGACATTTCTCTGTGAATTATAATGAGGAAGAACGAGCGTTGATTAAACAAATTAAAGAAGATACATCACCGGAAATCATACAGCGATTTTATCAATTAAATCGTGAACAGCGTGAAAGGAAATTGACGGATGTAGAACAGAAGGAATTAGAAGAACTCATTTACAAAATGGAGACAGCAGATGCCAGATTTCTGGAAGCAATGATTAAATTATCCAAAATATGGGGTGTGACCACAAAAGAAGTCAGAACCAAACTTGAAATCCAAATACCTGCGCCTTATGTCTGTTAGATATATTCCCGTTAAAATTAGAATAGTAGTCATTGAAAGAGCCAAAGGAAAATGTGAGTATTGTCAGTGTTGGGCGCACAATTCTACTTATACGTTTTGTGTTGATCACATCATTCCAATAAGTAAAAACGGGCAAACCATTCTCATTAATTTAGCTTATGCCTGCTACGGTTGCAATGGTTTTAAATTGGATAAAACTATTGCAATTGACCCAAAAACGCAACAGGAAATCCGGCTATTCAATCCAAGAACCGACAATTGGCACGAACACTTCAAATGGAGTGACGATAGCCTTCAAATGATTGGATTAACTGCTATCGGACGAGCCACAGTTGACTGCTTGAAACTCAATCGCAAAGGCGTAGTTAATCTAAGAAGGCTCACCATAATGAGCGGCGAACACCCACCAAAAGACGTGTAAAAAGGCAATTATTATGAGAGGGATTTTGAGGGAATAATTCAAGCGAAGATTATCGAATATGACCATACAAACAATTAAATCAGAAATTATTGATGCGGTTCAACGTATTGACAATAGAGAAACTTTAAATAGTTTAAAAAAACATGTCGATAGTATTGAGAATGGCGATAACAGGCATTCCTCTGTAAGTTACAGTGAGGAAGAACGAGTATTAGTTGAGCAAGCACAAGAAGGTTTACCCAAAAATAAATGGCAACGTTTCCTCGAATTAGAAAACAAACAGCGAGCAGAAACGATTATTAAGTCGGAAATGGAGGAATTGCTACAATTGAGTGATATGCTTGAAGTGAAAGATTCAGAACGCATTGAAGCGATGATGAAATTAGCTGATATATGGAGTATTTCACTAGAGGAAGTAAAAATTAAATTGAATATCCAAACACCCGAATTATATGTCTGGTAGATACGTTTCCGTCATAATCAGGCATAAAGTATTTGTCCGTGCAAAAGGACGCTGCGAATACTGCCGATGTTCTGAGGACTATGCCTTGCATACATTCCATGTAGAACATATATATCCGTTTAGTGAAAGAAATTAAATAAATTGTTCCATAATGCGCCGTAATTTTTTCTTCTAAAGAATTCAAAAAATCGTTG
>ENA-ORXT01002942-ORXT01002942.1-marine-metagenome-genome-assembly--contig:-NODE-2942-length-19517-cov-5.356687_pt1 | contig 19517 bp, 20 predicted proteins | sample MGYA00237868_ERZ511482 | MGnify/ENA metagenome assembly ERZ511482
GCCGGGCTTGATCTCGACGTCGAGATCCTCCTCCTCGTAGAAACCCTTGTCCTGGGCGACGTAATAGCCCGCGAACTGCGCCTGCGTGACCCATTTGAGTTGCAGCGTCACCTTGTCGGCGGCCTGCGCGGCAAAGCCGGTGGCGGCGAGCGCGGCGGCGAGGGCGATGGTTCCGAGTTTCATTGTGCTATCCCCATGTCAGTTGCGTATGGACGGATGCCAGAACGTGACCACCCGCTCGATCAGACTCACCGTGCCATAGAACACCGAACCGGCCAGCGCCGCCACGGCTATTTCGGCCCAGACCATGTCGATGTTCATGCGGCCCACTTCGGTCGAGATGCGAAAGCCCATGCCCACGGTCGGGGTGCCGAAGAACTCCGCGACGATGGCGCCGATGAGGGCGAGGGTCGAGCAGATCTTCAACCCGTTGAAGATGAAGGGCATCGCGGCGGGCAGGCGCAGCTTGGTCAGGTTCTGCCGATAGCTGCCGGCATAGGTATGCATCAGGTCGCGCTGCATCGTCTCGCTGGCCTTCAGCCCCTCGACCGTATTGACCAGCATCGGGAAGAAGCACATGACCACGACCACCGCCGCCTTGGACTGCCAGTCGAATCCGAACCACATCACCATGATCGGCGCGATCCCGATGATGGGCAGGGCGGCGACGAAGTTGCCCACGGGGACCAGCCCCTTCTGCAAGAACGGCGAGCGGTCGATGGCCAGTGCCACGAGGAAGGCCGCGCTGCACCCCATGGCGTATCCGGCCAGCGCCGATTTCAGGAAGGTCTGAACGAAATCCGCGCGCAGGACGGGGAGGGAATTGATCAGCCGCTCCCAGATCATGCTCGGCGGGGGCAGCAGGACGGTGGGGATATCGGCCCCGCGCGCGATGCCTTCCCACAGGACCAGCAGCGTGATGCCGAACAATGCGGGGACGAAGAATCGCACCGGGCGCGAGTGCGGATAGCGGTTCGCCAGCCACACGTTCAGCGCCCAGGCCGCGAGCCAGAAGACGATCGCGCCGATGATGAGGAACCAGTTCATCGCGCGAACCCCATGCGCCGCTCGACCACGCGCCCCACGATCCCGACGATGGCCACCAGCGAGGCGGCGAGGATGGCGGCGGCGATCAGGGCGCTCCATATCTGGATGGTCTGGCCGTAGTAACTGCCCGCCAGCAACCGCGCGCCCAGGCCCGCGACGGCCCCCGTCGGCAACTCGCCCACGATGGCCCCGACCAGGCTGGCGGCGACCGCGACCTTCATCGACGCGAAGAGATAGGGGACGGAGGCGGGCAGGCGCAGCTTCCAGAAGGTCTGTGCCGCACCCGCATTGTAGGTGCGCATCAGGTCGGTCTGGAGGGCATCGGGGGAGCGCAGCCCCTTGACCATGCCGACCACGATGGGGAAGAAGGCGAGATAGGTCGAGATGAACGCCTTCGGCAACAACCCGCTGATCCCGACGGCATTCAGCACCACGATGATCATGGGGGCGATGGCGAGGATGGGGATGGTCTGGCTGGCGATGACCCAGGGCATCACGCTCATGTCCATCGCGCGGTTGTAGACGATGCCGACCGCCAGCGAGAGGCCGAGGATCGTGCCGAACAGAAAGCCGAGCAGGGTGGCCGACAGGGTGATCCAGCCATGATAGACGAGGCTGCGCTTGGAGGTGATCTTCTTTTCGACGGTGGTTTCCCACAGCTCCACCGCCACCTGATGCGGGGCGGGCAGGACGGGGCGCTCCTGCGACATGGTGTTGGCGAGGCCGTCGGCGAGGACGAATTCCACCTTCGCGCGCTCCGCCTGATCCCGTTCCCAGGGCAGGTTCATGATCGCGGCGGCGGCGTACCAGATGACGAAGATCGCCGCGACGACCGTGAGGATGGGCAGGGCGGCCCCCTTCGCGCGGGTGAACATGCCGAGGCGCTTGGTCATGCAGTCGCCCCGGTAGCGCAAATCCGGCGCGGTGTGCTAGGATGAGGCGAATTCAACTTTATCGGACGAGGACGATGCCCCATACCGTTTTCGATATTCTCGCGTCCTGGGATGATGACGCGCGCGTCTGGGTCGGGACTTGCGATGCTCTGCCACTGGCGACCGAGGCGGCGAGTCTCGAAGACCTCTACAGTGCTGTCTGCAAGATCGGCCCCGAACTCGCCGACCTGAACGGGCATAGTCCTGCAAGGTTCAGGATAGTCACCGATCCTGTCACGCTGACCGCTGCCGAATAGATGGTCCGAGGCTATGAGAAAGACCTCAAGGCGTTGCTGGTGAAGGCGGGATGCGTCTTCGTCCGCCCCGGTAAGGGTAGCCACGAAATCTGGTACAGTCCGATTGTCGGCGTTCACTTCGTCGTTTCCAAGGGCGTACTGAGTCGCCATCTTGCCAACGCGATCCTTCGTCAGGCCGGATTGCCAAAGTCGTTCTGACGACTCAGTCATACCCATGCCCCGCGCGCAGCCCTTCACGCACCCGATGCGCGACCTCCAGGAATTCCGGCGATTCGCGGATGTCGAGGGGGCGTTCGCGGGGGAGGGGGCTGTCGATCACGTCGGTCACGCGGCCCGGCCTCGGTGACATGACGACGATCTTGGTCGACAGGTACACCGCCTCCGGAATCGAATGGGTGACGAAGCAGATCGTCTTCTGCGTCCGCGCCCACAACTCCAGCAACTGCTCGTTCAGGTGATCGCGCACGATCTCGTCCAGCGCGCCGAACGGCTCGTCCATCAGCAACAGATCCGCGTCGAAGGCGAGCGCCCGGGCGATGGAGGCGCGCTGCTGCATGCCGCCGGATAACTGCCACGGGAATTTCTTGCCGAACCCCGCCAGATCGACCAGCGCCAAGGCTTTCTCGACCCGCTCGCGGCGCTCCTTGCGCGATAGCCCGATGATCTCCAGCGGCAGGGCGACGTTGCGCCCGACACTCCGCCACGGATACAGCCCCGCCGCCTGGAACACGTAGCCGTAGGACCGGTCCAGCCGCGCCTGCTCCGCCGAGACGCCGTTGACGGTGATGGTCCCGTTGGTGGGCTGTTCCAGATCGGCGATCACGCGCAGGAAGGTCGTCTTGCCGCAGCCGGACGGGCCGATGAAGGACACGAACTCCCCCGGCTCGATGGTCAGGTCCACATCCTTCAGCGCGTGGACGGGTCCATCATTGGTCCGGAAGGTCAGCGAGAGGTTCTGGGCTGAAATGACGGTCAAGCGGGTATCGCCCCGGATATCGCGGGGCCTCCTTCCATTTTTCGGTGCCCGAGTCTTTGCACGCCTCGGGCGTCTCGCCAACCGGAACATTGCGGCGAGATACGGATAGATCGGGTGCGGGCGGATTTCGGGCCGAACAGGTAGAGAACACCGATTGCCAGCGGCGATCCCGCGCGCTAGGTACGAGGGCATGTCCGATCCGTTCGCCGATGAAGAATACGCCGCCGATTCCCGTCCGCTCTCCGCACGGGCGATGGCTGCCGCGCCCCGGGATGCGGCGCAGACCCCCTATCTCGACACGCTGAACCCGGCGCAGCGCGAGGCGGTGGAGGCGCTGGACGGGCCGCTGCTGGTGCTGGCCGGGGCCGGCACGGGCAAGACGCGCGTGCTGACGACCCGCCTCGCGCATCTGCTCAATACCGGGCGGGCGCGGCCCAATGAAATCCTGTGCGTGACCTTCACCAACAAGGCAGCTCGCGAAATGCGCGAGCGAATCGGCGCGCTGGTCGGCGGGGCGGTCGAGGGGATGCCGTGGCTCGGCACGTTCCACTCCGTCAGCGCGAAGATCCTGCGCCGCCATGCGGAACTGGTCGATCTGCAATCGAACTTCACGATTCTCGATACCGACGACCAGATCCGCCTGCTGAAGCAACTGATCCGCGCCGACGGCATCGACGAGAAACGCTGGCCCCCGCGTATGCTGGCCGGGATGATCGACGGGTGGAAGAACCGGGGCCTGACCCCCCAGAAGGTGCCCGCCAAGGAGGCGGAGCAATACGCCAACGGCAAGGGCGGCGTCCTCTATCTGGAATACCAGAAGCGGATGAAGACGCTGAACGCCGCCGATTTCGGCGACCTGCTGTTGCATACCCTGACGATCTTCCAGACACATCCCGACGTGCTGGAGCGGTATCACCAGTGGTTCCGCTACATCCTCGTCGACGAGTATCAGGATACGAACGTCGCGCAGTACCTCTGGCTGCGCTTGCTGGCCCAGAAGCACAGGAATATCTGCTGTGTCGGCGACGACGACCAGTCGATCTACGGCTGGCGCGGGGCGGAGGTGGGCAATATCCTGCGCTTCGAGAGCGATTTTCCCGGCGCCAGGACCGTGCGGCTGGAGCAGAACTACCGCTCCACCTCGCATATCCTCGCGGTCGCCAACGGCGTGATCGCGGGCAACGAGGAACGGCTGAAGAAGGAACTCTGGACCGCCGAAGGGGATGGCGAGAAGGTCCGCCTCATGGGCGTCTGGGACGGCGACGAGGAAGCGCGCTGGATCGGCGAGGAGATCGAGGCGCTCCAGAAGGGCACGCGCGGGCTGGACCCTGTCGATCTGGACGACATGGCCGTCCTCGTCCGCGCGACCCACCTGATGCGCACCTTCGAGGACCGGTTCCTCTCCATCGGTCTGCCCTATCGCGTCATCGGCGGCCCGCGATTCTACGAGCGTCAGGAAATCCGCGACGCCATCGCCTATATCCGCGTCGTCGCCCAGCCGAGCGACGGGCTGGCCTTCGAGCGCATCGTCAACACGCCCAAGCGGGGACTGGGCGACAAGGCGGTGCAGACGGTCAACGCCACCGCCCGTGCGCATGATATCCCCATGATCCGCGCTGCCGCGATGCTCTGCGAAAGCACCGACAAGTCGCTGACCGCCCGCGCCCGCAACAGCCTCGGCCGCGTCGTCGCCGATTTCATGCGCTGGCGCGAGACGCTGCTGGCGGGCAAGACGACGCCGTGGGAACTGGTCGAGACGATCCTCGACGAATCGGGCTATACCGACATGTGGAAGAACGAGCGGTCGGCGGATGCGCCCGGGCGGCTCGAAAACCTCAAGGAACTCGTGCGCTCGATCTCCGAATTCGACACGCTGGGCGGCTTTCTGGAGCACGTCTCGCTGGTCATGGACAATGCGCAGGACAAGGGGATGCCCAGCATCTCGATCATGACGCTGCACGGGGCCAAGGGGCTGGAATTCGACGTCGTCTTCCTGCCCGGATGGGAGGATGGCCTCTTCCCTTCGCAACGCTCGATGGACGAACTGGGCCGCAAGGGGCTGGAGGAGGAACGCCGCCTCGCCTATGTCGGCGTCACCCGCGCGCGCAAGCTGTCGACGGTCACCTTCAGCGCGAATCGGCGCATCTACAACCAGTGGCAATCGGCGATGCCCTCGCGCTTCGTGGACGAGTTGCCCGAAGCCCATGTCGAGGTGCTGACCGCGCCGGGCCTGTACGGCGGGGCCTATGGCGGGGCCAGCAGCTATGGCGGCGGCGGGGCGATGGAGGAGCGGGTCAGCAGTGCCGACAGCTACAACTCCCCCGGCTGGCGGCGGATGCAGGAGAATGCGGCGAAGACGACCCGGCGTGTGCCGGTCATCATCGACGCCCGGGCCGTGCCGGATTTCGCGCCCGGGGACCGGGTGTTCCACCAGAAGTTCGGCTACGGCAACGTGGTGGAACTCGACGACGACAAGGTATCCGTCGAGTTCACGACCGGCGTGAAGAAGGTGGTCGCCAGCTATCTGGAAAAGGCTGACAAGGGGGATTCCGATATCCCGTTCTGACCGCCGGAAGTCGAGCGGGGGCGGTCGGAGCCGCCCCGTCAGTAATGCGGCGGCGGCATGTCGTCCGGTGCGCCCGGTCCCTCCTCGCCCATCGTCCGTATCAGCCCCGCGAGGCGCTCGACCTGCGCCTCCAGCCGCCGGATCGCCGCCCATTGCTGGGCCATCTGGGCCGACATGTCGTCGATGGCGGCGGTATTGTGGGCGAGGTGTTCCTCGATCGCGGTGGTGGTCATGGGCGTGGTCCTTCGGGGGTGAGCAGGGCGAGGCGACTGCCGAGATCCGCGATTCGATCCGAATCGGCATTGGCGAAGGCGAGGCGGAGGTAGTCGTCCTGTCCCGCGCCGAAGAACGCGCCGGGCAGGCACGATACCCCCGCCTCCCGCGCCAGACGCCGGGCGACCCCGACCGAGCCGTGTCCCGCGAACGGGTGGCGCAGATACGCGAAATAGGCCCCCATCGCCCCGATCCGCCATTCCGGAGCCGCCGCCAGCGTCCTGCGCAGGGCCACGGCCCGCCGCCCGATCTCGACCCGGTTCGCCGCGCGCCAGTCCGTCAGCGGCTCGATGGCCCGGGCGACGGCGATCTGGGCCGCGCGGGGGGCGCAGATTTGCAGATTGTCCATCACCTTGGCGATGGCCCCGACGACCCGCTCGCCCGCCACGACCGCGCCGAGGCGGTGGCCGGGGATGCACAAGCTCTTGGAAAAGCTGTAGATCTGGATCAACCCCTCGCGCCAGTCGGGCCGGGACAGCAGGCCGTGCCGGTCCGCCTCTCCGGCGAAATCGCGATACGTCTCGTCCAGGATCAGCCAGATGCCCGCCGCGCGGCACAGTTCGAAGATCGCGTCGAGCAGGGCGGGGGGATAGATGCACCCCGTGGGATTGTTGGGCGAGACGAGCGCGAAGGCACGCACTTCCGGCGTGATCGCGGCGCGCACGGCGTCGAGTTCGGGCAGGAAGCCGTCTTCCGGGGCGCAGGCGACGAAGCGCGTGCCGATGCCCAGCATCGACAACGTGCTCTCGTGGTTGAAATAGCAGGGTGTCGTCATCACCACGGCATCGCCCGCCCCTGCAACCGCCATCGACGCAGCGACGAAGGCCTGGTTGCAGCCGGAAGTGACATGCGTCTCCGCCGCTCCCACCGGCGCACCGTACAGCCCGGCGACATGCGCCGCATAGGCTTCGCGCAGCACATCCTCCCCCTCGATATTGCCGTAGCCCGTCGCCCCGGTCGACGCCGCCGCCTCGCCCAGCCAGCGCAGCATCTCGGGCGGCGGGGGATAGCCCGGCACGGCCTGCGACAGGTCGAGCAGCGGCCCGCGCGCGCCATCGTACTCGCGCGCCCAGGCCTGCACGGCGGGGATCGCGGGAAAGGCGAGCGAATCGACGAACGGGTTCAGGCGGGTCGGCATGCGGGTATCCTCGGGTTGCGCGCTACCGTTATCCATGCGGCGCGCCCTGTCAAAACGGGATGCGACGCATTACCTTGGCAGGAACAGTTTTCCGGTCGAGGATGCCCTGTCGTGAACTCCAATCATAGCGGCGACGAGATACAGCGCCTGATCGACCTGCTCGCCAAGCTGCCGGGGCTGGGGCCGCGCTCGGGACGGCGGGCGGCGCTCGCGCTGATTCGCAAGCGCGAGACGCTGTTGGGGCCGCTGGCCAAGGCGATGGCGGATGTGGCCGAGACGGTGACGGAATGCGCGGTCTGCGGGGCCATCGACACCCGCGATCCCTGCGGCATCTGCTGCGACCCGTCGCGCAACCGCGCGCTGATCTGCGTGGTCGAACAGGCGGGCGACCTGTGGGCGATGGAGCGGGCGGGGGTGTTCAAGGGGCGCTACCACGTGCTGGGCGGGGTGCTGTCGGCGCTGGACGGGGTATCGCCCGAGGATCTGCGCATCCCCGACCTCGCCGACCGGGTCAGGAGCGAGGGGGTCGAGGAGGTGATTCTCGCCCTCAACGCCACCATCGACGGCGCGACCACCGCCCATTACATCGCCGACGCGCTGGACGGGACGGATGTGGCGCTGAGCACCCTGGCGCAGGGCGTGCCGATCGGCGGCGAACTTGATTATCTGGATGACGGCACGATCGGTGCGGCGCTGCGGGCGCGGAAGAGTTTCTAGGTCGGCGGCATGACCGAGGAGTCTCCCCCCGTCATGATCTTCGACACCGATTGCATCCTGTGTAGCGGCACGGTCGCCTTCGTCCTGAAGCGGGAGAAGGACCAGCGGCTGCACTTCACGGGCGCGTGGTCCGAGGAGGGCCGGGTTCTGGCCGCGCGCCACGGCTTCACGCAGGACGATCTGGACGAGACGTTTCTGGTGATCGCCGGGGGGCGTGCCCTCGTGCGGTCGGAGGCGGGGCTGGAGGTCGCGCGGCATCTGCGCAGGCCGTGGTCGTGGCTCCGCATCCTGCGGCTCGTCCCGCGCGGGCTGCGCGATGCCGCCTACGGCTTCGTGGCGGCGCGCCGCTACCGGTGGTTCGGGCGGCGGAAGAACTGCGTGGTCGTGCCGCCGGAGGTACGGCACCGGTTCCGGGGCGTGGACGGCGCGCGGGGTCGGGATCGTTAACCGGCAGTAAAGGTGCGCGGCGGATGCTGCGTCATGCGCAGCGGTCTCGCCCTTCTCGCCCCCGCCCTGATCCCCTCGTGGCGGTTCTTCGACACGATTGCGGCCTCGCCCCGTATCGAGTTCGCGCGCCTGCCCTCGGCCGATGCGCCCGTAGCCATGTGGCAGGAATTTCGCCCCCGGCCCCGGTGCCTGACCCTCGGCACGATCCTGGGCCGCCTGTTCTGGAACCCCGTCTGGAACGAGACCCTCTTCATGACCAGTTGCGCCGAGCGCCTGCTGGACACCCCGACCCCGCACAGCGTCGAGGAGATCGCCACCCGCATCGCCGCCACGCTCGACCCGGCACTCCCCGGGCCGTTCTTCCGGTTCCGCCTGATCCTCGTCAGCCGCGACGGGGAGGCGTTGCGGCGTGAGGTCGCGTATGTCTCCCCGCTGCGGCGCATCCCGGCGGCATGAGTTTCGAGACCGCCCAGCGCCTGACCGAAATCCTCCTCGCGCTGGCCCTGCTGCAACAAAGCCTCGAACATCTGGGCGGGGGTCGCAGCGCAGTGCGGCTGTTCGCGCCCCGCATCGTATTGTGCCTCCTGATGCTGTTCGGCGTACAGAGCGGATGGGCCGTTGCGGGCCTCGCGCTGCTCGGGTTGCCGATTCTGGTGCGTTTCCAGGGGCCGTACAACGGGGGCAGCGACCGGATGGGCCTGCTGATCCTGTTCTGCCTGTGCCTGACGCATTTCGCCCCGGGCCAGACGGGACGGGAGGCCGCCTTCGGCTATCTCGCCGTGCAACTGGTGCTGTCCTACCTGATTTCGGGGTGGGTCAAGATCGTCAATCCGGACTGGCGGAGCGGTCGGGCGCTGCGCGATGTCTTCCGGTTCTCCGCCTATCCGGTCAGCGAGAACCTGCGCGCGCTGGCCGGATGCCCGCGCGTCGTCCTTGCCATGTCTTGGGCCGTGATGCTGTTCGAGATCGCGTTCCCCGCGAGCCTGCTGAACCCGGCAACCCTCGGCATCGGCCTGACGGTCGCCGCGCTGTTCCACCTCGCGAATGCGGTGCTGTTCGGGCTGAACCGGTTCTTCTGGACGTGGCTGGCGGCCTATCCGTCGATCCTGTGGTTTCAGGACCGGTTCGTGGTCCCGATGCTGGGGTGACGCGGACGGTTCGAGGCGGTGTCCGCTCTGCCCCGCACGCCGCGCCCGGGGCATCGCAGTCTCGGTCCGGGCAGCTCAGTCGAGCGAGATGTAGTTCCCGCCCGTCAGCGTATTCTGCGAATCGCCGTTGATCAACGACACCGGTTCGGCACCCGAGATCACGCGGGTCACCGGGTCGCGCGTTTCGCTGAGCAGGATCGACATGAACACGCGGTTGCCGTCCGACGCCACCCCGATACCGGCGCGGGCGTAGTCCGGGGTCAGCACGTCCTGCATGCTCGCCCCCTGATTGCGCCACGAGGCGAGGGCGGCATTGGCGAGGGCATCGCCCTGCCACGTGATCCCGCCCGTCGCTTCCCAGACCAGCATCGACAGGCGGCTCGTCCGGTTGGCGCGGTCGTTGAGGACCCGGCGCAGCACCGGTTCGGCCTGGGCGGCGGCGACCGTCAGGCCCCCGGCGGCAAGGGTCGCCTCGGCGTGCAGCCGCGCTTCCCGGGACAGGGTGTAATCGACCGCCAGGGCGGGCAGGGCGCTCTCGCCCCTCGCCCCGTTGATCGCGCCGAGGGCCGCGCGCTCCAGATCGGCGGTCAGGGTGAACAGGTCGGAGGGGGGCGCGTCGTAGATCGCGCCGAGACGCGCCGAGGCCGCGTCGATCCTGGGCTTGGCATACAGCATCGTGACGAAGACCTGATCCGTATCCACGGCCACGCCCACCCCGGCGATGTCGTAGATCGGTTCGAGCAGGTTGTCGCGGTGGCTGGGGCTGAGAATCCAGTCTTCGGTGGCCTGCGCCGACAGGCTGTCCGCGCGCCAGTCCAGCGCGCCCTGCGCCGACCACAGGTTCTCGCCCAGTCGCGCGTAACGATAGCGCGCATCTTCGGGCAGACGCCGCGCCAGATCCTCGCCATCGGGGGCATCGTGCGAGAAAAAGGCGAGGTCGCGCATCTTCTGGCTGTAGCGCCGGGCGGATTCGGACAGGCCGGTATCCAGGCCGAGGGGGGCAAGGCCCGCTTCGGCCCGGCGCGCATTGCTGGCGCGCATCACCGAGTCGACCATCGCCTGCTCCAGCGCCCAAGGGTCGGCGGGGCGGGGGGCGTGGAGGGCCACCTGTGCGGGGGTCAGCGTCAGGTTGCGGATGAAGAGATCGCCTTCGGCCAGCGCGGAACCGCCACCGGTCGTCAGCATGAGGGCCGCGATGGCGGCTGAACGGATTGTGTTAACCATGCTGAATTCCATACACTGTTCGCACTTTACCTTGCAAGGACAACGCCACACGCTTCCTCGTCACGAGATCGCGAGGGCCGTCATTCGCCCTTGTGCGGCACCGGCCCGACGGCCCGTGCCAGCACCACGATCAGGACGGACAGGGCCAGCAGGATGACGAAGGCGAGGCGGATCGAGGTGGCTTCGGCGACGAAGCCGATCAGCGGTGGGCCGACGAGGAAGCCGCCATATCCCAGCGTCGACACGCTCGCGATGGCGGCCCCCGGAGACAGGTGCGGGTCATTGGTCGCGCGCGAGAATGCCAGCGGCACGATGACGGCATAGCCCGTCCCCATGAGGCCGAAGCCGAGCAGGGCCGCCCCGTACGTCCCCGGCCCGATGACGAGCGCGACACCGATGGCGGCGACGATCCCGGCGAGGCGGGCGGTCGATACCGGGCCGAGGCGGTTCGTGACCCGGTCCCCCAGCAGCCGCATGACCACCATGGCGACCGAGAACGCGACATAGCCCAGCGCCGCATCGGCCTCGCTCGCCCCCGTGACGTCGATCAGGAACACCGCGCCCCAATCCGTCATGCTGCCTTCGCCCAGGGATGCGCAGAAGGCGAACGCGCCCACCGCGATCAATGGTCCCTTCGGAAAGGCGAAGACCGGGTCCCCCTGCGCCCGGGCGCGGGTGCGGGACGGCCAGTCGATGCGGGCCATCCACAGCATCAGGACCGCGAGGATCGTTCCCCCGGCGATGAAATGCGGGGCCAGCCCCATCCCCGCCCGCGCCGCCCCGAATCCGGAAGCGGCACCCAGGCCCGCGCCGAGGCTGAACATCGCATGGAACGACGACATGACGGGCCGCCCGATATGCCGCTCCACCTCGCCCGCCCAGGTATTCATCGCCACATCCATCGCGCCGTGGGTGGCCCCGAAGGCGAACAATGCCAGCGCGAGCGTGGCGGGACCGGGGGCCAGGGCGAGGGGGAACAGGGCCAGCGTGTAGAGCACCGCGATCCGCCGCGTGACCCGCGCCGCCCCGAACCGGTCCGACCACCGCCCCGCCAGCGGAAACGACAGGATCGCCCCCACCGCCATGAACAGCAGCAACAGCCCCAGCGCCCCCTTGTCCAGCCCGTGCCGCGCCGCGACCGCCGGAATGCGCGAGGCCCACATGCCGAACAGCGCCCCGTTCAGCACGAACATCGCGGTCACGGCCAGCCAGGCCCGACGGGGGGTCAAATCAACCCCAAGGCCCGGAAGCTGGCATCCATCTCGCGCCCGATGATGATGTGGTCATGCACGGTCACGCCCAGCGGTCTGGCGCTGTCCACGATCTGCTTCGTCATCTCGATATCCGCGCGCGAGGGGGTGGGGTCGCCGCTGGGGTGATTGTGGACGAGGATGACCGCCGATGCGTTGAGTTCCAGCGCCCGCTTGACCACCTCGCGCGGATAGACCGGTACATGGTCGACGGTGCCGCGCCCCTGCGCTTCCTGCGCGATCAGGCGATTCTTGCGGTCGAGGAACAGGATGTGGAATTCCTCGTGCTCCAGCCGACCGATCCGGGCCTTGCAATAGGCCATCAGCTTGGACCAGCTGGAGAGGACGGGGCGTTCGATCACGCTGTTGCGCGCCAGCCGGGTCGCGCTGGCCTCGACGATCTTCAGTTCGACCACGGCGGCCTCGCCCAGCCCCTCCACCTCGCGCAGGCGGGCGGCGGGGGCGGAGATGACGCCCGCGTAATCGCCGAACCGCTCGATCAGGGCCTTCGCCAGCGGCTTCACGTCGCGCCGGGGAATCGCGCGGAACAGGATCAGTTCCAGCAGTTCGTAATCGACGAGCGCGGAATCCCCCGCCTGCATGAAGCGCGCCCGCAGCCGCTGGCGGTGGCCGGTATGGGAGGGGGGCTTGGCGTCGAACTCGGCTTTTTCCTCCCGCATCGGTCAGGCCGCGTCCGCCGTCTCGCGCAGCGGATGGAACATCCCGGCGGGCGACAGCGTGAAGATCTCGCACCCCTCCTCGGTCACGCCGATCGAGTGTTCGAACTGCGCCGTCAGCGACTTGTCGCGGGTCACCGCCGTCCAGCCGTCGGACAGGATCTTGGTCCCCGGCTTGCCCAGATTGACCATGGGTTCGATGGTGAAGAACATGCCCGGGCGCAGCAATGCGCCCGTCCCCGGCTTGCCGTAATGCAGGACGTTCGGGGCATCGTGGAACACCCGCCCCAGCCCGTGGCCGCAGAAATCGCGCACGACCGAACAACGCTCGCTCTCCGCGAAGCTCTGGATCGCGTGGCCGATATCGCCGAAGCGGTTCCCCGGCTTCACCGCCGCGATGGAGCGCATCAGGGCGTCGTGGGTGACGTTGATCAGGCGCTCGGCCTTGCGATTGGCAGTCCCTGCAACGAACATGCGCGAGGTATCGCCGTACCACCCGTCCAGGATCACGGTGACGTCGATATTCAGGATATCCCCGTCGCGCAACGCTTTCGGCCCCGGTATCCCGTGGCAGACGACGTGATTCAGCGAGATGCAGCTCGCATGCTGGTACCCGCGATAGCCGATGGTCGCCGAAACCGCGCCATTATCGGTGACGAACCGGTCGATCAGGTCGTTGAGATGCGCGGTGGTGACGCCGACCTGCACCTCCGGCCCGATCATGTCGAGGGTCTGCGCGGCCAACCGCCCGGCGGCATGCATCCCCGCAAAATCCTCCGCCGGGTGAATCTTGATGCCTTCGGCGGTGCGGTTGACGGTATCTTTCATGGGGATTCTAGGCTCGATCGCTGGTACGGGGAGAATTCGCGGGCAGTCTGGGCGATCGGGGCGGAACGATCAAGGGCGACGAGGGCGCATCGCCGGACAATCTCGCCGGATAGTGGCGCTCCGGCATCCGGATTCCCCCCGTCCGGGTCCGGCTTCGCCCCGGGGCTTGTCGATCGGTCCGCGCACCCTAGCATACCCCTACCGCGCATCGCCGATGGAGCCGACCGAATGACCCAGCCCAGAACCTTCGGCGTGATCGGCCTCGGCACCTTCGGATCGGCGGTGGCGACCGAACTGTCGCGGTTCGACAATTACGTGATCGGGATCGACATCGCGGATGCCCCCGTCGCCGCCATGGCCGAAACCCTGCGCGAGGCGGTGATCGCCGACGGCCGCGACGAGAAGGCCCTGCGCGAGGCGGGTATCGGGCAGTGCGACGTCGTGCTGATCGCCATCAGCAACAATCTGGAGGCGAACATCATCTGCGCGATGAACGTGAAGTTGATCGGCATCGAGCATATCTGGGCCAAGGCCGATACCCGCACCCATCACCGTATCCTGTCCCGCCTCGGCGTCGAACGGGTCATCCATCCCGAGCAGCAGATGGGCCAGCGGGTCGCGCAGATGCTGCACAACCCCTCGGTCCGCGATTACGTCAGCCTCGGCAACGGGTTCTACGCCGTCACGATGGTGGTTCCCGAAAGCCTGAACGGCAAGACCGTGTCCTCGCTCGAACTCGGCGAGCGGTTCGATGTGCGGTGCCTGGAGGTGATGCGCGGCAGCGACCTGCTGACCGACGAGCACCCCGACCCCGCCCTGCACGAGGATGACCGGATGCTGGTCCTCGGCACCCGCCCCGACCTGCGCCGCTTCAGCGAAAGTTTCTGACGCATGGACCGGGCGGAGATGATGCGGCGGTGGCGGGCCTTCTCCATCGGGCTGAACCCGCCCGTCTTTCTCATGATGCTGTACGCGGGAATGGCCCTCCTCGGCGGGGCGGCGCTGAAGCTGTCCTTCGCGACGACCGTGCCGATCACGTGGTCCGACGCGCTGTTCACCGCCGTGTCCGCCATTACGGTGACGGGGCTGGTCGTGGTGGATACCGGCAGCGTCTTCACCCCGTTCGGGCAGGGCGTCATCGCGGCGCTGATCCAGTTGGGCGGGCTGGGGCTGATGACGTTCGCCGTGCTGATCCTGTCCGCCCTGGGCCAGACGGTCGGAATGACCCAGCGCATGGTGCTGCGCGACGATCTGAACCGCACGGCGGTGCATGACCTGCTGCGGCTGGTGCGGGTGATCTTTCTGGTGGTGCTGGTCTGCGAGACGGCGGGGGCAATCGTGCTCGCCTTCGTCTTCGTGCCGGAATTCGGCTGGGCGCACGGGGTGTGGTCGGCGGTGTTCCACGCGATCTCGGCCTTCAACAATGCGGGATTCTCGCTGTATCCCGACAGCCTGACGCAGTGGCGGACAAGCCCGGTCATCAATATCGCCGTGCCGCTGCTGTTCGTCATCGGGGGGCTGGGCTACGGCGTGGTATCCGATGTCGCCTCGCGGATCGGGTGGCGGCGCTATTCGCTGCATACCAAGCTGATGCTGGTCGGGACCGGGGTTCTGGTCGGGGTATCCGTCGTCGGTTTCGCCGCGCTGGAATGGACGAACCCCGGCACCCTCGGCGGCCTGGAAAGCACGGGGGACCGCCTGTGGGTGGCGTGGTTCCAGGGGCTGACGACCCGCACGGCGGGCTTCAACACCACCGATATCGGGGCGATGCACGATACGACGTCGCTGATGTTCATCGTGCTGATGATCGTCGGCGGGGGCAGTACCTCCACGGCGGGGGGCATCAAGGTGACGACCGCCATCGTGCTGATCCTGGCCACCATCGCGTTCTTTCGCCGCCGCCGGAGCATTTCCGCCTTCGGGCGCAGCATCGGTCTGGATCAGGCATTCAAGGTGATGGCGCTGACGACCACCGCGATCCTGTTCGTGGGCTTCGGCACCTTCGCCCTGCTGCTGGGCCATGACGGCGAGTTTCTGGACGTGGCGTTCGAGGTCGCCTCCGCCTTCGGCACCGTCGGCCTGTCGCGCGGGATCACGGGGGATCTGAACGAGTTCAGCCGCGCGGTCCTGATGGTCATCATGTTCTTCGGGCGGGTCGGGCCGCTGACGCTCGGCTTCTTCCTCGCCACCCGGGTCGGGTCGCGGGTGCGCTATCCGGAGGGGCAGGTGTATCTGGGATAGGGTTGCGGCACGGGAAACTTGTAGAAGGAAACTTGTATAAGACTCTTCCCATCCCGCGCCCCATGCCCGATACATCCGCTCAGGAAAACCTGATTCGCACCAAGGGGGGAAACCGCGACATGGCCATCGAACACCTGAAGACCGCGACCAAGACATCCGCCACCGGCGCAGGCGACGTGCGCGAGACCGTGCAGAAGATCCTCGACGAGATCGAAGCGGGCGGCGACGACGCGGCGAAACGCTATGCCGCGCAGTTCGACAAGTACGAGGGCGATATCCTCGTCTCGCGCGGCGAACTGGACGAGGCCGCCGCAAGGGTGTCGCAGAAGCTGAAGGACGACATTCGTTTCGCCCATGACAACGTGCGCCGCTTTGCCGAAGCGCAGAAGGACACGATCAGGGACATGCAGTACGAGGTGATCCCCGGCCTGATCGCGGGCCAGAAGGCGATCCCCGTCGATGCCGCCGGGTGCTACGCCCCGGGGGGCCGCTATGCCCATATCGCCAGCGCGATGATGACGGTCACGACGGCGAAGGTCGCGGGCGTCCGGCATATCGCGGCCTGCTCGCCGCCGCGTCCCGATACCGGCGTGCACCCCGCCATCCTCTATACCGCCGACCTGTGCGGGGCCGACCGTATCCTCGCGCTGGGCGGGGTGCAGGGCATCGCGGCGATGGCGTTCGGGCTGTTCGGACTGCCGAAAGCCGATATCCTCGTCGGGCCGGGCAACCAGTTCGTCGCCGAGGCCAAGCGCATCCTGTTCGGGCGCGTGGGCATCGACATGTTCGCGGGGCCGACTGACAGCCTGATCCTGGCCGACGAGACCGCCGATCCCTTCATCGTCGCATGGGATCTGGTGGGGCAGGCGGAGCACGGCTACAACTCCCCCGTCTGGCTCGCCACCACGCACCGCCCGCTGGCCGAGAAGGTGATGGAACTGGTGCCGGGCATGATCGAGAGCCTGCCGACGCTGAACCGCGACAACGCCTTCGCCGCCTGGCGCGATTATGCCGAAGTGATCCTGTGCGATACCCGCGAGGAGGTGGCGCAGGTGTCGAACGGCATCGCGCCCGAGCACCTGACGGTGCAGGCCGCCGATCTGGACTGGTGGCTGGAGCAGCTCACGTCCTACGGCTCGCTGTTCCTGGGCGAGGAGACGACGGTGGCCTTCGGCGACAAGGCGGCGGGCACCAACCACGTCCTGCCCACCTCCGGCGCGGCGCGCTATACCGGCGGTCTCAGCGTGCACAAGTACATGAAGCTGGTCACGTGGCAACGCTCGACCCGCGACGCCGCCCGCCCCGTCGCCGAAGCCACCGCCCGCATCTCGCGGCTGGAGGGGATGGAGGGCCACGCCCGCACCGCCGATATCCGGCTGGAGAAGTACTTTCCGGGCGTCAACTTCGATCTGAGCGCATCGGGGGAGTGACCCCGGCGGCCCTTCGGGCCGTCCGCTCGACGAGAATGCGCGGTGGGGGGGGATGACGACCGGCGTTCAGGCGTCGTCGCCCGCCCCCCCGGCCCCGCCCCCGGCATCGTGGTTCGAGAGCGCCAGCATCACCGCATTGCGGATGGTGACGTTCGAAAACGGCTTCACCACCACGGGTGCGGAGAAATCGCATGTGAGGTCTTCGGAACGGTTGTATCCGCTGGCGAAGGCGATGGGGACGCCTTTTTCCCGCAGGGATTTGGCGAAGGACAGGCTCGTGCGCCCGTCGCCCAGATTGATGTCGAGCAGGGCGAAATCGATATGGCGGTTTTCCAGGTGGATATGGGCCGTTTCGAGCGTGTGGCACAGCAGGACCGTGCCGAACCCGATATCCTCCAGGATGAGTTCGCCATCCAGTCCGATGAGGATTTCGTCTTCGAGATAGAGGACAGTCTTTTCGGATAGATCACGCAAGGCTGTCTCTTTCATCGAATCTGTGCAGTTCTTCCGTCGGAACCTCGATTATGGCGCGGAAACCCGTCTTGTCGAAATGTTTCTCGATCGACCCCAGCAGGCTGGAACGGATCGTCGAATCGATGAGTTGTGTTCCGAAACCGTCCACATCGGCCTTTTCGGTCCCCATGCCGCCCGTCTCGGTCCAGCGCACGATCAGCATTTCGCCTTCGCCCTCGTCGGTCTTGGACCAGCGCACTTCCAGCTTGCCCTGGGGCGAGGCGAGCGCGCCGTATTTCGCGGCATTGGTGGCCAGTTCGTGGATCGTCATGCCGAACGCGACCGCCGCCTTGGCGCTGAGGCGCACCGCCGGGCCGCGCAGGGTGATGCGGTCGGGACCGTACACGTCGATCAGTTCGGGCTTGAGCAGATCCTCGAAGAGGATGCTGTGCCAGTTCTCGGTCGTCAGCAGGGTGTGGGTGGTGGCCAATGCGTTGATGCGCTTGACCAGGGTATCGAGGATCTCGCGGTGATTGCCTTCCTCGCGCCGCGCCCGGTTGATCAGGGCGATGACGTTGGCGAGCATGTTCTTCACGCGGTGCTGCAACTCGCGCATGACGCGGCGCAGTTCCATCTCCATCTCGTGGTACTTCGTCACGTCGCGCACGCTCAGCCCCACTGCCGAGACGGCATCGCCCTCGCGGATCGGGTACCAGTCGACTTCCCAGTGATGCTGCCGCTCCGCATCGGCGGCGGTCGTGCCCCTGACCTGCCGGGCGAGGATCGGAACGCCGGTGCGGAAGACCTCCTTGACGGGATCGACCACCTGTTCCGTCAGGTTCGGGACGATCTCGTAGATCGTCTTGCCGATATGTTCGGGCGGCGACCTGCCGTTGATCGCCGCCATCCCCTCGTTCACGCGCAGATAGGTGAGATCGGGGGCCATCAGGGCCATGGGCTGGGGCGAGACGCGGTACAGTTCCTCGATCTCGTTCAGATGGCGGCTGGCGCTGGCGCTGACCTCTTCCAGTTCGCGGGCATACTGGCGCAGTTCGGTGACCGGAAGCAGCACGATGACGAGGCCGCGCTCCTTGTTGTCCGCCGTGATGTAGGGATTGATGGCGACCTTCAGGTCGGCGCTGCCGTCGATGGTGCGCATCTCCTTCTCGATCCGCTTGCCGCTGGTGCGGACCTGTTCGCAGGCGCTGATGAGATCGGTCATGTGGATGTCGCCGGCGATGTCGCTGAGATGCCGGTTGCGGTCCTTGGCGACGACGCGGAAATACGTGCGGGCCTCCGGCGAGAAGGACCGGATGCTCATGTCGTCGTCCAGGAAGAGCGTGGCGATATTCGTGCTGTCGGTGAAGTTGCGCAGATCGCTGAGCGCGGCGTCTAGTTCGATGACCTTGTTGCGCAATTCGTCGTTTACGGTGGTCAGTTCCTCGTTCGCGGACTGCATCTCCTCGTTCATCGACATGATTTCTTCGTTGGAACTCTTCAGTTCCTCGTTCGAGGTCTCCAGTTCCTCGACCGTCGTGCGCACGGTCTGCTGCGCGATCTCCAGCTCGTCTTCCAGGGCGCGGAGATAGACTTCGTCGACCGAGGAACCCTCGTGGTTGAGTTGCAGGGGGGTCGTATCGGCGGGCGCGAGGGCGTTGCGCTCCTCGAAGACGAGCATGCGGCGGGATTCGCGCAGGGGCCTGAGATAGATGGTGAGCCTGACCTGCTTGCCCTCCAGTTCCCCCGTCCATTCGGTATCGTGGGTCTTGTCGGTCGTGCTGTCGACATTGGCGAGCAACCGGCGGATGATCCCCCGCAGCGGTTCGCGCGCCAGATCGACGATGTCGAGGCGCGGAACCCCGGGACCGATCTCCAGATACCGCCCGATGCGCCCGGACGTGTAGCCGAGGATG
>ENA-ORXT01002943-ORXT01002943.1-marine-metagenome-genome-assembly--contig:-NODE-2943-length-19513-cov-7.241614_pt1 | contig 19513 bp, 11 predicted proteins | sample MGYA00237868_ERZ511482 | MGnify/ENA metagenome assembly ERZ511482
GCTCTATTTACGGTCATCATTTGCTTTCCGTAAATGGAATAGATCTCAATGTCCACATTTTCGAAGTTTAACTCTTTGACGATTATTTCTAAATTTCCATTGGTAGGATTTGGAACAAAAAGGAAATTATCTTTAACCTCAGTGGATACTGGAGCATTTAAATTTACTGGCCCTACGTTGTTAGGACCCTTAGGGTCTGGACAATCAGGAGGCCAAATCACAATGTCTTCAGAGCAACCATCGCAATCTATGACTCTTAAAGTCCAAGGACCACTATTTACACTATAAACACCTAGGTCAAATAACCCATTGTTATAAGAAAGAATGTCAATTGGTAAACAATCTCCAGGATTTAATACCCAGCAGAATCCTGGTTTGCATGAAGATAAAGAAGTAGGAATTTGAACATACAACTGGTAGATTGGATCAGGGAAACAGGTCAAAGCGCACGGATTTTCCTTGCATCCGTCAATGATAATTTCATAATCTAGATCACATTCGGTGCATCTTTCAGGGACTTCAACGGTGTAATATAGATAGCAACCTGTTTCTTGATCGGTGAATTCAAAAGTAAAGCTACCACTGTAACTTATTAGGCTACCCATATCGAATGTGTATAAAGTGTTATATGTGCCAACGAAACCATTATCTGTTGACCATTGGCCTCCTTCAGGACCCTCGACTTCAAAAGTAACAGACCATGAATGATCGTTTGGATCTGGACTACCATTCGTTTCACAATCTATTTGCATTTCACACACCCTAAAACTATTGACACAACCCTCGCATTCATACTCAATCTGTATTGGATAGGATTTATCTAAATCTGGAACATAGATTTCAAAGAAATGGCATTCTTGGTAATTAAAAGGGCCGACACTTCTAGTTTGAGTACCATTACCAAAAGTTATGAGCGTGACTCCATCCATCAAAATTTCCCAATAATAATTGTTTGTTAGTTGTGTGCTTACAGAAATGTCAAAACTAAATTGATCATTTGTTATGTCTCTAGGATCTCCTATATCGTGACAGGTCAAATCGACCAAGTAGGATACTGGATCATCTCCAATGACATCTTTTCCACAAAAGTCATTATGTGGTCCTGGAATTATTGATGCACTACCAACGGTCAGAGGATTTCCAACGCCATCACTAAAGGTTCCAAACACACGTATATCATAACATTTATTTAAAGCGAAATACTCAACAGGAATGGTGAGACAAAAAGATTGGCTGTCATAATCGATGTCTGTGATAGGAAAGATAATTTCATTGGTAAATGGAAAATACAGTTTTGCCCATAAGGTATCTACTTCCAATTCAGTACCTCCAGTGTCATAGGTGGTATACGTTCCACAGACGGTGTAACCTTCACATAATTCAGCTCTACCTGTTATATCAATTTGTACACATTGCTCACAGATACCATCAACATAAGCATATCCGAAATGCGCACCAGCTCCACAATCAGCAGCTGTGATTTCCATTCTTAGGTTTTGACCAGAGTAACCTGAAAAATCAAAAACTTCACAGGTCCAAGGTTGTAATCTTAGAGATCCTGCAGTGCTCCCGCATGTTTGCAATGATGCAGGAATATTTTCAAAAAAATCTTCTGTTGAATCCCAACATAGTTCATCTATCAAGATATTATTGTTGTCATAGAATTGGATATTGAAAAATGGTTTTTTGTTTATATGACCAGGCGGATCTTGTAAAAGCGTTGCAAACCAAACGGCAAACATTTCTGTAGAAGGAGTAACCAAAAATTCTTTAGTTATTTTATTTATACCATGTTGACCTGTTGCGCATTGTTCTAACGGACCATGCTGGTTTTCGTTTATTTTCAGTGACTTATTACCAAAAAGAACCTTTTTAATTGTGTAGCCTGGATCAATGTTTGGATCTAAGCCAAGATTCATGATCTTAAAATCGAATGGGTGGTCGTTAGGATAAAGGCTAGGGATTTCATTTAAATATATCCAATCTATAGGAGCATTACTACTTTCCAATGGCTCACATTTTGGAATGTGTCGATCATAAAGTGATTTATATCTTTCATATCCTGTGAAATCATCTTCAAAGCCACCATTGTCACAAATGGATGGTAAATTTCTTGAGAGTGATTTTGGTACTGATGGTTGTGGGAATGCTTTTACATATTCCATGGTCCAAAATTCTCTGATAAAACGTACAGTACTGCTTTTAGTAAAATGTACCCCGTCATTTTGAGCAGTTGCAATCATTTGTTTTAGAGCAGGTGGCATCGGCTCTGCCGATTTGTCGAGAATATACAGTTGCATGGCCTTATAGTAATCGTGCAATTCTTGATCGTATTTGTAATTCTCTGCCTTGATATCATATCCACCATAATCTTCAGTGGATGGCTGGGCAGTTGTAATATTTAATAGTCCAAAAAAAAGAAGGAAGGTAAATAGCTTGTGCAAGTTCATTTGATAATTTTTTTAGGTTTAAAAAAAGTATGCATATCGGAGGTTCTCCATACGTATAAGGCCAAGAACTTGCTAGTGTGACTAGTTGGAACGCAGAATAATTACTTATTAAATAAATTGACTAAGACACTGCCAATAATTTTCATTAACTTAAGTACAAGAAGAATTTTGTAGAAGGGATGGTTATTGTTCTATATTTCGTTAACTACAAATACGGGAATGCACGGCATTACATTATGGAAGATAATGTAGGCGGTTATGCATTGTAATGATGAAGATTATAAATTTATTTGCAAGGAAACTTCATTTGACGAAGCAAGAAACATTACGTAATTAATGTGATTGTAAAAACTAATCAAAGCTTACATAAATACCACTGCAAGGATTTAAACTATAACTATACAAGAGTCTGTTATCGCGATATGATTCAATCATTTCATTCTGTGCATCTTCTAAATCAAAATCATTTCGTGGTGTGGAAACTGAGGTGCAACTGGAAAAATTACTAGCAATACTCCCTACAATGCAATAAGTGTAGTCAATCGTGAAATCTTCTACTTCAAAAGGGTCTCTTTCCCATGCAATTTTCACCTCGTCATCACAATCATCTTCATTCCATAAGTCCTCAGCAACAATATCCTTGCGGTATTTAGTAGTCCCATTTTTATTTAGACGCACATTGTCAAAAACTACATAACTAAGAATATCGGCGATGATGATCGGTCCACTCTGTGCAGGATTCTTTAAGGAAAAACCGATGATCTGAGATTCTTGACCTTCAATGACGGGAACACATATTGTTTCTTGGAAATCATAATTTGGACCAGAAAGCACGGTCGCAATTTTCTGTCCATCCCTGCGGGGCAAGGATTCAAAATATATATCCACCGTTCTATGTCCTTCTAGACGATCATCAGTCAAGCAGGCACTACACTCAATGCATAAATCTATCAATGCAAAACCTGATTCACAAGATGAAATACTTGAGTCAAAATTACAATCCGTATTTCCTGTTAAGTTCTCACTTATCTGTACAGGAATTTCTCGATCGTCAAGATTGAGGTCGACTTTGCGACAAGCGATGATTGATAAACATATGAATAGAAAAAGTAAATTCTTCATAAGACTAAATTGTAACTATTTTTCAAGATACTCCCAAGGATGTGATTAGAAAAAAATTCTCAATATTTATTCAGTAATTAGCTCCGTAGCGACAAGCCAACGAACTTCTATTCTTCTTTCGGCGGCTGATCCTCTTTTTGGTCCTTTTCCTTCTCTTGATCTTTTTGATGATGATAATGATCAAAGATCAACTTACCTTTAGCAACTCCGACTTCATCTTGAAGTGCCTGCAAGCTCTGCGCTCGGACAACACTCACACTTCCAAAAGTGCTCAACAATTGTTGTGAGATTTTTTCCCCGACACCAGAAATTTCAGTCAAGGAGGACTTGATCATATTCTTCGATCGCTGATCTCGATGAAAGGTGATCGCAAATCTATGCGCCTCATTTCGCAGCTGTTGGATTAGTTTTAATGATTCTGATTTCTTGTTGATGTAAATAGGAATTGGGTCATCATGGAAATAAATCTCTTCAAGCCTCTTAGCAATTCCAATGACCAAAATCCGATCTTTAATGCCTAATAGATTAATGCTTTTCATCGCTGAACTCAATTGCCCCTTTCCTCCATCTACCACCAGTAATTGCGGAAGCCCTTCATCTTCTTCTAGCAACCGGCGATATCTTCGATAAACCACCTCTTCCATAGATGCAAAATCATCTGGGCCCACTACGGTCTTGATATTAAACTTACGATAGTCTCGCTTAGATGGCTTAGCATTTTTAAATACCACACAACTAGCTACTGGATTGGTTCCCTGAATATTGGAATTATCAAAACACTCAATATGATATGGTAACACATCCATTTGCAAGTCAGACTTTAAAGTTTTTAAAATCCGCTCTGCAGATGTCTGCTTTTTCTGTCGGGTGGCCCGATCCTTTTTCATCTGGAGCACATAATAACTCAGATTTTTCTCCGCAAGATCCAGAAGCTTTTTCTTTTCCCCACGTTGTGGAACAATGGCTTGAACATTTTCTTCAATCAAGGTCAACTCCAACGGAACGATCACTTCTGTTGCTACACTATTAAATTTCGTTCGTAAATTGTCAATGGCAAACTGCAATAGGTCTTTTGGTTGCAGAGTTAAGTTTTTCTCCAATTCTACAGTGTCTGTGTTTATCAAGGAACCGTTGACAATTTTCATATAGGTAACATAAGCCTTTTCCTCCTCATCTCTGAAAGCAAATACATCGAGATCCTCAATGGAATTATTTACAACCATGGATTTCGATTGATAATCTTCGAGCTCCCTTAGTTTATACTGCATGTCCTGCGCAAGTTCAAATTCCATGCGATCAGAATACAACATCATCATAGATTTCAAATAATCCCTCACAGGTTTAAAATCACCTTTAAGTATGTTTTTTATTTGAAGAATTTTAGCATCATATTCCTCAGCAGTTTCTAAACCAACACAAGGTCCTTTGCAGTTTTTTATGTGATACTCTAGACAGACCTTGAATTTTCCTTTTGTAATATTGGCATCACTCAGCTGTAAATTGCAAGTCCTTAATGTGAAGAGTTTTTTTACAATGTCAAGTACAATTCTTGCTCTAAATTTTGAAGTATAAGGACCCAAATAAGTAGAACCATCTCTGATGACTTTTCTTGTGAAAAAGACCCTCGGAAATCTTTCCTTTTTAATACATATATAGGTGTAGGATTTCGCATCCTTGAGATTGACATTATACCTTGGTTGATATTTTTTAATTAGGGTATTCTCGAGAAGTAAGGCATCCTGCTCTGTATCTACCACCGTAAATTCCAAGTGATCCGCATTTCTTACAAGAGCTCTGGTTTTGAAATATTGGTGCTTCTTTTCTCCAAAATAACTGCCGATCCTCTTACGTATATTTTTTGCCTTACCCACATATAGGATGGTCCCTTCCTTGTCAATGTATTTATACACGCCAGGATCTGTAGGTATTTGCGGTAGTAATTCTTTGTAATCTTTTGTTGTCATTCTTTTCCTGCAAAGACCTTTTCTATGCCCTTAAAAATATAAAAAGCGGATTTAGGATTGGTAGCCAATGGCACATTATGAACATCACATTGCCTCATCAACATCTGAACGTCTGGTTCATGGGGATGCATGCCGAGCGGATCCCTGAAAAAGATGACCAAATCTAGTTCTTTAGTGGCGACCAATGAAGCTATCTGTGCATCTCCTCCAAGCGGTCCTGATAATAATTTTTTCACTTCAAATCCTTCCTTTTCAATATGTGACCCTGTGGTTCCCGTAGCAAATAAAGTAGCATTTTCCAACACATCCCTATGTTGCAGAATGAAAGATACCATCTCTGGTTTCTTACCATCGTGCGCTATTAATGCAATATTTATTTTCAAATGTCTATTTTGTTAATTAAAACCCAATATAAGGCGCAATTGTTCGTCTTTTCAACCATTAGAATTAAGTTATCATAAAATTATAAACCATGAGAGCCATCCTTTCCTTTTCAATATCAGCCTTCTCTTTCCTTTTTATCATGCTGAGCGCAAATGTAGTCTCCTCTCAAAAGAAAATGGATCATACGACCTTCGATCTCTGGAAAAGGATCTCTGAAAAGAAAATATCTAACAATGGAGATTGGGTTGCGTATGTGTCAAAGCCAGGAAAAGGAGACAATACACTCTATCTCTATAATACGAGAGACATGAAAACTTTCACTTTTGAAAGAGCCTCGGATTTCACCTTTGATCAAGAGAATGCAATCATTGCCTTCATCATAAAACCACCGCTTGATACCATTGAAAACCTTAAACGCCAAAAGACCAAGAAAAAAGACATGCCATCAGACACCCTTGGCATATTTAATTTAAAAACGAAGAAATTAGAGAAAATAGAAAATATTGAAGGCTATAAAATGCCTTCAAAAAAAGGCGAACTAATCGCTATAAAATACAAGGCGGAGAAGCAAGAAAAAGACGACAAAGAGTCGATGCCTAAAATTGTAAGTGCTGAAATCGAAAAGGAAGGAGAAGAAGTTACGAAAGAAGGGATGGTTGAAAAAGAAGGAGAGGAAATAGAGATCATTGAGTTAGACTCAATGGAAGTTAAAAAGCGGAAAGAAAACGACGATAACGGTACGCGGCTAGAAGTTAGAGACCTAGCTAGAAACTCAAAAATTATCCTTGATTATGTAACAGACTACACACTAGCTGATAAGTCTAAGACTGTACTCTATCTCCAGACTGGTTCAGATACTCTTGAACAGAATGCCTTAAAAGTGGTACACATGGATCCCAATGAGGTTTTAGATATTTGTGAGTTTAAAGGAGAGTATAAACATCTATCTATTCATGAAGATGGAGACCATGTCAGTTTTATGGTAAATAGAGATACTACCGATGCCCAGATTCCTCCTTTTGAATTATTTAAATGGTCTACTGGAAATACCCTACATATCGTGTGTGACGGTTCTGAATCTTTCGTTCCTGAAGATTGGATTTTGAACGAACATAGGAAACCAGTTTGGTCGGAGTTTGGAACAGAAATGGTCTTTGGTATTTCTCCTAAACCAATGTTACAAGACACCAACATCTTGGATAACGAAATCGTCAATGTAGAAGTTTGGTCACATACAGATCAGGTTTTGTATACGCAGCAAGAAGTAGGGGCGGATCGCGAAAAGAAAAAAGCCTATGATTGCATTTATGCTTCAGCAGGAAATAAAATTACTTGTTTGGAATCAGAGGAAGTACCCAATGTTCGTTTTGATAAAAAATTAAAGCACAAGACGCTGATTGGAACAAATGATGAGAATTATCAGAAATATGTAAGCTGGGAAGGACACGATTATAATGATGTTTACTTCATTGATAAGGCGACTGGTAAAAAAGAAAAAGTGTTAGAGCGTTTGTATGGTTTCCCAATTGCCTCACCGGAAGGAAAATATGGATTCTGGTATAGTCGGGGAGATTCTGTGTGGTACACACTAGATATACAAACAAAAAAACAAAGGGCTATAACCAATGTAAACGAAGTGAAGTGTTTTGATGAAAACAATGACCGGCCGATGGATGCCTGGAATTATGGTTGGGCAAGTTGGTTAAATGACGATAAAGGATTAATTGTCTATGATAAATACGATCTGTGGCTTCTGGATCCTACCAATACTAAAAAGCCTAAACGATTAACCAACGGTAGGGAGTCTAAAACCTTTTACCGATACGTGGAATTGGATAATGAATTAGAAACACTTCCATCGGACACAACCATTCTCATTAACTTCCAAAAAGAAAGTGATAAATCGGAAGGTCTAGCAATGCTTAATTTATCCACAGGAAATGTAGAACTGATTACCTCTGGACCATATACTTATTCTAGAAACATTCTGAAAGCTAAAAATAGCGACGACATCGTTTTCACCCGATCCAATTTTAGAGAGTTTCCAGATTTGAGAATTTCCACGCTAGATAATTTCTCGGAGAACTTAAAGATCAGTAACATCAATCCCCAACAGAAAGACTATGCTTGGGGTTCTGCCAGTCAGATGCAGTGGGAGTCACCCACAGGAGATACTTTAACTGGTATGCTCTTCGTCCCCGATGGATTTGATAAAAAGAAAAAATATCCGCTCCTGGTCAACTTCTATGAAAGAAGTAGTAGAGGCTTAAATAGACATAGAGCACCTTATCCCCATAGAAGTACAATCAACTATTCTTATTATATAAACAAGGGTTATGTCATCTTTAATCCCGACATTCTGTACAGAGTAGGGGAGCCAGGAGAAAGCTGCGTTGACGCAGTCTTATCCGGAGTTGAAGCCTTAACCAAGCAAGGTTTCATCGATGAAGAAAGAATGGGCGTCCAAGGCCATAGTTGGGGAGGTTATCAAATTGCCCATCTACTCACACGCACCAACATTTTCCGATGTGCAGAGTCCGGAGCACCGGTCGTAAATATGGTCAGCGCCTACGGAGGTATTAGGTGGGGTAGTGGAATGAGTAGAATGTTTCAATACGAACATACACAGAGTAGACTAGGGGCTACGCTTTGGGAAAATCCAGAGGTTTATCTAAAAAATTCTCCCATCTTCAATATCGATAAAATAGAGACCCCTGTTTTAATTTTGCACAATGACAAAGACGGGGCAGTTCCCTGGTATCAAGGAATTGAATTTTTCGTAGCCATGCGAAGGTTGGATAAAAAAGCTTGGATGTTAAATTACAACGACGAACCACATTGGCCTTTAAAAAGACAGAACAGGGTAGATTTTAATAGAAGAATGGAGCAATTTTTTGATCATTATCTAATGGATGCACCGATGCCAGAATGGATGAAGAAAGGAGTGCCTGCCATTGAAAAAGGAATCAATAAAGGATACTAGATGGTTTTAAAAACACCGAGATTAATACTTCGTCGCTTTATCCCTGAGGATAGCCAAAACATGTATGACCTCAATGATGACTGGGAAGTTTTAAAGTACACCGGAGAGGAGCAATTTGAAAATCCAGAAGCCGCTAGAGAATTTTTGATAGCCTATCAGACCAACACTTATGAAAAGTGGGGCTACGGAAGGTTTTCAACAATCATTAAAGAATCGGGTGAATTTATCGGCTGGTGTGGATTGAAATATCATCCAGAGGAGGATGAAGTGGATCTCGGTTTTCGTTTCCATCGAAAATATTGGGGCTTGGGTTATGCCACGGAAGCTTCGCTGGAATGCCTTGAATATGGAAAGAATACGCTAGGCCTCACAAGAGTTATTGCCAATGCCATGCCTCCCAATATTGGATCCATTAGAGTACTAGAAAAATGTGGGTTTAAATATCTGCGGGACCATCGCTACGATGGAAAAGACTGGTTGCAGTTTGAAAAATTTCTAACGGTCTAGATGTATCTTTTCCTTCATTAAAAAAGATTTAGTCATCGCCACAGCTGCTCTAGTCGCTTCTAATCCGTCTTCAAGGCTCACTCTTGGTTTTCCAGATTCTTGTATACAATGGATGAAGTCATTTGCCTGCGTAAGCAGAGCGGGTTCAAACCTTTCAAAATAACTCTGTGGCACCTGAATCCTCACCCCCTTAGTATCACGCATGATAATCGATTCTGAAGAGCTCAAGTTTAAAATTTCCAGACTCCCTTCAGTTCCCAATACAGAAGTCTTAAAGTTAAACCCATCTTGAGATAATCTTGAGGCAGAAACATTAGCCATGCCGCCACCTTTCAATTCTAGAAGGGACATTACATTGTCTGCATCATTCAATCGCTCAAATAAATCATATTTAAAACTGCCTCCCGTTGAAGTAACAGACTCAATTTCTTTGTTAGATAACCATCTGACAATGTCTAGATTTTTGATATTTAACTCCATGAAAATTCCACCAGAATCTACACCATATTGTTGATAATACATATCCGTTTTCTCCTTGTCAAGGGTCGAACTATTAACCATGACTACCTCGCCTATCTGTCCCCTATCAATAATTTTTTTAGCCTGAGTATAAGCCTCATGATATCGATGTTCAAATCCAATCATCACTACCTGTGACGGTCGGTTCTTAGCCGTTTTTACAACAGACGAACAATCAGCAACGTTCGTGGCTAGTGGAGTAGTTGTGAAAACATGCTTGCCAGCATTGATGGCATCAATTAAATGCATGGCATGGTGAACGGGTGGGCTCATGAGGAAGATAGCATCAATGTCATGATTATTTACAATTTGATGATGATCCGTATAAGCATACTGAACGTCAAGTTTGCTCTTCGCAAAAGCTAGTTCTTCTTGACTGAGACTACAGGCCGCCAATAGATCAACATGCTTTACATGATTCTTGATCAGCTGAGCATACGCTCTCCCAAGTCGCCCTAATCCAATAATTCCTGCCTTTACTTTATACATACCCAAAGTATAGCAATAAATAAGCCAAGCCCACCGGGCTTGGCTCTAAATTTATCCTTACAGAAAGGTATTCTTCAAACAAGTATTAACTAGATATCAATATTAGCATACTTTGCATTATTTTCTATAAATCTTCTTCGCGGAGGAACCTCGTCTCCCATCAATACAGAAAAGATTCGATCTGATTCATTAACATCCTCGATCGTAACCTGTCGTAGAATTCTAGTTTCTGGATCCATCGTCGTTTCCCATAATTGATCCGCATTCATTTCACCGAGACCCTTATATCTTTGAATCTTAACTCCTTGACCATCCTCACCTCCTAAATTCTGAGTGATCTCTTTTCTTTCTTCTTCATTCCAAGCATAAACTTTTGTGGTTCCTTTCTTCACTAAAAACAGTGGAGGCGCTGCAATGTAGATAAAGCCTTGTTCGATAAGTGGCTTCATATATCTAAATAAGAAAGTCAGAATAAGCGTAACAATGTGACTACCATCGACGTCGGCATCACACATGATAACTATCTTATGGTATCTCAATTTTTCAATGTTCAATATCCTCTCGCCGTCCTTATCTTCTATTGTTACACCCAAGGCTGTGAAGAGATTTTTAATCTCCTCGTTTTCGTAAATTTTGTACTCCATTGCTTTTTCAACATTCAGGATCTTTCCTCTCAATGGTAAAATAGCTTGGAATCCTCGGTCCCTACCTTGCTTGGCAGTTCCACCGGCTGAATCTCCCTCAACCAAAAATAATTCACTGTCTGCTGGATCCTTTGAGCTGCAATCCGAAAGCTTTCCAGGAAGTCCACTACCCGTAAGTATATTCTTACGCTGAACCATTTCTCTGGCCTTGCGCGCAGCATGTCGAGCGGTCGCAGCCAAAATTACCTTTTCGACAATTCTTTTAGAATCCTTTGGATGTTCTTCTAGGTAGTGAGACAGAACTTCCCCCACAGCTCTAGATACAATTCCTGTCACTTCCGCATTTCCAAGCTCTCCTTTGGTCTGTCCTTTAAATTGAGGTTCAGGCACCTTGACGGATACAATAGAAGTCAAACCTTCCCTAAAATCTTCTCCGGATACCTTAAACTTTAATTTGCTGAAAAGCCCATTATCCTCTGCGTACTTTGTAAAGACTCTATTGACGGCTCTTCTAAAACCATTAACATGCGTACCACCTTCTCTCGTATTAATGTTGTTAACAAAAGAGTAAATGTTCTCGCTAAAACTTGTGTTGTATTGCATTGCAACCTCAACTTCTACGCCTTCTTCTTTTCCTACAACATATATTGGTTCAGAAATTAAAGGTGTTCTGCTTTCATCAATATATGTTACAAACTCCTTCAATCCACCTTCTGAATAGAATTCAACCTTCTTAAATGATCCATCGTCTTCCGTTTCACGTTCATCAACCATGGATAAATGCAAACCCTTGTTTAGGTAAGACATCTCTCTCATTCGAGTTGCCAAAGTGTCAAAGTTGTAAACAAGACTATTAAATATGGTCCCATCTGGTTTAAAAGTAATCGTTGTTCCTCTACGATCCGTTTCGCCCATTTTCACAACCTCACTGGTAGGTATACCTTCAGAATATTCCTGTTGGAAAATTTCTCCCTCTCTATATACTTCGGCTTTCAAGTAACTTGATAAGGCATTTACACAGGAAACCCCTACACCGTGAAGACCACCGGAAACCTTGTAGGTGTCTTTATCGAACTTACCACCGGCATGTAGAACAGTCATTACAACCTCAAGTGCTGATTTTTGTAGTTTTTCATGCATCCCAGTCGGAATCCCTCTACCATCATCTTTCACAGAGATAGAATTGTCCTCATGGATGATCATATCGATTCTTGTAGCATGGCCGGCAAGATGCTCATCAATAGAGTTATCTATGACCTCCCAAACCAAATGATGAAGTCCTTTGGCGTCTGTACTTCCAATGTACATCCCAGGCCTCATTCTTACAGCCTCTAGTCCCTCAAGTGCTTGTATATTACTAGCACTATAATTACCTTTATTTTCTGCCATTTATGTGATTTATTATCGTCTGCGAAATGTTGTGCAAATATACGATTTTTCGCGGCGATATCCAATTGATTTTAAAAGGCATATTCTTGCAAAAAATATTTATTCTATAAATTATAACTATTTAAGAATTAATAAGTTGTGTCCTAAATTATTAAAAATACCTTAGCCCTAGTTTTAACAAAAATATGAGCCTAATTAACACAATAATTATTGAGGAGAATGAATGGAAAAATTTGGCAATTTCCATGCTTGATAAACTGAAATTTCCCATTGTCTTAATCTATGGAAATATGGGGGCTGGTAAAACGACTTTCGTCAAATATTTAATGGAAACCTTTAACGCAAAACATCAGGTTTCTTCACCCACCTTTTCACTGGTAAACGAATATCATTTACCAGAACAAAAGAAAATCTATCACCTGGACCTATATAGGCTCGAATCGCTAGATGAAGCCTTAACTATAGGAATTGAAGAATACTTGGATAGCGGCCATCTAATCCTTATTGAGTGGCCTCAAATAATAGAACCTATTATCGATGAAAACCACCACATTCTAAAAATCGACGTGCTTCCCAACGATAATAGAGCCATTAGCTTCAATTAATCAATAAGTTTGAATCTCAAACTCCCTGAATTGTCTTTAATTTGAAAGAATTCATTACCTTTTATGTCACGACTAGAAATAAATAAATATTTATGGCATCTGATGGATCAAAACAAGGATTTACTTCATTTTTCTCTGAAGAACAATACCAGACACAAGCAGAAACCATCTTTTTGGAAAGAAAACAAAGGAGTATCACCATTGGCATTCCTAAAGAAGCAACGCTGCAAGAAAATAGAATTGCACTAGTCCCTAATAGCATAAGAACGCTGGTAGGCTACGGACATAGAGTTCTAGTAGAAAGAGGTGCCGGCGAAAAATCATCCTTCACGGATCATAACTTCTCTGAGTCTGGTGCAGAAATAGTGGAAAGCGCCCAAGAAGTATTTAAAAGTCAGGTTATCGTAAAGTCTGCTCCTCCGACCATGGAAGAGATCAGCCTATGTGCAGAAAATCAACTTCTGATTTCTCCATTGCATATTCCCATGATGAATGATGAATACATCAAGGCGCTACAAGCAAAGCACATAACTGCCATCGCCATGGAGTATTTCAAGTCGGAAGATGGATCTTTTCCTGTGGTAAGAATCATGTCAGAAATTGCAGGCATGAGTGCCATGCTCACGGCTGCTGAATTATTATCCGTAGATAGTGGAGGCCGTGGCGTTCTACTCGGAGGTGTTTCAGGAGTTCCACCAGCAAAGGTCGTCATACTCGGAGCTGGAGTCGTCGGCGAATTTGCCACCAAAACCGCCCTTGGCCTAGGAGCTTCCGTTAGAATCTTTGACAATGCAGTCAGCAAGTTAATGCGGATTCAATCTTTGGTCGGAAGACAACTGCATACTTCAACCTATAATCCAGTTTATTTAGGCTATCAACTTATGAGTGCAGATGTAGTCATCGGTGCCGTTCATTCCAGAATCGGTAGAGCACCCATTCTAGTTACTGAAGAAATGATTTCCAAAATGAAAAGCGGCTCGGTTGCAGTTGATATAAGCATCGATCAAGGAGGATGTTTTGAAACATCTAGAGTAACCAGCCATAAATCTCCCACCTTTGTAGAACATGGAGTTATCCACTATTGTGTTCCCAACATTGCCTCAAAAGTTCCACGTACAGCTTCTGTCGCAATAAGCAATATTATTACACCAGTTCTAATAAAATCAGGCAACACTGGTAGTATTGATAATTTGCTATTTGATAATAGAGGAGTCCGGAACGGTGTTTACACATACAAGGGATGCGTAACCAATGCCTACATTGCCAAAAGATTTGGTCTAAAATACACAGATATAGATCTTTTGCTTACCTCAAAATTTTAAGATCTTTTCCTTTTTCGCGCATTGATAAAGCTGCTAATAAAACTTATAAAAGCAACTACTCCTGTCAATAACATGATACCTACTCTAATCATTCCCCCCATGTCCTGATCCGCTAAAGCTGAAGAAAAAGGTTTAAATAAAGCGATGGTCACTAGAAGGGTTAACCCTACAGCAATGTGTGATTGAATTTTATCTTCAAATCTTATTCCCTTGTTTAAAGGCAACAAAACTGCTCCAAAAAATAAAGGGATAAATGCAGTGTAAGATTTGGTAACTTGATATCCTATAATACTGATTATTATTAAACTAAATGCATGGATTGCACTTAAAGTATGTGGCTTCATAACTCTATGATTTTCAATTATTTATATTCTAATATTCATCAAACTCCTCCTCAAATTCCTCATCGAACTCCTCCTCAAACTCCTCTTCGAATTCATCTCCAAACTCTTCTTCAAATTCATCAAATTTTTCTTTTTCATCAAGCAAATTTCTTTGCTCATCTTCTGGTTGTACTTGTTTGTATTTATCGCAATCTATCAAGCTGTAAAACCCTGAAGAAGGTGAAGGAAATTTTGCCTTTGAATCAAAATTAGCTAAACTGTCTTTCTCAAGCTTTTGGAAAAATTTCTCAACAACAGGTCTGGCCATCACAAATCCCTGACCATCTGCTAAGGTTAAAAATCTTATCCAATTATCATCTCCACCAACCCAAGTTCCTGCAACTAAATTTGGTGTTACAGACATAAACCAACCGTCAGAATAATCATTGGTTGTACCTGTCTTCCCACCAATAGGTACCTTAACACCCATCCTATAACTTCCACCAACATTATTCTGCAACATGTCCAACATCACGGAATTATATAATGGATTGATGGCTTGTTTTCTTTCGGGTACACCTACGAATAATACCTTCCCATTTTTATCTTCAATTCTTGATACAAAGATTGGTTCTGTATACACTCCATCATTGGCAAATGTTGTATAAGCTCCAGCCATTTCTTTCAAGGTTAAATCCATAGCTCCCAGACATATGGATGGAACTCTAGGTACAACCAATCTGCCATCTGGATACCTTAGATTTTTGTCAATACCTACATTATCTAAAACTTCTCTAATCACTTCCACACTGCCCATTTCTTTTACGAGCCTCACCGTAATTGAGTTCTTAGAATAGAGTAGACCCTGATATAAATTATAATAGTTTCCAGTGAATTTTTCGTTCGCATTTGAGGGTGACCAGACCGTATCCACCTGTAAATTAGGATCACCTGGTACAATACTATATTGAATATCCTCAAACTCTTGACATGGGCTTATACCCTGCAATGAAATAGCTGTAGCATAAACGAAAGGTTTTATCGTAGAGCCTACCTGCCGGCGACTATTTACATGATCGTATTTGAAATATTTAAAGCCTACACCACCTACCCAAGCTTTAATATATCCAGTAGATGGTTCAACGGCAAGAAATCCATTTTGTAGAATTTTATTATGATACTTCACAGAATCCATTGGAGTCATCTCAATTTCCTTTTCTCCAACATCACTGTAGTCAAAGACCTTCATTCTGACCTTCGTATTAAAAACCTTTTTGTATGCTTCTTGTAAATCTTTAAAAGCAGTTTGAATATTATCCCATAATTCAAGAGACATTAATTTTTCATACTCTTTCTCATGTCGCTTTCTAATTTTCTTTTGGGAAACTAAAGAGCTGAGTTTAGAATCTTTTCTCACCTGCATCAGAGCCTGAATAACATTCTCATTCAGAGGAATTTCACCTACTTCCTTGTAAGCTTCCTCCTTTAAATCCCCCAGAAATTGATTATGCAGTGCTAGATATCTTTCAGATTCCTTGGCTTTCGTATTCAGTCTTTTAGCTCGTATGAATCTTTGAATACTGTCCGCCTCAAAAGTCCACGGATTAAGATTTTTCCAGACTTTATCATATTTTCCCTGATTCCATTCCATATGCTCACGAACCGATTCTTCCGCCAGCCTTTGGTAATCTAAATCAATGGTAGTATATATTTTAAGCCCATCTGTGAATATGTTATAATCTTCACCATCTGGTTTCTTAATTTTTTGATCCTTAAATAGATTTTGGAGCCATTTTGTTAGCTCTGATCTAAAATGGGGAGCAGGGCCTATGTCATGAGCAGCTCGCTTAAAATTGCTCATATCTATCTTTAAAAGACCCAAACTATCCAAAGTTTTCTGCGAAATAATACTTTTTCGCCTCATTTGACTGAGCACCACATTACGCCTTTGTTTTGTTTTATCAGGAAATCTTTTTGGATTATATAAACTTGGATTTTTGAGCATTCCAACAAGAGTAGCGGCCTGCTCCGCGCTTAAATCTTTTTGATTTATTCCAAAATATGTTTGTGCTGCAGATTGTAATCCATGGGCTCCATTGATGAATTCAAACTTATTTAAATACATCATCATAATCTCCTCCTTGGTATATTGCTTTTCTAGCCTAGCAGCAACGACCCATTCCTTAACCTTAATTTTAATTAATCCCCATATCCTTCCAATTTTGCCCTTATTTCTTAGACTTTCCCTCTTGAAAAGTAACTTGGAAAGCTGTTGAGTTATCGTACTTCCTCCTCCAGAACTTTCTTGTTGAAACAACACAGTTTTAAAGGCTACTCTCATTAAAGCCTTCAAGTCAATACCGGAGTGCTTATAATATCGCTCATCCTCTGTGGCAATGAGCGCATCATGAACCAAAGGTGATAATTCTGAAAACTTAATTTGTTCTCGATTTTCGATATAATATTTGCCGTAAGGCCTATCCTTAACGTCATATACAACAGAAGCAAGATCATATTGAGGATTTTCCAACTCCGTAAAAGAGGGCATATCACCACGCAGAACAGTGCCTATAACCAAGAAAATAATGATAAAGCCTAGCAGCATGCCGATCCATAGCGATAAAATCACCCATCGTTTTAGCTTATTTCTACTGTTATTCTCTACTGTGCTCAAGGCAAATATTAATGTTTCTTTGAGACCTCAATATAGTATTTAGAGAGGACCAATAGAATTCAAGGCAGCTTTTGTTCCTTTTTTTCGTTGCAATTTTAGAGTGATCTGATTGTAGCGTCTTAATATTAGCCAAATGTTAATTATGTGACATTTAGGACCTTGTAATGTCTTAAGTGTGAAAGAATATTTTAATATTTGCTAGGTAATCGACACTCCAATTACTCCTATTTCGACCAATTTTTGTTGTGACTTACTTAAACTCAGGTACTTAGGTGCTCCTAGGTGACCCTATTTTATATTATCAACTTATACTTAAATTTTTAACCGATCTAAATTATGAAGCTAATTACCAACACCTTTAATTTTGGGAAGGACTCTCAAAATAGTATTCTGGTGAGGCTTTCGTTTTTAGTATTTGCATTTATTTTTTCCTCTCAAATTACCTACGCACAGGTAAAGATTGGAGATAATCCAAATACGATTGACGACGGTTCACTTCTTGAGTTAGAAAGTACTACCAAGGCTTTCATACCACCAAGAATGACCACAGCCCAAAGGGATGCTATACCCACGCCTCTCCAAGGTGCTATCATTTTTAACACCGAAACAATGTGTTTGGAGGTTAATAATGGTTCTGACACCAGCCCGATATGGGTATGCATGGGTGGAATAAATTGTTGGGATCTAAACGGAAATGGTTTAAATGATCCCGCAGAAGATGTAAATAATGATGGCGTTTTTGATGCTTACGATTGTGTAGGTTCAGTTATTGTTGGAGGTGGTCTCAATTGTTGGGATTTGAATGGAAATGGCGCAGCCGATCCAGAAGAAGATACGAACAATGACGGTGACTTTGATGCTTTAGATTGTGTTGGCCCAATCGGCCCGACAGGAGCGACAGGTGCTACAGGTGGAACTGGTTCTCAAGGCCCTGTAGGTCCTACTGGACCTCAAGGATCCCCAGGTGCAACCGGGGCAACAGGACCTGAAGGCCCAGCTGGTAAACAAGGTCCAGTCGGACCTCAAGGTATCGAAGGCCCCACAGGCCCTTCAGGCCCTACGGGAGCAACTGGTCCAATCGGCCCAGAAGGACCAAGAGGCCTTAGAGGTACAAGTTGTTGGGATATTAATGGAAACGGTGTTAAAGATCCTTCTGAAGATGTAAATAACGACGGATTGTTTAATTACCTTGATTGTCAAGGAGCGACCGGCGCAACTGGCCCAATTGGTCCTGCAGGAGCTACAGGAGCAACTGGTCCTATTGGCCCAATCGGTCCTACGGGAGCAACTGGCTCAACAGGCCCTATTGGCCCTATTGGTCCAACGGGAGCTACAGGCTCAACTGGTCCAATCGGACCTATGGGTCCTATAGGAGCAACTGGTCCTACAGGTCCAGCTGGAATGGATGGAGCAACGGGAGCTACCGGAGCTACTGGTCCTATTGGCCCAATCGGTCCAACGGGAGCAACCGGATCAACCGGTCCTATTGGCCCAATCGGTCCTACGGGAGCAACTGGATCAACTGGTCCTATCGGCCCAATCGGTCCTACGGGAGCAACTGGATCAACTGGTCCTATCGGCCCAATCGGTCCTACAGGAGCAACTGGTGCAGCTGGAACAAATGGAATGGATGGAGCAACTGGTCCTACAGGAGCAACTGGCCCAATTGGACCTATTGGTCCAACAGGAGCAACAGGCTCAACTGGCCCTATCGGCCCAATCGGTCCTACAGGAGCAACTGGTGCAGCTGGAACTAATGGAACAAATGGAATGGATGGAGCAACTGGTCCTACAGGAGCAACTGGACCTATCGGCCCAATCGGTCCTACGGGAGCGACAGGCTCAACTGGTCCTATTGGCCCAATCGGTCCTACGGGAGCAACTGGCCCTATCGGCCCAATCGGTCCTACAGGAGCAACTGGTGCAGCTGGAACTAATGGAACAAACGGAATGGATGGAGCAACTGGTCCTACAGGAGCAACTGGCCCAATTGGACCTATTGGTCCAACAGGAGCTACCGGCTCAACTGGTCCTATTGGCCCAATCGGCCCTACAGGAGCTACTGGTGCAGCTGGAACAAATGGAATGGATGGAGCAACTGGTCCTACAGGAGCAACTGGCCCAATTGGACCTATTGG
>ENA-ORXT01002945-ORXT01002945.1-marine-metagenome-genome-assembly--contig:-NODE-2945-length-19512-cov-7.410497_pt1 | contig 19512 bp, 21 predicted proteins | sample MGYA00237868_ERZ511482 | MGnify/ENA metagenome assembly ERZ511482
CGCGGCGCGCAGCACCGACCGCCGCGGCAGCGCGGCGGCCGCCGCGGTCGGGGCCGACGGGGCCGCCAATGACGGGGGACCCCACCGCCGCCCGGCCGTGGACCGTGGCGGGGCGGCGTGTGGCCGACGGCGCCCGCGCATTGGTCGGCGGCGGGTGGGTGCGTCGTGCGCCGACCGGCGCCGTCACGCGGGCGGTGGCGGGGTCACCCCGCCGCTCCTCCCGTCGGCTGAGCGGCGTTGCCGACGAGCGGAGCGGAGCAACGGCCGACGCGGTCGCCCGCCGCCTGCGCCCGTGGGGGTCTTGGGTTGTGCGGGACGCGGGGCGGAAGCGGGGGCCCGCGCCCCCGGCGGGGCGGCCGCTGGGCGCGCCGCAAAACGGGCCACGACGCGTGCATGCAACGAGACGCCCACCCGTGGCGGCGGGCCGACGCGTGCCCCGGATCACGCCCACCGCCCCCGCGCGCGCAGCACTGATCCCCGTACCGGGGGTAGGAGCACCATGCCGCGGGACGGGGGGGCCGCGGCGGTCGTGCAAAACTGGCCGTCGCGGGCGGGCCGCGGCGATGCGCGGGCGATGCGCCGCCCACTGCCAACCGTGTGGCGCCGCGTCGCACACGCCGCGGGCGGGTGGGGGAGCTGCGGGAGCCGGCCAGATTTGCGGTTGGTGGAGGCTCGGGCGCTTGGTGGCGCTTGAGCAGAGTGTGCAAGCAAAAGTACTCGATACGGTTACCTTTGCACATCCACCCGCTCTGGTCTTGCGGGATATGCCTATGCACGTCAGGTTGTTCCATCCATCCCTTGACGTTCAACGACGCTTCAGTTCAACCAGACCCCCTCCCTTGGCGTAGGGCCGAGGCGTGCCGCGGATCACGCCCACCGCCACCGCGCACGCTGCCGCCGCGCGTTGCGCGACCCGTCTGCTGGCATGCCATGCCCCGCCGACGGCGTACCGCCGTCGTGTCGACGCCAGCGGGATCGAGTACTGCCGATACGGCTCGTCCGCCGCGTCCTGCCGCGTCACGCCGCCTAGCGCGGCCCAAACGCATCCCCGTGTTTCGGACGGTCGCCTGTTCTCTGCTCGACTTGTCTATCTATCATTGCGTCGTATGAAAACAATTTTTCGTTTGGCCAGTCCAGGGTGTTTTCGCGGACGCGCTTCCAGTGATGGACGCGCAATCGCTCCGTCGGCAGACGCAGGCGCGGCAAGAGACGCGCCACGTCGGGCGGACTATCTCCCACATGTGGGCCGCCGCGCCACGTGTGTCGCAAGCACCCGACGTGGCACGTCGGGCTCGCGGGGCACGCGTTGCGCGCCAGCGCGGCCGGCCGCGCTCGGCGTACGGCGGACACGCGGGCCGGCCCGCGTGTCCGCCGTACGCCGCAGGGGCAGGCGACGGCAGGCGCCGCGGCCACCGAAGGGGCCGATACGCGCGGGCTCCCCGGCGGGATCTATATCTCAGGTCCACATCCACACCGGCTGCGTGCGCGTATGCCCCGCGAACAGAGGCGGGGTGGGCGCGCTCGGGTGTGGCCGGCGGCGGCAACGCGTCGATGGCGGGCGCGCAGGAATGGGGCTTGTGCGAGCTACGAGGGGGTGGAGAGCTGGGCCCCGCACGCGCCGGCGCGCGTGGGGGAGCAGGTGGAACCGCGCATGGTCGGCGACAACACGGTCGGGGGCGGAAGAAACTGCCGGCAATCGCGGGGCGCGGCAGGTCCCAGAAAAACCGAAACATCGTGAGGCGACACAAGAGGCAACGAAAGGAAGAGCGGACAAACGAACAGGGAGAAAAACAGCACAAGGTGCAGCCAGCGGCAGCTCGCACCCCCCTAGCCCCCACCCACCGGCAAACGGCGCCTCAACTGAACAGGCTCGCGTCGCCAGCGCCTTCGGCGTCGGAGTCGTCCCCATCGTCCTTCCCCTCCCCACTCCCTCCCTCCCCTGCCCCTGCCTCCGCCCCCTCCTCCTCCTCCGAATCTGACACGGTCTCCCGTGGCACGTACACTTCCTGGTCCGCCTCCTCATCGTCTTCAAACAGCTCCTGGTGCGCGGTGAAGAGCTCCCGGCCCGTCAGCCCCCCCCCCCGAGAGCGCTCCGCCTTGGAGAGCCCCTTGAGCCGCTCCGCCGCGGCCACCTTCTCCCGCGCCGCCCGCTCCGCCCGCTTGGTCGTCCGCCACGCGAGGAAGGCGTCAATGGTCACGGGGGTGCGGGTCTTGAGTTTGGCTCGCTCCGTCTCGATTTGGTCCTCCACGGGCAGCGAGAGGATGCGGAGGCGCTCGAGCTCCGCCTCCTCCTCCGCCTTCTTGCGAGCAGCGGCCTCTTCGTCGGCCTTTTTGGGCTTGTCGACAACCGGCTGCGCAAAGAGGCTCAGCTCCTCCATGCGGGCGGCGAGCATCTGCTTCTTGGTCAGCTTGCCGCCCGTCCCTCCGGCTTCGTGTGCTGAGCCGCCGCCCCCAGCGCTCCGCTTGTTGTTGGCCTGGTCCGTCGCCTGCTTCTCGACACGCTGCACAAACTGCTGGACCTTCTTGGACTTGTTCTTGTTCTTGAGGCCAAACGTCTTGTCCTCGACCGTTTTGGCGCGGTCCTTCTCAACATTCTTCTTGCTCTTCTTGGGCGGCATGGTGGCGACGGCGTTGACAGTACGCGGGGGGGTAGCGGCAAGGGTGAGAGAAGAAGACGGAGGCTAGGGCAGAGGAAGATGCGAGAAAGCGGGACAGAGACCACACGTAGAGGAACGCAAGGGGGGACAGGAAGAGAAATGGAAAAGGGATAGGAATAAGGGGGTGGGCGTGGGATGGGAACGCGTGAAATGGAAGTGTGGAAAACGGCAAAGGACCGCGGCTCCCGCCAGGGACGGCCAAGCAGGCCGACAGCAACGAACAGGAGCAAGGAGTCGCCTCGGGGGGCGACGAGAGGGTTCAGTCGCAAAGCTTCACAGGGCAGCGTCGAGCAGCGGCAGAGTCGGCGCCCGGCCCAGCGGCCAACCAGCTGCTGTCGCGCGGCGGCTCGACCGTCGAGCGACGAGAACAGATGAGGCGGGCGACAAGCGAAGCCACAATCAATGCGCAGCAAAAACGACGACCGTCGAACCGCGCATTGGGAGAAGACAGAGGGGCCTGGAAGGGGAAGCAGCCGGACGGTGGGCGGCGGCAGAGGGGAGACAACGAGATGACCCCGCCGGAAGCACGGATAGAGGTTGGTGTTTGCGTGCGATCAAGGCCGACCACGGCCTGTGGCTGGCATGTCGACAAACCAATTGACTCGTATTTAATGTACTGGAGACAGCACATCTTCAGTAATTTGCTGTTAGTTTAAGTCGTGAGTGGTAGACAAGCGACGCACCAAACCGACCAAGTTTTTGTTGAGTGTGTGGCGTGCTGCTGTCCTGCTGGGCTCGTGCGCCGTCGGCGTCGTGGCCCCCCCCCCCGCCCACCCCTCGCCAGGAGCGCCCTTGGCAAGCGGTCTCGGGGCACTCTGGCGGGGCCCGCCTCTTTTTTGAGAGGTCTGCCAGCGAGGCGTCGACGGCGTGCCCGGCGCGTCTACGCACCACCACCGCTATCGACGTCGTCCTCGGTGTGCTGCCACCGAGTCGGTCCGGCTTGCTGGTGCCGACGCGGGTGGGTGGTGTCGCCGCTCCCCCTACGGAACCGTCGGGTGTCCCCCGCCCTCCATCCTCGCTGCGCGCCGCTGCCATGGACCGCGGCCGTGATCCGTCGTGGCGGGCCCCGTCCCCCCCGGCCTCCCGCTACCGCGACGAACCGTACGACGCGCCGCGTGACGATCACCCCCGCCGCGGGTATGGCAGCCCCGACCGTCGTGGCGGCGGTGGCGGTGGTGCTGGCCGCCGCGGCGGCTATGACGGCGGCCGTGGCGGCTATGACGGTGGCCGCGGCGGTTATGACGGTGGCCGCGGCCCACCGTCTCCCCCGTCCCGCTACCGTGACGATCCGTATGACGGGGGGCGGGAGCGGCGGTACCGCGACGACCGGTACGAGTCGGGCGGGCGCGACGACCACGGGGCGTCGCGCCGCGACTATGACCGCTCACGCTACGATGACCGCGGCGGCGGTGGTGGCGGCGGCGGTGGCCCACCGGGCCGCTACCGCGACGACTACGCGGGGCAGCGCCGGGGCTATGATGGCAACCGCCGAGGTGGCTATGAGGACCGCGGTGGCGGCGGCGGTGGCGGGCGAGGCATGGCCATGTCTGACCGCCCCCGCCGCCCCCCCCCGGACATTAGCGATCTCTACTCCCTCCTGGTGCTCAACGTGACCTTCCGCACCCGCTCGGCGGAGCTCCGTCCTCTCTTCCAAAAGTATGGGGAGGTGCGCGACTGCTACATCCCGCGCTCCCGCGACACTGGGGACAGCCGCGGCTTTGCGTTTGTGCGCTACTCGAAGCGGGAGGAGGCAGAGGCGGCGATTGAACACGTCAACAACGCGGTGGTCGACGGCCGCGAAATCATTGTGCAGTTTGCCAAGTTTGGCCGCCAAGATGCGGTGAACCAGGCGGCGGCTATGGGCGTGCCGGCGGCAGAGGTTGAAACAACGTACGTTTGGAATGCTTGTGAGGCGCGCTTTTCGGATGTTTTTGTTGCTTCTTTCCGTTCTGTTCCGTGCGTGGTTTGGCCTGGGTTGATGGCCGAGCATCAGTTTTTGTTGGCATTACTGCTCCACGCTGCATTCGCTCATGTGCGCACGAGATGCATTGACTGACGCGTTTTTGTGGTGCTCACTCTAATTCTTTTCACCTCATCGCTTGCACGTATCTGCTTATGTTTGTATGTGCATCTCTTCGCTGTCCCTGCAGTACTGCTGCCCGCGCGGGACCAGCGGACGGTGATGAACCGATGGCTTCCAATCGCGACGATGGTCCCCTCCCCTCTCGTGATGATGGACGCGACGAGGCGGTTGAGTCACGCAAGCGACAGCTGAGTCGCTCCCCCTCCCCGGATCGGGCGGACCGGCGCAGCCGTAGCCCAGAGGTCAAGCGCGCCCGCAGCCGCAGCCCGGAGCGGGGTTCCAAGATGGAGCGGGAGGGCGGGCACGACCCGGTGGCGCGGTCGGGGTCGGACGATGAGGGCGGCAGGTCGCACCGGGATGATTGAGCCGGCCCGGTGCAGTCAGGCATGGTCGGGTGCGCTCGCGTCACACCCTCGGTGTGCCTGGGATGCAGGACCTCTGGGAGTTGCGTTGGAGCGTTTTGTGGTGGACGAGGATTGGTGCTACCTACTCTTCCAGCTGGACGGTGGGCGATGGCTGCTGCTGCTCGAGCTTGACGATTGTTTCAAGACTGGCTGTCCAAGCCGGACAGTTAAGAACATCTCTTGTTGAACGGTGGTGGAGAACACCTGCTCTGCAGCTGAACGGGATCGGTGCTGTTGCTGTATGCATTACGATTTTTCCCTTCAGCAACGGCGGCGTGGGTCGTGCTTTTGTGTGTGGGAGCCAGCAATTGGTTCTGTTTTGCGTGCTGCCGGCGGCGGCGTGTTTTCGTGCGTTTTGTTTGCTTGTTGATAAGTTGGGATGTGAGGGAGGTCCCTGCGTTGCTGCTGCTGCCGACCCAGTGTCGCTGTCGGTCCCTGCGGTCGAACTCATGAACGTGCACGTGGACGTGGACGTGGTCGTGGACGTTGTGGGCGTGGACGTGAACGTGATCGTGGGTGGGGGTTTGATGGGGCGGCTTGCGGATCCGCTGCGTCGTGTCGCTGCGGCGGGCAATTCGGTGCAGCGGTTGCCTCGGTGGTGCTGGTGAAAACAGCGCGGCGGTGCCGGGACTACCCCATAGTTTGCTCGGACGTGTCTTTGATCAACATTTGTGGCGCGATGCGGCCGCGGTCGACGGCGTCCGACGGCGGGCTCGGCAGCCGCGTCGGAGGACAGCAGACAGCAGGCCACGGAGGTTGGCGTCGTTGAGCGGAGCAGCGGGTAGCGGATACTGTGGGGTCGGAGGGGCGCGACGTTAGCGGCGCGGTCGTTGCCACTCTGGTCTGCAGCGAGCGGATGTCCTATGTGGTGTGCTGTGCCTCTGCGGTTGCGCCACGGCAGTCTTCGTCTGGTTGCGAGCAGGCTGGGGGGTGCAGGTCACGGGACGGGACGTCTGTTTTGTCCGAGAGCTGCGTTGTTGCGGCTCCCGTGTCCGTGTGCGTGTAGCTGCAGGCGGCTTGCTGTTGCCGTTCCTGGAGGCCTGCGCGGCAGTTGGCGCGCGAGTGCGGCCGATGCGCCGTCATCGGGAATGCTGTGCAATGACCCAGCGCAGCCGCGGCGATTTCGTTTCTCAGTGTCCCACCGACCCAGACGGCTACGATTCCCTGCCCATTTCCGTGCCTGCGCTGCATGGTGGCAATGCTCATCTTTTCTCCTGCGCGCGCTCACATGGCAGCCAGCTGATGGCGTCTGCGCTGATCTTCCTCCAGGCAAGCACCGCATGATTCAGCAGCAGCGTGCAATCGTCAACATGGGCGTATTGTGCGCATCGAACGATACCAAGTCGCCGCCGCGACAGCTTGTCTGTGCGGTGGTCTGGTGGGCTGGTGTGGCTGCAGCGCTGCACCAGACGCGCACCCCCGTACGTCCTTGACCCAAGTTCTGGTATTAACTGTGTGGTTGCTTGTCTGGTGCCGTGCTCCTTTCTGCTGTCGCCTGACCGCCCCTGTTTCGCCCCTATTTGAATCTGGTGTATCGTGCTGCTGGCAGCCGGTCGTTGTATGTAGTCCCTTCCTGGTCGCCTCCTGCGCGTGCACCCAACATGTTTTGCCTTTTTTTTTTTATGGTAGAGCAAAATAAAGAGCGGTTATCGTTGCAGTCAAGGGTTTATCTGATGCTGCGCCCGCACCACCCGCGGCGCAGGTCGTGTCTCATCCGAGAAAAGTTACGAGTGACAAGCGTGTCCCCCGCCGCCGGGCCGCTGCGCTCCCCCCCCCTACCCTCCCCCCCCACCCCCCCCCTCATTGTCGCCGTGGCCGTGGCCGCACGACCGTCTGGTACAAGAAGCGCCCCGCGTAATCCACCACCTGCAGGCTCAGCACCTCCTCCGTGACAACCACCCCCCAAAACGCGTGCGTCGCCACCGAAAAGCGCGTGCCCGGCTGCCGCTGGGCGCTCGACTCGACGAGGCTCCCCCCCCCACTGACGACATAGTGCACGCCGTCCACAACCGTGTGCTGCACGTCGTGCTCGTGGCCGGACACGTAGACGACGCCGTCGGCGGCGGCGGCAGCGCCCGCCGAGCCCGCCGCCGCCGCCGCTGCCGCCGCCATCGGCCCCGCCACCATCCCGCGGAGGCGCCCCCGAGTCGCCGCTTCTGCCACCGACGAGGCGCCCGCCGACTCGACGGGGTGGTGCCCGACGACGACCACCCAGTCGGCGGCCGACGCGGCGAGCGTCGCGTCCAACCAGTCGCGGAGGCCCCCGTCGACGGCGGCCGCCACGGCGGCGAGCGCATCGGCCGGTAGGCGGTAGTGGAGGCGGAGGAGGTCCGCCTTGGTCACCAGCGGCGTCGTGTCGAGAAACACAAAGAGGATCTCCCGCGGCGGCGGCGCCACCGCCGCCGATGCATTGCCGCCGCCCGCCACAGCGGGCGCCCGCGGCAGCGTCACGGTGCGGGTGTAGTAGAGCTCCCGCCGCGCGTGCCACGCCGGGTACACGCGGCCAATGTCAAAGGGCGCCGAAATGTTGCCCTCATAGTCGTGGTTGACCACAACAACCTGCCACGCCGCCGCCGCCAGGGGCGGGTGCGGCCGCACGTACACGTCTGCCCACAAGGTGGCCACCGCGGGGTCGTCGACCGACGCGATGCCGTCGGCGTAAAAGTTGTCGCCGGTCGACACGACCCACAGCGGCGGGCCGTGGCGGGCGGCGGCCGCAGCCGAGCCATTGACGGCCGCCCGGCGGGCGCGTTCCGTCTTGCGGTCGGCGGCGAGCGCGGTCGCCGCCGCCGCCATCTCGGTCGCCACATCCCGCGCGCAGCAGGTGCCGCCAAACCGCCCCCAGTCGCCCACCACCAAAAACGCCCACAGCGGGGCGGCGGCGCCGAGACGGGGGGGGGAGCGGCGAGCCGCCGTTGGGGGAGCCCGCCCAGCCCGCGCCGCGGGGGCGGGTGTGACAAGTGGCGCGGTGGAGGGCCCCCCGTCAGGGGGGACGGGGGGTGGCCGACCGGCGGCGGCAAAAATCAAACTCCCCGCTGCCGCCCGCAGGACGGTACACGGTGGCCGCGGGGTGATCCGCGTCAGTAGCGCGCATCTGACCGTCATCTTCGCCTGCCCCGCGCTTGCTGCCGTTTGCTCATGCTCCCGATGCCACGTGCATGAGTGGCATCCATGGTGGTACAAATAAACAGCGGCAAAGGTTGTAGAGCCAGTCGCGTCGCCACCGATCCGCCACGACTGGTCAAGTGGTGACGACTGATGACGCTGATGTGTCAGACGGGACTTTCCAATTCAAAGACTTACAACACAGAATCACACTCAGACCCTACTCCACTGCATTGAGTGTTTTATCCACGGGATTGTTAAAACATCGGTGATTAACTTGAAAGATATTCTACTAGACAATTGTCTAATCTACTTTGACTGCAACTCAATTGAGCTACCTTTGCGACTCATTTGAGTCGCAACGGAAATTAGCGATTCCGCAATCCCTCATGAGAATGGCCGATTTGGTGCCTACGAACTCACAGCGATGCGCTCCAGAGAAAACTAGGGGGTGCCAAACCACCGACTCCAGCTCCACGAAAAGGCAACCCCCTCAGCCCGACGTCTGCAAAAAGAAACAGTCTTGAACGCACCAGGAAAATCTGTTTTCATGGGTCCGATGTTGACCCTCTGCTCCCCCCCGTCCCACCAGATGACCAGAGAACGGGGATTTCATCTTGCAACGGCCAGTGTACCGAGCCCTGTCGACCTTGCCGGTGACCTTTTATCTCGCTCCCCGTAGTAGATAAGGGCCACTGCGGCCTTGGACGGCTGTTGTTACACCCAGCTGATACTCTTTTCACTGCGGGGACTGGCAGCACCTCGACCAATGGTGGACTGCGTGGGTCGAAAAAGAGGGCGGTGGGCGCCACCGGCCGGCCTTCGTCCCCCTCCGCCCTTCCCCCCTCACTCTCTTTTCCGTCCTCTCTTGTCCTCTATCTCCTGGCTCTGGGATGTTCGAACCGCTCTCATGGTGCTGCTCGTTTTTCAGGACCATCTGTGACCCCCCTGCATGCCTTCGTGCTGCCTGCCCCTGGCAGGAAAACCGCCACGTAAGAGGTCGAGAACATTCGGGAAACAGACTCATCTGTACATGCTACATGACCCATGAGTTGGCCGGGAGTGTTTCCGAGCTTGAGGGATGGAGGCACAGCACAAAATGACGTACTAAAGACCGTATACTGCCCTCATGGCGGACGCCCTGGACGCGAAAACTTTTGACGCTTCCAGGCGTCCTCAGGAGTATCAACTGTGAGATACAGCTCGGGTTGTTCGTCCAAAGACTGAACACCCACCGTTGAGTCCACTTCCTTCGTCAGAATCGGCAGCTGACGAACCCCTCGTTCACGAGAGACCTCTCAAAATGCGATCTTACTGAGTCGTTGCGACTCAATTGAGCAAAAAGGTAGAAGAGACACTATGAAACAATCAAGAAAAGCACCCCTGCAATTGGACCGATAGGGGTGCTGACTGGCCAACCTGCTCTGTGGGTCGGCGAGTTCTGGGCCACGCAATCTCTGCGTCTGAAACGTCCCTAAAGCTGCGTGTAGAAGGATCTGAGAAGAATGCAGTCGGTCTGCCTCAGATGACTCCCAGGGAACCAGTGAACAGGACCACCAAGGAAGGCACGGTACGGTGTAGTAGGGCGAGACGCCGTCATATGATCCTGGCACGACCCTGGCTTCGATTCCCGCGGCAGGAGTCGTCGGTTCGGGCAAAGTGGTTGAGATGACATCTGTCCCGCACTGGGCACACCCAGTTGACGGCGGTCGTTGCCTATTCGCGTCAGGATGTAGCCCAAGGCACCATAAGAAAAGTACAGATGCTTCGGTGCCTCGTGAAGGTCTTCGGGACCATTTTAGGAGCTCTCGCATGAAGCGCCGCCGTCCGTTTCCAGCTCCAGCTGCGGTTCAGGCGTTTCTTGCACGACACGCGTCGCACACTCGGGCACGTATTTAATCTCGCTGCCTGACCTTCCCCACAACCAAGCCGCGACGCCTCCCATTGCCGTTGACTGTGTTGGTGTTGCGAAAAGCGCTCGGTCCAGGTACGTTCCTTGTGACGTGATCATCTTTCGACACCAACTGGATGCACGCCAGACTTCAATAGCATCGCTCCCACAATATGCTTCCTGCCTCCTATCAAATTTTCGGTCACACATGTTCCTGACCTCTGCCCCTTCTGTCCATGCCTCTTTTCGTTGCAATGACGACAACTTCCACCATATCCATCTTTGCCTGGACCTCACACAGTCACGTTACCACAAAAATAAATCCTGACGCGAGTACGGGCGGTCTCAGAGGCGTCGAGGCGCCCCCTGCGCAGCCAGCGCCGGCCAGCGCCTCGCTGAAGCAAGTCGTTGGAGGCGTGCACCGAGAGGCCCTCGGGCCAGCACCGCTCGATCCCGCCGCCGCTTTGCGCGTCCTTGACAAATGGTACGGAGGGCTCAACGCGCCTCTACTCATTTGCGAGACGCGTTGATCAGCCGTCATCCGACGGCTACCAGTCCATAGGTCATCACCGTGGCGTTTGGCAACGGCCACAAGAGAACAGGCCGACGGGTGAGTGGGACATGCAAGGACACGGTTAAGCCTCGGAAGACACGGCGGCGCCTCGAGCAGGCCACAGATTCCATGTGTCACATCCTGCAAGTCGATCCTGGCGTGGCGTCAGCTGTCATGGAGAACGTGTGCCACAGGGCTCGCACGAATGGTGGCGTCGCGGTCGCGCCGACAGCCGCCGTTGCACAGCATCCTCTGCAGCTGCAGTGGCAGATTTCTATAGACAGCAACATCAATTCTCCCTCTTTTCAGCGCTTCCGCATGCTGTGGTGCCCCAAGTGCGGCCTCGCGAGCGTCCTGGCCCTGCGTACATACTGGATGATCGCTGCTGCAGAGGAGTGCAACCAGGCTACTACGGATGGACGGAGCGCCTTTCTGATGAGCCCGACGTCCACATTTGCTTTGGGCTGGTAAAGGGGGGCCTGATAAGCCCTTATGAAGCGTTGTTGTCATGTGCCAACCAATTGAACCCGTCAAGCCGCGGCAACTTCATCCTGTACGGTATCTCCTCATGCGAGAAGGATGACCATGCGGCACTCACCCATTGGGTGGACGTGTACGAACCGGATCTGGATTCCATGAGGACCAGTGGTGCGAAGGTGGGCTGCCCACATCGAGCAATGCGGTCAATTTTAATCAGTGACTGTGCCTATATGACATCCTGGATCGAACCCAGAGGGACTAAACGCTGTATGACGTGCCTCTGGTGCAATGCACTGCGGCGGCGGACGAGAAGCGATGGGCCTCTCGTAGACGCGTGGGGCGACATGCAAGCAGGTAGCCTCGCACGAGGCGTGCCCAGGATCCGTGTGCACTTCGAGAAGATGGCTGCAAAGTTTGTTGATTGCGATATTAACGTGAGTGCGACACCGTTCCCGTTGGACGAACATTTCTTCATCATATTACGACCGCGGCTGATCGTTGACCAAGGTCACCTTTCCCCCATGCCTCTACATCTCACATTGAGAGTCCCGGGAGGCCTGCTAGGGCTGGAAATTGAGGCAGTGCGCTTCCATCATGGGCCGTCACGAGCAAGCGCCTACGCTGCAAACCTGGCCTTCTATCTGCGTTTCGCGTTCGGCATCGTACCCAAACCCTACTTTGGTGGCGCTTTCAAAAGCCGACAATGACAGCTGATTGATCGGAGGCTCTCAGCTGTCATTGAGCGACTTCCAACGTACGAGCCCGCTGCGAGCACTACGGCGTGCAGCGCTGCATGTGACACCTGGGCAGAGCTGCTGTCAGTGCTCGGCCGAACGAGTGAGAGCTCCATCGCTGAGGCCGACTCCATCCGAGCCGGCAAAGTTCGGTTTGTCGACGGGCTGTGTGCGGCCTTTTCATAGTTCATTGTTGAACCTAAGCTCCATGAGCTGTGCTGTCACGCACCTGTCTTTTTCCGAATTATTTTTGGAGCCTGGTTCGCTATAGCAAGCAGGAGATCGCGTCCTGGCATGAGAACTAACTCGAGAATGCCGCGCAGGACCCGGCTGACAGATTACTAAAAAGCTGCTTGTCTTCATTTCAGCGGTCGGCTGTCAGCCGGGCGGCCGAAAGCGCGGCGTACAAGCGCGGTGCAAAGCGGTCGCCCGCGAGGGCTGGTCCTGGTGCCCGTGATGCCAAGACACATCTTGAAACCCACACCAAGACGGGAAAGTCGCTGGGGAGCGCTTCGGACGCCTCCGCCTCGTGGCTGCTGCAGCACGGAGAGGAGCGATGCAAATGGGCCAGCGACAACCTGGCAGCTGCCGATAGTAAGATTTGAGCCCCTTGGAAGCGGGAAAAACAGGCCGCGCTCAGCTCACACACACCGGCCGATGTCGAGGAATGGGACGGGAAGGGAGACTGCAATGACCTGCTGGAGGCGGAAACTGCTAGTATGCCTTGTCCGCTAGTGGAGTAGACATAGAGTTGTCCTAAAAGACCCCAAGACCTGGGCCTTCGCAGCCTGAACAACCTCTACCCACCACCCGCCCCCAGCTACGTGGGAAAAATGCTTCTGTGAGTCGGTCACATGTCAGTTTGAGAGTTTGTCAGCCAGCGACGTTGTGCTCAACTCGGAGTAGGGGTGTGCAACACGCCCCAAAACGAGTGCGGTGTCGGCGTGACACGCCACAAAACAAGACAACACGCCTGAATCACTACATCTCGCCGATCACGCCCTTGAGGGCGGACCCCAGAATCTCTGCAGTAGCCCTTCTACTAACCACTGAAGTACTCAATAAATCCAGAAGATATTGTGCGTGAGAAAAATTGGCCAGTAATTCACTCCCTCGATACAGCACGCGCACGGATCACATCCGATCGTGTGTGCTGGGAGATTTGAGCTCTCATGGTGACAGCAGCACCGTCCACTCGCAGCCGCTCGTGCGTGAGAGAGGGGCAAAGCACCCTTCAGACCCGGAGGGGTGGCAGTCAGACGCACTTCAACAGTGGTTCGTTCGGGATGCTCGCCCGACCAGTGAGGACTCGATCTCGACTGCTCCCGGCCCACTGCCAAGAACCTGGCGCCGGTCAGCCACACAAGCCAGAACCACTGGTGCCGTGCGTCTTTCTGCCACCCCTCCAGGACGGGACGGTGCTCTGCCCCTCTCTCACGCACGAGCGGCCGCAAAATGACGGTGCTACTGTCGCCATGTCCGCTCAAAGATCCCAGCACATACAGTCAGTCGTGGTCCGCCCGCGTGCTGCATCGAGGGAGTAATAAAACTGACAGATTGTTCTCACCCTTAGCATCTGCTGGGTGTACCATGGATAGTCGATGAAAAACATTCTCATCACAAAACACGCCCTTTCCGGGTTCGGCGTGTCGGCGTGACACGTCTAAAACACGAGTTAAGAACGCCTTAGGCGTGTTCGTTACCGTACCTCAGGTGTGCTTCACAACGTTACGTCCGAGGGGCTTGCCTGACTTTGGTCGTACGCGGCTGGTGCTGCCAGATCCGTACATCGGATCACGCCAAGGCAAAACAGAATCATTGGTCAATTATCGGCGTGGAGCTTCAGAGTATTGCGCGTGCGGACGCACAATCATCCGTCCCAACATGCCTTGGTAGGCTCTCTCAGTGCCATCGGAAGAAGCCTGAGATAGCCACGTCGCTATTTCGGGATAGAAAATAGAAATGTAAAGCACATTCGAAAGAACCGACGGGCCAATAGACACCAATGAGAAACACCCGATCCGGATCGGTATGACTGCGTGCTCGACCAGAAGCCAGAAAACGCAACGAACTCCTTCGCGGGGTCTTGACTAGGTGTGTGGGGGAGCGGAACACGGTCATTTCCTTTCGGTTTTGAGCATTGTTATTGTTGTTTGCCCACTTCTGTCCCAGAGGACTGAGAACGGGACTGAAAAAGACTGTGTTTCGCCAGTCAGATGAAACTCCGGGACCGACTCTTGCCTGCTAACAGCTCCGATCTGCTCATACACGTTGGAATTGCATCTCAGCTCTTTCGAACTTCTCTAGCTCAAATAGTCTCTAATACTGTACAATATGGAATGAGAGCCGAGATATTCCGCTTCCAGAGTAGTGATGTCCAGCTTACAGTCATGTTGGGAAATTTCTATGAAGCTTCCGTGTTTGTCGCTTCGTAGTCGTGAGGGCGGCTTACCGGAGATTGGATGTTCCATTCCTCGCGTCTACATTAGCCCGCTTTCCTCAACCGCACCTCTTGCTCCGCCACAGCAGCTGCGCGCCACGGTGCCACCGTCTCAAACGCGTCACAGATTAGCCGCCAGATCAACCAGAGCCTGTTTATGTGCCATCTTACGACGCGAGGGCGGGCGCCTACTTGTGTCTCAAAGTTGACAGTACGCCGGGACAGATGTCGTGTCGTGCGTGGGGGTTCTCTTGGAATACGAAAGATAACAAAAGAAGAGTACAGGATGAACAGGAACCGTGATGGCATCTGAGATCCAGCATTGGCTCATCTGGTGGGCAGAGGCGATGTGCACGTCACGTTCTCCACTTGGATGTCTTGGTACGCCGGCGTTGACGACGGCGCTGCGAGATCAATCTGACCGGCGGTTTACAGGACCAAGTGACGGACGAGAGCTGGCATTGACATTTATGCCTCTGGTGGCGGCCCAGTCGTACATTTGTACGGCAGCTGTGATTCCATTGGCGACGTCGGCGGCTGTGTCGACGGACGGCGCCACGGTAAACCGTTAAGGGGACCACAGCATCGTGGTTTGCACTCTCTTTCGTTGCTATACGTCACCGGGTGACTGCGAGCCGAGTCGCTGACCGGGATCCACCTCCTCGGCGCCCTTCGAAAGCGCATTGCAGTAGTCCCTCAACCGACCCAATTTTGAAGCCAATAGCACGTAAAGCACTGCCTGTGTCTTTCGAACAAGGTGCCGCGCTGGTGCCGCCTCTGCGAGAGAAAGCCGCCTGTCGTGCTGCCAGACTCCATGAACGATATGGTCTGCCTTGGGAACAATGGGGCTGCGTCAAGAGCTGCACGCCGACTCAACAGCCTCAGAATGATCCTGGCTCCTTATTGGCGAACTCCGTATCAAAAGATGACAGCAGCCATGATTGGAAAAACGTGTTGGCGCGAAAGCCCGACCTCGGAATAAGACTAGGAGCCTGGTGCTCTCAGCTTCGACGATGGAGTACGACGGGAAAGACACGTTCGAGGGGCTTTTTGCAAGGGGGGGAGGTGCACCAGCTCGTCTCTGTCATTGCTAGAGAATTTCTGAAGAAGGGCACGATTCTAGTATTATATTGGCGAGCTTTGTCGTGGATAGCGCCAGCGTCTGCAGGTGAAGACTCTTTTCGGGATCGAACTAAGGGTGAGTTCAATTCATGCCGACACCCTATTGCACGACCACCTGCGTACTGCATCTCGTCAAACTCTGCTGTCGCACCGCCCCACTACCTTGATCTTGGACGCCATGCTCGCGGCCTCAACGAAAGCGCCATGCTGTGACCGAACGTCCCATGCCCAGCGCCCCCTCGTCCCCTGGGTACTTTCGTGCACCAGTTCGTCGTCTGAATGCCTCTGTACGGCGCTTCTTTCGTGTATCCACCGCTTTCTCTGCAGCCGCCAGTCTTGCCATAGAAAGGCTCAGATGCGCGTGGGGGGCGCGCTCGTTGGCAGCCGGTGCGACGTCAGCCGCCACAAGCATCCCGGGAGGAGCTACAGTGCCCAGGCTTTGGCTGCCACCATCCCGAAGACCACGTTAGAATGAGTACCGACAATACTATGAAAGGAGATCCCCTCGTACTGTCCTGCTTATGAGCATGCCTCGCTACGTCCCCACTGCATGAAATGTGCTTCATATGGTTGGTTATCTGTTTTTTTCCTGCGGGACTGAAAGTGGGACTGAGACTAAATTTATTTCTCTGGTCAGAGGACGTCCTAAGACAGACTCTGGCTGGTTGACTACTCCACAAGCGCCACACGAATTGCATTCGCTCGTCAGCATCTCAGCGCTTTTTCATTTCTCTGGCGCCAACAGTGAAACGTCACTCGTTCACAAGCCGGTCTGGAATCTGATATGAGATAGTTCGCTTTCATGGCAGGGAAAAGTGATGTCTGCCCTGTGCACAGCCAGCGTGACGAAACCGCACACGCTTTTGTCTGAAGTGGCCTCTGGCAGTACATAAAAGCGTACTGCGCGCCCTTGCTCGAAAGCAGTCCTCGTCTCAGTCCACGAGGACAACAGCAGCGTACCAGCAATGCACGCACTGACACGTTCCAGTTCGTAGTGGCCTGAGCCGTCTTGCTCGCTTCAACTCGTGAACTTCGCTACCTTTTGACAGTTCTTCTATTGTTTCTTGAATTTCGATTGACTCGAACAGGATCAGGATTGGGCCCGAACGTTATCTGAATGGTGCACATCGTTCTTTTGTTGCGCCCACTCGCTGAGGTTGCTGGTTCTGCCGTTATTGTTTTTGTCCGCATCGGCCAGATTTTCAGCACCCCACCATTAAACTCCGTCATCAGAAGGAGGTCTGCGGTCTGTTGGCGGCTTCGCGGTGCGATTGCGCGCCGCAACCAGTCACAACTTATCCGGAGTGAAACGGAAGAACGCGGGTGCAAGCGCGGAAGTGTAAAAGAGCTGCGAGGTGTCTGCAGTGCTAGAGCAAGCTACATGGTGCCCGAAACCTGGGCACAACAAGGCACTAGCACGCGGAAAAAAGAGCCAGTGGTTTCTAGCACACTGGAGAACTAGGCCGGTTTCCTAGTCCTCACGGCAAAAAAAACTGGCATACCTGGGCTCATGACGGCTGCAAAAACCAGGGACTGTGGCAGAGCGCTGTCACGCTCTTCCGTTCAATTTATCATTGACAAGTAGGGATGGTGAGCGACGTTGCGTCCAAACCACAGGCTGGTGCGCGGCCCTGGACAGGATCTCGAGTTGTACCGAACTGTGAATATCCGATTTCATCATTCTCCAAGTACGGCATTCTTGGTTCAGTATTAATATGTAGGACGTTATAGGCAGTAGACAGCTAGCTCATAAATGTTTGATGACACGACTTCAGCACTATGGCAGTCGTGGTATACGAAAGGCCACAGACAAGCAAGAGAGGCCCCCCCGCCATCATTATCCTCGGCGTAGTCGCTGTCGGAGCCGCGACCTCTGGCCGCATCCTGGTCATCATCGGCAGGTGCGTAGTGCCGCTCGGCCGTCGCCACCTCGGCCGCATTTGGAGTCTTGTACGTGGCCGCGGACACGGCCGCCAGTTCCGCCACCTTGTCCTTGACCTTGCGAGCTTCAGCCTCGTTGAGATGGCGGTAGCGCTGAGATTGCCCCTGCTCGTCGTATTGCTAGCGCATCGCTCGGCCGGACACCAACAACTCTCGGGAAGCAAGGGAGAAAACGGCTCGGCCGGACACCAAGCACTCTCGGGCAGTATGGGAGAATACGGCCAGGCCGGACGCTAAGCACTTTCAGGCAGCCAAGCAGAAAACAGCACGACCGGACGCCAGACGCGCTCGGTAGCGAAGGGGAAAAACGGGAACACGACCGGTCGACGGGACTAGCAACGCAGCTTGGGCGCACGACGCCGTCGACGCGCGTGGCGCCACTCGTCCGTGTCCCTGCAGAGAGTTCGACGGATGAAACGGTGAGAGACGATCGACATTCGGTGGCGTGTCCCGGGGAAACACTGGCCAAGCAGCGTAAAAGTGCAGTGCACACAACAAACCGAATCGATCAACACTAAATAAAAATACTCGATCGCTCAATGGCGGCAGGTGAGGGGCGGTTGTTGTGTGCGGGCGAGCCGGGTGTTTCGGACAGCGGGGACACCTCTCTTGCGCAATGACACACAGACAGGGCGATCTGCGGATGTGAGAGCTGCGCGTCGGGAGTTTGCTGTTAGTCCCCGTTGATGTCGTCTGAGCCGCACCCACCCAGGCCCCGTGACCCGATGCGGGCCAACGTTGGGTGCGGCGGGCGCGACGCCGAGATTGCCGTCAGCAGAGTCGGTGGCGCGGCGGTGGTAGAAACGCGGTCTCCCCGCCAGATTCGGGGAGGGCGTCGACGCCCAGCGGTGAAAGGTGGCCCCGATGATGGTTGGATGATGTCCAACGACATCAGGGCGATGGCCATAGGCAAGGGTTTGGTGCGTAGACAGCCGAGAGCATTGACGAGGGCCTTTGTTCGTCGTATTTACTGTACCTCTGCCCGAGGGTGCAACTTCCTGGGGTGCCCTTTGCAAGCCCCGTGGTGGGCTCGTCGCGTGTCAGGATTTGTCCGCGTCATCGCCTGTGCAGGGGCGCGTCATAATGTACAGCACCGTGTAGTTTTTCGGCGTGGGGTGTCGTCTGCCTATTGCAACTCGTATTTCCCAATCTGGGCTCGGTCGCACCGACCGCGATCGCCGCGACCAATCTCACGTCGGTGGAGCTCACGCGCCGCACGCCCACGTGGCCCCCCGCCCCCGCCGCGCTGCCGCCCTTGAAAGCGTGCGCGCCGCCCGAGCCGCGCCGCTGCCGCGCCGCCCGCCAACGCCGCAGCCGCCGCGGCGGCCGCCGTCGACGGCGCCGTGGCCGAGGCGCTCCTCGCGGTCTTGCTCCATGGGGATGTACAGCGGGTCCACGTCCATGAGCACCGTCTCGACGCGTTGGGAGAGGCACACAAAATCCCCATTGTCCCCGTCGAGGGCGCCGCCGCCGGCGGGCGCCACGTCAGACGAGCGGGCGGCCATGGACAGGCGGAGGTCGCCGCCCCAGCTGGCGCGCCGGTGCACCACGTCGTCGGGCGGGGCGTCGGCGGCCGCCTTGGCGTCGACGCCTGGTGGGCGGGCGGGCGTGAGCGACGGTTTGGCCGGCGCGTGGCGCTGGTGGTAGCCGACGCACCGCGCCAATTCCGCCTCGTGCGCGTCGATGCGGGCGGTCAAGGCGGCCGCAGAGTCGTCGCTGCCACCGCCGCCGCCGCCGCCGCCGCCACCGCCGCCGCCGCCGCCGCCGCCGCCGCCCTCCACATCCGCCCCCCCGCCCGCATCGTCCAACGCCCCCCCGGCTGCAGCTTCGGCCGCCTCCCGGTCGGCGGCGATGCGGCGGAGGGCAGTCAGCAAGTCGATCACGTCGTACGCGGCGGCGGCGTTGGCCAACTCTGCCCGATACGCGTCGGCAGAGGTGCGGAGGTAGCGGCGGAGGGCGGCGGCCGCTTCCGCGTCGGGGTCCTCCTCCCCGTCCGCCGAGCCGGCCGACGGGCGGCGGGAGAGGCGGGCGGCGATGGACGAGCGGGGGAGGCCCGCCAAGGACAGGCGGCTCGACCGCATGGTGGCGGATAGGGGGGGGGG
>ENA-ORXT01002946-ORXT01002946.1-marine-metagenome-genome-assembly--contig:-NODE-2946-length-19508-cov-159.354691_pt1 | contig 19508 bp, 14 predicted proteins | sample MGYA00237868_ERZ511482 | MGnify/ENA metagenome assembly ERZ511482
TTTTACTCCATCACCATCAGTATCCATCTTCTTAGGATTAGTACTCATCGTTTTAGTCGGCTTAGATGGAGTCGAGAGTCCGTCTCCACACGGATTATCTTCTTGAGAGCCAAAAGTGTATCTCAATGTACCTAATGCTCTTCTTCCGATTTGTGGAAATCCAGGATAAGTTCTGTATTTGCTATCAAATAAATTCTGAGCTGATATTCCAAGGAATAATCCAGTATTAAATTTATATCCTATACTCATATCTACGAGATTCTTCACATCCGTTGCACCTGAATATTGACCTAAGAATGCTGTAAATGAATCATCATGCTGAAATGATACACTGCCATTGATACCACATGCTGGTGTATAGTTTGCGCCCAACCTATACCTATTCGTTGGCTGTGCAATAGATGTTAGAGCAGTTCCTTCTGTTCCAACAATTCTTGGATTGAATTCGTTATCTGAGGTCCAAGAGTAATTCCCAAAAAGAGATAGATCATTACTTATAAAATAATTTAACCCTAAATCAACTCCTGTATAGCTGTACTTTTCAAATGTTCGATATCCAGCAGCTAAGTGTGTCACTCCATTAGTCGGAACATTATTAGTAGGAGTCGTCGCTAATACAGATCCAGCATTCAGAGGTGCAATATTTTCTAAAAATCCTGCTCCTCCAGCGGCGTAACCACCACCTATTAATCCAGCCACTTGGCCGACGATCGCTTCTAATGTCGCTTGGTCTGGTATATTTGGAGTTCCTATGAATGGTGTTAATGATGCTGTTAATAATGGGACAACGCTTGCTCCAACTGAACTACCTAAGTCAGCTGCCAAATTACCCGTGTTCTGAAGAGAATAGCCAGGGCTTATTGCTGTAAATAATGTAGCTCCATCTACTGTTCTATTATATACGTCAAGACTCACACCCAGCTTATTATCGATTAATCCTTTGTACCCTATTTCATAAGTATCTTCTATTCTAAGTTGCGCTTTAGGAGCATCTATTAGTCCAAGTGGCTGACCATTAAATAAATTGATACCTACAAACTCTCCAGCTGTGCCAGAGGCGAAGTTAGCTGGATTAGATAAGAATTCTGTAATGGCAGGTACTAATGGTGCGAGTGCAGGATTAGCTCCTAATCCTGCTGCAACTGCGGGCAATACTGCACCCGTTACAGCTCCTTGTACAAAAGCTAAAGGAATGCCAGGCGTGCCTACTGGTAAACTTGGAAATGGTACGGCACCATTAAACACTATTTCTGGATTATCTGAAAATGTTTGTGCCTCCTTATTTCCGACTAACCAAATGTCAAATGCACCTGGAACAACAGTACTTACTGGAAAATCAATATTGACCTGTAATTGTGTCGGAGCTGCAATCGCTCTATTGTATCCAGCACGAAATGTATGTTTAGGTGATGGCTTAAAGACAAATACTGCTCGTGGTGCAAATGCACCTTCATCTAAAAAGTTAAATTTGTCATATCGACCAGCAAGGACTAAATCTAATTTATTACCTAAGGCAAATTTACCTTGTAAGTACGCTCCAGAAATTCCAAAATCATCATCTTCTTCATTTCTTCCATACACTTGATTAAAGGTATTGGCTATAGAGTTTCTGTAATCAAAGCCAGCAGTCCAGTTGGCATTCAATAAACTTGGCGTATCAAAATTATATTGTATTTGAGCCTCTAACTGGGTTCGTTCAACTCTAGTAGATGCACCTGTTTGATATAAACCTGTTGGCTTATCATCAGTACCACCATTAGCATATAACCAGAAAGCCTGTGCAAACAGCCCCCCTTTTTGTATTCTTGCTTGAGACCAATATTCTGTTGATTGTGTTAAACCTGGACCTTGAGAATTATAAAAAACTGATGATCCATTATTAGTACCTCCAGATAGAATAACAGATAAATCATCTTGTGGTCTGAATTCTAATGTAGCATTCAATAAGAATGACTGCCAATAATCTTGTATTGGATTCCCATCATCATCAGGATCCAGTTCTTCCGCTGTCAATAAGGTTGTTGCAGGTTTAGTGGCATCGACGATTCCACCAGTTATCGCTGGACTGACTATGGTTGATTGTGTTCGCGCGATAAACCCAGCATCAATTGTATTATTGGGATCATATACAAACTCACCGCCTCTTTTCAAGCCGCCATTAACTTTGAAACCAAACTTATCTGACACCTTCGTGGCATGTCTGAAAGAGCCCCCGTATGTACTGAGTTGACCTCCGATTAATTCGACTGTCGTCCCTGGCTTATCTATAGCCGACTTTGACAAAAAGTGAACAACTCCAGATGTGACTCCAGGGCCATATAATGCTGATCCTGGTCCTCGTACGACCTCGATTCTCTCAATATCTATGTTATTCAAAGGTGAGTTAAGGTTGTCAAATGTTCCAAGACCTGGTCCAGATAGAGACCTGTAGTCTAATATAGGAAATGATGCTGAGCCAAATAATCCGCCATCACCTCTCAGCTGTATATTGACACGACCAGCTCCTTGCTGCTGAATATATACGCCTGGCTCATTGATAATGGCTCTTGCTGCATTATCGTTGGCTGATACTTCAAGTTTTCTTGCGGTTAATACTGATACTGATGCGGGTGCTTCTTGAATTTTCTCTCGTCGTCTAGAAGCAGACACGATAATATCTTCTCCAAACAAAATGCCCTCGGTCAGTCCCATATTAATCGTCTGATTAGGGCTCGTGACCTGAACTGTCTGCGTGCTAAATCCAGTATAACTTATTTCGAGATTAAATGGTGGGCTTTGATTAGTGGAAAGTGTATAGCTTCCATCAATATCAGTTGTCGCGCCATCCGTAGTTCCTTGTATTAATACGTTTGCTCCGATAAGGGTTTCGCCTGTATTTTCATCTGTAATTACTCCCGATATAGTCGATTGACTATAACTAAACGAGCATAATAGCAAAATTGAAAATAAGGTGGCATACCTTACTTTAGTCATAAAATTCATGTGCATAGTTTTTCAAATTTAATTCAGAACCAATCTACACAAATTATCATGATATTTTAAAGAGAAGCCAAAACGATTAACTTAGGTTAACCAAATAAAATTTTACCGAACGCATATTTCAATTATACTATTCTAAATAATTTAAAAATTTCAGATTATTATTCTTTGTAAATTGGATTAAATATATAGTGATAATCTCGCATATGTAAACCAATATCTATGGTGTCAAAGACTTGCAAATAACCCCAACCTTAATCATATAGCTGTTAGCAATATCAGCAATGATACCTAAAGATCTAATAGCATAATATCACTTTTCCTTTTTTCTCCACTCATCGATCATCATACTTCATCGTCAGCATTTTATTAGAAAGATGGATTAAAATAGATGTGATCTGACCGCAGCACTTGGCAGATTAATAACGATATAAGAACGAGCAAAAAATTCCATAAACCAACACCACTTAATGGAGTGGTGGCCAAATATTACACTTATTTTAATCTTTTATGCTTGGTTCTTTAGGGCTAGTATCTGCCATGTACTGCATGCCTGCCAGATTAGTCAATAAGGTCATAGGATCAGCACCACCACGCAAGGTTTCCGAAGTATACTTCACAAAATGTACAATATCTGCTACTTCATCCTCTGTCAATCGGTCACCGAAATTAGGCATACCGTTAGCAGCTAGTGCCCCTTCCAAAACAATTTGGTTATAATTATTAAAAACACCTTCAGAAGAGTGTGTTAAGTCTGGTAAGGCGCCACCGCCCGCACCAAAAGCATCACCGTGGCAAGTCAAACAGTACTTGATATATAAATTCAAACCTCGCCCTACTTCTAAAGGTTGGCCTTCATAAGGTAAGGTAGTCAAGGAAGCTACTTCTGGATTAACCATGTCCGTCGGCATGGCCGCATCACCACCTAGTTTAAAGGTGAAGATTCGTCCAGGGTGTACATTTTTAGTGAATTTACGTGTTAGCCCTACAATGCCGCCCCATCCGACAACAACTGAGACATATTGCTCACCATCTACAGTGTAAGTAATAGGAGGTGCGATTATCCCAGTTAGTAAATCTTTCTGCCACAATTTAGCGCCATCCGCAGCATCGTAAATAGTGAATTGTCCTGTTGCATCTCCTTGTAAAACCAAGCCTGCTTTAGTTGTTAATATACCACCATTCCAATGGGTTAAAGGGTGCTCCACCGCCCATACTTCCTTTTGCTGCACAGGATCAAAGGCGATGGTCCTACCCATAGGTCTCATAGGATCTGGCGCACCTGCGGAACCGGCTCCAAAAGGTTTATATAATTTGTCTGCATAACTGACATTCCATCCAGTCCCAGAGCCACCCCTTTCCACTTCATTGTACGTGTCTTCCTCTTCATGAGAAAAAGTAATACTTGCCGTGTGGGCAGGAATGTACATTAGTTTTGTTTCTCGATTAAAAGCTTGTGGCTGCCAGTTATGACCTCCATAAGCTCCCGGTGCGATGACGGTATTTTCTCCTGGATTTTTATATCTAGCAAATGGTGCTTCTATCGGGCGACCCTTTTCATCCAGATCAGTTGCCCAATTGACTTGAGTATAAGCAGAGCCTGAAATGAACTCTCCATTAGTCCTGTCTATCACATAGAAAAATCCATTTTTAGGTGCTTGCATTAAGACCTTTCTCATGACTCCGTCTATCTCTAAATCCGCTAAGGTAATTGGCTGAGTAGAAGTATAATCCCAGGTATCTCCAGGAGTCGTCTGAAAGTGCCATTTGTAACTTCCATCATCTGCATCCACTGCTACAATACTAGATAAAAATAAATTATCACCTCCTTCTGGACTTCTTTGTAATTGATCCCAAGGAGAACCATTGCCCACACCTAAATAAATAGAATTGAATTCTGGATCATAAACAATCGCATCCCACACGGTACCACCACCACCATATTTCCACCATTCGCCTGTCCAAGTTTTAGCTGCTTCTTCTAAAATTGGATTTTCAAAAGGTTTAGATGGATCACCAGGCACTGTATAGAAACGCCATACTTGCTCGCCTGTCTGAGCATCATAAGCTGTCACATAACCTCTTGCATCGTATTCTGCCCCACCATTACCGATGAGGACATTTCCTTTAGCTATTCTTGGTGCCCCGGTAATCGTGTAAGCTCGATTTCTATCAACAGTTAATTTTTCCCAATTCACCCCTCCTGTAGCAGCATCTAAGGAAATCAATCTGCCATCAATCGTACCGACAAACACTGCACCTCTATAAAGAGCTACCCCTCGATTCACCACATCACAGCAAGCTTTTTCTCCGTAATCTCTGGGGACCTCTGGGTCAAATTCCCAAATCTTTTCTCCTTTACGTAGGTCAATCGCCCACACCACGCTCCACGGACCTGTGATATACATAATCCCATCCACCACGATCGGAGATGCCTCTATACCTCTACGCACACCCAAATCTAAAGACCAAGCCAAGCTTAAATCTTTCACCGTTAATTTATTAATTTGATCTAAGGTACTGTATCTATCTTCTTGGTAATTTCCGCCATAGGTCAACCAATCTCCATCAATATCTGCATTGATGAGCGTGCTATCATCTATCGCATTTGTGACTGACTTAATATGATCGGTAGATCCCTTTATTATAGTCTCCTCTTGACAATTGGTCAGAAGAAATACGCAAATAAATATTGGTATAACGAATTTGATAAGGTCATTCATGGAAAATGGTTTTGACAAAATGGTTTCATTTTTTTTTAAAATATTACTTCTTTAAGATTCCTAAGTTAGGACATATAATCGCTATTAGGCATTCTACTTAATATTTTGGGGTGGAATTCCTGCTTTTACTTTAAATCAAATATTTTATCGCTTATCTCAAGAATATGAATTTTATTAAAGTTAAAGCCCCAAAGACTTCCCGATAATCTCTTTCATGATTTCTGTCGTGCCTCCAAAGATTCGACTTATTCGAGCATTCGCATATGCTTTAGCAATTGGATATTCCCACATATATCCTGCACCTCCATGAAGCTGTAAGCATTGGTCAATGACTCGACCATTCAGTTCTGAAACCCAATATTTGGCCATAGCAGCTTTTTCATTGGTCAATGTATCAGCATTTAATTCCATGATGCATTCATCCACGAAGGTTCTGGCAATGGTAATTTCTGTTTGCATTTCTGCCATTTTAAACCGGGAGTTTTGGAACTTACCGATTGGCCTTCCGAATGCTTTTCTTTCTTTCACATAGGTTAATGTATCATTAAAGGCCTTTTCTGAAGCTGCTAAATTTCCTACAGCAATAGACAATCGCTCCTGTGGTAAGTTATTCATCAAATGATAAAAACCACTTCCCTCTTTTCCTAATACATTTTCAACTGGTACTCTGACATCTCTAAAGAATAGCTCGGCAGTATCTTGTGCTTTTAAGCCAATTTTTTCTAAGTTTTTACCTCTTTCAAAACCTTCCATCCCTCGTTCCACTATTAGAAGTGTTACGCCCTTATGCTTCGCTTCTACATCCGTCTTAGCAACCACCACAACCAGATCACTCAGAATACCATTAGTGATATAAGTCTTTGATCCATTCAAGATATAATGATCTCCTTCTCTGACTGCTGTCGTGGTGGTGCTGATTAAATCACTGCCTGCATCTGGCTCGGTCATGGCAATAGCCGTGATGATTTCACCAGAAACGATCCCTGATAACCATTTATCTTTTTGTGCTTTCGTAAAGTATTTTTCAAAATAAGGCGCCATCACATCATTCTGTAATACGAATCCTGGGCCATCTACTCCTAACTTCACCATGGCTTCAGTCACTATCGCATTATATCGAAAATCCTTCAATCCCATGCCGCCGTATTCTTCGGGCATATCCATACAAAGGATGCCCATCTCACCTGCTTTAAGCCAGATGTCCCTGTCGACAATACCTGCCTTTTCCCATTTCTCCGCATGAGGCACCGCCTCCTTAATCAAAAAAGCCTCTACGGCATCTTTAAACATTTTATGTTCTTCTGTTAAGATATTATCTCTCATTTATTTTCTAATTATTTAAGTCATGAAATTTGTGAGCATAAATCCCAAATTTTTTTTTATGAATGTAGACTTAACTTCCTTTTGTCTCAAATTACTGTACGATATACTAAAAATACATCATAACAAATTATATATCTTACCTACGGCGAGTAGATTATAATCTTCTTGATGCTACCAATGTTTGCTATATAGCGCATCTCTTTATAATATGATGAATTTCCATTCTTGCTTTGCTATGGGCTGAATATTATTAAAATAAAATATACCTTTTAATACTGTGCCGTAGGTACGTATGTGGTTATTTAGAATACATACATGGTATTACCAGTAAACATAAGGGCTTCAGAAAATTTTGCTGACATCTCATTTTATACCAATTTCATATTTCTAAAAACCAATTCCTACCGACCAATTAAATACAATTTTTAGTTTATCACTGACATCTCTAAAATAGGATGACATGAGTTAATGTGATATCCTAAATTAAAGTCCTGATAATTGCACTCAATAGCGATGCCCTTGAATTAGATTCTGAATGATATAAACGTTTGGCATACAAATCAGAGCATGAATCTTTGTCTTTTTACAGATAGAATATCGGAATAGAAATTAAAAGGCAGCGTATGGGTCTATGTTAATGCTGAATCATAAGTTGCTTTCTGACGATCTGGCGATCAAACTTTAATTCTATGGTATATAATCCAGAAGGCAATTCAGATGTATCCATCTGGCTCTCTCGAACACTGGCATGCACCCGCTGACCAAGTGAATTATATACATAAAGATTCATCAATTGATATGATAAAGGATGTGCTATACTCACTGATTGATTTGCTGGATTAGGATATACGCTGACATCAGGATTTTCAAATTCTTCTTCTACACTTGTAGATGATTCTACGATAATAGAAAAAGGAACTCTATCGCTGACACATATTAAGTCAGCTGATCTGACTTGCCAATCATAAAAATAGAGATAGTATGTGGGTCCAAAGCTGGAATTATTTATCTGAATGAGGTCCTTTATTTTATATGGGTAAGATGTTTCAGTATTAGACCTGACTAATCTCGGAGAATAAAAGCCTAATCTGGATAGGTTAGCATCTTGATCTGTCTGTATGAAATAATCTAGTCCTTGGCTTAAATTAGCATTGATAGTCAGTCGGTTTCTACCCTTAGTTAAGTCAAATTCTCTTTCATATACCGTCGTACCGTCTTCAGATCTAATCATAATTGTCCTGATACCTTCTACATCAGTATATACGCTGATCTCTTCTATGATGACTGGAGCACTTACATCAAAGTAGAGGCCACCACTGAGCTGATCTCCAGAATATTGATTAGTCCCTTTATGAGAATACTCACCAAGAAAATCTGAATCATATTGGTGATGTGTCATCGCTTCTATAAAATACTGTCTGTCGGAATCAATATTTTCTATGGTAATGCTATCACCTTTATAAATCGGCACTGCACTTGATTCACTGAGATACCAGCTTAATTCTTGACCTCGATTGATTAATGTGACGTCTTGGCCTTTCTCTATGGTATCTTGAAGAGTGACAGGAAGCTCTGCGTCAATGGATGTCAATGTGACATCTTTTGTAAATTCTGAACAAGCTCCATTTAATACCAGTTCATTATTACCCGGGTGGATGCTGATTTCTATTGCTGATCCATCTGGCTCTGTGTATGATATGATTAATGGCTGCTGCAGGCACGTCACGTACTCATCTTTAATCTCTGCGAGTGAATTATTTTGAGTATCATTTCTAATCATGATTGGTTCAGAATATTCTATACATCCTGATTGATTTGATTTTTTATAAAAGTATAGACCTGGTTCTTCAATACTGATAGATGCTCCTATGCGACCATCTGACCACTCAGAATCAATATTACCTGATAAGGTAAGCGTCTGATCAGCACAGATGATATGAGCGTCTGATTCGATAATACCATTTGCCGAAATGCACCCTTTCTCAGTGATATTGTAGTACTGATTCCCCACAATATTTTCATATACATCTACATGTCCACTGGGCCAAAGGACTTCTACTTTATCTATTTGAGATGATGTGCCTAAACCGAAGTGTATATTTAGTGAATTAGAAATGCTGTAACTTTCTCCAGCTTTTAATTCTCTGGTCTGCATCCCCCACTCTCCGTAGATCTTCACTCTGGCTCCTATTCCATTTGCATTACTTTCAGTACCATTAAGTCTGAAGGATACGTAGCTATTCTGATTTTGATCATTCATCCATAAGATATCATTCACAGGCCCTGCTTTATTCAGACCTGTGCCACCTATGACGCCTATTAGATCTAAGAAGCCATCACGATTTACATCGCCCACTGAGGCTGACATCATATTATAATGTCTGAATGGACTTTCGATGACATCAAACTGGAAGTCACCTTCATTCCACATAATGTAATCCTTATCACCACACAGTAGAATATCTATGAATCCATTATTATCAAAATCTCTTGTAATCACCTGATAAGCAAAGCTTTCTAATCCACCGATAGCGGAAGATCGATCGATGAATGAATTATCTTCATTCTCCATAAAAGAGTGCGGATCTCCATGGTGAGCTACGAATCCATCTATGTCTCCATCATTATCAAAGTCAGCAAAACTACTTGCCCAGGACTGCTGTCCAAAATTAAGACCAAAGGAAGATGCTTTCTCCTCATAATTTTGATTTCCATCATTGATGTATAGCACATTGATGCGTCGTGGGTCATTGGGGTTAGTCACCCCACCCTTACACTTAGAGATGTATAAATCTAGGTCTCCATCTGAATCAATATCCATCCACTCGCTCCCATAATTTCCAGAATTATCTGAAGGCCGGCTGGTATTCAGATCTATCATACTAAGATCTTTAGAAAAGCTGCCAGTACCATCATTCCTAAGTATGGTGCTAGTCCCATCATCTGAGCAGACGAATATATCTAACCATCCATCATTATCAATATCCGCTATGGTAGATGATTGGCTGTAAGCTTCATTTGGGATCGTCTGTTTGATTTGAATCTTATCATCCTGAGTAAAATCGATAATCTTAAATGGTGCAAAAGCGGTACCCAGAAATATTTCATTTGATCTATCATTATTCAGATTCGCTATAGCCATAGACCAGGTAAATCCAGCTTCAATATCATCGGGCGATTTCATTAATATATCTTTACCATCATTAGCAAACATGAAGAGCTCAATCCTATTCGCCTCTGTCAGTCGGACGATGTCATCCCAGCCGTCACCATTAATATCAGCCATACCTATGGCTATCGAACTTTTAGATACATATTCATCAATAAAGCGATCATCCTGATGAAATGTCACCTGAGAAAATAATGGAAGTCCGAGTCCAATTATGAAAAACTGAAGTAATACAATATGTTTACACGGAATATTAAAAAAAGACATCGTCAAATATATTAATAATTTTATTAATATATAACTACCTGCTAATGCGATTTATAAATCTATTTCAATTAAAATCCTTCATATCATTCTACTTAACATCTAAGACTGTAAATAGTATACATTCTCCTTTCGTATTTGATTTATTAATGAATACTCTGGAAGATGAGCGTCAGTACTATGGCTTAGTAGAGATGGCTGTCATCAGAGAGTATTTACTACATGACGAAAGGCTTGTGGAAATAGACGACCATGGCGCTGGCTCTAAGGTAAATGCATCTCGAAAGCGCAAAATATCCCAGATCACTTCCACAGCTGTATCCTCAGAAAGTCAAGCTCACTTCCTATTCAGATTAGTCAATTACCTAAAGCCTACCACCATCTTAGAATTAGGGACTTCCATAGGTCTGTCCAGCCTGTACATGCACAAGGCAAGAAAACAAGCTCAAATCCATACAATAGAGGGATCTCTTGCGCTGTGTGGAATAGCAAAAACACTTCATGCGAATAGTGGTGCCGATATCCACATTCATTCGGGTACTTTCCAGCAAGTCTTACCAAAGCTCTTAGCAGACATAGGAGAGATTGATCTGGTCTACATAGATGGGAATCATACCTATGAAGCTACCATATGGCACCATGAGCTACTAAAGCCGTATTTATCAGATGATGCGGTAATGATATATGATGATATCTATTGGTCTCAGGGAATGAACGAAGCTTGGTCAGAAATAAAGGCTGATGGAGAATTTTCTATTTGTTTGGATCTATTCGATTTTGGCATAATCATTAAGAATAAAGATCAGACGACTCGACAAAATGAAAGAATAATCAAAAGAAGCAGGAAGCCTTTGAATTTAGGTCTATTTGGCTAAGTAAAAGCCAAAAAAAATAGCCCGACTTTTAAGGGTCAGGCTAATATTGAACATATGACAAAGCTAAAATACTTAAACAATTTTTCTTATAAATCTAATGTAAGTATTTCTTTTGGTAAGCAAAGAATATTGTTGATTATTTCACATAATCAATATTAATTATTTTTAATGGCTGATATTGAAGGATATAATTTTGACAGGTGTTCCCCAATTAATGAAGCTATTAACATCATTCATGACTCGGAGATCGCATTCTACCTGAAGGCCCTGATGCTTAAGTGAAGCGGGAAGTTCAATGGGTAAATACTGATTACCAGACTGATCCTCTAAGCCATAATGCTGACCTTCAAATGGCAGCGACACGATTTTATAAATCTTTTTCATATTTTAAAAATTTGCGATGGAAGGACTACCAGCGAATTAGATATTAATCATAATCATGAGTGCATTAAATATCCACATCGTATAAACTTCATATCAATATAAAGTACCAGAACAAATGGTTAGTTCCTGATATTTGATTGATTATTCAAATGTGAAAACATCTTACTCCTTTGGTATAATACCAGACTCTTCGCCGAAAAAATCAGTAAATCGCCGAAGGTGATTTGCTAAGTCATTATTATTAGTGGCTCTGTGGTAGCTTTCAGATAGACCTTTCAGTGTAAAATATAAGAATCGATCCATTTCCGCCACCTGCATCTCTTTAGTCCACAGGTCTATGCGGAATGTATCTTTATGCTCCTTATCAAATAAGGAAAGAAAGAAAGCCTTGCATTCTTGCGGAGACTCTGCATCAGGATTGTCGCTGCTGTGCCACATGATCTGGTCAGGTACTTTTTCTTCATCTAATCGGACATTAATCTTTATCTCGGACTTATGTTCACTCATCGTTATTTACTTTTGATTACAAAGTTATTAAGCTGCTTTGAAATATCTCTATGATTTAATTTATATCGTCCTTTTTGGAGAGATTGGGCTTGATCTACCATATACGTTACAAATTGAAACCGATCTATTGGGCCAGAATTTTGCATGAATTCTGGAAGTACTTTCATCAACCCCGATATGATCCCAGGCCCTATCTCTTCACCAGAATTCTCACCATTGATATATGCAGGTTTATAGATCCTCATAGACCACAGTGTAAGTTTATACAAAAACTTCTCAAGCTCTTCTAATGACCTCATGGCATTAGATAGTACATCATTGAAAGTGAATGCGGAAGAGATTAAAGCCACCTGATTTGCTCCGTGAAGAGATAGCAGCATCGCTATTTTCGCTGGATACTTATAGTACCAATCAATGGTAGAATATTGATTAGCACTGGGTGATTGTTTACCAAAAAGATGAACACATAGAAAAACATCATCGACCCCGAGCTTACTTACAGCTTCAAATATTGTCGTGTCTATGATGCTGACACAGTTTAGCTGATCAGAAGATACTGAATGAGATTCTGCAATGATGTAAATAGAATTATAATTCTGATGATTTAATAATACTTGCAGACATACCTGCCCTAACTCAGTATCATGCCCCCATAGAAAGGCAGACTTCTGCACCTTAGAGATCCTAAGATTCGACATTACTTGTCCTGAGTTTAACCGGAGATACTCGACATCCAGCTCGCTTTAATAATGCTAAAACACCAGAATTTCCCCATAAATGAGCGACCCCAATGGCGCTAAATACACTGTCATGCCTTTTCATTTCTTCCATCATGGTATCAGCCATCACCTGATTTCTATTATAAAGCAATAATGTTTTTTGGTCAGCTAGTGATTTTTTAGACATGAGGTATAGAGACTTCACCTTCTGCTCTTCATAAGCACTTATTAATTTTCCAATGTGAGATTTGAATCTTGATACATTAGCTCCTATACTCTTTAAAGCTTTCACCTGATATGGCAGTGAAATATGATTCATGATTCGATATTGGTCCTCTATCGTCTCTAGTCCTAACATCTTCCGATTCTTCGATTTAGCCATTTGCCACAAAAATGTATCTAAGGGGATACTTTCAGAATTCACCATCACATATTCCGAAAGTATATTGATGATAAACAATGGATATACCCTATTGAATTCAATCAAGTTAAGCCCGAATGCCTTTTTCAAAATACCGGATAACTTATCAAACTGGCGTTCTGTAAGCATCGAGCTGATCATCTTCCCTTCAGGCATGATGCCTATATCTGTCTGAGACTCAGCCTTAAAGTCATCTAAGTGGAACTCTGAAGCAAAGGCATGACAGTCATCTATATAAGTGGAAATCAGTCCAGCAAACTGATGTATCCTATAATCTTTGACATGCATGGTGCCAAAAACATAAGACCTGGCTTGATTCAGGTCCACCGCCCATAATAAAGTATTTTGGTCCAGCTTATTCGTAAGGATAAGGGAGTACTTTAGATTTTTTCGCTTTTGAGAGAGTCATCAGCGTCTTCAATCTTTCGACTTCATCTATCTGAGATAAGCGTTTAAATAATAGCTGCTCATAAGCTGAGATGTCCTTACAAATAATCCTCAATAAGAAATCTCCATCACCTGTAATGATATAACCTTCTGTGACTTCATCTATCTCTTGTATTTTGCTGATGAAGTTTTCAAGTGCATTTTCTTTCTGCCATGCAAGTGAGACTAATACAAAAGTACTGATGTTAAGTCCCATCTTAGTCGCATCTACTTTAGCATGGTAGCTCTGTATCACTTCGCTCTGCTCCAGCTTTTTCACTCTTTCCAGCGTCGGTGCAGGAGAAAGTCCTATCTGCTTGGATAACTCCAAATTTGTGATTTTGCTATTCACCTGAAGGAGCTTTAATATTTTGAGGTCTATTTTATCTAATTTCGTTTCGTTCATCCCTATCAATTTTCCGCAAATATTTATAAATAATCTGAATAATGCGTGGTTATTAGAATTAAATTTTACCCATTATGTCTTTTTCAGATAATTATAGAATAAAGTAGGGCAACCAAACTGTTTTGATTGCCCTTCCTCCTATTGTATGAAAAATGATAATTGTTACTGTCAGATTTGATATTCTACCAAATCCAGACAACCTTATATCTTAGCTTTCATCCTTACTGGAAGTGTGTAAACTTTGTTTTGAACTATATCCTTCGTCTTGATTTCCTTGTAGTTTAATTCTGACTTTATACGACTATCCAGTTTTTCATTGCTGGTCGACAGTACGATAATTTCATTTTTAGAATTTACTGTAAAGTTGAGGTGGATGACTTCTTCTTGACCCATAGCTGATCCCAAATCAATATTCTGGATTAAATCTGCTATTTCAAATCTCAATTGATTTGTTTTTTCTGGGATAGGATTCGCTTGTAAGGCTGTAGATAATAGTAGAATATAGAGTGCTGCAAAAAATAATTTAAACTTAGTCATTGTCATTAATATTTAAGTGAGTGAAAATAATATTGGTGCATTACTTACTACAATTTTATGTTGCAGTGTATTCATTATCAGGTAGTTACAAATTTTAAATACGCTGCTACATGAATACATAAGAAAGACGAATAATAGAATGTCTATGTTGCACGTCTACTACGGGAGTGCTGAAATACTCGATGAATGAAAGAGGGCTTTAGACTAACAGTCATTAGATTCTGACTAAAAAAGTCGAAGATTGCTCTAATGCAGACAAAAAATATACCGGTGTTTATCTTATAGCATTGGCTGTCGGTAGGTGTATTGATCGAGTATAATACACGAAAGAAATAGGTTTTGCTGGTTCAATACGTCGTACACCAATACCTCTTCGGTATAGACTATTTATTTATATTTTCTAATAAAAAATGTGGATCGTCCAATTAAATTTTGTCTTAGGATTGTATTTCAATAATTGTAAAGGGGTGCATAAGCACGAAAGGCTTTGGTTTGTTACCAAAGCCTTTTTTTATTTACATAAGTCATACCTGTATTTACAAATTGCTGTATCATTTGATTTATATCAAGAGATATTTTAGATATGTACACGATACTCGAGTAGCTGATACATATGATAATCAATACCAATAGATCTACTATCAATAGATCCATATAATAAGTGATCATCTGGCACAGAAGGAAGATAGATAGGGATATAGATATGAGTATCAGCGTATTTTTAGAAAATGGAGTCAACTTGAATCGATACCATATATATATAAACTTCATCACATTATATAGTAAGTAGGATATTGAGGTCGCTATAGCAGCACCTAATAGCTGATACATCGTAATTAAAATATAATTTAAGCAAATATTAGAAATGCCTAAGAATAATAGGAAGTAGAGGTTGACTTTATAATATTTAGAATGGATAATGATCTCAGAATTTACGCTCATCAGGGAATCTATCATCTTCCCAATAGCCAAAAACAAAAATACATACCGCCCAATATAGAATCTATCCTCACCTATAGATAAGAAATCGAGTATGGGCAAGGAGTACCAGATGATTAGAAAAATACCCACCCCAGCTATCAGACTATTAATGGATGACTTCTTATATATAGATCTGATCTCGTCTACATTGTGATCTGTCCACGCTTTCGAAATAATTGGAGAAGCAATTTTAGAAATCGACTTTCTGGGAATTTCAATCACATTGGTCAAAAACATAAGAATGCTATATATACCGACTGCTTCCATGGTCAGCATCGTCCCTATCATGATGATATCTACTCTGAAGGCTAAAGTCCCTCCTATAGTATTGAGACCACTGAAGCCAGAGTACCTCGCTATTTCTGATAGCTTCTTTCTCGATAGACTGAGTAGACCAGACCTAAGTTTTATAGCGTCTATGCTGTATAAATACAAGACCAAGCAGCAAGAAACGATGATAAAAAAAATCAGTATCGCTGTCGCAATGTAATCCCCTTGCAGATAATTAAAGTACACTAACAATATGAGAATCGGCAAAAAAATCTTGTAGGAAAGCGTGTTTATGATTTCAGGAATGACAATTCTCAATTTATTAGAAGAATACGCCATCAAAACATAATTCAGGTTCAGCACCAATACAAGAGGAATGATGAACGATGTATAGGATTTGATTAGTCCGTCTTCATCTACTCGAGTTATCCTTAATAATTCATAGAAGTAATCTTGAAAAAGAAAGTAAACGACCAGAAATCCCACAGAAATAATACCCAAATAAAGTAGCATAGAATTCAGGTACTTGTAGTCCTGCTCTAAGAAGGAAGGATAAAACCTGACGGTAGTCGAAGCGATGCCCAATGAGGCAAATGGTGTTAAAAAAGCAGCTACTCCGTAAATAAACTGCGCAGTCCCATAGATAGACTCATCTAGCTTATATACGAATAACATACTGAATCCTGCTATGAGGACACCAGCTAAGGATACAATAAGTGTTTTTATGCTTTGTCTTTGGATGATACCCATTATGCGTATTCAGACCTAAAGGTAAGCTATATGATATATCTAAACTGCATATTGATTGTTGCTTAAAAAAGATCAACAAAGTCAGACAAACTATAAATACTATAAGATGGTTACATATTATAGTAATAGCTTATATTTGGCATTCTAAGTGAGACTAATGAGAGGTCTCTGATGTAAATGGTTAAGACTCCCAATGACATAATTAATTTTACCAGCGAGTTGCAATTCTTAAATTATTGAAACGTCTATGATGTAGATAATTCAAACTCTAAGAGAATGAATGCGTTTCTATAGTATTGATAATCAGCAAGGTGCAATATATATACAAATGAAAAAAGTCCTTCTTATCATTGGCACCAGGCCAGAGGCAATAAAAATGGCACCTGTCGCCAAAATATTTTCTCAATCTGAGGCATTAGACTTTAGACTATGTTCTACTGGTCAGCATAAGGAAATGTTAGACCAAGTCCTTCAGTTTTTCAATCTCACAGCTGATTATGATTTAGGCCTGATGAAACCTGGGCAAAATCTATTCAGTCTCACTTCAGATATACTACTATCACTGAAAGATGTTCTCTCAGAATTTGATCCAGACTATGTATTCGTCCATGGAGATACGCTGACGTGTATGGCGTCGAGTCTGGCGGCTTTTTATCACGGATCTAAAGTCTGTCACATAGAAGCAGGGCTTCGTACTTATAATAAACAGTCCCCCTTTCCAGAAGAAGCTAATAGACAGATCACTGCAAGACTGGCAGATATTCACTTTGCTCCGACTGTGCAAGCAAAGGAAAATTTACTTTCAGAAAATATTTCAGAAAAGACTATTGTCATCACTGGTAATACTGTCATAGATGCCTTACACGAGTGCTTAGAAATATTAAAACATAAGGAGAGTGATGAAATAGAGAAACTTAAATCCATCATAGACACAGATAAAGATATCATCTTAGTCACAGGACATCGTAGAGAGAATCATGGATCTGGCTTTGATAATATCTGTAAAGGGCTAAAGCGTATATCAGAATTACCAGATGTGCAAATCATATATCCCGTACACTTAAATCCTAAAGTCAAAGGGCCAGTCTACGAAAATTTAAATGGCGTAGAAAATATTTTGCTTATTGATCCTCTATCATACGAATCCTTCATATGGCTGATGAATAAATCTAAAATCATCATCACTGATAGTGGAGGCATACAGGAGGAAGCTCCCTCACTGGGTAAGCCGGTCTTAGTGATGAGGGATACGACTGAAAGACCTGAAGCCGTAGATAAAGGGACTGTCATACTCGTAGGCACTGATGAACAAAAACTATTCTCAGAGACTAAGTCTTTATTAGAAGATGAAGTGAAATATAAGCAAATGAGTGAGCTACATAATCCTTACGGTGACGGCAAGGCTTCCGTGAAAATTTTAGAACATCTATTAAATCATATTAATGATCAATAAAGTAAGTGTCTCAGTCGTCGGTCTGGGATATATCGGACTACCCACGTCAGCCCTAATGGCTAGTAAGGGCATGAGCGTGAACGGTACAGACATCAATGCCGACATCGTAGACCATATAAATAAAGGAAAAGTACATATCGTAGAACCAGACTTAGAGGACACTGTCAAACGAGTCGTGCAATCTGGACAATTAAAAGCATTTACTCAAGTCAAAGAAGCTGATGTCTATTTAATCGTCGTGCCTACCCCATTCAAGGATAATAATGAGCCCGATATCTCATATGTAGAAAAGGCATCTCTGACCACAGTCAGCCTATTAAAAGAAGGCGACCTATTCATCATAGAGTCGACATGTCCTATAGGTACGACTGATCACATCAGTCAGTTAATCTATGCCAAGAGACCTGAATTAGAAGGAAAGATACATATAGCATATTGCCCTGAGAGAGTCTTACCTGGCAATGTATTGTATGAGCTATCACATAATGATAGAGTCATCGGTGGCTTAGATGATGCCGCGACGGAGAAAGCAAAAGAATTCTATCGCTACTTTGTGACAGGTGAGCTGCATGGTACTAATGCTCGAACTGCAGAAATGTGCAAGCTCGTGGAAAATTCTTCTCGAGATGTCTCTATCGCATTTGCTAATGAGCTATCCATCATCTGTGATAAAGCCAAAATTAATGTTTGGGAATTAATCACACTGGCTAATAAACATCCCAGAGTGAATATTCTTACTCCCGGATGTGGTGTGGGAGGTCACTGTATCGCTGTAGATCCTTACTTCATCACGGCTCATTTTCCATTAGAATCTCAGATCATTGGTCAAGCTCGAAAAATTAATAACTACAAAACTTTCTGGTGTATTGAGAAAATTAAAAACGCCATCATAGAATTTAAATTAGAAAACAATAAAAGCCCTATCGTCGCACTCATGGGCTTAGCTTTTAAACCTAACATAGACGACTTAAGGGAAAGCCCAGCAGACTATATAGCCAAGCGATTATCTCAAGAATACTCTGATAATCACTTTATAATAGTCGAACCTAATATTGATAAGCATGATATGCTATCACTTTCTTCGGTAGATGAAGCGATGAGCAGTAGTGACATCATAGTGTATCTAGTAGGGCATGATGAATTTAAGGGAAGCTATGATGGGAATAAAATTATGTTGGATTTCTGTGGGGTGACTCAGAAATAATCTGTGTGATATAGTGAAAGCACTTTAGCTCAACTAGCTAGGGGTATTCAGAAGTAAAGCATAAACACATTTTCTATAAATGCAAAGCTTACTTGCACTCGCCGTGCGGGCCTTACT
>ENA-ORXT01002947-ORXT01002947.1-marine-metagenome-genome-assembly--contig:-NODE-2947-length-19494-cov-5.383169_pt1 | contig 19494 bp, 17 predicted proteins | sample MGYA00237868_ERZ511482 | MGnify/ENA metagenome assembly ERZ511482
AGCTTGTCGCTTTGCGGTCCTTTTCGACCTGTTCGACCGCGTGACGCAACATGGCAACTTCGGCCACCTGAGCGTTATATCCCGCCTCGCGCCGCGCCAACTCTTCTTTGATATACTCTGCGGCTGCAGCACTTTGGACAACCTCTTCCGCAAGACGGTTTGAGATTGCTTCAACCTCAAGCACGCGCAGCCGGGCCACATCTGTTTGGTGGCGCAACCGCTGCACGCTTGCTTCAGCCAAACCTTCGATGCGCCGCAAATCCCGATTGTGTGCGGCATGTAAATCAGTTTGTCCTGTCTGGCCCAGGACGTGCCGTAGATTTTGTGCCGCCTCTGACGGGGCAAATCGGCCTGCGTCGCCAACAAGCGTATGCATGACCAATTTGTCCAGCACCGTCATAAGTCTGGGGTCTGTGCGCACAAGCGTTTGGGCCATCAAAACATATTGCGCCGCAGGACTTACGTCCAGATCCTGCGTGGTGGCTGTCTGCGCCTCAATCTGATGGCCGTAATGCGCGGCCAAAGCCCGCCCCACGGCCTGCGGCTGCTGGGCCACTGCCTCTGAGGGGATGAGAATAGTTTGCGGCCCCAAGGCATCAACCAATTGAGCTGTGCTATGATACCATGCGTCTACATGCGAAGCCAATTCCACCTCGGTGCCCGCACTTGCAAGACACTGCGCAAGCGTCTGGGCCAGTCCGTCATAGACAATCACCCCGTGCGTATCAGACAGCCCGGTGGCCGCCCGCGCCATATCCGCAGGTCCAGCCAAAGGTTGGAATGTCAGATCGATCGCATTTCCAAGCGGGCTTAGCAGCGCCTCAAGGACGGATTGCGTGGCCGGCGGGCCACAAAGGGTAAGGGACACAGGATCAGTCAAAGAATGGGTCCCTACAGCCGTCGGTGCAATCAGAGGGACGCGCACCGCCCCCCTGCTGGCGCGGGACAAGAACGTCAAGGTGGTGCCGACCTACGGCAACAAGCACGTCGTGCTGCCCATGGATTGCCGCGCCGATCCCTTCACCGACAACCACGTGCGGCTGGCCCTGAAATACGCCATCGACCGCGAGGAGATGCTGGAGAAGATCACGCGCGGCTTCGGCGAGGTCGGCAACGACCACCCCATCGGCCCCGCCAACGTCAACCGCGCCACGGCGGAGGAGATCCCCCAGCGCATGTTCGACCCGGACATGGCGAAATTCCACCTCAGGAAGGCGGGCATGGAGAACCTGGCGCTGAAGATCCACCTCGCCGATTCGGCGTTCGAGGGGGCGGTGGATGCGGGACAGCTCTACTCGGAAAGCGCCGGGAAATGCGGTATCGACCTGCAGATCGTGCGCGAGCCGGAGGACGGCTACTGGTCCAATGTCTGGATGAAGAAGCCGTTCGTCGGCGGCTACTGGGGCGGGCGGCCCACGGCGGACTGGATGTTCAGCCAGGTCTACTCGTCCGTCGCGGAGTGGAACGAGAGTTTCTGGGAGAACCGCACCTTCAACAAGCTGCTGGTCTGGGCGCGCTCGGAACTCGACCCCGAGAAGCGCCGCGACATGTATGTCGAGATGCAGCGCATCTGCCACGAGGATTGCGGCTCCGCCATCCCGATGTTCATGGCCTACACCCACGTCATCCGCAACGAGATCGGCATGCCGGATCAGGTCGCGTCGAACTGGGAACTGGACGGGCACAAGAACGCGGAACGGTGGTGGATGGTGTAGGTTTCGGCCCGCGAAGATGCCCTCCCCCGGTAGTTCCGGGGGGGGGGCCAGCGAAATCCGGGGCTTTCCCTAATTCTCCTTCGGCGGCTCCGGCGGGACGGGCAGGATGCCGATGCCGTCATCGACGAGGGATTTCACCTCGTCGGGGGTCGCCCGGCCGCGAATGGGGGCGTGGTCGATGACGCCCTCGTGCATGTCGCGGACCTTGTCGGGAAAGGTATTGCCCACATCCGTCGTCTCGGCCATCACCTTGGCGCGGTACCGGGTGATCATCTTCGCGATCTCGCGCGGGGCGGGGGTGTTGGTCATCTGCTGCGAGGACTGCTTCTTCGCCACGCCGGGGGCCATCAGCGCCTTTTCCACCCCCGTCGAGCCGCATTCCGGGCAGGCGACATGGCTGTCCCGTGCCAGCGCGTCATACGTCGCGCTGTCGGCGAACCACATGTCGAAGTCATGGGCCTTGTCGCATCGGAGGGCGTAGCGGATCATTGCGGTGGACATGTCCTGTGCGGGGGGCGCTGGGGGGATAGATAGGCGGGCGGCGCGGTGCTGGCAATGGCACGTCGCCGCACCCCGTGCTACATCGCGGGGTATGGAGACGACGAACCCCCTCATCCGGGCGGTCACGGCAACGCGGATGCGCGATATGGCGCTGACCGGGTTGCTCGCTGCCGCCGGAGCATGGCTCGCACCGCTGGACAGTGCGGCGGGCGGGGCCATTGCGGGGGCGCTGGCTGCGGCAACCCTGCGGCTGGCGATGCCGAAGGGCGAGTGGCGGCGCGAGGGTGAGCGGCTGGCGGCGCGGCCCGCTCCGGCCAATGCGCGCACGTCTGATGCGGCGCTGCTCGATACCTTGCCCCTGCCGTTCCTGCTGCTGGATGCGCAGGCGCGGGTGGTGTTCTGCTCGGCGGATGCGCGGGCGCTGCTGGTGCGCGATGCGACGGGGCAGCATATCGCGACCGTGTTCCGCGCCCCGGGGGTGCTGGCCGCCGTCGACCGCGCGCTGGCGGAGGGCGCGGACGAGACGATCGAGTTCACCGCCCTGCGCCCCCGCAAGCGCCAGTTGCGCGCCACGGTCCGGGCGCTGAAAGGCGAGGCGCGGGTCGTTCTGGCATTGCAGGACGTGTCGCAGGTGCACCGGCTGGATGCCATGCGGATGGACTTCGTCGCCAATGCCAGCCACGAATTGCGCACCCCCCTCGCCGCCATCTCCGGCATGGTCGAGACGTTGCAGGGACCGGCGCGCGACGATGCCGCGAACCGCGACCGCTTCCTCGGCATCATCGCCCGCGAAGGCGCGCGGATGGCGCGGCTGGTCGACGACCTGCTGTCGCTGAGCCGGATCGAGTTGCAGGCCAATATCGCCCCCACCGCGCGGCAGGACCTGCGCCCCCTGATCGCCGAGGCCGTGGGCGCGACGGCGACGCTGGCGGCGGAGAACGGCAACGCCATCCGCGTCGATCTGGGCGACGGTCCCCTGGTCGTGCGCGGCGACCGGGACGAACTGGTACAGGTCTTCCTCAACCTGATCTCCAACGCCATCAAGTACGGCGGCGGCGACCGCCCCATCGACATCCTGCGCGCGGATCAGCCGGAGGGATGGATCGGCGTGACCGTGCGCGACCGTGGCGAGGGGGTCGAGCCGTTCCTTGTGCCGCGCCTGACCGAGCGGTTCTTTCGCGTCAACAAGCGCGAAAGTGTCTCGCGCGGGGGGACCGGGCTGGGGCTGGCCATCGTGAAACACATCCTGACCCGCCACGGGGGCGAATTGCGCATCGTCAGCACGGTGGGCGAGGGGTCGTCCTTCACGGTCAGGATACCGGCCCTGACGTGATCACGGCGACGACGGCCCGCCGAAGAACGGCAGCGCCCCGATCCGCGCCCTCAGCGCCGAGAGGAGGCGATTTCCGCCCTGTTCCGGGGCCGGGGCCGGGGCTTCGACGCGCGACATCTCGCGCCCCAGTTCCCGGCCGATGACGATGCCGACGCCGCCCCCCGACACCGGTTCGATATCCGTCTCGTCGAACAGGTCCGGCACCACGGCGACCGTCGTGCCTTCGTCGGCATCTGCCTCGTCGGGGACGGGGCGTTCGGGCAGGCGCATCAGGCTGAAGGGGTTCGGCAAGACGCCGTTGCGCTGGTCGATCAGCATCGACGCGAACACCCCGCCCCCCAGTTTCTGCGCGGTGTAATCGGCCTGGGACAGCGCGATGACGACTCCGCTGCCGCGTTCCTCGGCGACGGCGAGGGCCTCGTCGACGCCTTCGACGGCCTCGCCCGACACCACGGCGACCGCCTCGCCCCCGTCGGTCACCCCGGTCGACACGTCCTCGACGACCAGAAACGTGTCGTCGTCGTCATCGGGGAGCGTCGGGGCATCGGCATGCGCGGCGAGGGCGTCGCGCGACAGGGTCGCCGGGCCGGATATCTCGGGCGGGGCGGCGGTCGACGGTCCCCGGCGGCGGGCGGAGAGGACGGTGCGGAACCCCTCCTCCGCATCCGTCACGCTTGCCTGTCCGGTCCCGGGTGCGCCGACCTCGGGTACGATCGTCTTCAGCGGATTCATGACAGCCCCCTGCCTTCTGCGGCACGATCGCTTCCGTGCCTTTCCTGGATTGATCTACAATGACACAAAAATTAGCCTTTGGCGAGCATTTCGGAGACCGGACACACCCGTACGAAACTCCGGATGCGCACTGAAACCGGGCGGAACCGGCCCCCTGCGGCACAATCCGGCCTGTTCCGTATCGAGACGATACACCGGGTATGTCGCAAAACTGTCATGGTTCTGTAACGCCCGCGTATCGGAAGAATCCGAAAAGGCCCTTGCCGGGGAGAGCGTCGCAGGACACTCCGGCGGGGTGCCACGGGTACCCCGTTCCCGGCAGAGCGTTGACCGGCGCACCGCGCCACACCCAAGGAGATCTTCGCGCATGAAGTCCCGCAATACCCTCGCCCTCGCGGCCCTCGCGGCCCTGACCGTCACCGCCGCCACGGCCCGTGACGAAATCCGCATCGTCGGGTCGTCGACGGTGTTCCCGTTCTCGACGGCGGTGGCCGAACAGTTCGGCAAGAAGACCGGTTCCGCGACCCCGGTGGTCGAATCGACCGGATCGGGCGGCGGCATCAAGCTGTTCTGCGCCGGGGTCGGGGCCGGGCATCCCGACATCGCCAACGCCTCGCGCCGCATGAAACTGTCGGAATTCGAGATGTGCCGGGAGAACGGCGTGGTCGACATCATCGAGGTGAAGGTCGGCTTCGACGGCATCGTGATCGGCAATGCGATGGACGCGCCCACCTTCGACCTGACGCGCAAGGATCTGTACCGCGCGCTGGCCAGGGATGTCGGGCAGTACGGCCGCATGGCCCCCAACGAGTTCAGGACGTGGGACGAGGTCAGCCCCGCCCTGCCCGCCCAGCCCATCGAGGTGCTCGGCCCGCCGCCCACCAGCGGCACCCGCGATGCGTTCGAGGAACTGGCCCTGCACGAGGGTGCGAAAGCGGCCGGTCTGGACAAGGCCGCGATCAAGGCGATGTCGGTCCGCGACGACGGCGCCTATATCGAATCGGGCGAGAACGACAACCTGATCGTCTCCAAGCTGGAGGCCGACCCGGCCAAGCTGGGCGTGTTCGGCTTCTCGTTCCTCGACCAGAACGCCGACCGCATCAAGGGCGCGCGGATCGAGGGCGTCGAGCCGACCTTCGACAATATCGCCTCGGGCGAATACCCCGTGTCCCGCTCGCTGTGGTTCTACGTCAAGAAGGCGCATATCGGCGTGATCCCCGGCATCGAGGACTACATGGCCGAATTCCTGGACGATGCCGCCATCGGCGAGGACGGCTACGCGGTCGAGAAGGGTCTGATCCCGCTTGAAGAGGATGAGCTGGAATCCTACGCTGAGACCGTTGCGAATCAGGTCGTGATGACGGGTGAGGAACTGAAGTAGGAGCCATCGTCCCCGACGCGGCATCCTGCAACGACAACGCCTCCGCCCCGGGCAAGGACCCGGGGCCTCGCACGGCGGCGCGCCGACTATCGGCCCCGGGTTCTCGCCCGGGGCGGAGATACACTCCGAGAGATCGGCACCACGGGTCACTTCTGAAGACGAGCGAGCGCCGACCATGACGGACCATCCTCCATGCTGAACGGGGCCGCCCTCGCCATCCTCGCGATCACCGTCGCGGGGTTCCTCGTCGCGCGCGGCCGGGCCGTGGCGCTGGGGGGCGATACCCCGGCGCTGCTGCATTCGCGGCCCGTGTACCACGGCGGATACGTCGCGATCCGCACGGGGCTGGCCGGGTTCGGGGTGCTGATCGTCGGGCTGATCCTGACCAATATCGCCCTGCGCTGGGCCTTGTATTCGGGCCTGCCCGCCGGATTGTCGCAGATCGAGCAGGATCTGGTCGTCTCGGACGGGGTGGCGCTGGCCAACGGCGCGCTGGCCTCCCGCACCGGCGAGGCGCGCGAGGCGGTGGCGGCGCTGTACGGGCGGTTGTCGACGATGCAGGTCTGGGGGCTGGCCCTCGCCTCGGTCGGCATCGCTGCCCTCGTCATGAGGCGCGGTCTGGCGCAGGTCGCCCTCCCCTTCCGCGCCCGCAACCTGTTCGAGGGGATCGTGCAGACGGTGCTGCTGGTATCCGCCGGCATCGCGGTGCTGACGACCGTGGGGATCGTGGCGTCCCTGCTGGGGCAGACGCTGGTGTTCTTCTCGGAAATCCCGGTCTGGAAGTTCCTGTTCGGCACGCTGTGGTCGCCCCTGTCCGGGGTGCATGACGGCGTGATGGACCCCGACAAGGTCGGCGCGATCCCGCTGTTCGCCGGGACGCTGCTGATCACGGTGATTGCCATGATGGTCGCCGTCCCCGTGGGCCTCTTCTCCGCCATCTACCTGTCCGATTTCGCCAGCGCCCGGGCGCGCGGCATCATCAAGCCGATGCTGGAGATCCTCGCGGGCATTCCCACCGTCGTCTACGGCTTCTTCGCCGCCATCACCGTCGCACCCTTCCTGCGCGATACCGGCGCGGCCATCGGGTTGTCGGTCAGTTCCGAGAGCGCGCTGGCGGCGGGGGTGGTGATGGGGATCATGATCATCCCGTTCATCTCCTCCCTGTCCGACGACGTCATCAACGCCGTGCCGCAAAGCCTGCGCGACGGCTCCTACGGTCTGGGCGCGACCAAGGCGGAGACGATCCGCAATGTCGTGCTGCCCGCCGCCCTGCCCGGCATCATGTCCGCCGTGCTGCTGGGCGTGTCGCGGGCCATCGGCGAGACGATGATCGTGGTGATGGCCGCCGGCCAGGGCGCGAACCTGACCGCCAATCCGCTGGAGGCCGTCACGACCGTCACGGTGCAGATCGTCGCGCTGATCACCGGCGATACCGAAGCCTCGACCGCCGCCGGACCTGCCTTCTCGCTGGGCTTCACACTGTTCTGCGTGACGCTGATCTTCAATATCTGGGCGCTGCGCCTGGTTCGCAAGTATCGGGAAGTCTATGACTGACGCCGTGTCCGCCCCGCCCCTGACCGCATCCGTCCATTCCACGCCGGAGGCCGCCGCACGGCTGAAGAAGCGCCGGGCGGCGGAGACGCGCCTGCGCGCCTACGGCATGATCGCCATCGGGCTGGCGGCGCTGGCCCTCGTGGCCCTCCTGTGGAACATCGTCTCGCGCACCATGAATGCGGCGACGGAACACTACATCTCCATCGACGCCGAAATCGAACCGGACGAGGACGACTTTCTCGGCGTGGTCAAGAGCGCGGCGCGCGATGCCTTTCCCTATGCCTCGGGCCGCAGCGCGAAACGCGAGTTGTACGGGTTGTTCTCCGACGGGGCCGCCGACGACATGCGCCGCGCGCAGGAGGACGGCACGTTGCAGACGGGCGCGGCGGTGCCGATGCGCTTCCTGATGTCCGACACCGCCGACCTGTACATGCGCGGCGAATTCGGGGAACTGGAGACGCAGGCGAGCGCCGGGATGCTGACGATCGCGGCGGAGGGCAAGGATTTCGTGCTGACATCCCGGGCCGGGGCCTTCGCCGATGCGCTGGGCCGGGCGAAAGCGGGGCTGGCGCGCGAGGCGGTCGGCCTGCGCCGACAGGCCGCGCGGCAGGGGACCGGCATCGCGGCGTTGCAGGCGCGCCTGCCCGACGTGACCGGCCTGGAGCGCGAGGACACCCTGGGCCAGATCGAACGGTTCGAGGGCGCGCGCGACCGGCTGGAGGGGCAGGCGGCGGCGCTGGACGCCCTGATCACCGCCGACCGCGACACGCGCCTTGAATTGACGAACCGCATGGCGAGCTTCTTCGTCGCGGTAAATGGCGGCATCCTGAAGCTGTCCGAGGTTTCCGCCACCACCGCGCTGGCCGAACCGCTGGTGCCGATGGCGGGCGGGGAAGACGCGGCGAACGGCGAATGGTCCCTGCGCATCCTCGACCGTCCCGAGATCGGGCGACCGGTCAAGGACCGCCAGATCGCCATTCTGGAAACCCTGCAACAGGAGGGCCGGGTCGAGAAGGTCGCGAACTGGAAATTCTTCTCGCTGAGCGATTCGACCCAGCCCGAAATCGCGGGCATCAAGGGCGCGCTGATCGGGTCGATGTGGACCATGCTGGTGACGTTCTGCCTCGCCTTTCCCATCGGGGTCAGCGCGGCGATCTATCTGGAGGAATTCGCGCCGAAGAACTGGTTCACGGACTTCATCGAGGTGAACATCAACAACCTCGCCGCCGTGCCCTCCATCGTGTTCGGGTTGCTGGGGCTGGCGGTGTTCATCAACTTCTTCGGCGTCCCGCGCTCCTCGCCGCTGGCCGGGGGGCTGGTGCTGGCGCTGATGACCCTGCCGACCGTCATCATCGCCGCCCGCGCCGCCATCCGCGCCGTGCCGCCGTCGATCCGCTGGGCGGCCATGGGTATCGGGGCCTCGCGCACGCAGACGGTCTTTCACCACGTCCTCCCGCTCGCCATGCCCGGCATCCTGACGGGGACCATCATCGGCATGGCGCAGGCGCTGGGCGAGACGGCCCCGCTCCTGATGATCGGCATGGTCGCCTTCATCACCGCCGTGCCCGAAGGCATCACCGATTCGGCCACCGTCCTGCCGGTGCAGGTCTTCAACTGGGCCAACGCCTCCGAACGCGCCTTCGACATGCGCACCGCCGCCGCCATCGCCGTGCTGCTCGCGTTCCTCGTCGTGATGAACATGGTGGCCATCATCTTGCGCAAACGCTTCGAGCGGCGCTGGTAGGAAAGACGCAGAACCATGACCGATCCGATCAAGTTCCACTGCAAGGGCGTCGACGTCTGGTACGGCGATACCCAGGCGATCCGGGACAACGACATCGATATCCACGACAAGTCCGTGACCGCCTTCATCGGCCCGTCGGGATGCGGAAAGTCGACCTTCCTGCGCTGCCTGAACCGCATGAACGACACCATCGACATCTGCCGCGTGACCGGCACGCTGCTGCTGGACGGCGACGACATCTACTCGCGCGATGTCGACCCCGTGCAGTTGCGCGCGCGGGTGGGCATGGTGTTCCAGAAACCGAACCCCTTCCCCAAATCCATCTACGACAACGTCGCCTACGGCCCGCGCATCCACGGTCTGGCGCGCAGCAAGGCCGATCTGGACGGGATCGTCGAGGAAAGCCTGAACGCGGCGGGCCTGTGGGACGAGGTTAAGGACCGCCTCGACTTCCCCGGCACCGGCCTGTCGGGCGGCCAGCAGCAGCGCCTGTGCATCGCCCGCGCCATCGCCACGAAACCCGAAGTCCTGCTGATGGACGAACCGTGCTCCGCCCTCGACCCCATCGCGACCGAGACGGTGGAGGAGTTGATTTCCGGCCTCGGCGAGCGGTACTGCGTGGTGATCGTGACCCACTCGATGCAGCAGGCGAACCGGATCTCGCAGCGCACGGCGTTCTTCCACCTCGGCAATCTGGTCGAGTACGACACGACGACCGCGATCTTCTCGACCCCGCAGGACGAGCGGACGGTGGGGTATGTCAGCGGGCGGTTCGGATAAACTCGGCACGAAGGGATATCGACATGACATTCCAGGCAGAAATGACCGCCCTCGACACCGCCATCTCGCAATTCGGCGGCGCGGCGGAGGACCAGTTGTCCCGCGCCCTCGACGCGATGGTGCAGCGCGACACGGCGGCGGCGCAGACCGTGATCGCGGGCGACAAGGCGCTGGATGCGATGGAGATGCGGATCGGGCGCGACACGGCGGGGATGTTCACCCGGCGGCAGTTGATGGCCGGCGACCTGCGCACGGTGCTGGCCATCATCAAGATCGCCTCGACCATCGAGCGCATCGGCGATCTGGCCAAGAACACCGCCCGCCGCTCGATGGTGCTGAACGACCACCGCCCGCTGAGGACCGTCCCGGCGGTCGCGCGGCTGGGGCGGGATACGATGACGCAGTTCTCCGCCTCGCTCGACGCCTTCGCCCAGCGCGACGATGCCATGGCCATGACCGTCTGGCGCAAGGACGAGGAACTCGACAACCTGTATAACGGCCTGCAACGCGAGATCATCCACGAGATGGGCGCGAACCCCGGCGACGTGGCCCAGAACACGCAATTGCTGTTCATCGCCAAGAACATGGAGCGGATCGGCGACCACGCGACCTTCGTGGCCGAGATGGCGCATTACATCGTGACGGGTCAGGCGATGGAGGAAAAGCGGCCCAAGGGGGTGCCGGACGGCTCGCCCGAGGCGGTGTTCGGGTAAGCGCGATGGCCACCCGCCGCATCCTGGTGGTCGAGGACGAGGACGCGCTGGGCGTCCTGCTCGACTACAACCTGCAAGCCGCCGGATTCGAGCCGGTGATCGTGCGCGACGGCGACGAGGCGCTGCTGCGCCTGCGCGAGGAACCCTTCGATCTGGCGATCCTCGACTGGATGCTGCCCGGCACGTCCGGCATCGAAATCTGCCGCCGGATCCGCGCCATGCCCGAAACCCGCGCCCTGCCCGTCATCATGCTGACCGCCCGGGGCGAGGAGGAGGACCGGGTGCGGGGGCTGGATACCGGGGCGGACGACTACGTCACCAAACCGTTCTCCGTCAGCGAATTGCTGGCCCGCATCCGCGCCATCCTGCGCCGGGGCGCTTCGGACAGCGAGGCGATGCGCGCGGGCGATATCTCGCTGGATGCCGAGACGCGCCGGGTCCACCGGGGCGCGCGGGAGGTGCATCTGGGGCCGACCGAATTTCGGTTGCTGGAAACCCTGATGAAGCGCCCGGGCCGCGTCTACAGCCGCGAACAGCTGCTCGATCTGGTCTGGGGCCGCGACGTCTATGTCGAGGCGCGCACGGTCGACGTGCATATCGGGCGGTTGCGCAAGGCGCTGAACGGGGCGGGCGAGACCGACCCGCTGCGCACGGTGCGGGCGGCGGGCTATGCGTTCGACGAGACGTATGGTTGACGCCGGATGATCTGCGGCGGATCGAAGGCGGTCACCGCAGGCGGCTCGCCCGCATATTTCTCGACCTCGACCAGGCACGAATGCGCCGTCGGTCCCTGTCCCAGGCGCGAAGTGCCGCGATCGGGGGTCAGGACGTTGGGATTGCCGTGCTTGCACAAGGCGTCCGGGTCGCCGGGGGTTTCGGGGTCGTACCACGCGCCCGTGCTGACCTGCACCACGCCGGGGCGGATCGTGTCGCTCAGGACGGCCGCGCACAGGCATGCGCCCCGGTCGTTGAACATGCGCAGGATATCCCCCGCCGCAATCCCCCGCGCAGCGGCATCGTACGGGTGCAGCATGGCCGGTTCGCGCCCCTTGCACTTGCCCGCGCGGGAGATAGAGCCGTGGTCGAGCTGGGAATGCAGCTTGTTCGCGGGCTGGTTCGAGATCAGGTGCAGCGGCCAGCGCCCCGCCGCCCCCAGCCACTCGCGCGGTGCCCGCCAGACCGGGTGGCCGGGGCAGTCGTCATAGCCGAAATCCGCGACCGTCCGCGAGAAGATCTCGATCTTCCCGCTCGGGGTCGCCAGCGCGTTCGCCACCGGATCGGCGCGAAAGGCGGACAGCATCACCGTCGGTTCGGCGGGGGGCGGGTGGTGGTGCCAGCCCGTCTCGCGCAACGCCTCCAGCCCCGGCAATTCACCCCCCTGCTCGGCCACGCGCTGGCGGGTCAGGTCGTAGATCCAGCGAATCCAGTCCTCCGGCTCCCGCCCTTCGCTGAAGGCGTCCTCGACCCCCAGCGCGCGGGCCAGACCGCGAAAGATCAGGTGATCGTCGCGCGCCAGGCCCGGCGCATCCGATACCTTCTCCATCGCGACGACATAGGGGTCGCGCAGGGACAGGGCGATATCCGTGCGCTCCAGCGGGGTCGTGCAGGGCAGCACGATATCGGCGTGTTTCGCCATCGCGTTCCAGCACCATTCGTTGACCACGATCGTCTCGGGCCTGCGCCACGCGCGCAGCATGCGGCCCAGATCCTGATGGTGGTGGAACGGGTTGCCCCCCGCCCACCAGACGAGGCGGATATCGGGATAGGTCAGGTGCCGGCCGTCGAACTCGACCGTTCCGCCGGGGTGCAGCAGCATGTCGCTGATCCGCGCGACGGGGATGAAGTCGGGTACGGGGTTGCGCCCCTGCGGCAGCGACCCGCCCGGCATCTGGCTGTAATGGCACCCGATCGAGTTCTCGGCACTGTAGCCGAACCCGAAGCCCCCGCCCGGCACCCCGATCTGCCCCAGCATCGACGCCACGGCGATGGCCGCCCAATAGGCCTGTTCGCCGTGATCCTGCCGCGTCAGGGACCACGACACCGAAATCATCGTCCGCCCCCGGGCCATGCGCCGCGCCAGATCGCGGAGGGTTTCGGCGTCGAGTTCGGCGATGGCGGCGGCCCAGTCCGCATCCTTCGGCATCCCGTCGCTCTCGCCCGTGACATAGGCGCGGAAGGGTTCGAACCCCTCCGTATAGCGCGCCAGAAAGGCGCGGTCGTGCAGGTCTTCCGTCAGCAGCGTATGGGCGATGGCCAACAGGATCGCGGCGTCGGTACCGGGCCGGGCGGGCAGCCACTCGGCCTGCGTCTCGTCGATCATGTCGGAGCGAAGCGGACTGATGCTGACGAACTCGCAACCCGCCTCCCGCGCCCGCTGCAACGCCCCCCGCTGGATATGCGCGCCGACCCCGCCGCTCTCGATCTGGCCGTTCTTGACCGGCGCACCGCCGAAGGCGACCAGCAGGTCGGTATTGCCGATGATCGAGTCCCAACTCGTCGTCGTGTTCAGGAACTCGCGGAAACTGCCCAGCACATGCGGGATCATCGCCTCGGCGGCGGCAAAGCTGTAGGTATGGACCGACGAGGTGAACCCGCCGATGCAGTTCAGGAACCGCTTCATCTGGCTCTGCGCATGGTGGAAGCGCCCGGCACTGGCCCAGCCATACGACCCCGCGTAGATCGCGGAATTGCCATGGCTTTCGGTCACCCGGGTCAGCTCGCGCGCCAGCAGCGGGTTCAACTCCTCCCATGTCAGCGCGACGAAGGGGTCGACCCCGCGCCGCTCCGTCGCGGCCCCCGGTCCCTGCTCCAGCCAGCTTTGCCGGACCATCGGGGCGGTGATGCGGGTCGGACCGTCCTGCACGTCGAGGATGCCCTGCCCTATAGGCGACGGGTCCGGATCATGCTCGAACCCCTCCATCCCCACCGCGCGCCCGTGTTCGGTGCGCACGCGGTAGGTGCCCCAGTGAGCGGCGGTCAGGGGGAGGCGGGGCATGGGGTGATCTCCTCGGGGAACGGGCAGGATCGGCCCGGGGCGCGACACGATCCTTTCCCCGACTTCGCCCGAACTCAAGCGCATTTTCGGAACCTAGGCGGGGCGGGAGAGTTGTTCCTGCGATACGACCGAAAAGGAGACGACCCCATGTCCGACGAAAAAGACCAGCGCCCCGACATCGCCAAGGACGACGACAAGACGCCGCGCAAGGACGTCAAGGAACACTGGCACAATGCCGAAGAGACGATGAACGAAGGCCCCGCCGGCAGCCCGAACGCCACCAAGCAGAGCCGCACGTCCTGACGAAGCCGTGAAATGCCGTCGCCGGTCCTTTCGGCGACGGCATCCTACCACCACCGCTCGGGCGTCGCGCTGAACCCAAGCGCGGTTTCCAGCGCATGGGCCGTGTTCAGCAGGCTCGCCTCGTCGAACGCCTTGCCGATCAGCTGCAACCCCAGCGGCAACCCGTCCGACGACAGGCCCGCCGGGACGCTGATGCCCGGCAATCCGGCCATGTTCACCGTCACCGTGAAGATATCCTGCAGATACATGTCCAGCGGGTCCGACTTCTCGCCGAGGCCGAAGGCGGGCGAGGGGGTGGTGGGGGTCAGGATGGCGTCGACCTCGCCGAACGCCTGCTCGAAATCGCGGTTGATCAGGCGGCGCACCTTCTGGGCGCGGGTGTAGTAGGCGTCGTAATAGCCCGCCGACAGGACGTAGGTGCCGATCATGATGCGGCGCTTGACCTCGTCGCCGAAGCCCGCCGCGCGGGTCTTCTCGTACATCTCGGTAATGCCGTCGCCCTGCGCCGGTTCGGCCCGCTGGCCGTAGCGCACGCCGTCGTATCGTGCCAGATTCGACGAACATTCGGCGGGGGAGAGGATGTAGTAGGCGGGCAGCGCATACTTGGTATGCGGCAGGCTGATCTCGACGATCTCGGCCCCTTGGGCGCGCAGGTGGTCGGCGCCCTGCTCCCAGAATCTGGTAATCTCGGCGGACATGCCGTCGACCGTGTATTCCTTCGGGATGCCGATGCGCTTGCCCTTGATGTCGCCGGTCAGCGCGGCTTCGTAATCGGGCACGGGGATATCGGCGGAGGTGCTGTCCTTTTCATCCACCGAAGCCATCGCCTGAAGCATGATCGCCGAATCCCGCACCGTGCGCGTGAACGGCCCCGCCTGATCCAGCGAGGAGGCGAACGCCACGATTCCCCAGCGCGAACACCGGCCCCAGGTCGGCTTGAGGCCCACCAGCCCCGTAAATGCCGCAGGCTGGCGGATCGAGCCGCCGGTATCGGTGCCGGTCGTCGCCATCGCCTGCCCCGCCGCCAGCGCCGCCGCCGACCCGCCGGATGATCCGCCGGGGGTCAGTTTCGCGTCATCCCCCCTGCGCCGCCAGGGCGACACGACCGGGCCGTAGCAGGCCGTCTCGTTCGACGACCCCATCGCGAATTCGTCCATCGACAGCTTGCCGAGCATCACCGCGCCCTCGGCCCACAGGTTCGAGGTGACGGTGCTCTCGTAGGGCGGCTCGAAATTCTTGAGGATGTTCGACCCGGCCTGGGACCGCACACCCCTGGTGCAGAACAGATCCTTGATCCCCAGCGGAATGCCGCACAGCGACGGAGCCTCCCCCGCCGCCAGCCGCGCATCGGCGGCCTGCGCCTGCTCGCGCGCCAGATCGGGGGTCTTCTCGCACCAGGCATTCAGCGCGTCGCCGGGCTCGCCGGTGGCCAGGAACGCCTCGGCCAGATCGGCGGCGCTGAATTCCTTCGCACGCAGCTTGTAACGGGCATCGGCGATGGTGAGGGACGTGAGATCGGTCATGGTATTCCTGCGGAGCGTAGAGGAAACGAGCGGGACGGCGGGGCGCTATTCCACGACCTTCGGCACCGCGAAGAAGCCTTCGCGCGATTCCGGGGCGTTGGCGAGGATGTCGTCGCGGCGGTTGCCGTCGGTGATCGCGTCGGCACGGCGCTTCAGGCGCATGGGGACAGCGGAGGTCATCGGTTCGATGTCCGTCACGTCGACTTCCTGCAACTGTTCGACCCAGTCGAGGATGCCCGATAATTCCCTGGCGAACGGCTCGACCTCGTGCTCCTGCACGGCAATGCGGGCGAGTTTGGCGACCTTGCGGACGGTATCGGCATCGACGGACATGGGCAGGCTCCTCGGACGGCGAATATCCCGCAACGCTCTAGGCCATGCCGCCGCGCCGTTCAAGGCCGTCCCTGCGCGGCGATCAGATCCTCGATGCGCTGCACCCGGTCGCGGCTGGCCGGATGGGTCGAGCGCCAGTCGGACCCGCCGCCCGACATCGCGCCCAGACCCGCGAACACCCTCGCCAGACCCATCGGATCGTACCCCGCCTCGCGCATCAGATCGACGCCGAAGGCATCCGCCTCCAGCTCCTTCTCGCGCGAGAAGCTGAGGGACAGCAGCAGGTTGCCCTCCAGCAGGATATCCTCCAGCACCGGTCCCGTATCCCCGGCCATCAGCGCGACGAGGATGTAGAGGCTGAGGGACTTGTAGACCTGCTTCAGGCCGTGCTGGTCGACGACATGGCCGATCTCGTGGCCCAGCACCCCGGCGATCATGTCGCTGTCCGGGAACGCCTCCACGAAGGCATCGGTCATGATGACGGACCCGCCGGGCATCGCGAAGGCGTTGGGGCCGACCATCGGGATCGACCGGAAGCCGAGGCTGTAGTCCTGCCCCGCGCGGATCGAATCGGGGGGCAGGGCCGCGACCAGATCGTCGAAGATGCCGGTGATCCGCGCGCGCTCCTCCGTCGGCAGTTCCGAAGGGTCGGCGACGAGGCGGTCGAGCGCCTGGACCGTCCCCGCATCCATCGCGCCCAGCAGCGGGGCGGGGGTGAGCGCCACGGCCCCCGCGACCATGATGTCCAGACCGTAGCGCCACAGCGCCCACACCCCCGCCGCGCCCACGGCGACCACCCCGATCAGGCGGGGGCGAAACGCCTCCCACCCGTGCAGGCGGCTGGCGGGGGTGTCCCCCTCCAGCAGGGCGACGGCGTCATGGGCGTCGGTCTCGAACACGCTGCCGTCGGGAAAGGTCAGGCGGCGGGGGGCCGAGCCGACGCGCGCACCGAAGGCCACCTGCGCCAGCGGGGCGGAGGCGAGCGCGTTCCCCCCGGCATCCAGCACGTCGAGATGGTCCCCGCCCGTGGTCGACAGCACCGCCCGTGCCTCGACCCGGCGCGATGTCCGTGCGGCGAGGAACCAGCCCGGAACCGCCATCAGATACCGACATCCAGGTCCAGCCCCTCGATATCGCCATAGGCGTCGCCGATGGCATTGCGCTCATCCGTCATGTCGCCGACGAACCCGTCCAGCGAGCCGCCGACCAGCAGCGTGGTATACCGTGCGAGGAAGTCCGCCTTGCGGACCTGCGCCCAGGGCAACAGCAGCCCGAGGGTGCACACGATGGCCACGGCATTGCTGACGATCAGCCAGACATACCCGAGCGGCGGCACGGTGGACCGGAACCGGTGCACGTTGCCCAGCACCGTATTGTTGAACAGGATATTGCGCACCATCGCGAAATACAGCGCCCCCGCCGGAATGAACAGGACGAGCATGAACGCATAGATGCCGAAGATGAAGGTCATTTCGGCGGCCGGATCGGTGGTCCCCTCGGGGTCGGGCAGCGCCGACAGCAGGGCATCCCCCATCGTCACGAACACCGCCCCGCCGATGATCGCGCCGAAGAAGAGCAGCCAGCCGATCCCCGCCAGGACGGCGACGTAGAATTTCGAAATCGGCGCATCGAACGCGAAGGGCGTCTTGCCCAGCGCGTGACGACCGATGACGTACCGGTGACGGGCGCGCGTGGCGAAGGGCATCGCGAGGTAGAGCGTCAGGACCGCGAGGAACGGAAACAGCAGCAGCACCTTGACCGCACCGCCATACGTCCCCCGGAAGGAGAAGCGCACGTTCGACCAGCTCGACATCCGCGCGTTGAAACTCAGCGACTTGACCGCCAGCCACGGCAGCAGGGCGAAAAGGACCAGCAGCAGCAGGATCCCGAGAAGGGGAATCGCGGACAGGACCGAAAACACCACCAGCCCGACGATGACGATGATGCGCCCGATCAGGATCTGCTTGCCGGTGGCGTGATAGTCGAAGTTACGGCCCCCGACGAAGGTGTGCTGATAGAAGTACTTCTTCTGCCGCACCTTGGCCCAGGCCGAATAGATGCCGATCGTGAGGATCGACAGGACCAGATTGACGATCCAGATGCCGAACCATTCGCGCGCATTGCCCTTGAACTCGACCTGAACGGGCGTCAGGTCCTCCCGTGCTGCGTCCATGTCGTCTTCCTGTATTCCAACGCCCCCGTTGAATGCTATAGATTGCTATCGAGACGAGAACAACAGCCTATTGCCACCCGGCCCCCCGCCGCTTCAGGAAGGGCGGCACGGCGCGGTCCCTGGCCGCCAGCCACAGAGGTTCGGGCTGGCGTTCGGCCTGATCGTCCGAAATCCGCACCTCGTCGAAACCGCAGAAGCGGGCGAAGGCATACTGGTCGGTGATGACATGCCCGCTGGCCCGCAGCCGCCCGCGATAGCCGAGGCCGCGCAGGCGCTTCGCCAGCGAGAACCCGCGCCCGTCCCCGAAACTCGGGAAGGGGATCACGATCAGGGCGAGGCGGTCGAAATGGGGGGCGACGGCCTCCGGGTCCGCATCCAGCGGCAGGTCCAGCGCCGCTCCCTCCGCCGCTTCGGGCAGGGTGTCGAGGGGGACGAGGGTGGGGGCGTCGTCGGGGGCGAAACCGGTATCGGTGATGAGGGGCATGGGCGGGGCTTTCTGTTCTACCTCTGCCCCGGGCAACGACCCGGGGCCTCGCGCAACAACGCGCTGACCGTCGAGGCCCCGGGTCTGCGCCCGGGGCGGAGCAATTCCCTTGGCTTACGCCACGTAGAGCGCCTCCTTGAACGGTTCGGCACCTAGGCGGCGATAGGTGTCGATGAACCGCTCGCTCTCGTCGGTGCGCGCGCCCAGATACGCATCGACCAGCCGCTCGATGGCGGGGCCGACTTCCTCCGCCGATATGCCCGGCCCGGCGCGCTCGCCGACCGCCATGGTTTCAGTATGATCGCCGCCCAGCGTGATCTGGTAGTTCTCGATCCCCGATTTCTCCAACCCCAAAATACCGACATGGCCGACATGGTGATGGCCGCAGGCATTGATGCAGCCCGAAATCTTGATCGTGAAGTTGCCGATGGCCTTGGCCCGGTCGGGCGCGGCGAACCGCTCCGACAGATCTTGTGCGACGGGGATCGAGCGGGCCGTCGCCAGCGCGCAGTAATCCAGACCCGGGCAGGCGATGATATCCGTGATCAGCCCCGCATTGGCCGCCGCCAGCTTGGCCTTGCGCAGGGCCGAGAAGACCGCCGGGAGGTCGTCTTTCCGCACATGGGGCAGGATCACGTTCTGCTCGTGGGAAATGCGCAATTCGTCGTGGCTGTACTTCTCGCCGAGATCGGCCAGCGCGCGCATCTGGGCGGTGGTCGCGTCGCCGGGTGCCTCGCCCGTTCCCTTGATGGCCACCGTCACGATGGCGTGGCCGAGGGCGCGGTGTTCGGCGGTGTTGTTCTCGACCCACGCCTTCAGCGCGGCATCGTTCGCCATCGCCGTTTCCAGCGTTTCCGAGATGTCGGGCAGCGCCTCGAATTCCGGGGGTGCGAAGTAGGCGGTGATCCGCGCGACCTGCTCGGGGTCGGGCGCGACCAGCGGCCCGCCCTCCTCGCGCATCTGGCGCTCGAATTCCGCCTCGACCTGCGCGCGCATCTCCTCGATGCCCGTCTCGTGGACGAGGATCTTGATGCGGGCCTTGTACTTGTTGTCCCGCCGACCGTGCAGGTTGTAGACGCGCAGGATCGCCTCCAGATACGGCAGCAGATCGTCTTTCGGCAGGAAATCGCGCATCACCTTGCCGATCATGGGCGTGCGGCCCAGCCCCCCGCCGACGATGACCTCGTATCCCGGTTCGCCCGCATCGTTGCGCAGCATCCGCAGGCCGAT
>ENA-ORXT01002949-ORXT01002949.1-marine-metagenome-genome-assembly--contig:-NODE-2949-length-19481-cov-22.853638_pt1 | contig 19481 bp, 27 predicted proteins | sample MGYA00237868_ERZ511482 | MGnify/ENA metagenome assembly ERZ511482
TCATTAGGCGTGACCTTCGGGTCGCGTCCGGGAGTCGGGGGTTCGAACCCTGTCAATACCTGGTTTCTTGAATTTTGGTTTTTACAGCAGCAGGGTTTACAGCGGCGTTGAGCATGACGTTCCAACACCATGCCCGTCGCGGGGTGACATCGGCGTCGGGAACCAATCGCGGTACCCACTGCCGTGGCCACGACCGTGCCCGGGACGGGGGTCATCACCCCGAGCGCCCGCAGGCCCGGTTGCGCCGGCACCGTCGCCCCATCCGCCGGCCTGGCCGCCCACGCGGTAACCACCGCCATGGTGCTCGTCCCTGTGGACGTCCCCGCCGTGGTAGCTGCCGCCGTGGTACTCGTCGTACCTCCGGGCATTCCCACCGGGGCATTCGCCGCCGTAGCGGTCGTACCCGCGGTCGTCACCACCGCGGTATCCACCGTCGCAATTCTCGCCGCCGCGGTCGCCGCCGCTGTGGTACTCGCCGCCGCCATATCTGCCGGCGCGGCCGCCGCAACCGCGATAATAGCCGTCGAGCTCGGCGCTGTGGTCGTCGCCGCCGGGCTGCCAGCCCCCGCCGTGGCGTGGGCCACTGTGACCGGCTCCTCGGCCGCCGGACCAGGCCGCGCCGCCGCTGGCCGGGTGGTCGCGGCCCCCGCGGTCCCCGGCGTACGCCGATGGCTCTCACTTCGCCGCGGCAGTGCCGGTGGTAGGATACCGCCGGCCCCCGCCCTGGTCGGCCCCGCCGCGGCCGCCGGCACGCCCGGCCCCGCCGCCGAGCGACGCGGCGCCACCCGTGTCCGAAGGGACGTCGGTGCTGCCTCCTTGGGGCTCCGACCGCAGGGACCCTGGCGGACCGGCCCCGCTGGCCCCATGGGGCTGGGCGGACGCCGCCGGCTGCGGAGCACCGTGACTGTCCTCGCTGATGTTCACGTAGGGGAACTGCGGCGGCAAATCCGCCTCGATGGCAGCCTCCGTGCACCTCAACTCTGTCAACGAAAACGCGCAGAGCGCTACACCCACACAGTGGCGCTCGGCGCTCAATATCGTCCCCCCGTGGGCATAAAGGATGATGGGGGGTGCCGTTCTCGGCGTCGAGTAGGGAAGGCGCTGGCGCAAAAGGCGCCAAGGGACGTGCGGCCACGCCCCCAGAATGAGGCGCAGCGTCGTGGCCCGCCGAGTGTTCCCTTGGGCGAGGGCCACCGGCCTGAAGCGGGTGAGCGCCCACGTAGCGAAGGGCGGGGGCCGGAACAAGCAGCGGTCCCGCTCGTTCGCGGCGATTACGGCGCTTACCATCGAACACACCGCCGCGAGCCGCGCGGCGCCAAGGAGGGGGTCCCGTTCGCCGTCGCAAGGCGGTGCGCGTGATAAGAGAAGACCCGCGAAAAGAACCAAGAAAGCAGTCGCGGCGCGGCAAACACGAAGTCCCAGTCGGAGGGAGCCGACGGGAGAACGAACGTCCGGTCGGCGGGCTCACGCAGCGGCAAGCGCATCGCGCCATGGCCCGTATGGGCCACAGGCGCGAGCCGTCCTATCATGCGGGCGTCCCTCTTGTTGGCCCAGTCGCACCCGGAAACCGGCAAAGAGTTGAGGAGGGGCTCACGGCCCACCCAAAAATCCAACACGACGCTTTCGTCCGCCCACGTCGTCTCCCGCACCGTCGGCAGCTGACGCTGTAGCGCCGTCAGCCACGCAAATCCCGCGGCACCGTCGATGCAGAACATCTCCGCCATCGGCTTTGGCAGCAGCACGGCGACTTCGTTCACCCGCAAAAAGCGGCGAAAGTACTCGGCGGCAAGCGAGCGGTCGATGGCGATCAACGACTTCAAAACTTTCGGCGCCGCGTCCGGCGCCAAGTACCCGCCTGTCTCTCCCACAGCGAGCATGCGGGTCCACGCCTCGTCGATGGCCGCCGTGTGGCAGGGTCCCGGCATAGCGCCCTTAGACGCGACGCGCACCGTAGGTCAACGGCCCTCGCCGTCGACGTCGCAGGCGTCGGCGACCTCGATCGGCACCTCGACGGGCAGCGGCGCCGGGACCGCCGGAGGCGGGAGCACGACCGTGCTGATGACTGGGTCCCGAAGTCCCTGCGGCAGCGTCCGAGGCGGCCGCGGCCTGGGTCGCAGATGGTTTCGCTCGGGGACCTGGGCCCATGTCGCAATCTGGAGAAGGTTCTCCGCGAGCCCCGAGCACGACCGACCCCCGGACGCCGCCGACGACGCTGCCGGTGCACCCCTTCCTGCCCACACGGGGCCCCGCCCCGCAGATCGGCCGCCCGCGCGGCCGGCGGCGCCCGCCACCGCGGCCGACGCCCCGCCTCCAGGCATCCCACCGGCCGTCTCCACCGCAGCGAAACCCCCCGGCACGGGGGGCGGCGTCGTCGAGCGGGTGCGTTTCCCCTCCATGCCCGACATACCCCAGGGCGCGGTGCCCGTCGTTTCCGCCAACGCCGCGGCGGTCCTCGGCGCTCGGAACCCGTCGGTGGCCGCGCCGGCCGACGCCGCCGACGCCGCGGCCGGGGTCCGAGCGCGTCGCCCCGCCGCCGTCCGCGTCACGGGTCCCCCGGGTCGGGTGGACCCCGCCATGCACCGACGAGGACGGCGGTCGCGTGAGAGGGGGTGATGTAGCACCACCGGGCGAGGTTGGTGCTGGCGACACCCGGCCGGGCCTGGAGGGACGCGGTACGCGGGTGGCAAGCAGCGGGGCGCGCGGCAAGGGCCCCACGGCCCCGCGGGGAGCGGCGGCGTGGGCAGTTCGACCTAATCCGGGCGCCGCGCGTCGTTGCGGTTATGCGGCCCGCGCGCGCCACCGCGCGGCCTCGTCAGGGGCCGCCACGTCAGGCGCGGTCCGGCAGCGGCGATCCCTCTCGTCCTGACTTATCGCATTGGGGGATTTGTCTCGTATTGCACTTCTGTGTGTTGGTTGGTTTGTGGCGGGGGCCAATTTCCATTAGGGGAATGGGGCCCCCGGAACCAATATCGCCCGATATAGGCCGAAGGGCGACGACGGTGGGAGGCACCGTCGTCGCCGGCAAGTAAACAGTGCCTGTTGTGTTGTACCTTTGGCGGCCCCTCTTCCCAAATCGGGTGATCCTATAGGGGGCACGTTCTCGGGGCGGCAGGGGTGAGTTGCTTCCCTCGTCGGGACCGTGGCTACGGGGCTGTGCTACAACCATCAAGCACAAGCGCAAGTCCATTACTATCAAAGCCACCCTCGAGCCTAGCGACACCATTAGCCGGCAGCGTCTGGCACAAGATCTCAAGCAACGGTCGCCCGTTCTCGTCTTGTTCCTACATGGTGGCAATCCTGGGAACCACATTGACATCAAATCTATCGATTAAGATGGACCACAAGACTCTTTGAGGGTCCAAGAGCTGCTCGCGGAGTATGCGGACGTATTTTTCAAGGACCTTCGAGCCGGACTGCCACCCGAACGTAGTCGGGAGTTCCACATCGAGCTCGAGGCGCAAAGCCCCATTGCAGCGGCATGTACCGGCTCTCCGAGTCCGAGTTTGCGGACCTCAAGTCGAGAATCGCTGACCTGATACAAGAGGGTTTCATACAGCCAAGCTCTTCCCAGCGGGGCTCATGTGTCCTCTTTACGGCTTAAGAAAGACGGTGGCTTGCGACTGTGCATCGACTACCGAGCCCTCAACACGGCTACGATCAAGAACGCCTATCCTTTGCCCCGCCTCGACGAGATCTTCAACCAATATCGGCACGCCGAGTACTTCACCAATATCGTCCTTCGCTCCGGATACTACCAGATCCGACTGGACCGGGCATTAAGGCCCCTGACGGCCTTCTGAACCAAGTACGGCTTCTACGTGTTTACAATGCTTCCGTTCGGCCTTACCAACGCTCCTGCCGTGTTTATGAACCTCATGAACGATGTTTTCCAAGAGTACCTCGACGACTTCATTTGCGTTTATCTCGATGATATCCTCGTGTACAGCGAGAATCTTGACGACCACCTTCGGCATCTACGGCTTGCGCTGGACAGGCCGCGGCTACAAAAGCTCTACGTCAAGCTAAGCAAATACCAGTTTGCGGAGACCACAGTCGACTACCTCGGGCACTTCATCTCGGCCTACGGCTTCCCCATGGAAAATGAGAAAGTCAATGCCATCCGAACGTGGACCACTCCTCCATCTAAGAAGGATGTGCAGTCGTTTCTCGGCATGATCAACTTTTATGGCCGTTTCATCAGAAGTATTGCAGAAATCGCCGTTCCCTGGACTCGGCTAACTGGCAACGTCGACTTTCAATGGTCCGCAGACGCGGACGCGTCATTTCAGCGGCTCAAGGTGCTTGCAACAAGTGCACCAGTATTACGCGGCTTTGATAAGCGGCACCCTATCTACCTGTCTACCGACGCGAGTGGTTACGCTATCGGTGCTGTACTGAAGCAAGATGACGGACAAGGGAGATGGCCGGTGGCTTTTTTCTCCCAAGTTTCAAACATCCGCGAGCAGCGCTATTCGATCCGTGAGCGCGAACTCATGGCTGTTGTCCAAGCCGTTCGCTACTGGCGCTGCTACCTTTATGGACACATGTTTGTCGTCCACACCGACCATGAGTCCTTGAAGTACCTGAGAACTCAAGAAAATCTAAACGACCGGAAAGTACGGTGGCTGGAACTATTTGAGCAGTACCAGTTCAAGATTACACCCGTTAAGGGCACGGCAAACGCCGGCGCCGACGCTCTATCGCGTCCCCCGCCAGATGCCCTAGACAAGGCCGTCCCAAAATAAGACCTTCTTTTCTGTGTGCTGGCCAAGACCATTGACGACACGCTCAAGAAAAGTGAGATCAACAACCTCATGACCAGGCACCTGAGTAAGCAAGACCTTGCCACCCTAATTGACGAGTACCGCGTGGACCCTGAATTTTCCACCCTAGCCCAAGATCCGGTAGCCCCCTACACCGAAGACATGGGGTTGTTGAAACGAGGTGCTCGTACGTGCATCCCCGCTGGTACTCTCCGAACTAAGCTTATTCACGACTACCATGATGTCCCTAGCCAAGGGCACATGGGCGTCCGAAAGATTATCAAAGCGATGGCGCCCAAGTACTACTGGAAAACCCTGCTCAAGGACACCCAGAGATACGTACAAGCCTGTGATCCGTGCCAACGCAATAGAGCCGGCACGCGTTCACCTCTGGGTCACCGCAAGCCTCCAGATCCCCCGACTCAAATATGAGCAAGCGTCTTCATGGACTTGCAATATACAATTCTGCCACTGACCTCTCGCGGGCACAACGGCATCTTTGTAGCAGTGGATCGCCTTACCAACATGATCCGGCTGGCTGTCATGAAGTCTGGATGAACGGCTTCTGTCGTTGCGCTACTCTCCCACGACCATGTTTACCGGACTCACGGCCTTCCCGTGGACGTGGTGTGTGACCGCAATCCTTTCTTCTTCTTCAACTTTTGGAAAGCCCTCACGGACATCTTCAAGGTCAAAACTCGTGCGTCGTCCGCCTATCATCCGCAGACGGACGATCAGACCGAGAATATGAACAAGAAGGTGGAAGAAATGCTGCGTACCTTCGTCAACCACCACCAAATCGATTGGGATCTGTACCTTGTCGACGTTGATGTCGCGCACAACCGATCTCCAAAAGCGGTAACTACCTCCTCTCGGTTCTTCCTGAACTACGGCTACGAGCCTTGCACTGTCCCGGCGGATCTTCATTGCTCGACAGCGACCAACGTCGCGTCCGTCTTCGAGTGGCTGCAGAGCTGATCCAAAGCTCAAGCTCACGCAACGAAAAGCATTACCACGGCCAATGACACGCGAGCGCAGTACGCCAATCGCCGTCGACGTCCATGCTCCATCGTCGTTGGAGACCTTGTGCTCTTCAGAACCACGAACTTAATGCCGGACGCCAACGAAGGCGCCAAGAAGCTGATGCCCACGTACTCCGGTCCCTATCGCATGACGCAGAGCATCAATGGCTTCCCGTTTCGCCTCGATCTTCCCCATGCCGTCTTAGACCGCAATGTTCATAACGCCTTTCACGCGAGTCTCCTCAGGCCGTACCGCTCGGTCCCGTATGACCGACTTCCTCCCGCTCCGCGCCCGATTGACTTTCCAGACGGTGCCATTGAGTACAAATTCGAGAGCATTCTGCGGTCTCGCAAGCGTCTCGGTCGCGTCCAGTCCTTGGTCAAGTGGCGCGATCACGATAAGAGCGAGAGCACTTGGCAATCCAAAGCCGACCTCAAGAACTCTGAAGACGATTTAGCCACGTTCCTGCGTTCCGAGGCCAAACGGGGAGAAAGTGTATGGCATTGGCCTTCCACGCCACGTGGCTGCCTACTTTCAACCTACCTTCCACATTTCACCCGCTGTCAAACATCACTTTCCGCGTGACACGCTTCCTTGGTGACTCGCTGAAAGCGTGCAACACACGCTACAACGGCCCCCATCATTTTGGTGGAAGCTACGGACACGGCGATCAACCTGGTAGCGGATGGGGCCAGTCAGAGCCTTGCTGACTCATCGTGATGCCGCGACGGACTCCAGATCACCCGGCGTCAGTACCACGCCACCAATGGTAATCGGTGTCAGTTTTACAGCCCTACAGGGACGCGACATCACTGTCCGTGTCCCGCACACTCCGTTAGGGCGATTCGGTCCCAGCAGGGCTGGGCCGGTCATGCCCTGCTGTGGGGGCGGTCGAGCGCCGCACTGTCAAATGGGAAGTGCCCGCAGCTCTCGACATTCGTGTCTGTGAAGCGGGAGGTAGATAGGTGGATGCATTTGTTTACTTGGATGGCGGCTTTGGGCCCACTAGGACCGCCTGATATACCCCAGGCGACCCCTCTGCCAGTCCCAGAGACGACCCTCTCTCAGTGCTCCCCCAGGCACTTCCACTCTCCGCGTGTGCAGGGCCTGCGGCGCACCTCCCAAAGCGGAGCATGCGCCTCCCCGGTGGTAAGCCGCCCACCGCCGCACAATCCAGTCACCACGCCACGCAAAATCCCCCCCGAGCTCACCACGAGAAGGGGGGAGCTCACCAAGAGATACACAAATCAAATACAAATAAGTACAACTCATACACAATGGAATGCCAACAAGTACACGAGCTTGAGTCACCGAGAGCCCCCGTGTAAGTATGGCTCCAATGGAATTCCCGGGCAGAGCTCAACAGTGTCGAAAGCCTCCTTATTCTCCAAGTTTCTTTACCTGCGTTTTTGAGACATCTTGTGCCGCGTTTTTGGTGGCACGCACCCGTTCACCCTTGTTTTTGGCGTATCTGGTGCCGCTTTTTAGCGAAACACGCCCGTCTCCCCTCGGTATTGGCCCTCCTGTTGTGGCACCGTGAGGACGACGAGCGCATGCATAATCTAGGGCACCTGGGGTGCCCCGAAAAGACTGCACTGTCAGACGGGACTAGCTCCTCCGGGGGGATCGAGAGGGGCAGACTCAGAAAAAAAAGACAACCTTTTCCCTCGTGACCCCTCTTGCCAAACCCGACCATCTTCTCGCCAGCTGTGTTCCTCGGACCCCTCCTTCGTCGAGCCCATTGTCTTCCCCGGCGCCGCCTTCGGCGGTTTCGATTCCTCACAGTACGTACGACCCGCCACGTGGCATCGCTGGTCTTACAGCCGCCGTGCTGTCGACGGGCTGCTCCAGCATCTCTGCGGAATGGTTATCACGTTCTGAGGCGAGAAACGCACGCAGCATACCTACAAGAAGCACAACAGCCAATTTGATGCGGCGCACCGCGCGCACGCGCGTGCGCGGCTTCCGCGCATACGCACACATGGTCGGCATTGCGACTCACTGCGCAAGGCAACAACCAGAGCACTCAGGCGCGTGCAGATGGGGGGTCGGGGGCGCAGGGGGGTGTGAAGGGGAAGGGCGTTGGGAGAAGCTCTGGGGCGGAGGGGTCGCGCGGGGAAACAAAAGGGCACGACCCAATCGGGGGCGACCGTAGCGTGAGGCGCAGCCCACGAGCTCAGTCGGTCACAGCAGCCATCAGTGTGCAAGGCTGCGGCAAAAAATGCGCGCGCGCGGGACGCGCCTGATTGCCCAGGCTCGCCGACCTCGGATCAAAAACGCGCACTGGGCGGATCAAGAAATTTTCAAAGTAGCCCCACAGTTCAGATGGATGATTTTCAATCATTGCAAGAATTTTGCGCATCTTTGCTATGACCGTTTTAGCAGGCCTTTGCAGACCATCAGGTCAGCTAGAATAACGCGACCACTGGCCAGTATGACTCGACAGGATATGGGGACATTGGCTGGATGCCAAATTCATTGTTGATATCTTTTTTTGTCGTTTAGGGACTGCAAAAAGCCCCCAGAGACAGTTTTGCGCTGTGTTCAGGCACGACGATGACACGCTTCTCATATGCTTATGTGTTCCATTTTCTGGAACAAGGGCGTCGAGTGGGTCTCTATTGCGAACGAGATATCCGCTCGCGAAAAGCTGTTGACTCGGCCAACCTATTGCCAGGCAAAAACTTCCTGTTCTCAGGGGTCTAAGAGAATGGGATAGACTTTGGACAATCCGTTGGCGGCCAATGGCGGCTTTGGATGACCGCCGCGATCCGTGGCAGCCGCGTTCGCGGCAGCCGCCCTTCCGTCGCCCGACCGTGCAGTTTTTTCCTTGACACGACTCTGGATCAACGATGCCCAAAGTGGATCACCAAAACCGTCGATTTCAACTCGTTTGCCCGATGTTTTTTCTCACCACCGACGGCATTGCTTTGATATAATAACGAGCAGGGAATAAATTTACCTTAAGAAAGTTCCAGGGAAGACGCATATTTTGGTGCCAGTTGCGCCGGTAGGCTCGAAAATAAAGGGCAGTGATCGATGGGTCTAGCGCAAAAAGTCCTTCTCAGCGTCGAAGTGCCCGAAGCATTACAGATCAAGTCGATCAATCGGGATCAAGTTTGCACTTGCGTGTCCGGTCGCCCTTTCTCGCCGGTGGCGGCAGTCTGTGAGCGCGCGCGCATTCCCGAGTAAGCCTGCACTCCGAAGGCCGCCAGACGCACGAGCATGCATTGCGCTGGTAGGCATTCTACTGCTTCCAAAGCTCAGATGAGGCTCAGATGAGGCTCGAATGAGGCTCCCTGTCATATGGCCTGGAAAAGCGGCCGTTTTGAGGTGTCTGGGGCACCTCCTTCCAGTTTTCATCGTACGCAGCGGCCGTGGAGACCCAAAGGTGAGTGGACTGCGCGGAGTCCAAAAATATTCTCAGAAAACGCAGACGAGGCCAGAAACATGGTCACAGAGAGGCATTCGAACCAGCCCCAAATACGGGGACTCGGCTCGAATGAGGCGGCCATTTGCATAGACAATTGCCCCTTCCCTTCTAGAACCACCTGTGACAGATGCCTAGAGGCACAATTGCCCCTACCCAGCCGCGCTTTTCGATTGAGTCGGCCGACGTACAACGTGCGTCTGTTGCTTGCAGGCGGCAACACACCGCCACGCAACGCCCACCACAAACCTCCCATCACTCACTTCTTGCCCTCCCCCTCAGACCAGCGACCCCCCCATCCCAAACCACGTGGCCCCTGCCTACCTTTTCCGCCTCACCACCTTTTCCACACGCCCTGCCAGGACTGGCGAGCGCCGGTCGTCAGCTACCCCTTGCCCCCCGTCGCCGCTGCCTCCGACACTGTTACAAGCCACGTGGCTTCGCAGTCCCTGCCGCCTTGCCCCCCGTCGCCAAGGCCTTACACGCCCGTCCAAGAAGAGCTTCTCCGCTGTCGCGGCCGCCTCGCCACTCCGTCGCCGATCGCCGGCGACGGCCACAGCGCAGCTTTCCGCGGTCAAATTGCCGGAATCCTCCATCCACCGGCGGCCGCTGCCACGGATCGAAAGACGTCCAGGGGGTGTCGGGGGGGAAGAAGGCGGAGGGGTGCCGCGCGGGAGGAAGCGATGCAAGAAGGGGGAAAGGGTGAGCTGGCGATGGCGCTTGGCGCGGAACAGAAACAGCAGGCGTCTGCGTGGTCGACCATCGATGCACAGGACTCGATCAGACTGCTCAGAATCATTATCGCCATCATCTACCAAGTAGGTCGTGAAGTCAGTCCAATTGTGAGTGATCCGTCTTTGCGTCGCTTAAGTTACAAAAAGACATGAATGAATCGCAACTTCGGCCTAACAAAAGGGCAAAAAGAACAAAGAAAAATGCAGCACACTCCGTATACAAAGAATGCTCTCCTGACCGCCTTTTCTGATAAGCTTTCAGATCTCTTTTCTGATAACATGCCACGACTCTCTGCTCCATATCGAGAAAAATGATACGAGCATGCGTCAGGGACAATAGCACAGCGCGAGCGAGACAACCCGCTCGCTGGCAGCCACGACGATTCGCAAACCCGGCCTAGCAGTGGCAGGTGGCTGCACGGCGGTTGTTGGGCCGTCCTGCGGGTTGCCGTCCACTTGAGCCCCATGACCGGGACTGGAGCGCCCCCGCTGCCATGTTCAGAATTATGGTTATCCTGAACGGGGGAACTTTCCGTTCAGGCCACTGGTCGGCACGGCGCCTGATCAAGGGAACTCCTGTTACAAACGTTGGTCAGGTGCACGGAGCTGATCTCGAGGTCGGACGTCAGCAGATCGCGAGACACGCACTTTCTACTCCTGTCACAGATGGCAGTGAACGAGGGCTCCCTGTACGGTAGTGCTATGCAACATCCGGTGCAAGGACCTCGATGTTGGTCGTTGGTCCCCCCCGTCGGTTGGTCGTTGGCGTTTCCCTCGGTTTGTCGTTGGCTGTTCCCTCGTTCGGTCGTTGGCTCCGCCCTAAAATGTGCGTCGCCTCTCTCCTCCGTCGGTCGTCCGCTCTCCGCTCTGTCAGACGTCTGCTGCAACCCTTGGTCGGTCTTTTAACATCGTTGTCTGTCGGTCGACTGCTCGTCGGTCGGTTGGTCTTCCCTTACCTTCTCTGTCGGAATTCGGCTGCCCCATTCGATCTGCTGTTGGCTACCCCCCGCATTGCTGTTGGCTTCCCGCTCTTTCAGACCACGGATCCTTCGTCGCTCCATTGTAATAGCTGTTTCTCGCTTGGTCTCTACCTCTGTCGCTGTGACGCCAACGTTGACGCCAGCCAGCCCTACTTTCGTGCGGCCCGTGTGGTACGTGTCCTCTAGCAGTTGGGGCAGTGCGTTCACGGCTGACTCCGGTCCAAGTAAGTTGTCGTACCCGTGCTGACGAGCCCCGCGCTCGCGCTGTTGATTTCGCTGTGCTTTCCACTTCCGTAACCGCGCATGAAGGACGTCAGCGAGGTAAGGGTGCGTGCCCAGTTTTCCCACGATTTCCTTTGTTGGGTGATAAACTTGTCCAGACCATTTTCTCCCTACCATCTTCCTTCGTCCCAGTGGCTCTGTTGGGTGCCTCTTGGTTCACTTTTGGCTCCATGGCTGCCTCCTGCCCTGCTTTTCGTCGCCTGTGACGCTGATTGGCTCTCCCTTTTGATCAGCAGACATGTGGCGTGCGCCAGTGCGTGCTGCAGTTCACTTCACGTTCGGGCATCACATACTTATTCAGGTACTCTCCTTGATTTTGCAGCTGCTTTCGCATCCGTGCTGCCGCAGCGGCTCTGCCGTTACTCCCTGCTCGCTGCTGTCATGTCTCTCATACTGCTACCACCTCCAGCGCGCGGGCGCCACCCCCTGCCCGCTTGCTTGGAGTTTTCCTTTCTCGAGTAGACGCGCTGAACACACTGAGTCGCTCCGCTCCTAAGAACCCTCTCCTCACTTGACTGCCTGAAAATTCCTCATGAACTTCAGCCAGATCATTCAGCAGCTCCCGGATTATGAAGGTCCGGACGCCGCCGTCACGGAGGTGTGCGCGGCCGCTGCTGCGGCCGGGGCGGCGTTTCTGGCAGGTGGGAATGAACAGGTGGGCCGGGCGTGTGCCCGGGTCATTGGGGATCAAAAAAAAAGGTGATAACTTCTGGTGTTCTTCATACCAGTCAGCCGCACCTGTCTACTCTGCGCGGCACCTAACGGCTCGTTTCTGCGCTCCCCTTGCCCTGTTCAGGGTACTGGAGGATGAGCCTTCAAAAGTGGAGCCCACGCTGCGGCGGCGCACGGACTGCAAGGGGCGGCGCGGGCACTCTGTGTACGACCTGATACTAAACAGCCTGCGGCGGCTGGGTAGCGGGGCGTCATATGGGTACCTGGACGACCAGTCTCTCATGTCGGAGGAGTCGCAGAGGAACTCTTTCATGGCCTGGTTGCGCGTGGTGAGGCCGCGATTCGGTCTCCGCCTTCTTAGGCCGGAGCCCACCATTGACGAGCTCCAGGCCATATTAGACAGCTATGCAGCCCGGGTTTTTCTTGGCTGTATTGGCTGTGTGGACTGTGAAAAGCTGCTATTGAGGAACTGGCCTAGGGCTCTTGAAGGGCAATATCAAAACCTCAAGGACTCCAAGCTCGCAATCATCTCCTATGAGGCTGTGGCGGACTGTGAAAGGTACTGTTGGCACTAGATTGCGGGGTGGCTGGGGAAGAACAACGACAGGACGGTGCCGGATAACAGCCCGTTTTGTCTCGACGTGCCGGCTGGCCGGCGCAGGATGCACCTCCCTTGCGGGTACGTCCTGAACGGTCAACAGCGAGACTGGTTTCTGTAACTTTGAGGGGACGGAGCCGATACTCGCCGGCGAATTTTTCTTTCTTTCAAATCATGCGGCCGCGACTAAGAAGCAGAAGCATGTCACGTCGTGTGAGACGAATTTACATAAGAGCATTGCCAACAACTCAGGCTATCGCTATCGGCTATTCCATTCTGGAACCAAGTCCGCGTCCTTAGACAGCCACATGTACGTCAGCGGTTAGCTGCTGTGCTGTCATGAGCCTAAGAACCTGCAGGTTTCCTTACACCAGGCCTTGTCTGGGCCCGATCAAGACGATATTTTCTGCCAGGACTTGATGCACAGCAGCGGCAGATGACAACTGTGGTGAGCAGCCGTATCAACCATAACGAAGGCGCAGAGAACGCTTGTCGGCAGACGGACAAAGAAACAGGTCAAAATGTGCAGCGCTTGATGACGACCACGCCTAGAAGGACGTCACTGTAGGACCATTGCCATGCACGACAGCTCTTGCGGACGTTCCCACCACCTCTGCCCAGAAGAAACTGGCAGTCAATCTTGCAGACGTGGCGCACACGTTGCAGCCACGTGCTACTATTTGCTGTGAAACGGGTCGTTGATCCATCACATGGGCCAATCAGAGGCCCCCGTGAGATAGCCTTGGCTGTCCTAAAAGCTATTCCAACTCGAAATAGAAAAGCGATAGCCGCACAGCTATTCTTGGTCAGCGGAAGCCAGAAACAATTAGGTAGTTGCATTTCCATGGCCCGAAATGAAAAAGGGCTTCTTCGTCTAAAAGGTTCTGGTACATTGGACTTCAGGTGCTTAATGGGACACGTTGTGCAACGTGGCTTGAATATGGGGATAGCATCTCGTTGTCGACAATGCTCTAAGGATGTGGAGCGCTTTTTGGTAGCCTTTAGAGTCGGTTGCAGATTTTGCCTCGGGAACGGCACAAATGGGGCAACATGATCGTCGTCATTCGGAAGAGTGGGGCGTTAAACAATGACGCGGCTGTGGATGATGGATGCCCTCCCGTTCACCTTGTTTTTAAGTTTGATCGGACTGCGCCTGCTGGTGACGCCCCGGCTACGGCTGGCGCCGAGCCCGGACGTCGGGCGCACACGCCTCTGCACTTGCTTCTCGCGAGCTACGATGCGGAGACCAGCAAGAACGGCTTCTTGGCTCTGAGGGGCGCTTTGACCGACCACCTCTGGAATCTTCGTGGCGAGGGTGAGGTGTAAAATAATGAGTGTGCCTTCCATTTTTTACCTTCCGAAATACAGCTTTTCTGGATGCCTCACGTTAAAAAAGAGAGCCGTACTCATGAAACTTTCTGCTGTCGCAGTTTTCTGTGGAGGTGGCGAATGGTGCCCACCACATGACTCGATTCGTCGGACCACGGCTGCATCCCAGCGACGCTCTTTTGCGCTGGAGAACTGAGATGCCGGCACGCAGAGAGACCGCACCCCACTCAAGAACTGCGCCGTAAATCAACTTCCTCTGTGCACGTCGCACCCACCCGTCTGAGAAGAGCCAATATACGGCTCCACAGAGCCTGTCAACCTCCAGCTCTCCTGCAGCCCCGCCGCCCGGCCACTGACGAGAGCATGGTCGCATGTCCTTCGCATGAATTGACAGAGCGGTGCGCGGGTTGACGGTGGTGGGTTGTAATTGGCGGCCTTCAAGACCCGCGGCACACTGGCAGCCACGAGACACCGGCACAGCGGGGACAGCCTTCGTTTCTGCAGATCAGGAAAAAGTGTCAGCGCTATGATCGCTTTGGGGCCCCGCGGCTTGTCAGATAGCCACCAGGGCAGCGCGAGGCTGACGATTATGTGATATGAGGGTAGCAACTATCCGCAGTTGCATAGCCTGCAACCATTGCGTGTCGGTATGAACTCCTGTTGATCAGAGTCAGAATGTACCACTGTCACGCATGAGCGGAACCGTTTCTGCAGAAAAAATCAGACAACGCAGTATTGTACATTGTGTTGCGGGTGACTGAAACAGAGCGCTCCGTTGAGGCAGCCCCCCAAGCCCGCGCAGGTAAGTCGGAGTTACCGCGGACTGCCTGGATGATTCCAATAGTTGTTATGCGGTCATTTGCTTGTTAGCTGCGCCATTGATATGCATTCCTGTATGTGTGTGATGCAATTACTTGTTCTTGTTTCTCGAGGGCAGCTCCCTTTGGAGCTGAGCTTTGGAAGATTCTTGTGGGCTCCTCGAGGGGCGACGCGATTTTTGGGGTGGTGAAAGCATGTACTCTCGAAGGGGAGGACCACTGCGCTGGTGTGGGGTGCTCTGGCAGGACGTGGCGAGAGAGGCGCAAGGAGAGGTTAAGAGCCTGCTGGCCTCGCGCGTCAGACGGCTCTCGTGTAAGTCAACGCATTCACGCAACTCCCGCTCACTTCACAGGGTATGGGCCCAGCTCGCGCTTGATTTAGATCCGAGAGGTCGCGGGTTAGAAATTAACCACTGCTGCGCCCCAAGAGGGGGACCGAAAATTTTGCAAGAGAGCCAATTCCGAGTCGCAGGTCAGACGAGCCAAGCGCTGAGATGCTGGGAAGAGTGTTGAACAAGCGATGTTGATCTCCCCAGGCCAGTCACACCGGTCATGTGGCGTAGTTGGGTTTTGACCTTCCACAGGTTATGGGCCCCGCTGTCGCATGTGGCAACCGTCATCTTCCCTGCGGTCGCTGGCGAGACGACGTTGCTGGGGTCGCGGTGTGTTCCGGCTTCGGGTGGGCGTGTTCTGTTTCGGACGTCGATAGTGCGGCGCTGTGCGGCTTCGAGGTCGTCAACAGTGTGGTGAGTTCTGCCCGCAAAGCCGACGGGGCACCTGCCCGTCAGAAACCCCAGCACAGGATGTGGAGCGACACAAAGGAGAAAGAACACAAACGCCTTGATCAAAGGGCGCGGAGCGCACCAGAACGCCGGAACTAACTCAAACGCAATGCTGATTTATTCGAGTACGCACGATGACCCCACAGCATACCCTCATACAACCTCAGAAACAAGACGCAGGACGCGCACAATCCCGACCCGGGAAGAGACGGTCGTACGGGGGCCAGGGCCCGGCGGGCCGCGGTCCCTGATGCGGGGTCCTGGCGCCCTTTGCCACGGATCAAGGGACCCCCTTCCACTGGAAACGAGATATGGTCCCTGAAATGAGGCCATCTTGGACTGAAATTGCCCAATACATCACTAGGGACTTATCCACAGATTTTCAAGTCTCCGATCGAAGTCCTCGTGGGATATCGACAGTGGCCGAGATCTCATCTCGGCCGCGGGCTTGTCCCTGGTCAAAGGAGCTTCCACAAGCTTCCAGGCCCCTCTAGGGGGCCCGGATCGAGGGGTCGCGTGGCCCCTCGTCCGCGTCAGGCCCTGCCCCGCTCGGCCTTTGGGTGAGGGGGATGTAAGCCTCGGGGGCGGCCCTAAGCCGCACCTGGCAGGCGCCCCGAAGGGGCGCCGCACACCGCTCCCTCTGGGGGCATTGCGTGTGTGCTCGCGGCCCCTCCCCCGGCTCATACCGGGGGGATCGCAACATCAGAGGAGGGGGTTTCGGCCACAAGCTTGGAAGACCACGGCCGCTATAGCGACCCCCGGTTCGGGCAGCTGGACGACGTCTACAAGGTGTGGGCAGCGTATCAGCGGGCGCAGCTAAAGAAGGAGAAGCTCCGGGCGGCGGTCGTGACAGACCGACCGGCATCTCCGTCCGACGACAAGAAGTCTGACCCGGTGCTCGACGCGTGGGACGCCAAGATCGAGGAGGCGCGGACGACCATTCAGATGTCGGTCAAGTGCGTGAATCTCAATACGGTCACGTCGATGGACACGGCCAAGGAGGCGTGGGACGCGCTCAAGGTCGTGTTCGAGGCCCGAGAGAACGCGCAGCTGCTGCGGCTCATGGAAGAGCTGAGCAGACATAAGAAGGGCGGCGACAAGAACATCATCAAGTTTGCGTCGCGAGCCCAGATGATCCGGGACGAGCTCGCCAAGCTTGGCAACCCGGTTTGTGGTGTTCATGACGTTGGTTCAAGTACCTGTGTAATGAGACCGACGGTAGCCAAGCAATAAAGCGAGTTCTATCGCCGTCGCGGCGAGGAAGAAAGACTTTTTGTTCAAGGGAATCCGACGGGGAGCCGGGTGGTGCCCACGACGTCGACCCCAGACCCTTCATGATTCAATATATTGCTGATCCCCGAAAATTGTCCTGGGGGACAGAGACAGAGACTGACTCTGAATGAAAGCACTCTATTGGTTTAGAAGGACAGAAAGGAGGCATCGAAGCCAAAAGACAGCCCGCATTCTGTGCCAGGACCTTGCATCGACTGAACTCACTGTTTGTTGCCGCTTGATCCGCTTTTCTTGGCACAGAGCAAGCTGCCCACGCGAGATCTTGAGATTTTCTGCTGTCTCCTCGCCAGAAGTGCAGAATAGAAGAGGAGCTGATGTTTATTTTCGGGCTGCATGGGCACATGTCAGCAATCAGGAGCACCAACTCAGTCGCAGGGGCGCATCTGATTGGTGAAGAGAGTCGGTCCCCATGTCATTCTCTGTCCACCAGGACAAAATTCGGGGATCAGCAATGAACTAGGGCACTGGTCGATCGACCGTTCGATCACAAGCGATCGAAATGAGTGCCGGCATACAGATAAGATAGGCACGCAAACAAACAATAGAAATGAACAACGCGAAAATGAGCCCCCAAATGGCATGCCACAGGCCGATTTCTACAGTACAGGGGCTTTAGCCAGACAAGAGGACTATTTGTGCCAATTTGCCAACTGCGAGAAAAGATATGCTACATACCTCTAACGAGAGATTCAAACCGTCCCGGTGAGATCCGAGGATGGTGACACCCGATTGGGCGATCGCGGACTCTTACGGGCCCGCGCGGACGTAACCGCCCGGGCGGCGGGAGTCGAGAAAGGGCGCCTCTTCGTATCGATCGAGGGAAGTTGGCGGTTCGCCGTCGCCGGTCGCGACCGTCCGGCCACGCACGTGCGTGCGCGTGTGGCTAGAAGCTTGCGCTGCGGGTCAGATCGACGCTCACGCGTAAGCACGCCCGCGCAGGCGGGTCTGCGGATGAGTGCAGGTCAGGAGACCGAGTGGCCTGTGACGAGTGCCGGAGTTCAGAACCGTCGGTGTGCAGGCGTGTCGTGCAGCACGTTTTGGGGTTTCCGACGTCGTTGCCGGTTGGCGCCTGCTTCGTCGGGAATTGACTACCCCGGCTACACGGCAAAAGCCGGGACGCAGGTCTGTGCTTTCGTGGGGGTTCGTACCCTGCTGCCGGTGGCCACCGTGTCCTGCGCGGGTCTGCGTTTTTCGGCCCGAGGCTACCACGTGTCATCGTGCTCGCGCACAGGTTGATGCCCAACGAAATTGCTCAATTCGGGGCGCTGCACCCCGAGATGGGCAAGCGCGATGTTGAGGACCAGGTGAGCGTGGGCAAGGGGCCGAGGGGGGGGGGTGGGGCGGCGTGCTAGGCGGCGGCGCGCAAGGTTGGTAAGGGCGGCACGTCCGGCGGCGGCGCGCAAGGGCGGCAAGGGCGGCAAGGCCGGCGGCGAGGGCGACGAGCCCGATTGCGCCGGCGAAAAGCCAGGCGGCTAAGCGCGGCGGCGACAAGGGCGGCCAGGCCGGCGACAAGGGCGGCCTGGCCGTTGGCAAGTGCGGTAAGGCCGGTTGCAAGAACAGCAAGGCCGGTGGCAAGGGCGGCAAGGCCGCGCGCAAGAAAGGCAAGGCCACGGGCAAGGGCGGCAACGGCCGGCAGCGCGGGCGGCAACGGCCGCCGGGGCGGGCGGTTTGCCTTGCGGCGCGGGCGGCAACGGCCCGCGGCTCGGGCGGTTTGTTCTGCGGGTCTGGCGGTTTGCCTCGCGGCTACGTACGGAGGCGGTAAGGGTTAACACCCTGGTACCAGCATGGCGGACCCCGCAGCAATGGCGGTGGACGGCGGCAACGCCAACGGCGAGGCGCACGTGGCTCACGCCGTTGCGGAAGACGGAAGCAACCTTGATCGGTCCACCGACACGGAAATGCTGCGCCAGTTTTGGCCCAGCAGCATGTTTTAGGCGTACAATGGCCCGATCGAGGTGGTCGACGGGGTCCTGGTAATCGCTGATCAAGGTCTGTATGACATTTGCATCCGCAACCGCGCTCGAGAGCACACTCGGCGTCTCCACGCGCCTTATAAGGCCCTGCCGGGCTTTGTCGACGTGTGAGCCGAACTCGCCACGCCCAGCCATGCTGGTGACCGCGTCGCCGAGGTCCATGGGGACCCGTTCTTTAGGAATCAGGGGCCACAGCGCCGTATACACGAAGTCATGTCGTTTTGCAAGGAAGTCATTCGGTTTATAGTGCCCTTGCAATCATTCCACCGTCTGGTGTACACCAACGCTCTGTTGTTTCCCGTGAGAGGGACCGAGACTTTTGAGGCGGCGGCCAACTCGTTTTGCCGCTGATTGCGGAGCTGGCCGATGGACGTTTTCCTCGAGCGCTCGGTGGCCACGTACCGCGCGGTTCCAATCGGCCCCGACGCCAGTTTGGCGGAGCACCTGTATCATCTTTCGCTGGAGGCGGCGGAGGAGGTCGATGCGGTCGATTTTTATCGAAGCCCTCGCATGAGCGAGCTACTGAACCCCTTTCGGCTGCCACTGTTGTCGACCAACCATCGCCGAGTGGCGGACACGCGGTTTTTTCGCGGGCGCGGGCTGATGCCGACGGAGTGGTCAGCTGTATTCTGTTGAAACGCAGTGGGGATAGGGGATGGAGGACCACGGTGAAGTGGTTGAGTGGCTTGAGCTTGTGTGTATGTGTGCGAACGTGCTTTGTTGGTTCTCTCTCCAAAGCGCCCCTCTTCCCATCAAGGGCACTCCTCAAGTAGTCCAAGTCGGAGCACTCAAGCCCACCACGCA
>ENA-ORXT01002950-ORXT01002950.1-marine-metagenome-genome-assembly--contig:-NODE-2950-length-19479-cov-63.468611_pt1 | contig 19479 bp, 15 predicted proteins | sample MGYA00237868_ERZ511482 | MGnify/ENA metagenome assembly ERZ511482
TTACGTTCGCATTGCGTACTATGTGACTGATCCACCGATTAACTAATCAACAACTTAGTGCCGAAGGCACTAGTGCCCCAAGCAAGTAACACTTAGAGCCGAAAAAGCCTGATTCACATTTCTGTGGATCAGGCTTTTTGTTTTTATTAATTTCCCCGCACTGGCTTTCGCTTTTTTTGGAGGTACCCTTTGATTTTTTTTGAAATAGTTTTAACCGAACATTATAGGGTTTTGGCTAACGCAAGAACCGATACGTATACTTCACCAAAAAAGTATTATTTCCTTTATTACCAAATAAATTATCCGTTAGATTTTCCCAAGCCGGATTTTCCGGATCACCAAGATTACCTTTTCCTTGCGCCCATACGAGAAACAATTCTGAACCCGGCCGATACTCCCAACGCATCACAAAATTGGACCGAAATTCAATGACCGCAAAATCAGGTTTTCCAAAATCATAATCCCGCTGACCATCCAGATTTTCGTCTACCAGAAACTGATCGTTCTCATTATCAAACCGAATCTGATCACCTACCAACGAATTTGTCCGATCATCCAGTGTCTTTCCAAGCGGATCGTCAATGTATTTAAAATCGCTATAATTTACCTGAAAAACAAAAGGTTGTCCATAATATTGAAAAGATAAATTGGGCGTAATCGAGTAATTAAACCGGATCGAAGCGCTGATTGTTTTTTGGTCAATACTTGCCACCACGTAGCGATCTTCGCCACCAAATTGTTCTAGACTAACGTACTGCGATTTTCGCTGAAAGTGATTAAAAGCCGGATTAATACTAATATTAAAAACATTGACGGGTTGATACCGAACAAACATTCTGTAACTGCTTACTTGTACATTGTCATTGTTCGACCAAACGTTGGTCATATTCAAATTGATCGACAATTTTTTCCGTTCATCTGATCCCAATCCAATAAAATGCGCGAGACCTACCGGACGACGCAATGCCGGACCACCAAACAAAGCATTGTTATTAATATCCCGAAATTCTTTATTAATCCCGGAGTTAAATCGCCAGAAATTTTTAAACTGTACGAAGAAGTTGACGTTTGCGGAGTTGTGTAAATAGTTGCCACCAAAATCCCAGCGATTCCACAGACTCACATTTACACCAGCCGATCTAAAAATCGAAACCGGCTTTTCTGTCCGATAACCACCCCATAAAAAATGATTGATTTCATCAGCGTTTACCAAAAATCCGATATCATTTAATTCCAGATCCGGTGAGCGATATGTCAACCCTGTTTCAAATTTCCATTGTCCACCAAACTTGGCAATCTTTACCGTCGCGCCCGTTCCGGTCATGCTGGTTGCCGAGGTATCCACGGAAAGATGATTCGCATCCGGTCGCTGAAAATAATGCTCAAAGCTTTGCTGTACGTTCGTAATCGATTCGCGGGAACCTTGTAAATTACTAAACATGGCTTTTCCCGAAACCTGCCACCGTTGGTTGTCCCATTTATGAATAAAATCGACCCCGCTAGAATACGCAGCAGTCACTATATCATCCAGGCCCGTTTCTTCCAGCTTTCGATTGGTGGCAGTAAAAATTCCTCCAACAACCGTATTACCTCCATTAAAATCCTGTTGTAATCTTCCGACAAAATAACTGGTAAAAGGTTCTACCACTGTTTCGCTACGCTCGCCTTTTATCTCCTGTACCGCAGATTCCTGAGCAGTGATTCCCTCCATTATTCCGATGGACAAACCCTTCTGGGTTTTACCACTAAACTTGGCGGCACCCAAAATCCGGGCTGCCTGTGGAAAATCCGTGTAGATACTGTCGCCTGTAATTACGTTTCCACGTGGTTGCCCGCCGATCCGTCGGGAATAAAACAATTGATCCGCATCGTAGTTTCCCCCCGCCGCTGATTCAGTCAATTGAAAATCAAAAATATTTCGATTTTCGATAAAGAAAGGCCGTTGTTCATTAAAGAAAATTCGGAAGCCATTGAGGTTGACCGCTGAAGGGTCTGCCTCCACCTGTCCAAAATCAGGATTGATCGTAAAGTCGAGCGTCAAGTCATTGGTCACCCCGATTTTTCCATCGAGTCCAATGGTCGCTTTGGTATCAAAACCATCCGCAAAAGGATTGCCTTCTTCTGCCTGGTAGACATCTGCCTGCCCCAGTACATAAGGTTGTATCTCAATTAATTTTTGTTGCGTCAGACCTTTCACATTCGTCAATTCTCCAAAAGCACTAACCCAGACACCGACATTCTGTGGAATGGGTTGCCAGACGGAACGTTCGGCGTTTCGAAAATCCCGACGCGTCATTTGGATGCCCCAGGTTTGAATATCTGCACTCCGAAAACGCAATTGACTCAACGGAATACGGGTTTCAACAGTCCATCCTTGGGCATCAATTTTCGACTTGGTATACCAGATTGGATTCCAGTTTCCATCCCAATTGTCTCCATTATTAGAAATTAATTCATCCCCTTTGACACCGGCAGCAGTAGTGGTAAAAGAGAAAGCCGTCCGTAGATCGTGGTAACTATCAATGTTAATTTCTATCCAATCACCTTCAAAGCCGTCGCGTCGCCCCATCCGCTTTTCGATCTTATCGGGCTCATTGTCAAAACAGCGAAAAGCAATGTACAGACTCTTGGCGTCGTAAAGTATTTTAAAGGAAGTTTTTGCTTTGGGCGCCAGACCATATTCTGGTTGACGGAGAATAAAATCACCGCCCCATTCTACGGTCTCCCAGGCTGGATCGTCAAGTTGTCCATCGATATCCGGTGGTGGAGTGCCTGCGATCATTTTGGTCGCGTAGTTTTTTTTAGGTGGTAAATCAGTCGTCGTTTCCTGTGCTATAAGGTTAGGATAACTCGCCAGTAAAAAAAGTAAAATTAGAAGTCGCATGATATTTTTGGAAGGTGTTTAAAGTGGTATTCTGGTCTAGAGAATGAAAATAGACTTGTTACGCTTTAAAATTGAGCGCTATAAATAACTTGATCCAACTAGTGCTTGGGGCACTGGGTTAACTTATTTGTGCTTCACTACTTAACGTCTTAGTCTTTATTTGGTTCCAATTTAAAGACAAGGAGTTTGGGAAGTAGTTGCTTTTACGATCACAAACGAACACCTTTTGATATCAGATGTATAAACTTTGAATTAGATTGCATCAAATAAAACGATAGATAATGGCCAAAAAAAATAGAAAGAAAATACTTGCTCCAAAACAACGATTGGCAATTAAAATCGGACGCCGGACTTGTGCTAAAACAAGGATATCTAAACACGGATCCAAATATTGAAGAGTTGCAAAAGCGAAAATTCAAAAATTATCCCAGCTTCTTAAAAGCAACCCAGCTATACCCAACCGGAACCAACGCTGCCGCCACCGCCACAGTTATCACTAGAATAATCATTGCCGGACCACTCAACAGTAAACCTGCAATTATCATAATTAATCCACCAGCTAACCATAGAACTCCTGCCATTTGATGAGTACTTTTCCAGACTACTTCATTTTCCAGCGTCCACGGCGTACGGATTCCTAAAAAATAATTTGGTTGAATCGTCTTAAAAAAGTTGCCCAGTCCCATAAATAATAAACCAAGCAACACTGCCACAACCGATAACCGCATTGCCTCTGGATGAGCTGCCACATAAATGATGTAGAGCGCCAATACAGAGAAGAAGCCAACCAACATCATTTTTAGCGACGGAAACTTACCTCCCATTTTTTCTATTTTTCTTTTGGGATCTATCATTGGTATCACCGACATAATAACATACATTAACAACGGTAGTAAAAACGGAACCATCCACAATTCTGACTTACTTCCCATCCGTTTTATCTCTCCGCTCGCATTCCATTGCATCGGCACCTCTGCGGGTAATCCACTGTACAAATACCCCAGGTAAATAAAGGGCAATGCCACCATTACTAAATTTAAACTTTCTTTTTTTATTAAATTTTTCATACTCTATTTTAAAAAATTAAAAAATAATATTTTAACAAGCAAAGTGCCTCAACAAACGTAGTGTTTCAACATCCTATTTTTTCCTCGGTTTTTTCAAGTCCATCATCCATTGCATCACATCTTCTAAAATCGTGGTATTGAGATGGTAATGCACATACTGTCCTCGCTTTTCACTACCTACCAAATCTGCTCTTTTCAGTAAATCCAGGTGATGCGAAATACTGGGTTTAGAAATTGAAAAAGCCTCGGCAATTTCCCCGGCTGTCAAATCCCGATCCCGCAACAATTCTAAAATCTCCCGCCGCGTTGGATCGTTTAAAGCTTTAAAAACATCTTTCATAGTGCTAAGTTAGGTATTTAGACAAATATCTAATTACTTTTTCAGATAAACTTTATAAAAAATCCGACGAATGGCTAAAAACCATCGTGCGTCGGGATCATTAAAAACCAAGATGACTTATACTTTGAACAAGTCCCTCTCCTCCGTAACAAAAGCACCCCGTAAATACAATTCATAAATGTATTTACGGGGTGCTTTCCTTACCTCCACTAAAAGCGATATCATTCACTACCCTCCTCCAAAAAATGCCCCATCAAATCCTTCTTCGTCTTCAGATAATTAAAGTTCTCCGCACGGGAAGCAATCACCAATGGAATTCGACTCATTACTGTCACACTGGAACTTTCGACCGCCGCTACCTTTAGCGGATTATTGGTCAATAAATGTATTTTATCAATTTTCAGATCCGCCATCATTTGCAGTGCAATATCGTAATGCCGTGCGTCTACCTCTAATCCCAAGTGACTATTCGCCTCTGCCGTATTCAGCCCCTGATCCTGAAGATTATATGCCTTGATCTTGTTGATCAATCCGATTCCCCGTCCTTCCTGTCGAAGGTATAAAACCACGCCCCCTTTTTCGGCGGCCACCTGCATCGCCCGGTCCAGTTGCTCGCCACAATCACAGCGGTGACTATGAAAAAGATCGCCCGTCAGACATTCGCTATGAATCCGCAGGTATACGGGTGAGTCCGCATTAAAATCTTCGTGCACCATCGCCAAATGCGGCATCGTTTCCTTCGCATTTACGGCGTAAGCTATCATGGTAAAATTTCCCCAAGAAGTAGGCAAAGCAGTTTGCCCTTGTTTTATTAATCTATCCATTCTGTATTTTATTCGGTGCCCATTGCCAGATTCCCTACCCATTGAATTACTTCAACGAATTTAACCACCATTTGGTTGAGAATAATAACTGCTATCGATACCACTCGGTTTGACTTGCAAAGTTACACTTTACCTTGAGATGATTTGATGTTTAAATATTGAGTTTTAACGAGATTATAGGCAAAAATGCCTTTTCTCTACTCTCCGGTTGAAACCAAAGCCACATTTCTTCTAAAAGCCGTTTCAAAACTAATCGTTGAGTTCGTTCCTTCTACCGCCTCAATTTTTAAAATCTTTTCATAAATAATATCTCGCAGATGTCGATTGTCCTTTGCGTAAATTTTCACCAGCACCGCGTAACGCCCTGCAATATTGACACATTCTACAATCTCCGGTATTTGTTCCAGTTTAGCTTCTACCTCCCGGTGATACTTGCTGTCTGAAAGCATAATTTGGGTGTAAGCACAAGTTTGAAAACCCAATTTCCAGGGGTCCAGATCATAAGTCGCCTTGTTGATAATACCCGCTTCCTTCAATTTCCGCATCCGTTGGTGAATCAAAGTGTTGGAAACTTTCAGCTTTTTCGACAATTGAATCAGTGGAATCCGGGCATCCGCTGTCAATTCGTTTAGCAATCTGATGTCAAATGGGTCTAATTGATTTTTATCCATAAAAAATAACATTAAAAAATAAATTATTGACTCAAAAATAGGCAAAATAAGTCAATATTGACGCTGTAAGTCAATTCTACTTACATTTTAGCACGATTCGTACGTTATTTGTGTTAATAATAAAAAATAAACTTCTTTATAAAGTTTTAAAAATTATCTCATGAATGTTACAGCAATTTTATCAGTCACCCTCATCTTGTTTTCGGTCATTGACATCATTGGTTCTTTACCGATTTTAATTAATATGAAACGCGATGGTCTCAAAATCAGCGCGAGCGTCGCAACCCTCTCAGCGGCTTCAATTATGCTATTATTCCTGTTTTTTGGTGCGACCTTACTGGGTTTATTTGGCATCAGCGTATCGTCTTTCGCATTGGCAGGAGCGCTGATTATCTTTTTTATCGGATTAGAAATGATCCTGGGAATTAGAATTTTTCGCGATCACCACGACGATGGAGGGGAAGGAAGTATTATTCCGATTGCTTTTCCGTTGGTAGCCGGAGCGGGAACGTTGACCACCATTATTTCCTTAAAAGCAGAGTTTGACAATTACAGTATTCTGGCGGGCATTGTCATTAACCTGGTTTTCGTTTTTATTATATTAAAATCACTTACCTGGATTTCAAATAAGATTTCTCCACAAGTATCTACTACGTTGCGAAAGGTTTTTGGAATCATCCTTCTGGCGATTGCCATTCAGATGATGAAGGATAATTTTTAGCAAATTGGTGCCTCATTCCATCAGGAAATAATTGGTTAGGCGTCGTTAAGGAACGAGGATTAAATAGATTAAAAAATTTTGAATAGGTAGTTTTTGTGTATAACGAGGTGAAAAACACAGACATAGCCGTAGCTATGGCGCGTATTTCAAACGAAGTTAGGCACAAAAAATATTAGTCATAATTCTGAATCTATTAGATCGTTGTTCCCTAAACGATCCTTAATATATTAATTAAGGTTAAATTGTGTATTTTTGTATATTAGTCATCTTAAAATTACCTGGAACTTTTGTGGTAATTTTACAAAAATTATCAATCCTTGAAAGTTACATCTGATACACCAGAAACGCCTGAAAATAGCGCACCAGAAATCACCTTTTCCGATTTTAATTTTGAACCCTCCATCGGAGAAGCACTGGACGCCATGGGATTTGAATCTCCCACCCCTATTCAACAACAAGCCATTCCTAAAATATTAGCTGGTAAAGACCTGATCGCCTGTGCTCAAACGGGTACGGGAAAAACAGCTGCTTTTCTATTGCCTATTTTAAATAAACTAGCTGCCAATCCCGATCGTCCTTTCGAAATAAATACCCTGGTCATTGCGCCAACGCGTGAACTTGCGCTGCAAATCGATCAGCAGGTAGAAGGTTTCGCCTATTTTACCGGTGTAGGTTCACTACCCGTATATGGTGGTGGAACGAGTAATAGTTGGGATCAACAGAAGAAAGCGTTGACCAAGGGAGCAGATATTATTATCGCTACACCAGGGAGATTTATTTCGCACCTTAATCTCGGTTACGTCAAACTGGATAAAGTACAACACCTCATTCTGGACGAAGCGGATCGAATGCTCGATATGGGATTTTTTGAAGACATTATGACCATCGTTAACAAACTCCCACCAAAACGTCAAACTTTATTGTTCTCTGCAACCATGCCTCCCCGTATTCGCGATCTTTCCAAAAAATTACTCGTTAATCCGGATCTGATCAGTATCGCTATTTCTAAACCAGCCGAAGGTGTTCTTCAGGGTGCTTACCTGACTTACGATAATCAAAAGGTACCTTTACTGGAACACCTCATCAGCGGAAAAGAAAATTATAAAAGTATTCTGATTTTCTCTTCTACAAAAAGAATGGTCCGCGAGATTACCCAGAGTCTGAAAAGAAAAAAATTCCGCGTAAGAGAAATCTCTTCTGACCTCGAACAAAAAGATCGGGAACAGGCTTTAATGGATTTCCGTACGCACAAAACGCAAATCCTCGTAGCTACCGATATCCTGGCCCGGGGTATTGATATCAAAAATATAAATCTGGTCATCAACTACGATGTTCCGAATGACGCCGAAGATTATGTCCACCGGATTGGTCGTACCGCTCGTGCTGACACAACGGGTGTAGCTCTTACACTCATCTCGCAAAAAGATCAGAAGCGTTTTAAAGACATCGAAGATTTAATTGAAATGGAAGTGAAAAAAATTCCATTGCCTGATTTCCTCGGCGAAGCACCACTTTACGAACCCAACAAACGTCGCCCTTCAGGCGGACGTGGTGGCGGTGGTAATCGAAATAGAGGACGTGGTGGAAATAAAAGAGGCGGTAATCGTGGTGGCGGTGGCGGAAATCGCAATAACCGTGGTGGGGGAAATAATCGTGGTGGCGGTGGCAACAGCAATCCTCGTTAAAATACAGTTGAATCCAGATACTTTTTTTACTTAAATGCTTAACCTAAGGATCAACAAAAGAATAACTTATAACATTTGGCTGCTTAATTGGCTCCTACTCTTCCCCGCCTGACCGATTTTCAGATCGGGCAGGGTTGGTGAAAAAATATTTCGCCTTTTATCTCAATCTATTTAATCGCCATTCCTAATTGAACATCCAACTTAATTTACTGGATTACCAGTCGGAACTAAAGATAAAAAAAGAGGCCAACAAACGTTACCTCTTTGATCCGATTCGTAAAACTTATTTGGTACTGACGCCCGAAGAGATGGTTCGTCAACTCCTTATCCAGTATCTCCTCGCCGAACGCAATATCAGCAAAAATCGCCTTGCCCTCGAAAGGGCTCTTAAGGTCAACACCATGACAAGACGCTGGGATTTGATGGTCTATGCAAAAGATATGACTCCCTGGCTCCTGGTAGAATGCAAAGCGCCAGAAGTAAAAATCACCCAGTCGGTTTTTGAACAAATCTCTGCGTATAATCTTACACTTCGCGTTCCTTATTTACTCGTTACAAACGGAATGGATAGTTATTGTTGTGAAATGGATTATGAGGGAGAGACGTTTCGTTTTTTGGAGGCGGTGCCAGATTTGTTGGGTTGACGGGGTCTGCAATAAAAATCTCTAACCCAAAATTCTTAATTTATTAATACCTCATTCCTAAGTAAAAAAGTATTAAATATTTTCGGGAATCCACTATTTTGCGCACCTAAATCCCGTGTGATTCAATCCTGTATCCGTACTCGATCCCATTCTCCTGGCATTTCGATAACCGGAGCAGTACGTATCGTTGCACAAAAAAGAACCACCCCGAATAATCTTTTCTTGTTGAAAAGGCATTTGAGGGTTATAACCACGCTGCGGTCCGGTCGTATTTGATTTTTGAGCATCTTCTTTTTTATAAAAATCATGATCAAACCAGTCGGCGCACCATTCCCAGACATTGCCCGCCATATCGTATAGACCATAACCATTGGGCGGAAAAGACTTCACCGGAGCCGTTGTAAAAAAACCATCTTTTAGCTCATTTTTATATGGAAACATCCCTTGCCAGAAATTAGCTTTTGGTGATCCCTGGTTTACAGCTTCGTTACCCCATGGATAAATAGTATTCGCTTTTCCGCCCCGCGCAGCCCATTCCCACTCTGCCTCCGTTGGCAATCGCTTACCCGCCCATTTTGCGTAATTCTGTGCATCCTCCCACGCTACCTGTACAACGGGATGATCCATTCTATTTGTAATACTGGTTTTTGGACCTTCCGGATGTTGCCAGTCTGCTCCTATAGTCCATTGCCACCAGAGATTAGGATTTTGGAGCGAAACCGGTTGATCGGTAGCATGAAAAACCAGTGCGCCGGGTTGTAGCAAACTATCGGCAATTTTGGGGGTCCCTTTTGGTAAATTTATTTTTAATTCTTCCCAGTTAATGGGTCGCTCGGCGACGGTTTGGTAATGGGTCGCATTGACGAAGGCCGCAAACTGCTCATTGGTTACTTCCGTTTCGTCTAGCCAAAATTCGTCGATCGCGACTTTGTGTTTTGGTAGTTCGTTCGGATCGGCTTGCTGACTTTCGCCACCCATATCGAGGATGCCAGCAGGAATTTTTATCATTCCGTCGATGGCAGGGCCTGGAGCAGGAAGCGCCCCACTTTTTTTGTTTTCCTGACAGGAAGATAAAATAAACAAGAGATAGATTAAAAAGTAAATTGCACGCATTGGAAAATAAATAAAATCGTAAAAAGATTATGAAATGAGTTAAAAATAACTTTACATTTTTGGCTTGATCTTTTTACCGCTGATTTCCCCGCCTGACTGACCGTCAGGTCGGGCCAGGGTTGGTGAAAAACTCATTATGCTACGGCATAAATCGCATTTCACCGCCTCGATTATAAGCAAATTAACCGACCCAAACCTTTATAACTTATTTTTTAAATGATCCTTAGGATCATTTTTTTGAGCATAAAATACAAAAAAAAAGCGCAGCAAGTCGTTCAACTTACTGCGCAATTTTTTGTGATCCGGCCGGGGTTCGAACCCGGGACCCTTTGATTAAAAGTCAAATGCTCTACCAGCTGAGCTACCGGATCAACGGTTTGCCTATTTTCTAAGGCAGCGCAAATATACTATGTATTTCCCCATAATTCCAAGCTAGAAAGCTTTTTTTATAGAAATATTATTTTTACAAAAACTACGCTTTGCGCGATAAAGTTCCCTGCGTACTTAAATACTCAAATTTATCTTTATAAGTATTTGATTTACAGGATTGAGCACATTAGTATTTTTTATAAATAAAATTTATTCAACTAGTACCAAGAATTATTTCAATAAGGTATGACTAACCGTTTTTCCTTCTTTATCGAACATTTTTACAATATAAATTCCACTCTTCCACTCATTGGTATCAATAATTAAGTCATCGGTCGTTGCTTTTATGTGGTAAGTTTGCTGTCCTATACTGTTATAAATCCTCACCTCGTAGTCTGATATCTCCCAATTAATGGTTAGCTGATTGTCAAATGGGTTTGGATAGATCGCTAATGTTGCTTCCTCCTCGATTGAAACATTGGTTACGACTTCCAGGTAAATTCCATAATCTTCGACTTCTCCAAAATATGTTGGTTCACAAGGGTTCGCAAAATCATCTTTCTGAGCAATCACTCGCATTCTTGTCAATCCAAGACGAGCTTCCGAAGGTACCGTAACTACTGACTCCAGCAACGAATTACTACTATTCTCTAATACAATTCCTTCGTAAATAATTTCTCCGACATCCGCAAAACTTCCGTTGCGATCATAATCAATCCAAACTGAAACATAAGCATCTACCGTTTGCTCAATTTCTACCGTCATCGGCGTTATACTTTGTCGCCGTAGAATTGTCATTTGTTCGGTATTATTGGCATAGCCTTCATTTTCGGAGATTGATTCAATACTTCCAAGATTCAAACCAATAATATAGGGATTATCGGATACTTCAGTTTCAATGATACAGTTATCAATAGGAAAATCTGTATCTAGTAAAATAACGGCAAAACTGATTTCTACGGGCAGCGCCGCAAAAAAATGTTCATTTCCCGGCTGGGTGGCTTGGATTTCAACGGTTCCCTCTGTTCCGTTGAGAAGCACCTCATTGATATTTTGGAGCGTAGCGGGTCCACTTATTATTTCGTATTGTATAGGAAGGCCAGAAGTTGCAACGGTTGGTAGTACCAGCGGTGGAGCGGTTGTTGGCTGATCGTCTATTGGGGATAGCTCAATCTCCTGGGTCGCTTTTTCGTTGATTGAAAAGGAGCGAATAACGGGTGGTGCCACCTGATATTGCAAGTCCCCATTTTGTATTGCGCTGACACTTACGATACCCGGCAATCCGTCCAGTAATAACGTATTTCCACTCACCGATGCTGCACCGTCAATTATTTGATAGCTGACTGGTAATCCTGAACTGGCAGATGCGAGGAGAATGAGCTCAGTTGTCCCCGCAGCTTGATCTGCAATTGCTGGAAAATCTATGGTTTGCATCTCTTTTTCATAAACGGCAAATTCACGAATTATATCCGTAGCTATGTTGTAAAAATTATTCCCGGATTGGGTCGCACGCAAACTAACTGTTCCCACTTCTCCCGTCAGGGTCAATATATTATTTGTTAAAATCGCCGGACCACTTAGCAATTCTATATTTACGGATAAACCACTGCTTGATGTTACGGTCAATGTAATTGGCGAAGCATCCGTTGGCTGATCCGAAATCGCATTAAATATGATGGTCTGATTTTCTTTTTCATACACCTCAAAATTTCGGGTTACAGGCATCGCCGCATTGAATTGATTATTCCCGGATTGGGCGGCACGCAAACTAACTGTTCCCACTTCTCCCGTCAGGGTCAATATATTATTGGTTAAAATCGCCGGACCACTTAGCAACTCTATATTTACGGATAAACCACTGCTTGACATTGCAGTCAATGTAATTGGCGAAGCATCCGTTGGCTGATCCGAAATCGCATTAAATGTAATAGTCTGATTTTCTTTTTCATAGACTTCAAAATTTCGAGTCACAGGCATCGCCGCATTGAATTGATTATTCCCGGATTGGGCGGCACGCAAACTAACTGTTCCCACTTCTCCCGTCAGGGTCAATATATTATTGGTTAAAATCGCCGGACCACTTAGCAACTCTATATTTACGGATAAACCACTGCTTGACATTGCAGTCAATGTAATTGGCGAAGCATCCGTTGGCTGATCCGAAATCGCATTAAATGTAATAGTCTGATTTTCTTTTTCATATACCTCAACATTTCGAGTCACAGACATCGCCGCATTGAATTGATTATTCCCGGATTGGGTCGCACGCAAACTAACTGTTCCCTCTTCTCCCGTCAGGGTCAATATATTATCGGTTAAAATCGCCGGACCACTTAGCAGCTCTATATTTACGGATAAACCACTGCTTGACATTGCAGTCAATGTAATTGGCGAAGCATCCGTTGGCTGATCTGAAATCGCATTAAATGTAATGGTCTGATTTTCTTTTTCATAGACTTCAAAACTTCGGGTCACAGACATCGCCGCATTGAATTGATTATTCCCGGGTTGGGTCGCACGCAAACTAACTGTTCCCACGTCCCCCGTCAGGGTCAATATATTATTGGTTAAAATCGCCGGACCACTTAGCAACGCTATATTTACGGATAAACCACTGCTTAATGTTGCAGTCAATGTAACTGGTGGAGCATCCGTTGGCTGATCCGAAATAGCATTAAATATGATGGTCTGATTTTCTTTTTCGTAAACCTGAAAATTACGAATTATGGGAGGTGCTGCGGCGTACTGATCATTACCCGCTTGCGTCGCCCAGATGGTCACCATTCCAGTGGCGCCAGTCAGCGTTACCGTATTTCCATTGAGCGTCGCCGGGCCGCTTGAAATTTCGTAGGATACTGATAAACCAGAAGAGGCCATTGCATTTAGTAGAATGGGCGCTGCATCGGTTGGTTGATCCAGAATAGCAGGAAAGTTGATGGCTTGGCTATCAGGATTATCAAAATTCTGAAGGCCAGGAGTCGGTGGTGTTGCCCGCCAGTTTTCGGCTAATGTATTATCCAAGGACGAAATAAAAAGCTGTAAACTGGGGCCTTGTCCATCGGCTTCTTCCGGCCAGGGCGCAGCGTCTAAATAATTTACCTCATCGCTAAAACTTCCATTGGCATTGGTAAAACGCAGTAACTCCCCCCGATTACTCAGAGAAAAACCACTGTCATTAATTCCACCAAAATTTCCAACGACATTGGGTACCGATGGATAAATTTCCTGAAACGCCTCTTTATTATCAGCTAAAATCAAATACGCTCCGCCGGGCAAAACCGTATTATCCACCAGGGTGAAGCTTTTTCCTGATTCGTCAAAAAAGGTCCATCCTGCTAATTGGGCCGGATCACTATCAGCATTGTATAATTCTATCCAGTCTCCTCCGTCGGCATTCTCGGGCGAGTGATAATTTATTTCGTTTATTACAATGTTTACAACATCATTGTTTCCATCAGTAAAATTTGCCGTAAGACTCGGATAATCCGCTACGTTAATTTCTATTTCCGCCTCCATTGGCAAATCCGGAGCAGACCAACCCGAGAATGCAAAACCTGGATGAGGAATCGCTTTGATCCGAATGGGAACATCCTCAAAATAAATTCCACTCCAGGGAAAAACAGCAGGAAAGAGCGTATTAATTTCAACGGTACCAGCACCATTTACCCCTAACGTAATTTCATGAGTACCAGGTAAACCGTAAGCTTCAACCGCATCATTGCGTACGACCGCAGGACGGTCTGACAAAAGGTCTTCAATATTTTCCACCTGCCCTTCCCATTCATTCGTTGGTAAATCGGGTGCCCAACGATCCAGTTCTGCGGGAATCTCAACACTGATCTCATTTTTTAAATTATTAAGAGCGGACAGTATTTCGGACGGTTTGGAAATAGAATTTAGTAAATCTGCGGTTCGGTTCAGAAATTGATTGCGAAACCCTTCGTTGCGCATCAGTGATTTTGGAAGGTAATTATTATACTGAATTCCACTGGTATCTTCGATCGCAGCGAATCCATTCCATTCCCGCGAAAACAAACTTCGGTCCATATCCCAGGGAGTAAAACGCCATTGACCATCGTTTTCTGCTTTGTAAACACTTGTTCCCCAGGTCCAGCTATTGTAAGCCGTCACCTGAACGTAAGCTAAAAAATTAACCAGATTTTCTACGTCTATATCTTTGGTGGCTTCCGCATAAATTTCCGGATCACTGCAATCGTTGTGATTAAGAAAATGCCGGAGGCTGGTCCAGTCTTCGAGTGATCCTTCCTTGAGATCATCCGCAAATTTGGTCATTCGAATCATATCGAAATCATTGTCCTCGAGGTGAGATTCGATAAAATGTTCATTCACCGACTCCCGGATATCATAGATGCCCCAGTACTCGCCGTTGATGGTGAGGATGGCCCAACGCCGGTCAGAAACCAATCCTCCCAATTCGTCGTAAATATCGGTCGCCAATGGATCTCTGAGCAAAGTTCCAGAACCCGTAGTAAGGTCGTCATCATAGCCAGATCTTAATACTATGTTTCGAAATTCCTCCACCGGATTATCGGCAAACAATGGATATTCCAGAAATTTATTTCCGTATGCTTCTTCAAAAAATATTCGGAAAGATTTTTTTGGCGCACCAACCGAACTGCTTCCCTGAATCCGAATACCCGCATCAATAGCAAAGCCTCCGCCATTTAATTCAAATAATTCTAACTGACAAAACCGCTCCCAATCCGAACCGGATTCGAAAGGGTTGGTATGGATACCATCGAGACCGAACAATTCTTCTGGATCGGCAATAATGGATAAAGTTGGTAAACTATAAGGTGTATTAAAATAATAAATTTCGCTACCAATTGGGCTATTTTGAAATCCTGGAGCTACGCTGATGGCTCTTACAACCGTAGTCTCTGCAATTACAATTGGATTGTTATATAAAAAAGTTGCGCTGTCGCCGGGATTTGGTGTACGGCTATCGAGGGTATAATAAATCTGGGTAGCGTCCGGCGGCAATTGCAAACTAAGGGTTTGCGTTTGATTATAAAAACCTCCGTCTATGGTAAAGATGGGAGATGCCAGCGTTTCAGGAAGTGCCTGTCCACTGTTGGCCATACCTGGTGTAGACACGTTAAAAGTAATTTGATTATTAGAACCATCCGGAAAGAAACCACTGGAAATATCCGCTGGAAAAACACCAAAATTAATCTGATGAATTAAGTCTCCATCAGGATCAGACAATAGAATAGATTCTCCATTTGCACTCAACTTAAAATTAACATGATTGCTTCCCTGATCCAGGTCTTTATCTGCCCATAGCAATAAAAACCCACCGGGAGGCACGATCAAGTTGTCTTCTAGCTGGAATAAATCTGGTTCGGCAGGATCATCGGAAAGAAAGTAACCGTTAAGATTTACCGCGACGGAGCCAGCATTGTAAATTTCGAACCAGTCGTCATAATCGCCAGCTTGATCTGCTAGATAGGAATCGTTATCAGACATCCACTCGTTGATATAGAGCTGGGCAGAGAGAGAATTATTAGAAAATAGAAATAGCAATGCCAATAACATTGCCTTTGAAGCGAAATGTTTCATATGTAAATAGGGATTATATATTAAGTATATCTCGGCCAGCAACTTTAAACGCGTGGCGAGATATAAATTTCGTTATAAAGTTTAAAGTTGTTTAAAAAAACTACTGTCTACTGCTTGAGGAATACAAAACAACCAACTTAGAAACACTGATTAAATATGTTCTAATGGAGCGAAGGTGAACAAATCTTTTGTGTTTATACATACGGGAAATATTGCTGAAGGGTTTACGAATTTACGAATATTTTTTCAATTTTCATTAAAAATGACAAACATACATCAAAATAGAAAAGCCCGCTTGTTAAGTTACAAGCGGGCTTTTGTGTCAATCAGTAAAAAATTGAACTACTTTGTTTTGGACTTATATTTCTGTAATGGTGTTGTGTTGTAATGTTCTTCTTCTACGTAAGTCAATTCTTTCTTAAAATCCGGTGCTTTTTTAAATCCGGCAGAGATCATGATCCGTTCCATTTTTTCGTTTAGAAAAACAATCGAAGGATAAGACATTTTACCATCAAGCAAGGAATAAGCCAAGGTGTGTACGCCACGTCGACCCGCTTTACGGTATTCAAACTTATTGTTATTCCAGATAATGTCTTCTTTTTGTTCGGCATCTAGCTTAACCGGATAGAAGTGGGTATTTAAATAATCGGCAATCTCTTTTTCTTCAAAAGTCTGCTTGTCCATCACTTTACACCAATGACACCATCCGGTGTAGATATCAACCATGAGCTTGCGAGGTTCCTTTTTTTGGAGTTCTACCGCCTCTTCCCAGGTGTACCATTTTACCTTTTTATCTGCTTCAACCGGAGCAGGTACGGGATTGGTAAAAGCCGTTGCGATCAAAAAGCAAGTGAAGAGTAATAGTATATTTTTCATTCTAAAAATTTATCATTAGTAATTATTCCTTAAAATAGAAATGATCCTCGGACCATTATTTCTGAGCGAGCATACCAGCCACCTTTTCTAAAACTGGCATAAACTGCTCTGGTGTTTTATAACCTTTGGATATCTCTATTATTTCTCCGTTTCCATCCATAAAAGCAAATGAAGGATAAGACATTCTACCCGCCAACATCATCCGCGCTAAATCGTGACTACCTTTTCGGCCAGCATTTGGATTAAAATCATATTGCTTGTCTAAAAATTGAACTGACGCTTTCTGCTCCGCATTGAATTTCACGGGAATAAAATTTTTCTTTAGAAACTCCTGAATTTCCGGCTGATCGAAAGTTGCTTTATCCATTCGTTTACACCAGCCGCACCAGTCCGTGTAGACATCCACGAAATAAACTTTAGATTTGTCTGAATTGAGTGCTGCCGCTTCTTCCATTGTATACCATTTGAAAGGCGCATCGGCCACTGGATCAGAGGAAGAACAGCTGGAAAGTACCGCAATCATCAATAAGGAAGAAAGAAGGTAGAAAAACTTTTTCATAAGGATAATGTTTACAGGATTAACTAAAAAGCAGCTTTATACCAAACTGGTTCTTTAAACCAACGGCAATAAGTTCGCCATTGTTTTATATTTTCATCGTAAATTTACTAAAAATGAGACAAATTGTCGTGGGTATTGGGGGGAGTAGCGGTTCTATTTATGCTAAAGTACTGCTGGATCGGCTGGCGGCACTGTCGGATCAACTCGATAAAGTAGGCGTTGTGATGAGTGATAATGCCCGATTTAACTGGAAATACGAGCTTGGTAATGAGGACTATAAAGGGTATGATTTTGACTTCTATGAAAAAATGAATTTTATGGCGCCATTTGCCTCTGGTTCAGCGCGTTACGATACGATGATTGTCTGTCCTTGCTCAATGGGCGTACTCGGTAGAATTGCTACGGGCATTTCTAACGACTTGATGACCCGCGCGGCAGATGTGATTCTTAAAGAGCGACGACGCCTGATCCTGGTACCTCGCGATACCCCTTATAGTTTGATTCATATTAATAATATGAAAACGGTAACGGAAGCGGGTGGTATTATCTGTCCGGCTTGTCCGAGTTTTTACAGCAAACCAAAGGATTTTGAGGCGCTGGCAGCGACGGTGATTGACCGGGTGATTGATCTGGCGGGGTTGGAGATGGATAGTTATCGATGGGCGGAGGGTGATGAATAATGGCGTTTCTTTCGTATTTCACAGTAAAGACAATTCATGAATTGTCTCTACGCAGTACTTTCACAGTAAAGACAATTCATGAATTGTCTCTATAAATAACGCACCCTTCTTGCTACTATACAACCTCTTCCTAACCTTATACCATCTGGCCATTCGCCTAGCAGCGATCTGGAATCCAAAAGCCAACACATGGATACAAGGACGTAAAAACTGGGAAGAAAAAATAAAAGCCAATCTACCTTTTGCGGAAAAACCGATCTGGATTCATTGTGCTTCGCTCGGAGAATTTGAACAAGGACGGCCTTTAATTGAAAAAATAAAAACAACGCATCCGACCATTCCGATTGTATTGAGTTTCTACTCTCCTTCGGGTTTTGAGATTAGAAAAGATTATGCATACGCGGACCTCGTGCTCTACCTGCCCGCTGATACCCCCGCGAACGCACGACGCTGGTTGAACCTTTTACAACCACGGATGGCCATTTTTGTTAAGTACGAATTTTGGTTAAATTATCTATTTGAAATAGATCGTTTGGCTATTCCTCATTATTTGGTTGCCGGGAGTTTTCGAAAATCGCAGCCTTTTTTTCAATGGTATGGAGGTATATTTCGACGGGCACTGAATAATTTTGAAACGCTTTTTGTACAGACCGTGTCTGATGAGATTTTACTAAAAGATATAGGTATTTCTAACGTCGTTGTGGCGGGTGATCCGAGGATTGATCGGGTGGCGGAGATTGCTAAAAATCCCCGGGAGATTCCTGTCATTGCCGAATTGGCAAAGCGAGCGCCGCTCCTGATTTTAGGATCCAGCTGGCAACCGGAAGAAAAAATATTATGGACTTTTCTAAAAGAACATTCCGAACTTCCCTACTCCATTGTAATCGCACCCCACGATATTTCAGCATCGCATTTAAAAGAGATTGAGATGAATGCTCCCCTTCCGATACAACGGTTAAGTGTCGCTCAAAATACTGGTTTACTTGCCGCTACGCGAATTGTGCTCGTTGACAGTATCGGCTTGCTTTCTTCGATTTATCAATATGGGGAAGTTGCTTTTATTGGCGGCGGATTTGGTGCGGGCGTACACAATATTCTGGAGCCGGTGGTTTTTGGATTGCCTACACTGATTGGAAAAAATCATCGTAAATTTCCGGAGGCAGCTACCCTCATCAATGGCGGAGGTGTTTTTGAAATTATCGGCCCGATAGATTTTACGGAGCAACTTTTAGGACTCCGCGATCTGGATCGTTATAAAAAAGCGGTGAAAGTTAATCGGGATTTTATTGAGCAAAACCGAGGGGCGACGGAAGTTATTTATGCTAAAACGCTAGAGGGTTGAATTGTTGAAAATTTCTGGGGCGTTTAATTTTGAATACTTCCATTAGCAATGGTTCGGTAACTTTTAATTTGGAGGTGATTGCATTAAAAATTTGGCTTGTTAGCCTGTTGGCTATTAGCTA
>ENA-ORXT01002951-ORXT01002951.1-marine-metagenome-genome-assembly--contig:-NODE-2951-length-19479-cov-8.214566_pt1 | contig 19479 bp, 20 predicted proteins | sample MGYA00237868_ERZ511482 | MGnify/ENA metagenome assembly ERZ511482
ATCGTAATCGGTTTATGGGATGGTCTCTCTCCATGTATTTGGAGGGGGGCTTTTTTTTTTGGGCTTCGACCGAAACTTGGCTATTTGCTATTTGCGAATAGCTGTTGGCATTAGCTTTTTTTTGAAGCCAGTGACCATTGGTCAATAGCCTACAGCGCTCCTCACGCGGCTCACCGCAGGTGACAAAGCACGACAAACGGAGTGCGTAGAGACAAAGGATAGTAGCAGTGGGCACGGTAGTGACCAGTACCTCGACATCATCTTATGCATGCGTCAGCAATGCATAAGACGATGTCGAGGTACCGCGCTGCGAATAGCCTGTTCACGTCCAGACGATGCAGCGGCGTGGGAGCCTTAGCCGTATGGATCGTGATGGCCCCAAATAAAAAGCAAAATCAACTCCCTGTTTAACGTTCTTTTTCTAACATAGACTACCTACATTTTTCTAAATCTATTTGGTTATCTGACATACTTTATGGATTATTGTTACATGGAAAAAAGTCGAATTACGGTACAGGCAAAAATTTCTAAAGTGTTTTTGCAAAAGGCAATCGAAAAAGAGTTGAAGCGGGTGCTGGGAAGTAATGGGCTCACGCTGAATCTTCCGCAAGGGGAGTTGCTGATAGAAAGTGTGGAAAATATACAGTATCAAGTAAGTAGTCGCGGCATACAAGTTGCGGCGGATGTAGAAGTGGAATATAACAAGGAAGCGGGAATAAATGTGGCCGGGCAGGCGGTCATCAATGTGGTGATCAATATGGATTATGAGATTGCTTCTAACTTTACTCTGCAGACCAAAACGAAACTTAAAGATCATAGCTGGGTAGAGAAACCGACAGTCAAAGTGGGAAAGTTGAAGATACCATCACAGGCGGTGTTGAATCTACTGATCAATGGGTTTGATGAAAAATTTGGAAGACAAATAGATGAAATAATTGCGCAAAAATTAGACTTACAACAGTTAGTGACTGCTCAATTGGCTAAAGCGGAGAATCCACTACCAAACCCAATAGATAAAAATATACATTTATTTATCAGTCCAGCGGAGTTGCTATTTAATATTCAGGAGAGAGAGGTGGACTATAAGCTTTCGGTGTATACGAACTTTGATGCAAAGGCGAAATGGGAAGTTTTGCCGATACAAAAAATATTTTCTGCACTACCGGCTATTCAAGAATATAATGGGGAAGCTAGTCTTTCGAAGTTGAATGTGCCGGTAAAAGTAATGTTCTCTTGCCTTGCGGCTTCATTGAAAATGCAGTTTTCATCTGTTGAGTTGGTGGGTAGAAAATTGTCTATTCAAGATATTAAAATCAAATACAAAGATCGTTTATATATAGAGGCTGAAATAAGTGGGGACATTTCTGGTACTTTAAAAGCGGATGCGATACCTAGACTGAACCGAGAGGATCAAGTCCTATACTTTGACAATCTGCAGTATGACTTGGAAACAAGTAATTTTCTGGTCAAGGCGGCTACTTTTTTATTTAAAGGGGAGATTGACAAACGCATAGATCAGTTCTCTTCTATACCTTTGAAGCCTATATTGAAACCATTAATAAAAGATCTAAATAGGAAGTTAAGGGAATTTAAGATGGATGGAATCGACTTTGAAATTCATCTAGATACGCTAGAGGTTACGGACTTGATCTTGGTAGAGGATTGTTTTATGACTCAAGTAGAGTTAAAGGCGGATGGACAAATGGCTTAAATGTAAGGAAATATTATCTTCGCAGCAAGAACAACATTTTATGAGAAGTTTATTTTTACTCTATTTCTGCCTCTGTTGCATTCCTTGCCAAGCTGGTTTTGTTGAATTTGCTGCTAAAGTGCAAAATAGTGCAGGTAAAGAATTTAAGCTCTATAAGCTAATCAACGAGCTCACATCGGAAGAAGTGAAATATACTGGATTGGTAAAAGATAATAATGAGCTACATATAGCCATAGAGATCGACTATCCTCAGATCGTGCGTTTTATGTTGGACACCCAAATGATAGAGATATTTGCCAGACCAATCGATAAAAAGATTGCTTTCAGGTATGATGCACTGGATATGCCAGGAACGCTGTTGTTCACAGGGGATAGACAGGGCGATAATAATTTTCTAAAGGTCTATCATCAGAATTTTTTAAATATAAAGGGCGAAAAAGAGATTTATAGTAAGGGCTTTCTCAATACAAAGTTTGACAAGGAGCTTGCTAATCGTGCTAAGTCTTATGGCATAGAAGATTACTTTGACTATATCGCTCGAGAAGTAAAATATAAAGAAGATTACTTGAATAGGCAGAGCAGTATCAGTCCAGAGCTGCGCACCTATTTGCGTAAGGAGTTGTATTGGGATTATGAGACGCGTAAGTTTGCTTACTTTATTTTTAATGAAGATAGGATTCCTGCAAATCAGTTGAGTAAATACTGGTTGAAGTATCGACTGCTGCAGACGGTGGATATTAATGATGACTTTTCACTTACCTATCCAGTCTTTCAGAATCTGCTAAGTGCATTTATTCATTATCTGAATTTAGAAAATCCCGTAGATGTTAGCTCAGGTGATGATATACATTACTATCGTTTTGTAGAGCGAAATCTCAATGGAAAGAGTAAATCATTTTTGCAAGCCAAGCTGATGTTGAACGCGTTCAGAATGGGAGAGCCCCAAATGGCGCAAAGAAAATTTAAAGAGTATAAAAGGTACAATCAATATCCTGAGTATACGGCTTCTCTAGAATCTTGGTTTGGGAATCAGATGCAGTATCTGCGTAAAAAAACGGTTCCAAATTTCACATTTCAAAATGTAGATCATAATGAAGGTTCCTTAGATAAACTCAGAGGAAAAGTGGTGTATGTTAGTCTTTGGGCTAGCTGGTGTAAGCCTTGTATAGAAGGATTTAAAGAGACTGCGACTACGCGTCAGCAACTGCATGATCAAGGCGTGGTGATGCTCAATGTCAACCTTGATCGCACTGAAAATATTTGGAGACAGTCCTTAGGAAAGTTTGATATTCCGGGCACGCATGTGTATGGATTGGATCTTTCTGACTTTCAAGACAAGCTAAAATTTGATACGCTTCCATTTTATATGCTGGTGGACAAGTTTGGTCATCAAACTTATCTGTCTTCTAGAAATCTTAATGCTACCGTACAAGATTTTATGAGTTTAATGTCTGCGTCAAATTAAATGACCTTATTAGTCCTCGCTGGGTGGAAGACTACTTTTTTAATAAAGTAAGGTAAATCCAATCTGTTTCATTTTTCATTTTCAGCTTGAGTGAGTCTGACTGTAACGTTTCTACTATCACGATTTTTGCTACAGGTGGCTGCTGCAATGTATCTTGAGTTTCTAGTCGATCTCCATGGAGCTTGTAAAAACCAGCTTCCTTGTAATCTAGCGTAGAGTTGTATTCATATCTTTGATCCCCGTCAAAGGTCAAAGTAATTTCTGACAATTTCACATCTAATGGTTGACCGTTTTGTACAACAGCAGTAGCTTGCCAGGTACCACTAAGTTCTTCGTTTGCTCGATCTGAACAACTGGCAAGTAAGAAAAAAAGGCAGATGGAATATATATATGAATAAGGCATTTATTGTTCTTTATTTTTTGCTGACTTCAGCGACTTATTAACTTCTATACTGGCATTCAATTCGAAGCCGATAAGCAGAATGAATGCGTTGATCTGTATCCAGAGCATAATCACGATGATGGTACCAATACTTCCATATAGCTCATTATACTTAGAAAAGGAATCTACGTATAAGGCAAAGATAAGAGAAGATGCAATAGATAAAAATGTGGCTAAGGTTGCTCCAGCAGAAAAGAAGTCAACTTTCTTTCTAGTAGCCATCCCAATTCTATATGTCAAGGATATACCAGTGTAGAATAATGCTAAGGTCAAAAACCATCGTAGAATATTTAAAAAATAAATAGTGACAGCTGGAATTTGCATTTTAGCAAATAGATATGGGAAGATATAATTTCCTGCGATGACTGAAAGTATGGATAAAAAGGCAACTCCCGACAGTGTAAATAGCAATCTAAAACCTATCAATCGTTTATGGAAAATATTGCGTCGTTTAAATGTGCCACTGTAATTTTCATTGCTTCTAGATTTCTCAAAGCCGCGCATCAACTGCATCATACCATTTGAAGCAAAAAATATAGCTAAAATATAACCTACAGACAGTAGTCCCAATCTAGGCTCTAAAAGTAAATCTTCCGCAAATTTTCTAAAGGTCGCAATGGCGTTTGCGGGTATTACCTCTGCTTGAGATAAAACACTATTGAGCTGATTGAGTAGGGTAGCTTGAATATTAACCTCTCCTGCCTCCTTTATGATTAGTCGCTCATCTATATATGGTAGTATGAATTGCTCGAAGAGCGGCAGCAGTAGGGGTATGAGCGTGCAAATAGCCAGTATGCCAGGAAACAAAGAGAGAAAAAAACTAAATGCGATAGAATTTGCCCTTGTGACCAACTTATCTTTTCTGATCTCTCTGATCACAAAACTGATTACATCATAAATTGGAATATCAAAGAAACCCCACATAGAGTGTATTTTTGACCATGCAAGCAGTCTTTTTACTGGTTCAAGTTTTGAGAACCAGGTCTTTAAACGTCCTTTTTGTTTCTTTTTATTTGGCATAAGCTATTGAAAATGAGGCGCTAATCTGCTGCTCAGGGCTTCTGGACAGGATACTCTTTTTTTAGTGTTGATGTCTATGAAGCACAGTTTGATCTTACCACCGCTTATTAATTTCCCATTTTGGTTAAATATCTCGACATAAAAGCGGAGAAATTCATATGACATTTTTTTTACAGTTGTTTTTATGGTCAATAAATCATCATAAAATGCAGGTCTTACATACCTAGTTTCCATGGTCATAACGGGCATTCCCACACCAATTTCTTCCTCTAAGTCTCTGTAAGACAGACCTAAAGAGCGAATCATCTCTACACGCCCTAGCTCATAGTATATGGCGTAATTTCCATGATATAAGTAGCCCATTTTATCGGTTTCGGCGTACCGCACTCTGACGTTTGTTTCGGATAAATACATAATTTCTTTAATGTGGGCATAACATTTGTATGAATAAAGATAATATATCAATAATTACAATATAACTTATATTAAACCCTTATGGAACCTAATTCATCGTATCAATTAAATGACGCTCCTTTTAATCTTCACCTCGGAAGAATGGTAAAGGAATACATTGAGAAGGAAACTACTTTCACTAAAACAAAGGTAGCAGAAAGGATGGGATTGACCCGAACCTGTTTTAGCAGTAGACTTAGTTGTCCTCACTACGGCAATGTACATGATCTAATCAAAATTTCCCTTTTTTTGAAGAAGGATTTTATTTCCCCAGCTTTGGATGTAGTACGTAATGATGGTGTCATCACTAAGCGTATGTTTTCAGAAAGAGAATATAATGAATCCCAAATAAAATTAGCGTTAACTGAAAAGAAACTCTATGAGAAAGATAGAGAGCTTAACTTAACGCACGAGTTATTAGAAAAATACCGTATGGTAGGAGGAGGAGCGTAAACCGTTCTTCTATTTAACGATATAAAAAAAAGCGGTAAGTCGGATTTTGACTTACCGCTTTTTTAATTTTTGCTCATGAGCTAGTACTTTATCTTCTTTTTTGGCTTGTAAGCAATATCCAAATTTAGATCTTTAGTGGTATCATACATATCTAAAGCTGGCATAGTCCAAGTTACGGTGCTTCCTTTAAAGCTCGCTCCATCTTTGCTTACTTTTTTCACTTTACCTGGAACATGAATGGTTAGCGTGTAGGTCGAATTTCCCATCATTCCTTGCATCATTTGCATGCCTTGCTGCGTTTCCTCATCTGCCCTGGCAGACTCCATATCCATCGCTTTACGTCGTACCTTAATCATACCTTTGCTAAGTTCGTAAGTTGGAGAGCTTTCCTTTATCTTCGTCATGGCTTCCTTCGTAGCTGGGTCGTTTAAACGATCATTGTCAGTGTCATATTTAGAAATTATGTCAATTAGTTCAGGAAGGTTAGAGAACATCATATCATCTGTACTTTTGAACTTTTGAGATATAGTGTTTTTAAGCATACTTGATTCTTGGTCATACTGAATACGTGTTTTCATGTCCAAAACATTTTCAACAAATGACCATATTTTATCTTTTTCTGCTTTTGTTCCTTTAAATTTATCTTCTCCTTCACTCATCTTTTCCTGCATCTTAGCTTTCAATGCAGTTCTAGAATAAATCTCACCATCTTTTTCAAAGCCTTCCTTTGCTATGGATTCAAAATTGAAAGTGGTGTCCGCTTTCCCAGATTCAAATATGGCGATAAATTTAGAAGGATCCATTTTTTTCTTTTCCCCTTCGATGGAATCTTCGTTCTCCGCATTTTCTAATTTTTGTTTTGCTCCTTCTAATCCCATTTCAATAAATGGTAGCATAGAACTAAGATCTTGATTCATCTCATAACGGCCAGATCCATCCGCATTTATCCAAACCTCCTCTCCGTATTCTGAGCAGCTCGAAAAACACAGAGCTATTAATGCTAGTACGTATAGTAGTAACTTATTCATAGAATATTGTTTATATTAATGATCGCTCAATCGGGCAAGTCATACAGTGTGAACCGCCTCTGGCACGAGAAAGTTCGTTAGATGGGAGTGTGATAATAGTATTTTCGATATCATCGATTTTCTTTTTCCCAGATTGAATAGAATCTACAAAGTCGTAGGCATGCACCACAGTATATCCAGCATCTTTAAATGCTTTTTCTGTATATGGGTTTCGATCGTAAGTGAAAGCTACACCAGGTTTTACACTCACCAAATTGCATCCATCTGTCCATTGTTCACGCTCCTGATACGGTGATTTACCATCTCCAGCAGGGATGAAGTTTATATCATTTCCTATTTCAGTTGTGAAAAAATCTTTAACTGAGTTGTATGCTCGCTTACTGCCATCCTTACAATGAACGGTGACACTAGAATTATGTCCATCAAAAACGATAGGTTTATATCCTACTACATGCTTGTGGTCAATACGTGTAAATAAGGTGTCGATATGCATACAAGAACGATCAGACGGTATATTTATTTGTACTACATGATCCAGAATTCCTTCTCTAAATACAGCGTCTCGGATGCTATGTACTGCGTGTGGAGTAGTGCGCTCACTACAGCCAATTAGCAAGAAATTGTCTTCTATTATCATAATATCACCGCCTTCGACACTAACAGTTTCTCCTGATTGAGAAGGTGGGAAAAGATCAACATGATTGAGATTGATGATCTTATTTTCTCGCTGATACCTTTCGAAGATAGGGTGTGCATAAATGATAAACCGAGTCAACCAGTTTTCTCTTTGTCTTGCAGTCTTAGCAGCCTTGGTGATGATCACGAAGTCCTTAACAAAAACTGCAATATCTCTCGTGAAAATGAAATTTGGAATTGGATCAAAAAAGATTAAATCTTCCTTTTCGTAATACCCTTCGATTAATACTGTAGTCAGCGTTGCATTGTCCATGCTTTCGAGCTTTTTACCATATTCATTCGGGAGCTCTTCAAAATCAACTACTGCTTCTATTAGCTCTTTTCTTTGGATAGGATCAGCATTTAGTGCCTCTACAAGTAGGTCAACTGTCTCTAGTACGTTTTCTTTACCAATAAACATGGCAAGAATCTCCGTGAAGATGTCATGCTCTTTCTGCATTTCAGGGAGAAACACGATATCGTCAAAAAGAAGCTCCTCTGCTCTTTTAGGAGAAATTCTTGCAATACCTAAATCTGGTCTATGTACAATTACTCTTTTGAGGGTACCTATTTCACTATTTACTTTGCTGGCCATAAAGAATTTTTATTTGCCTCAAAGTTAATGTTTTAAGCGCTTTAGATGCTATTATTCAATGTATTTTTTATCCGTTAGTGAATGCAGGAAAGCAAGTAGGTCAGTTTGCTCAAGCGCAGTAAGTTGAAGTGATTTTATTAGTGGACTTTTGTTTTTGTGGTTTTTACCTCCCGCATTATAATGAGCGATTACATCTTCTAAACTATTAAAACTCCCATCATGCATATATGGAGCGGTTAGACCTACATTTCTTAGACTTGGAACTTTAAACTTTCCCCAGTCATCATCTTTACCCGTTACCAATTTTCGACCTTGATCTAGATACTCCTCTTTTGTTCCATTGTTTTCAAAACCTTGAGATGTAAATAGTATTCCACTATGGCATGAAGTGCAGTTGGCATCGGAGGAAAAGAATATTTCCTTTCCACGTTCTTCGGCTGCACTTAAACCACCTTTTTGTAATTTATATCGATCGTATCCACTATCTCCAGAAATAAGTGATCTTACAAAGGTTGATAATGATCTAGTGATCACATAAGCGTCAAGATTTCTCCCAAATATGTCATTGGAGGCTTTTTGTAATTCTGTGTCATCTGCAAGTCTTCTGGACAGTGCCAGCACACTAATTCCCATTTCATTATGATCTTCAATAGGTACCAGCGCAAAGATGTCGAGCTTAATGACGCCACCATCTTTATTGAATAACCTCTCGTATGCGACATTAAGCAAACTGGGAGCGTTGCGTGTCCCAGATGCGCCTCCCACGCCTTTGCTTAAGGCCAAGGTATCACTAAAAGCATATTCAGGTAAATGACAAGAAGCACAGGAAATAGTGGAATCTAAGGATAAACGGGTATCAAAAAACAAACGCTTGCCTAAGGCAAGTTTTTCCTTAGTGGGTTTATTATCATCGGGATAAATAATCTCAGGAAAATGATTTGGGCTGGGAATTAATACAGAAATGTCATCTACTTTTTTGCATCCAAATAACTGGAGCAGTATAAAAAAGTAGATGACATTTCTCATTTTATTAATCAAAAGCGGATCTTAGAATAAGATACTAAAGGCTGCTGGATAATTGGCTAATAAACTATCAGCTAAGTCTTTATTGTCCCCTACGTGGGTACTTTCACCTCCAGATAAATCTAAACCAGTAAACAGGCCAGCAATATCGAATCGCATCGTTATTTTAGTGTTATCTGCATCAAGGTTAATTTTGTCTGGTGCAGTCAATAATGCGTAGTAAGCATCACTACCTAGATGATATTGTACAGCTGTTTCTGGAATATCATCTCCATCTGCATCTACCACGCCATCAATTCTTAGAAATTTGTAGCCCGAATTCCAATTCCAATTCATAGATGGTTCAACCATACCTAATGGGTCACCTGCTGGTCTAGTAGTAAAATCATCATTTGATTGGTTATTTATCTCGGCTTCTACGCCCACGCCAAACTCAAAATCATATTCTCCTGGTAAGACTGATCCTAATGCGAAGTTTCCAGATTTACCACCAATGAAATAATCTTCGATTTCGTAATCTTCATCTCCGTCCAACTCAATATTACCAATATAAAATTGCGCAACATCGATTTTTATCTTAGTCCCATTAATATCATAAGTGCTTCCTTGTGTGAAAGTTTCACTGCCAACGCGCATTTGCACTTCTAATGTAGCGTCTACGGGAGTAGGAGAGTTTTCATCGTCGTCTTTACAGCTGACTAATAAAATTCCACATCCTAGAATACATAATAATAAATACAAACTGTTTTTCATACTAACATTAATTTTTTATAGCGTTTTTTAAATTATTTGATAATTGTACGACCATAGGTATATGCGTTAAATTATGAGTCGTCGGAGTCGTGCCGATATCGTATATATCGCCATTCTCACTGATAAATAAATCTTTTAGGTCAATATCTATGTCTATTATCTCCTCCATATTGTCAGAGAGCGTAAAACTTTGCAATAACGTTATTTCTTGAAGAGCCTCATCGCTCCCTAAGTGTAATGCAATGCCTTGTTCAAAATCTGGGTTGTCTGTGTTTAAGTTTATACGCCCTTCAATACTTACAAATATATAAGAGTCCCAGCCGCCATCCCAATACTCTTTGCCAAGAGGATGACTTGCTGGGTAAGCGCTAGGCGTTGTCGCATTCTGCGCTGGAGTTAAGCCAATATTAAACTTTATACTTTCAAAGTCACCATCATCTAGACCAGCTACTTTATAGATGTATCCTTCATTGGCAGTAGTTATATTTCTATAAGTTTTTGTCATTTCGAGAAAATCTACCTCCTTTATAACTGTGGCGTCACCTGTGGAAGCTAGCGTCAATTCTGAAATAAACATATCGAATCTAGAAAACTCAAATAGCTCTCCGCTCGGATAGGTATATGTTTCACCCATCAGCAATGGCGATCCTTCATACTTTAGATTAAATCTAAGGCCTAAGACATTACCTAGTGGCGGATTTAATGTAAAGCTACCAACTTTCTCATCGAACTGATTGCCTAAACTATCCTCAGCTTTGACCTCTATATCCATGATCGTGCTTAAGGTAGTTTCCAATATAATTTCCTCATTTATGTTTACTACCTCCTCATCTGAAAATTCACTCAAGACATAAACCAATTCGTCAGTTGCTTGGTCTCTAATAAGTACTCTATAAGATTTTATGGGCGTGTTTTGAGATATTTCTATCCGCAGTGGAATAATTTCGCCTGAGTTGTATACTGTAAGTTCCGCTGGTGAAATAAGCGCAACCTTAGGATCCTTATTTGGGTTATCATCTTGACTATCATCTTCGCAAGAAGCCAATGAAAAGATAAGTATCCCAACTAGGCCTAAATGAAAGAAATAAGATTTTCTCAATTTCATACCAATAGAAAGCTTTTCCTATTCCAAATGTTGTACTTAAGCGTGAAATATCCAAGATATAGGCGCTAAAAATACTGTTTTAGTAATCTGTTTTACTTTTGGTCAATTTGCCGTTTTTTAGTAATTTTGTGGTCACTTTGAAATCTAGTTTAATATAGTAATTCCTCAAAATCAATACATTACAAAATGTTTAAAAACTTAAGGTCTTTATTTGTTAAGGAAAATGAGGTCGAAGTCACTGATTCTACCCTGGTTAGGAATGGTGAAGAGCCCTTAACGGAGGAAAATATTTCAGCTGAAGCTGTCGCAAATGCAGAAATTCAGCAACAAAGTACCGAGGTTGATGAAGATATGGAATCAGCCGATCTTAGTGAAGTAGATGTGTCAGGAGAAGTCAGTGAAAAATTCATGAACATTCTCCTTGGTGCAATTAACAAAAATAACCAAGAAGGTTTTGACTATATTGAGTTTAAACAATCACTAAAGTCGCTAGCTTCCATGAATATGGACGAGCAGACCAAAATCCAATCTGCTTTTGCAATGGCCAAGACCATGGGTGCTACAAAGCACAAATTATTAGAGACAGCAAAGTATTACCTGGGAATTTTAGAAACAGAAAGTTCAAAGTTTAATTCTGCGGTGTCCAATCAAATTGCAAAACGAGTAAATAGCAAAAAAGAAAGACAAAAAAATATCGGACTCAGTATCGAGAATAAACAAAAACAAATAGTGCAGTTGCAGAAAGAAATTGAGCAAGCTGAAATAGATAGGGATAAAACTGCTAGAGCTATAGCTTCGAGTGAAACTAAAGTCCTCAAAACGAAAAATGATTTTCTTAGTACATACGAATTACTGAAAATGAAAATCCACAAAGACATTGAATTAATCGAAAAGTATACATCTTAAGTTATAAATAAATGAGTACAGGAAAACCAAAATCTTTTTGGAAAAAGCCAGAGGGGGTAGTAGGAGCCATTTTTATGGTGGGTATAGTCGCAGCATTAGGATTAGCAATGACAGCTATACTTGCCAATATTGGAAATATCATTGCCATTATAGGGCTTATTGCTATTTTGGGATCGGCTGTTTTTTTAGCCATTGACAAAAAAGGTAGGAATTTAGTTTCCTATATGTATAAGAGTGCCATGCGTTGGATCACGGGTCTATTCATTACCATCGACCCCATCGCCATTCTAAAGTCTTATATTGAAGATCTTAAAGGTAACCTTCGTAAAATGAACAAGCAGATCAGCCAATTACGTGGTCAGATGCATAAGCTTAAAGAAGTTATCCATAACAATAAAAAAGAAATCGCTAGCAACTTAGAAATGGCTGCCAAAGCGAAAAGCAATGAAAAACGCAATGTACTCATACTGAAATCTCGAAAAGCAGGCAGGCTCAAAGAATCTAACATGCGTCTGGAAGATCTCTACAAGAAGATGGAGGTCCTCTACCGTGTGCTTGTAAAAATGTATGAAAACTCTGAAATCCTAACGGAGGACATCAAGGATCAGGTCATGGTCAAGGAGCAAGAGTACAATGCGATCAAAGCCAGTAACTCCGCCATGAAGTCCGCCATGAGTGTGATCTCTGGTGATCCCGATAAGCGTGCTATGTTCGATACTGCTATGGAAGCTATTGCGGATGACGTATCCAATAAAGTAGGAGAGATGGAGCGCTTTATGGAAGTTTCTTCAAGCTTTATGGATTCCGTTGATTTGCAAAATGGAGTCTTTGAAGAAGAAGGTCTCAAGATGTTAGAGAAATGGGAAAAAGAAGGGACATCCCTGTTGCTAGGAGATGAAAAATTAGACATTTTGGATAAAGCAAATAATGACGCAGAAGAGTTGGATATCAGCGAACCAATAAAAACTAAAGTACAAGTAAACAGAGAAAATCAATATGATGGATTTTTTGACTAGGTCAATAAAAATTCCGTCGCACAATATTAAACAGTAATTAATTAAAACAAAGCAAAAGATGGCAACGAGATTGACAACGTTCTCAAAATTTTTAATCACTATGGTTATAATGGGACTATTGGGTTTTGGCCTTTGGTTCTTTTTAAATAATACTGACGCTGGTCAAGGAGTAGTGAATAAAGTAGAAGAAACTACTGGCCAGACAAGTTCTGGTGATAACCAAATCGCATCTGGAGATGACAAGAAATCAGGCGGTTTATTTGGTGGTAAAAAGAATTCGAGTTCTACGAATGACGACGATGTACTAAAGGTCCAAATGTTTACTTGGGGCGGTACTGCACCAGGTCTTTATTTCAACGAAGGTGCTGAAGCAAGTGAAAAATCACGATTCTTTAAGGAGTATGGTATCAAGGTAGAGTTTGTCTTGATCGATGACTTCGATGGTAGTCGGAATGCATGGATCGCTGACGAAGTCAATATCATCAACAATGAGGTGAGTGCAATGAATACAGAGATGGAGCGTCTTGCACCGCATGATCCTAAAGTATTTTTACAGATGGATTGGTCTAGAGGAGGCGATGCGGTTATCGTGAAGAGGGGTATCAATTCTGTCAACGATCTACGCGGAAAGACTATCGCCTATGCAGGATTTACACCTTCCGTTACATTCCTTTCTTATATGCTAGAGTCAGCGGGTATGACTTTTGCCGACGTGAAACTTAAGGAGGTTCCATTACCGAGTGATGCGGCCAATGCCTTTAAAGGTGGTCAAGTAGATGCAGCTATCGTTTGGAGTCCAGACGACGAGATTGCTGTGAGAGAAACTCCAGGATCCAAAGTACTTCAGTCTACACGTGAGGCGAGCAATATTATCGCCGATGTATATATGGTGAAGAATTCATACTTGAAAAACAACAAAGATAAAATTGCCGCTTTCTATGAAGGATGGATGAAAGGTGCTGCTGAAATCAATGCTAACGCAGGTAACAAGGCTAAAGCAGCCAAGATACTTGCCGAAGTCACTGGTCTACCAAAAGGCGATGCGATGGGCATGATCGGCAATGTTCGCTTGACCAATCATGGGGATAATATGAATTTTTTAGGACAAAATACGAGCTTTAAAGGAATGACGGGCGACAAGCTTTATACCAAAATGGGCGAGGCTTTTGAGGTTCTTAAGCAAGCACCAGCGAATCGTCCATCCTGGAGAGCTTTGGCTTATCCACAGGCGGCAGTAGCAGCGAACCTAACTGGTGCGAGTCACGCCGCAGAAGGTGCAGCCAAGTTCAAACCAGTGACAGCGGCGGATAAAAAGAAACCTGCGATTTCATCCAAACCAATCAGTATTAGTTTTCCAACTGGTCAATATAAGGTAGGGGAAAATGCTAAAACAATCATCGATTTACAGTTTGCTGAGATTGCTAAAGTATATGGCAATACGAGAATTCGAGTAGAAGGAAATACCGATAACGTGGGTAACAAAGCTATGAACCAAAAGCTTTCGGAGCAGCGTGCACAATCTGTGGCTGAATACTTACAAAAGCAGTATGGTATGCCAGCCAATAGATTTATTATTGTTGGAAATGGCCCCAACGATCCTGTGAAAGGTTGCGAGCAGAATCAAAATGATGCTTGTAAATCTAAGAATAGAAGAACAGAGTTTCAGTTAGTAGCGGAGTAGAATGTTTTGGGGCCTACCCAAATATGACAGCAGTAGAGACAAGGTATGCCTTGTCTCTACTGCTGTCATATTTGCGTCGCTATGTTCCGTAGCTCCCTGTGCGGTCGGTGCTGCGCACTTCCGATGAAAAATCGGAACTACTGCACAGCGCTAGTCCAAAAGTATAGTTTTATAGGTTGAGTCATCTGTTTTCAATCTAAGATACATTGACTAAAAAAATCATGAAATCATTATTCAAATTAGGGAGTAAATTAGATGCAAAGACCAGATGGATTCTTGAAATCATCGGGTTCTTATTGCTTATTCTAGTTTGGTTCCTGATCACCTATGCACAACCCCGACCAGTAGAAAAAAACCTACTCAGCCCAGAGGAAAAAGTTCAAATTCAACAATATACTAAGAATGATACCATCAACGAAAAAGGCATCAAATGGCTTGCCGAACTACGTGGAGACAAGGCGCGCAGCAGCGGGTATTTGAGCTCCGATGAGGTGGTCAACTTATTTAGATCACGAGACGATTATAAGATTGGAGACAACCAACTTACCACTGCGGAAATAGATTACTTCGGAACCAGAAGAGCTAATCCCATTGTCAGACCAGGGATTTTACCAAAACCAATTTCGGTTCTGAAAGCATTCCCTGATTTAGTACAATCCAATAAGTTATTCAAAAACATGTTTCGCTCTATTGGATTGAACTTAGCGGGATATATTGAAGCGATTTGTCTTGCTATCCCAGTCGGCTTTTTGATTGGCTTGTTACCATTTTTTAGAGGATTATTTCAGCGACAAGTAGACGCGTTCAGATACGTACCTTTAACAGCCGTTACAGGATTGTTTATTCTCTGGTTTGGTTTAGGCACAGATATGCAAGTTCACTTTTTAGCTTTTGGAATCTTGATTTATTTGTTGCCCGTAGTTGTCCAGCGGATTGATGAAGTTGACAAGGTATATACCAAGACAGTATATACGCTCGGCGCCACAGACTGGCAAACTTTTAGATCCGTATATTTTCCTGCAGTAGTTAGCCGCCTTTCGGATGATATTCGAGTGCTTACAGCTATATCTTGGACGTATATTATTGTTGCGGAAGGACTAGGTGGGCAAGGCGGACTAGGATCGTTAATTTGGAGAATAGGCCAGCGACAGGGTAGAGTAGACAAGACATTTGCCTTGCTGATCATCATTATCATTATTGGTATATTGCAGGATAGATTATTCGTTTACCTCGATAAGAAATTTTTCCCCTTCAAACATCAGATCGTAAATAAATACGGCCCTGCTAAAACCAAAACCCTTATGGATGACATTTTCAGTTTTGCTGGTGTTATCCTAGGCGTGCTGCTCGCTGTTATTTATGTGTTGTTTTTTATCAATCAATTTACCCAGTGGTTTATGATTGATAATCTTCCTATCCTAACTTATTATTTTGGGGATACGGCCTATGTAATACACTTTATAGCGGTCTGCACGGGTGCCTATCTTTTATATAATTTCATAGAAAAAAAGCGATAATGCAATTTTTTAGAGACTTAGAATCAGAATTACGAGAGGGGATCAACAAGATCGTTCATCACCCATTTATTAAGCGTATAGACGATGCATGGCTCAATAAAGAGCAGCTTCAGTACTTTGTAGAACAGTACTATGTTTACTGCACTTACTTTCCACGATTTTTAGCTGCGGCTGCTGCCAACATACCTGATGATAAAACCCGTCTGCCGATCGTAGAAAATTTATGGGAAGAACATGGAGAGGGCAAAATAGAGCTTTCACATCGTATCCTGTACGAAAAGTTCGCATTGTCTGTCGGCTTAGATAGGGCACACCTCAAAGCAGTAAAACCCTTACCTACCACACAGATATGTTGCGAAAACTTAATCAACCTTTGTCACGACGGACACTTTCTGGAAAGCTTAGGCGCTTTGGGGCCTGGAACAGAATTCTTCACGAATGAAGAGTATAGCGTAGTACAGCGCGGCCTCCGCAAATATGATTTTCTCACGGAGGATGATATTTATTTTTGGACGGCACATATTTCTCTGGACGAAGATCATTACTCAGAAATGCTAGCCGCCATAGAACCGTGGGCAAACAACTTAGAAAATAAATATTTGATTAAATCTGGTGCAAAGAAAGCGATCGACTTAGAGAATTTGTTTTGGGATGGTTTAGAAGATAACCTTCCTGGGAAGTAGGTTTTTGAATTGTGAATTATAAACGATGAATTGTAAATTTAAAAGATTGTTTTCACGTTAAAAAGTTTTCAGGAATAGTTTGTAGGGTTCTAGAACAAAAAGAAAAACGCAGAAAGTGTGATATAAAATAGCTCAGTACGTTAACGCTGCGATATAGAAAACGAGCAAGATCCAAATTGGTGCGATTTTTTTTAAAATTCCGATAGTGATCGGTAGACAAATTGCCTAAAGAAAGTAAACAATGGTAGAATTCATAGACAATCCAAATCAAAAAAATATTGTAGAACTTCGCAATATAGGCCAAAGCTATGACGGGGGTAAAAATTGGATCATCAAAGACCTGGACCTTGTTATAGAAGACAAACCGAACCAAGGCCAGTTCGTTGCCATCTTAGGTATGTCTGGTTCAGGAAAGTCTACCTTACTCCGCTACATCGCTGGACTACAAGAACCCACTGAAGGTCTGGTAAAGCTAAACGATAAGCCCCTCGGTAATGACAACAGAGCAAGCATGGTCTTTCAGCAATACTCTAGTCTACCATGGATGACTGTCCTTGAGAATGTTGCCCTTGCACTCAAATTCAAAGGGGTCTCTAAAAAAGAACGAGAAGCAAAAGCCAGAGAAATTATTAAAACCATGGGCCTAGAAGGCCAGGAAGATAAGTATGCTCAGTACCCATCTCTTTCAGGTGGACAACTCCAAAGAGTCGCTATCGGTAGATCCTTACTTGCTAACTCTAACGTCCTACTAATGGACGAGCCTTTCGGAGCCTTAGACATCAAGACGAGGCTACATATGCAAGACCTGCTGACAAGCATATGGAGAAAATTTCAAAGCACCATCATCTTCGTTACGCACGACATCTCTGAGGCCGTTTATCTAGCAGATGACATCTACATACTCAAAGCCAATCCTGGACAAGTAGCCAAACACATCCACGTAGATCTCCCTTTAGAAAGAACTAGAACCACGAAGCGTGACCCAAGATTCATAGAACTAGTCCACCAAGTAGAAGACGCTATGATCGAGCTGACCGAAGTAGTCAGACAGTAAATAAATTCATAAATTACCTCTACAACTTTTCTTAGGTGTCGTACACCATTAAAATAAAAAGTGTCAGCCATAGGAGAATTAATAGTCTCGATTATTTATGCGATGCTTTGTGTTCCCCTTGAATTGTTAGAACCACCACCACTAAGTTTAACAGTTGAGCAAACAGAACCGACCTGCCACAGTGATACAAACGGCCTTATTATTTTAAACGCTACAGGAGGAAGTCCGAGTAGTACAGGGGATTATAACTTTTCAATAGGGAGTGAAATAACAACAGATAATTCCACTTTTATGGGTCTAGTTGATGGAAGTTATGATTTTGGTATTGAGGATGCGCAGCAATGTTTTATAGATACAACTATCCATTTGTTAGAACCCAAGCCCATCGTTATCGCTATGCCTGAGGAGACAAATTTAGAATTGGGCTGCTTTTTAAACCTTAACGCTCAAATAATATCGGACCTCGACTACGAGGTGCAGTGGCTTCCAATAGCGGCTTTAGACTGTCCAAACTGCAATACACCTTGTGTGTGCTTTACCTTTCCATGATGTGACTTACCAAATAGCTATAGTAGATGACAATAGATTCGAAGCAGGTGACTCCATTAGCGTAAATGTTATCTCAGACGATGAGGTATTTATTGCTAACGCATTCAGCCCAAATAGAGACGGAATTAATGACTGTATCCAAATATTTATGGGAAAGGACGTAGAGGAAATACTGACTTTTGTGGTATTTACTCGCTGGGGAGAAATTATATTTGAGGCCAATAATTTTTACCAAATGTTGACTATGGTCAATGGAACGGTCAGTACAGAAGTAATATTCTATCACCGCAAATGTTCATTTATTCAACAACTGTTAGATTCAAAGATGGCAAAGAGAAATTATTTAGTGGAGATATATAACACTGATGAAATAAATTCCGCTTTTGCCTTTTACTTCGCGATTTGCCCTTAGGCAAGAGCACGGCAAGCAGCGCGCGCAGGGATAAGCGGTAGGAGCGGCATGACGTTGCCTATATACAGACGCATTGCATGCGACTGTATATAGGCGACGGCATACAGCGGATGACGCGGTACCGATAAGTGAAACGCATCGGTATAGCCCCCAATAATCAAAATCCTAAATCTAAATCTAATCGTTGCTGCGTATCTCGTAGTATCCTGTCCGCTTGCTCTGGCGGTAATAGCTCAGAAATTCCCTGAGCAATGGTGTATACCCCTGCGTCAATTTGATTAATCTGCGTTAGCAAATCCTGCTCTCTTAACTGGTCTAATTGCTGCTCTGCATTGCTTCTCAGAGTTAATTCGTTAAATCGATCGGTTATTAATTCCTCAATTACTTGTAACTGAGAACCTATCAGCGATTCATCTTGGTTCGGATCAACACCCAAAGCGTTCCCGATATCAAAAAGGGAATCTCTTACAAAGTTAAGCGTGTCACCCGTGTACTTATAAACTCGAATCGTACAATCCTTGAACCATGCGGGAGGGGTATATTTCAGCCGAAAACTATCGGTCGATATTCGATTAGTTTCAACTAGTTGTAGCCGATTAATAGCCAATGGCGATCGCGGGGGCTGAATGTTTCCTAGTACAGGGTTACTACCGCCAGGGGCGAAATCATATACCTGGGTAATGTCCCCCGCGAAAAACCAGGTATCTTTTCCCTGCGTCGTGCCAGCTACGACCGCTATGTATTCTTCATTCAGGCTTACGCCCAAATCAAAACCAGGGATAGGGGTATGGCTGTTCTCGTTGATGATTTGAGCCGTGCGACTGGTATTTACTATCGTTTGCCAATCTTCCGAATCATCAAAGAATATTAGATCTATTCCTGCTGACATATTAGATAGCCTTTAGCTGAATCAAATTATGTTCGATAGATTCCATGTA
>ENA-ORXT01002952-ORXT01002952.1-marine-metagenome-genome-assembly--contig:-NODE-2952-length-19476-cov-6.010928_pt1 | contig 19476 bp, 19 predicted proteins | sample MGYA00237868_ERZ511482 | MGnify/ENA metagenome assembly ERZ511482
GCCTCGTCGCGCACGCCCTTGGCGACGCCCGCCGCGCTGGTCATCATCTTGCCGATATCGTCGAAGAACCGGTTGCTGCTGTTCATGTCCGCCTCGCGTTGCTGTGATTGCAGTTCATACCCGGCCATATGGGGCGGCCCGCCCCCGCGCTCAACCCGGGGCCGTCATCGGGGAAGCCGGCGCACCGCCCCGGCTTCCCCGGCGGGCAGGTCGGCGATCATCTGCGCCACCGTCCGACCCAGCATCGGGTGCCGCCAGTCCCCCGCCACCTCCGCCAGCGGAACCAGCACGAAGGCGCGCAGATGCATCAGCGGATGGGGCAGGACGAGGCCGGGGCGCCCGGCTTCCGCCGGTCCGGCGACGACCGCGTGCCACGTCGCCGCGTCAGGCGCGACCGTGGTGCCGGTGCACAGGAGGTCGAGGTCGCAGACCCGCGCATCCCACCGCCCGGCCGTGCGCGTGCGGCCCAGCGCCTCCTCGATCCAGTGCATGACCTCAAGCAGATGCGCGCCTCCGGCCCCCGCCACGGCGATCGCGCCGTTCACGTAATCCGGTCCCGACCGCGCGGGCCAGGCGGGCGTGGCGTACCAGCCCGAGCGCGCCGTGACCGCGACCCCCGCCTCGTCCAGCATCGCCACGGCCCTTTCCAGCGTTTCAACCGGAAGACCCCGTTGCGATGGCATGTTCGCGCCAAGTGCGATCATTGACCGCAGGGGCGGAGATGGGGAAGCTGGAGTTTGAACGGATCGTGACATTGAACACCTCTCCGGCAATGCTACCTGTCAACGGCTGGCGAAATCGATGCGCCAATGCTGCGGCCCTTATTTCAAACGACCCACATAGTTCGGAGTCCTTCATGTTCTATCGCGACGACAGACTTGCCCTCTTCATCGACGGATCGAATCTCTATTCCGCCGCCCGCGCGCTCGGCTTCGACATCGACTACCGCAAGTTGCTGTCGGAATTCGCCTCGCGCGGCAAGCTGATCCGCGCCTATTACTACACCGCCCTCATGGAGAACGAGGAGTATTCGCCGATCCGCCCGCTGGTCGACTGGCTGGAATACAACGGCTATACCCTCGTGACCAAGCCGACGAAAGAATATACCGACGCTTCGGGCCGCCGCAAGGTCAAGGGCAACATGGACATCGAGCTGGCCATCGACGCGATGGAGATGGCCGCTCATGTCGATCACCTCGTCATCTTCTCCGGCGACGGCGATTTCCGCAGCCTGACCGAAGCCCTGCAACGCAAGGGCAAGCGCGTCAGCATCGTCTCGACCATCCGCTCGCAACCGCCGATGATCGCCGACGAACTGCGCCGCCAGGCCGATGCCTTCATCGAACTGGAAGATCTGAGCGACGTGATCGGCCGCGAACAGCGCCCCCGATCTGCGGATTCCGAGCCACGGGGCGCTGCGGCGGACCCGGCGGACACCTGAATCCACCCCGCGTCCCGCACGGGCGCTTGCATCGCACCGCGCCCTCCCCGACCCTGCACCGATGAACGAACGCCCCGCCCGCGCCCCCGCCCGTGACTGTGACCGTGACCGTGACCGTGATCGCGGTGCAGCCGGCCCGGGGCTTGCCCTGCTGGCGGTCGTGATCTGGGCCGCGTGGTTGCCGGCGACGCGGGCGGCCATCGGCGACGGCCTCGGCCCGGTCGATATCGCGCTGCTGCGCTATGCCGTGCCTGCCGCGATGCTGGCCCCGGTCTGCCGGCGCATCGGGTTGCTGCCGAAGGGGGTGCCGCGCCCGCTGCTGCTGGCGATGTTCTGCTGGGGCGCGCCCTTCGTCCTGCTGCTGGCCGCCGGGTTGCAGCGCGCGAGCGTGGCGCATACGGCGGCCCTCGTCCCCTGCACGATGCCGGTGATCGCGGCGGCGGCGTCCTGGGTGTTCTACCGCGAAACGATCCCCCGGGAGCGGCGCATCGGCATCGCCCTGATCGCCCTCGCCGCGCTGTGCGTCATCGGGTCCGTGCTCGCGGGCGGGGGCGGCGGGACGGATTTCGCGACCATCGGCCTGCTGCTGCTCGCGAGTGCGGGCTGGGCCGCCTATGCGGTGGCCTACCGGCGCAGCGGGCTGACGGCGGTGGAGGCGGCGGCGGTCGTCTTCGCGTGGTCGGCGCTGCTGCTCGTCCCCCTCGCACTGTGGAGCGGCACCGGGCTGATGCGCCTGCCGCTGCCGTCCCTGCTGTTCCACATCACGGCGCAGGGGATTCTGAGCGGGTTCGTCGCCACCATCGCGTTCGGCCTGGCGATCAACCGCCTCGGCGCACCGCGCGCCGCCTCCTTCAGCGTCCTCGTCCCGGTCCTCGCCACCCTGCTTGCGGTGTTCTGGCTGGGCGAGACGCCTTCGCCGCTCGACGGCATCGCTCTGGCCATCGGCACGCTGGGCGTGGCCGTCGTCAACGGGGTGGTTACCCTCGGAAGATGAGCGCCGGTCCTTTGGGAAGCGTGCAAGCTGTGCTATTCCTGCACGATGCACGGACTGTTCGAGGGGCAATCATGAAGACGAGACGCGCATCGTGCCGGATTGCGGCCCTGTTCGCGCTGGCCGTGATCGCCGGCGTTCCGGCGCAGGCGGCGACCCGGACGGTTCTGGGCAAGGAAATCGGCGTCATCGGCGTGCGCATCGCGAAAAGCTCCAGCGCGCGCCTCGCCAATATCCACGACCCGGCCCTGCGCATGACCCCCCGCTCCGTCTATCTGCCCGCCGGAACGCGCCTGCTGGTGCTGCGCGACGTGCGGCGCGACCGGGCGGGGCGCAGATGGGCGCTGACGGTCACGGGCGACGGGCTGCTCGTCTATGTGCGGGTCGATGCGAATCAGCACTACTTTCCGCATGCGGGGCTGGAGCGGAACCTGCGCGCGGGCGACCCCATCGCCGTCGTGACCGCGCAGGTGCAGGTCCGATCCGAGACCTACGGCGCGCTGACCCTGACCCCCAGCGAGACCTATGCCTTCGAGTATCTGGACGGCGACGCGATCCGCATCACGGTCGGGCGCGACAAGATGGGGGCGGCCTACACGGTGGCGGATACCGTCGATCTGGATCTGGCCGACGTCGCCATCGTTCACCCCGAAGACCTCGACCCCGCCACCATCCCCGCGCCGTTCGAACCGTACGGGGCCGAACGGCAGGTGGAGGATATCGTCGCCCGCGCCGCCGACCTCTCGCTCGATGCGCAGGACCGCAAGCGCATCGCCCGATATTTCCGCGACCGGTTCGTCACCCGCAAGACCTGCGACCAGGAAATCGACCTGTCCAAGGCGCTGGACGCGAGCGGCGGGCTGGATCTCGACGCGCTCTTCTCGCCGGTCAGTGCGAAACTGGGGATCAGCGGGGCGTATTCGTCCAGGACCGTGTTCCCGAAGGGCGTCGCCTTCACCATCGACCGGTATATCCGGGGGGACGGCATCGTCGAGATCAAGCACGAGACCCTCGACGAGGACTGCCGCTCGGACGCGCCCACGCAGCGGGTCAGTGCCAGCGATTCCAGCGGCGGGGCCGGGCGCATCCGCACGGCGGCGGTGGCGGAGATGGGGCTGGCCGTGACGGTCGAGGGCCTGCCCGTCTATACCTGCCGCGCCGAATTCGAGGTGCTGCGCGAGATGCTGACGCTGGACCAGACGCTCGACACCCCCCTCGCCACCTTCCTCATTGCCCGCTTCGCGACGTTCAAGGGGGCGGCGAAGCCGGGGGTGTGCCGGGGGCCTGCGGCGTGACCGGCGGGGCGGCGGCTACTTGAAGGCCGCCGATTTCTTCAGGTGGTGCCAGGCGGTGATGACGTGGCGCAGGCGTTCCTCCTCGCTGCGGTCGCCGCCGTTCATGTCGGGGTGCAGCTGCTTGACCAGCACCGAATACCGTTCGCGCACGCTCTCGGCCGTCGCGGTCTCGTCCAGGTCGAGGGCCTGCAACGCCTTCATGTCGGCCTTGGGCAGCAGGCGGCGGCGGGCGCGGCGGGCCTCCTCCTTGTTGGCGGCACCGGGGTTGATCGTCGCGTTCTCGCCCAGCACGTCCATGGGATCGGCAAAGCCGAATCGCTCCCACGCGCGGCCCTCGGCATGGCTGATCCGGTGCGCGCCGACCGGCTTGTCGGGGTCCTGCATCGCCCAGGTGGGGCGGTCCCAGGACTGGTCCGCGCGCCGCGCCTTGTCGATCTCGTCCGCGCTCATGCCCTTATAGAAGTCCCAACGCTTGTTGTACTCCTTGATGTGGTCGGCGCAGAACCAGCGGAAATTGTCCAGATCCTGCGGCGAGGCGGGCGCGCGGTGGACGCCCTGGGACGTGCAGTCCGGCCAGTCGCAGGGCCGGCTCGATTCCGCGAAGGCCCCGCCGGTCCCCTTGCGGCGGCTGCGGCGCTTCTTGTCGGCCTTGACGCTGATGTCGAATTCCCGGTCGAGACGGCTCACAGCATTGAATCCATTATTCTCTTTCCTCAAGGCTCTGTTGCGTCACCACGGTTTCGGGATCGCGACACGATCCGTTCGGCGGCGGGAGGAGCATATCTTACCGTCTGTGACCGCCGCGTAAAGCGACGCCGTGAAGTTTTTCGCCCCCCGGGCATTGCATCGCGGGGCCGGATGCCTCTTTCTAAAGCGATGCCAAGAGGTTATGGGAGGGGATGATTTTTCGGCGACGATGCCGCACCGGGATGACCGTGCGAACCCTCTTCCCGGCACCCCGGATCGTCGCCCCTCATGCCCCCCGCACATCCCCGACAGAAAGTGATCCCATGAGCGTCCGCGACACCATCGTGACCAAACTGACCTCCGCCCTCGATCCCGCCCGTCTGGAGGTGGTGGACGATTCCGAGAGTCACCGGGGCCATGGCGGCTGGCGCGAGGGGGGCGAGACGCATTTCGACGTGGTCGCGGTCGCGGCGGCGTTCGAGGGCCGGTCGCGGGTCGCGCGGCAACGCATGGTGCTCGATGCCCTGGCGGCGGAACTGTCCGGCCCGGTACATGCCCTCTCGATGCGCTGTCTGACACCGGGCGAGGCCGCCGCGCAGGGGTGAGGGTGCCCCGGTGCCATGACTGTGCCACGGTTGGCGGTATACGGTCGGACATGCGCATCGTTCCCGTTTGCCTCGCCCTGCTGACGACCCTCGCCCCCGCCGCCCCCGCGACGGGACAGGAAGCGGCGCGGTTCGGGGCGTGGCGCGCCTTCTGTGCGCCGGTCGCCGGGTGCGTGCTGGGCGTGAAATCGGGGGAGGGGGATACCCTCGCCTTCGTCGAGCCGCCCTCGGGCGACGACCGTCTGCTGCTGTTCCTCAGCGGCCCGGTGCAGGACGGCGCGCGGATCGTCGTATCGATCGACGGGCGGGTGATCGTCACCCTCGGCCCGGCGGATGGCTGGCGGCGGATCGACAGCGCCGTCGGCCCCGCGATACAGATCGCCCCCAGCATCGCGCGGGAGGGGCTGATGGAGCCGATGCGGCGGCGGGACCGGATGCGGATTTCGTATCCGACCCCCGAGAACGGACAGCGACAGGTGACGTTCTCCCTGAACGGCTATGCCGATATACGCGGGTACGCGGACGAAGAATGAGGCGATCGTATCGGCTTTGTTCATTCAATGTCGCATATCTGAACCCTTTGTATTCCAGAAGCGTCGGTTATTGCACGTAAATGAAATCCGTGGGCGATATTTCTCTCGCGTTCATCCTCACACTGTTCTATTATGGGAATAACGGAGATGTTGCGTTAATGAATTTCGCGTCTGGGGATAGTCTGATGGCCGATAACGATACTGGGCGCAAGGGGAGCCGTCGCCCCCTCTACTCGCTGGAAGCCTCCCCGGCCCATCTGCTGCACCGCGCCCACCAGCGGGCAGCGGACGTGACGGCCCAGGCATTGCGCGCCTACGGCCTGACGCCGCGCCAGTACGAGGTTCTGCTGGCCCTCAAGAACGACAGCGCCGTCACCCAGTCCGATCTGGTCCGCCGCACCGGCATCGACCGCAGCACCCTGGCCGACATGCTCAATCGCATGGGCAAGCGGGGCCTGACTGTATCAAAACGAACCGATACCGACCAGCGGGCCAATCTGGTCACGATCACCGACAAGGGCATCCGCGCACTGGAAGCGGTGGAGCCGAAGGTGGTGGATGCCGAACAGCGCATGCTCGATACCCTGCCGACTGCCATCCGCGAGAATTTCGTCTCCGGGTTGCAGCTTCTGGCCGAACAGGTCCGCCGCTGATCGGTTCCGTGCCGGCGGCGAAGACGAACGAGCGTTCCGAATTCCCGTCCTGCCCCGGACCGGCGCAGGGGATGGTTTCCGAAACCGCCGGGTATCGCCCCCGTCGTCCTTATCCGGCCATGACCTGAATCGCGGCCGGGCCGATGATGACGATGAACAGCACCGGCAGGAAGAACACGATCATCGGCACCGTCAGCTTCGCGGGCAGCGACGCCGCCTTGCGCTCGGCGATCGACATGCGCTCGCCGCGACTTTCCTCAGACAAGACCCGCAGGGCCGAGGCGATGGGCGTGCCGTAGCGTTCGGCCTGGATCAGCGCACTGGTCAGCGCCTTCACCGCCTGCAACCCCGTGCGCCGGGCGAAGTTGTCGTAGGCCATGGAGCGGTCGCCCAGATAGTTCAGCTCGGCATTGGTCAGCGCGATCTCGCCGGCCAGTTCCGGTCCCTGCTGCGCGATCTCCTCGGCGACCTTGTGGAAGGACTTCTCGATCGACATCCCCGATTCGACGCAGATCACCGTCAGGTCGAGGGCATCGGGAAAGGCCCGCTGCATCTTGACCAGGCGCTTCTGCGTCTTGTTCTTCAGCAGGACGTTCGGCAGGGCATAGCCGACCAGCATCACGATCAGCGCGATCATCGGGTGGCGGGGCGATTCGAAGGGCGCGGCGTAGATGAACGCGAAGTAGAACAGCGCGGCCCCGCCCATCAGGAACGGCGCGACGAGGCGGAAGAACAGGAAGACGATCGGGGCCTTGGCGCCGCGATACCCGGCCTGGGCCAGCTTCATGCGCAGATCGGTATTCTCCAGCATCTCCTGCATGCGGAACTTCTCGATGGTGTTCCGCATCATCTTCATGGTGCCGTCGTCGATCTGGCCCTTCTTCTTCTTTTTCTGGTCCAGCTTCATGTGGGCCTTCATGGCCTCGCGCTTGTCCTTGACCGCGAGGATCCGCGATTTCAGTACCTTGGCCGGTCCCGTCTTCGGCAGGAAGGCGACGACGAAGAGGAAGGTCGCCAGCCCGGCGAACATCTGGGCCAGGAATCCGACGTCGAGACCGACTGTCTGGAGAAGTGCGTTCATGGGTTTCTTCCCTCAGATTTCGATGTCGATCATGGTGTACATGGCGAAGATTCCGACGCTCATCCAGAACCCGCCGCCCATCAGCATCATGTTGCCCTGCTGGGTCGTGAACAGCAGGCCGATATAGTCGGGCGCCACGGCATAGAGCACGCAGGCGAGGGCGAAGGGCAGCGAGCCGATGATCATGGCCGACGCCTTCGCCTCGGAGGACAGCGCCTTGATCTTCATCTTCAGCTTCTTGCGGTCGCGCAGGGTGGTCGACAGGTTGCCCAGCGCCTCGGACAGGTTGCCCCCCGTCTGCTTCTGGATCGTCAGGACGATGTTGAAGAAGTTCACTTCCGGCAGGGGCATGCGGTTGAACATGCGTTGCAGCGCATCCTCCAGCGTCACGCCCACCGCCGTCGCATCGGTCAGCAGCTTGAATTCCGTCGAGACCGGCTCGGGCATCTCGCGGGCGACGAGGCGCATCCCCTCGTTCACCGGCAGGCCCGTGCGCACCCCGCGCACCAGGACGTCGAGGGCGTCGGGGAAGAAGGCGATGAACTTCTTCTGGATGCGCTTGATGCGGAAGCTCACGAATTTCTGCGGCAGGATGAACACAAAGACCGGCAGGATGGCGAGGCCGAACAGCAGCGGCACTCCCTTGGTCGCCAGCAGCGCGACGAGGATCAGGGCAACGGCGGCGAACGCCGCGCGCAGCTTGAGGGGGCTGATCGTCATGCCGGCCTGGACGAGCATGATCTCCAGCGACGCCTTGTTGTTCTTGCGGGTCTGCTCTTCCTGCTTGCGCAACTGGTCCTGGATCTCCTTGCGGCGATCCGTGATGTTCTTGCCGCCCTTGTCCGACTTGCCGTTGTCGAGATTCAGGCGGGCCAGGCCGCTATGGGCGACGCGCATGCCGAAGGCGGCGTACATGAATCCGTAGACCGACAGGAAGGCCAGCCCCCCGGTCAGGTAGATGGTCATCGTCTGACCCATGGCTGAACTGATGGCCTCGAACATCGTCGGTCTCCTCTTCAGGCGCGCGCGGTCAGTGTAGCGGGCATTGCCTGATAATCCGTATAGGGGCAGCGGGTCGGCGGGATCAGGACGTGTCCTCTTCCATCGATGCCAGCGCGTCCTGCAACTCGACATCCATGTTGTAGCCGCGCGCGCGCTCGTAGAAGGCGGGCTGGCCGATGCCGGTCGAGACGTGCTTGCCGATCAGCTTGCCGTCCTTGTCCTCGCCGGTGATCTTGTAGACGACCAGATCCTGCGTCACGATCGTGTCGCCCTCCATCCCCAGCACTTCCGAGATATGGGTGATGCGGCGCGAGCCGTCGCGCAGGCGCTGGGCCTGTACGACGACGTTGATCGCCGCGCACATCATCTCGCGGATGGTCTTGGAGGGCAGGGCGAAGCCGCCCATCGTGATCATCGATTCCACGCGCGACAGGCCCTCGCGCGGGGTGTTGGCGTGCAGCGTGCCCATCGAGCCGTCATGGCCCGTGTTCATGGCCTGGAGCAGGTCGAAGGCTTCGGGACCGCGCACCTCGCCGACGATGATCCGTTCGGGGCGCATGCGCAGGCAGTTCTTGACCAGATCGCGCATATTGACCTCGCCGCCGCCCTCCAGCTTGGGCGGTCGCGTCTCCAGCCGCACCACATGGGGCTGCTGAAGTTGCAGTTCCGCCGAATCCTCGCAGGTGATGATGCGTTCGTCGTCCCCGGCGAAACCGGACAGGCAGTTGAGCAGGGTGGTCTTGCCCGACCCCGTACCGCCGGAAATCAGGATGTTGCAGCGGCAGGCGGCGGCGATCTGGATCACTTTCGCGGCTTCCGGCGTCAGCGCCCCGAACTTGATCAGGTCGCTCATCTTGAGCTTGTCTTTCTTGAACTTTCGAATGGTCAGCGTCGCGCCGTCGATGGCGAGGGGCGGCGCGATGACGTTGACGCGCGAACCGTCCAGCAGGCGCGCATCGCAGATGGGCGAGCTGTCATCGACCCGGCGGCCGACCTTCTGCACCATGCGCTGGCAGATTTCGAGGAGCTGCTGGTTGTCCTTGAACCGGATGTTCGTCAGTTCGATCTTGCCGTTGACCTCGATATAGACCTGCTCGGCCCCGTTCACCATGATGTCGGCGATATCGTCGCGGGCCAGCAAGGGTTCGAGCGGGCCGTAGCCCAGCACGTCGTCGCAGATATCCTCCACGAGCCGCTTCTGCTCGGTGATGGACATGATGTGTCCCTTGACCGTGATGATCTCGTTCACGATCTGGCTGATCTCGCCCTCGGCATCGGTGCGGGCCAGGGCGACGATGCGGCTCATGTCCATCGCATCGATCAGCGAGGCGAAGATCGAGGCCTTCAGGTCGTAATAGGCTTGGTCATGGGTGAAGTTGCGCGCGCCGTCGGCCCGGGGCGCGGCGGCCTTCTCGGGTTCGATCTTCTTGGATTTCGCGCGGCCCCGGGTCGCGCCGAAACGGGTGTCGGCCTTGTCGCGCATGTCTTCGAGGCCGAAGGTCACGTCGTCCGCCTCGTCCGATCCGCCCGCCGCCCCGTGATGCGGGGGGCGCTGGGTCGTGTCGCTGGGCAGCAGCCTGTCCTCCTCGGCCTTGCGCATCTCCGCCATCTTCACGCCCTCGCGCCCGTCGGCGGTGCTTTCGACGATGGACTTGCGGGGCGCGGCGGGCCGGGGCGGAGCCTTGGACTGCGAGAGGTCGACGTTCAGCGCATCCATCGGCTTGGGCCTGACATTGGGCGGCGGGCGCGCACCCGATGCTGCGCCCGGGCGGGGCGGCGGCGGGGGCGGGGCCTTGCGGGCACCCGACGGACGGGGCGCGCCGCCGTCCGGCGAGGAGGCATCGCTGCCCGGCAGGGGGCCGGAAGAGGGACCGTTGGGACGCTTGCTGAACATGGGTATCTTTCCGGCGTGAACTTCTGCTCTGGAACCGTGGATGGCATTCGGGCGCATTCACCGGGGCGGATGCGCCCGAAACCGCCCGATCCGGGGCGGCTTCGTCGTGTCGCGGGGCCGCGCTAGGTCGCGGCGGCCTCCGCCGTTTCTTCTTTGCGGGCCTTCGAGGGTCTCTTCTTCTTCAGCATCGAGATGAACTTGCCGAGGTCGAATCCCTTGCCCTTGCCTGCCTTGGACCGGCCCGCCTTCTTCAGCGACGTGCGGCTGGCCGTGACCGTGTCGCACAACTGCCCGAGCAGCGTGACGATCTCGTGCTTGGCATTGGCTTCCTCGACCATCTGGCCGCTGTTGGACGCCTCGCCGAACAGCGTGGGATCGTAGGGGATGATCAGGTCCACCTCGCGCCCGATGATCTCGGCCACGTCATCCGCCGCAATCTCGGGGCGCTTCGGCACGCCGACCTGGTTCAGGACGATGCGGGGCGGATTGTCGTTGGGCCGCCGCGAGACCAGCAGGTCGTAGAACGCCTTGAGATTGCGCAGGCTGGCCAGTTCGGGTGTCGCGACGAGGACGATCTCCTCCATCTGCATGACCGACCGCTGGACCCACGGGGTCCAGGTATGCGGGATGTCGAAGACCGCGAAATCGGTCGCCCCCCGGATCGTCTCGATCATGTCGACGACGGTGTTCTCGTCGAATTCGGTCTGCGCCTCCAGCGAGGAGGGGGCCGCGAGGATCGAGAGGTAGTCGTCGTATTCGATCAGCAGGCGCTGAAGCTTCACCTCGTCCAGCGGCTCGGTGCTGGCCAGGGCGTCGAGGACGGTGCGGGTCGGCTCGCGGTCGAAATCCAGATTGGCGGTGCCGAACTGGATGTCGAGGTCGACGAGCATGACCTCCTTCTCCTCGGTGCGCGAAATCTTCCACGCCGCATTATGCGCCAGCGTCGAGGCCCCGCACCCGCCCTTGACCCCGACGAAGCCGATGGTGCGGGCCATCGGCGCGACCCCCGGCTCGGCGAAGACGGTGGCGATGGCCTCGATGATCTGGATCGGGGCGGCGGGCGAGACGATGTATTCGTCCACGCCCTGGCGCTTCAGTTCGCGGTACAGCGTCACGTCGTTGGACGGGCCGCACACGATCACCTTGGTATCGGGATCGCAGACATTGGCCAGCGCTTCGAGTTCGTCGAAGACCTCCAGCCCGATCTGGTCCGTCTCGATGATCAGGAGGTGCGGCGTCGCCGATTCCTCGTAGATCTCGATGGCCCGCTTGGTGCCGCCCATCGCCACGGCGATGGAGGTGCGGGCCATGCGGCGGTCATAGGCCGATTCCTGGATGGCGGTCGCCATCGGGCCGGTGGTGCAGAACGATTCGATGTCGATCCGGGGGATCAGGGTCTCGATCGGACCCGTGAACCCCTGGTCGTCACCGGCATCCTGCGATGGATTATGTGCCGCAGACGGCATGGCGAACTCCTTCTTCGGCAGCGTTACTCGATCAGGTTGGTCGTGCCGGTCGCATCCGGCGCGGTGCTGGTGTTGCCGCCCTCGCGATAGGCCTTCAGCACGCGCAGGCGGGCCTGTTCGTCGGCGGGCGTCATCTCGCGCGGGGTGTTCAGGTCGGCGGGGTCGGCGACCATCAGCGTCAGGTTGCTCTGGTGCGAGCATCCGAAACCGGGCGTCGCGGCATTCATCGTGTTGTACCGCACGTCCGGCACCTGGATGTCGCCGCAATCGTAGACCTTGCCGAGGGTGTACTGGTCCCAGGGGTCGTAGAAGACGTTCTCCTGCTTCTTCGCGCAGCCCTGGAGCGCAACGAGGGCGGCGAGGAGAACGGCGGTGCGGTTCGTGGTCGATCTGTGTGTCATCTCTCGGACCCTCTTTCTATTCAAGGATGAAGCCGAAGGGGGCCTTCAGCGCCGCCTTGGCGCTGGCCGTATTCGGGTCGCCCGAGCCGTAGACCTTGTGCAGGCGTCCGAGCACGAACATGTCGAAATCGCTGGCGGGCGCGAACCCGTCGGTGGGCAGGCGGAAGTCCTTTTCCTGACCCGGCTTGACGATGTAGGGCGTCACGAGGATCACGAGTTCGGTTTCCTGCTTCTGGTAGTCGGTCGAGGAGAAGAGCTGGCCGAGGACCGGCAGGTTCTTCAGCCCCGGCAGGCCGGTATGGGCGCTCGCGTCGCGTTGCAGCAGCATCCCGGCGATCGACATCGTGCCGCCCGAGGGCAGTTCGACCGTCGTGTTCGCCTTGCGGATCGAGATGCCGGGGATCTGGATGTCTCCGGCGGACAGCGATCCTTCGGTGGTCAGCTCGCTGATCTCGGTCGCGACCGTCAGGCTGATGCGGCCGTCCCCGACGACGACGGGGGTGAATTCCAGCGCCACGCCGAAATCGCGGAAGGTGAACCCGATATCGCCGTCATCCACCGAGGTGGGATAGGGGAACTGGCCCCCGGCGAGGAAGCTGGCCGTCTCGCCCGACACGGCGGTCAGGGTCGGTTCGGCCAGCACGCGCATCACGCTGTGCTGCTCGAACGCCCGGACGAGCGCGCCGAAATTGGTGCTGCCGAACGACCCGGCGATATTCGCCGCGATGCCGCCCAGGGCCGCGCCGTTCACCCCGAAGGCATTGGTGATCGACCCGAAATCCGTCAGGTTCCGCGCCAGGCCCCCGGCGGCGGCGGACAGCGTGGAATCGGAGGCGAGGTTGAAGTCGACGCCGAACTGCTTGACCACCGACCGGCGCATCTCGGCGATGCGGACCTTGACGAGGATCTGGTCGCCGTTGGGCGAGGAGGTGAGGCGGTCGACGAACTGGATGTCCGCGATGTTCGCATCGACGCCCGCGCCCAGCATGGCCGAATACAGGTAGCGGCGGACGAGGTCGCGAATCGCCTCGGTCTCGGCGACGCTCTTGGTCGAGCCGGTGACGACGACTTCGCCCAGCACAGATTCGATCTCGATCGGCACGCCCGGAAAACCGTCGGCCAGGGCGCGGCGCAGGGGGCGCAGGTCGTAGCGGATCGTGGCATCGAGGCTGAGGATCTGCTTCCCGTTCTCGTCGAAGGCCGTCACGCTGGTCTGGCCCGCCTGAAGGCCGATCAGCACCATCTGGCGCGCGGTGCGCAGGACGGCGCGGACGCGCGTGGGGTCGGCGACCAGGATCTCGTGGGCATCGACCGGCAGTTCCACGATCGTGGATTTCGAGATGTACACCGCCGAATCACGCCCGGCGGGGCCGTCGCCCGCCCGCTTGATGGTCGACGGGCCGTAGGAGCCGTCCCCGCGCATGCCCATCATGTCGCGGCCCGAGGGCAGGAGGGGCGTGGGTTCGAGGCTGGCGTAGTGGTCGGTGATCGGCTCGTGCGCGACGGTCGAGATGGTGACCGGGGCGGGGACAGGCTCCGCATAGGTCGGGGCCGCCATGAAAGGCTCGGCGACGATCGTTTCCGCGACGAACGGCTCGGTATAGGTCGGCGCGCCGATGACCGGCTCGGCGTAGGTCGGCTGCGCGTAGGCCGGTTCCGTGTGGATCGGCTCGGCATAGGTCGGCATTGCCGGGGCCAGCGGGGCCAGCGGGGCCGGCATCGCCTGCATGGGCGGCGATGTGACGGTGATCTGGTACGTCTCGGTCATCGGCGCCGCCATCGGTGCGGCCATCGGCGACGCCATCGGCGCCGCCATCGGCTCGTTGACCACCACGGTGCCGTTCTCGACCGTATAGCCGTAGCTGTCGGTGACGGCTCCGGCCCGGGGGAGGGTGTAGGCGTCGTTCATCGACGCGGAGGCATCGATGGAGACATCCTCGATGGCCAGCGGGGCCGGGGCCGCCATGGGCTGCGGCTGCATGGTGAAGGCATCCTGCAACGAATCGAGCGTCACCGCGTCGTTCGAGACGGGCGCGGCATCGAACATGTCGGCCGCGAGAGGCGCGGTGACCATCATGTCGGCCATCGCCTCCGGCGAGGAGACGGGGGCAGGGGCCGGCGCATCGAACCCGGACGGCTGCATCGTCGTGACCGGCGTGGCCGTGACGGCATCGGACGAATCACCGGCGGTATCGCGGTACTGGATCGATCCGTCGGCCCCGACGAAGTATCCGGCCTGCGAATCGACTCCGGTCGAGCGGATGGAGACGCCGGGACTGCCGTTGACCAGATCGACCGGCATTCCGGCGGTGCTCTGGGCAAGGACCGGCAACGCACCCGAGAGTGCGAGTCCGATGGCGGTCAGGGTGGCGGCGGCGGCGGTGGTGGCGGGACGGCGCATTCTTGTCTCTCCCGGTGCGGCAGGGCCGCAGTTCGTTCTGTGTCTGGAGATCATCATTGGCCTGCTCCGGCATTCTGGTCGGACGTGGTGCGCACCATGATCGGCGCACCGTTGCGGACGAGGACGATTCCGTCGTCCTGCGGTGCGGGTGCGGCGGCGGCGGGCGCGGCGGCGGCGGCGGCGGCTTCGACGGCGATGGTCTGCCGGCTGGCGGCGAGGCGCTCGCGCTCTTCCTCCTCCTGCATCCGCTTGCGGCGTTCGCGCTGGTAGGTCTGCTGTTCGGTACGGAAGCTTTCCGCCATCTCGCGCAGTTCGTTGGCCCGCTCGATCTTGGCCCGGGCGAGGGCTTGGAGATCGAGGATCGTCTTGGGCAGGATCTTGTCGACATCCTCGCCGTACTGCTCGACCAGTTCGGCGAAGCTGCGCAGCGACAGCGTGAGGAAGCCGCGTTCCTGCTTGGCGATCTGGCGGGTCAGGGAGATCAGTTCGACCTGCCCGGGGGTCAGCTCGATGGTGGCGGTGTTGCCGATGGCGCTGGCCCCGCTGCCCTTGCCGGTTCCGTTGCCGTCGCCGTCGGCGAGGCGCTGGTCGATGGCCAGCACGCGCACCGTCTCCATGACCGTATCGGTCTGGTTATGGGTGACCGTGCGGTCGATCTCGCCCGTCGCGGGGTTGAACTCCTCGACCGAAATCTGGCGGGTCAGCAGCAGGTCGACGAAATCGCCCGGCAGGATGAAGCCGCCCGCGCCGGTGATGTCCGAGATCGGCACGGCGACGGCCCGCATGCCCTTGCGCAGCAGCGCGGCCATGACGCCCGATCCCTTGAGGTCGATCACCTTTTCGGTCGACAGCGGCTCTCCGGCGCGCATCGCGGTGCGCGATGCCGCGCCGATCACGTTGGCCAGCGCGTTCTCGTCGTCTTCCTTGACGAAGAAATAGGGCGACGTGCTGCCGGCGGGAAAGGCCTGCCACTTCACGTCGTCCGCCGACAGGGTGCGCCCGATCGGGATGTCCTTCGCCGCGATCAGGATATCGACGGTCTGCGGGGCCTTGACGACCGGTTCGGTCGACTTGACCGGGGCCGCCGCGATCTGGGTGGGCACGTTCGCCCGGCTTTCGATTGCACCACGCATCAGCCACATGGCTGCAAGGGCCGCAACCGAGGCACAAGCCAGGATAAGAACTCTCACGCCTCGCATCGGGCTTCTCCTTCGTTCACTTCAGGCCGCCATGGTAACCATGGGGGAGTTATGAAAGTGCGAACGCCGTTACACTTTGAGGCGTCGCATCGATGTTTCTGGTTTGATATCAGCATTCTACACAGAGGGAGTTTGCAACCCCGGCACTCTGCCCGCCGCACGGGGTGCGGGGCGACCGGTGATTCCGCAGCGTCCCTTCGACGGCGGACGGTACCCCCATCGGTTTAACAAACAGCGAAAGGGGTCGTCCCGGTGGCATCGCGGTGCGAAACGCCACAAGTATCGCTCGCAAGGGTTTGATCGCACGATGTATGTCGTAATTGAGTGTCTGGATAACTTCTGTTAACCATGCTCCTGATACCAGATGAGAAGCGGACCGGGTGAAGCCATCCGGGTCCGGCGCGATTCGACAGTTGCAGGAGAGACATCACATGAACCGCATGACGCTTTGCGCCGCAGGCCTTGCGCTGGTCGCAGGGGCCGCTGGGGCACCCGGGGTCACCGTCGCCCAGGAGCAGGAGCGCATCGGCGCGTTCCGGTACTGGAGCGCCTTCACCTCCCAGCGCCCCGAGGGCAAGATCTGCTGGGCCGCGACCAAGCCTTCCGACAAGGATTTCAGCGGCAAGGATCGGGGTGACGTCTTCCTGATGATCACCATCTATCCCGATACCGGCGTCGATACCGAGGTGAGCGTGCTCTCCGGCTATCAGTACGACGAATCACGCACGGTGCAGGCCAAGATCGGATCGCAGAACTTCTCGTTCTTCGCCGTGAAGGACGGGGCGTGGCTCGAAACCCGCAACGAGGAGCGGCAGATCGTGACGGCCATGCGCAAGGGCGCGAAGGCGACCGTGACCGGCTATGCCGACGGGGGCGGGCGCTCGACCGATACCTTCTCGCTGCTCGGCTTCACCGCCGCGTACAATGCCGCCAAGAAGGCCTGCGGCGTCTGATATCCGCCTGCGGCACATGCCCTCCCGCCGCCATCGGCGGAAGGGCAGCCCGCCGGCCCCCGGAAACGACGGCCCCGGTTGCATTGGACGCGCCGGGACGGTACGGATTTCTCCTGTGGAATTCGTCCTCATAAGGCTGTTGCCATGTCCGCTTCGACCTACGAATACAAAACCGTCGCCTTGCCCCAGACCGTTCAGGGAAAGCGCAGGCGGGGCGTCAGCGAGGCCGATCTGGTCGCCGAGACGCTGGGCGAGCTGATCCATCTCGAAGCGGTGGACGGCTGGGAATACCAGCGGTCGGACATCCTGGCCGCCGGGACGCGGGGCGGCATGTTCTCCAAGGAGATGCGGGTCACGTATTACAGCGTGCTCGTCTTCCGCCGCATGCTGGACGGGGTGTGGCCGGGTGCGCAGGCGATGCCCGCCAAGCCCGCCCGCGCCGCCTCCGGCAGTGCCTCCGCCTCCGGCAGCGCGCCGCGCACGGCCCCCACCGAAAGCCCGGCCTCCGGACCCGTCAGACCGGCCCGGGCGCCGAGGACGGCCCCCGCCCCCAGAACCGCCGCCGCCCCCGATTCCACGCCCCCGTCCGCCCCCGCCTCCCGGGCGGCGGCGCGGCCCCGGGCGGAGCCGGTCGTGGCCCCTCCCGCGCTCGACGATCCGACGTCACCGCTGGCGCAGGGCGCGATTCTCACGACGGGCGGGCGGATTCAGGCCGACAGCAGCGGAAAACCCGCCCCGTCCGCCACCGCAAGGCCCACGCCCCGCCCCCCGCTCGGGTCGGCGCAGGACTGAGGCGGGCCGACACTCCGAGGATCGCTGTCCGGGGTAAAAGCGGTATCTTCCGAAGCGGTCGGCGGTAAAGGCCGTCGGAATCAGTTCTCTTCGCCGGTCTTTCTGGTCGTCGTCTCCGGCGCGTGATCGACGGGGCCTCGCGGTTGTCGCGGCCCGCGCGATGATTCGGTGCGTCGCCCCAGCAGTTTCGCGATGACCTTCCTGACGCGGACATGCAGGGGCAGCGGCGGGATCGGGCCGCAGAAGGAGGTCGGTGCGGTCACGTACGATTCGGCCCCGGCGGACACGATCAGTGCCGGATCCGCGATATTTGCAATATTGGACTCGTTTTCGGACTCATTGTCGTCGCTCCGTGGCGGTCGGCCCGAGATCGCCCGGTCCACCAGTTCCAGCAATTCGTGGTCGTGGAAGGGTTTGTGCAGGTACCCGAACGCGGTATCGAGCACCGGGTCGGCGAATCGCTCCATCCCCGTCATCACGATGACCGGCAGGTCGGGGCGCAGCAGGTGGATATTGCGCAGGGCCTGCCGCCCGTCCACTTCGGGCATGGACAGGTCCGTCACCAGCACGTCCGCCCGCGCCAGCATGGCCTCGTCGCGCGAGACGGACCCGTTCTCGAACGCCGTGACGTTGTGATCGGCATCACGCAGATACCGCGTGATGATGCGCCGCAGGGAGGGGGAATCCTCCATCAGAAAAATTTCTGCCATGCCCTGTCCACTGAATGCGAAGGCTGCCGGGCCACGGTGCGGCACACGGAAACGTTACTGCAAAAGTTGATGTAAGGGCTGGTTCATGCAACCTTCGTGCCGTCACGGCACCCGCACCTGCTTTACGAGCTTTGCGAAGCCGCATCGGTCCTGTAGAAAGAAAGGACGCGCAACTGGAGGATGATGACGGATGCCGAATTCCTTCATGATGACCAGACGTCTGCTGTTCCTGCTGGCCGGGGCGACCGTTCTGACCGGCTGCACGCGCAATCGGTTCGAGGTCGGGCCGGTCGCCATCGGCGGGGCGACGGTCCGGCCCGACATGACGATCATGCAGGCCGTCGCCGCCTCGTCGAATCACGGGCGGCTGGCCGAGGCGCTGCGCACCACCGGTCTCGACGCCCCGCTTTCCGGCCCCGGTCCCTTCACGCTGCTGGCCCCGACCGATACCGCGTTCGAACTGATCCGCCCCAAATCCGAGGGCGGGCGGGTGACGGGAAATCCCGGCATCCTCAAGCGCACCCTGCGCGGCCATGTCCTGCCCGCCCAGGTATCGGGCGCGGATATCGCCGCCGGAATCGAGCAGAGCGGGGGCGAGACGAAGGTGCTGGGGCTGAACGGCCTGCCGGTCACCTTCGACCGCGAGGGGGGGGTCTTCCGCGCCTACGACGTGCGGGGCCGGCGCGCGCAGCTCGGCCCCATGGATGCCATCGCCGCCAACGGTCTGATCCATGTGATCGACGACGTGCTGCTGCTGCCCGAATCGGAGGAAAGCGCGGCGGAGAAGGTATCGCCCTAGCCCGGCGATCCGCCGTGACCGCCCGTGTGCGCGGCGGTACCGCATGCCCCGGGCCGGCCGTCGCGGCCCCCTGACGGAATGTTACGGTTTCCGGCGAAATCGTCACGCGCCCTCAATCCGGTGTGATCGATGCCCGAAAGGCTACCCCTCTCCCCCCTTTCCTGCGCTATGCAGTCGGACACGGATGGTTGTCCGCGCACGGCGTAGTGGAACGAGAGGGATGGTCGATATGGCAGAGGGTTCTGCACCGACGACGGAACAGGCGACGTGGAAGCGCTGGCTGCCGCTGGGTATCATCGCGACGGGTGCGGCGCTGGGCACGTGGCTGTTCGGCGACTATCTCAGCGTCGAGGCGCTGCGCGAGAACCGCGAGGCGCTGCTGGCTTGGCGCGATTCGAACTATCCGGTGGCCGTCCTCACCTACATGGCGATCTATGTCGCGGTCGTGGCCTTCTCGCTGCCCGGGGCGCTGGTCATGACGCTGACGGGGGGGTTCCTGTTCGGGCTGGTCCCCGGCACGATCTACACCGTCACCGCCGCCACCATCGGCGCGACCTGCATCTTCATCGCCGC
>ENA-ORXT01002953-ORXT01002953.1-marine-metagenome-genome-assembly--contig:-NODE-2953-length-19462-cov-126.778850_pt1 | contig 19462 bp, 14 predicted proteins | sample MGYA00237868_ERZ511482 | MGnify/ENA metagenome assembly ERZ511482
ATCTGCTGGACAGCCATATTTTTCTTCAAACCAAAATGCATCCTCTGCTATGACGATGAAACCGTCTGGGGGTATGACTGTATGCTTTTTAATTAGATCAAGTGCTACTCCTTTTAAAAATTTTATTCCAGTTATGTTAATTGGACTAGAGCCTACATTTTTCAGTTCTATAAATTCAAAATTCTGACCATTTATCGTATCAGATGCAGTAGTACTGTCTATGGGATTATAGTGGATCTCATTAATCACAAGTCCGCTATAATCATGCATTATATAATATGACTGAGTACATATGGCAGACCATGTAGAGCCTATTTTTACTCTTGCAGAAATGAATGTAATGCCTTCATTTATAATGGACAAACTACCATTATAAGCATTCGCAGAAGGAGATACACTTCCCCCTTCCAGTCGTGGGTCGGATCCGTCAGTCGTATAATAAATGGTCCCGATAGTGTGAGGATTCGTTAAGGCAATTTGTTGATTTAATGATACGGTACTTGAACCTGGAGAGAATGACGGCGGATTAACCAGCTGTCCATCCATCCAGATACTTCTATTGTCAAACCATGTTTTCATTTCCTGAATCTCACCAAAAAAACCACCATATCTTGGATCATACTGAGGCCCTGTCCAGCGATTGAAATTTCTAACATGAGATTCAGTTAACTCATTAGCCATGCTATCAATTAGAGAATTAATTTCTGATGTCTTCAGAATGTCATTTTTTCTCCACTCAAACCACCGATCGTAAAATAGTGTTTCATAATCTGGATCTTCTACCATCTGATTGATATATGCTCCTGAATTCACTCCTCCTTTCCAATAAAAAACATTACCCTGATCATTATTACCAGGAAAAGCCGTATCCCATCCAAATGTATTTTGAGATCGAGTGTCAGTAGAATTTATAGCACGATCAAAGTCCCAAACTGGACCTGCATTTAGAGGTCCATTTTTATCTTTGACCATATAGTGGCTTAGGTGAAATCCGTCAGGTTCTTTGGTCAGTGCCTTCAATATATGAGGAGCCATCCAAGTATTAATATCGGTATATTTTTTATATCCACTTATCGGGTCTGCAAAGTTTGGAGATGTCAGTGCTGTCTCAAACTCTGTGAGCCGATCCGTCAAATAGTTAAGCTGAGTAGTCGTAATATCCTGTATGTCTGGAGATCTTAATTCGTAACCAACGCTTGAATTGCCATAATAACTCTGGGTATAAGGAGTCACGATATCTTCTTCTCTGTCCAGCGAAAACATATAACCGCCTGTCAGATCTTCACCAGCATTATCAGTTGCTCTGATCTTCTTGATATCAAGTCGGTGTTCACCTACTTTAATTTTTTCCATTAAGATATATATACCCCAATAGTCATCGTCATCCAGATCTCCACCATCTTCATTATAGTACACTTCTACAAATCTTGTCCTTGGCGCATAATATCCTAATCGGTTACTGATCTCATACATAAGCGCGTTATTAATTAAGCCACGGTCATATCTACCAGGAGCATATAAGATCCAGTCTGACTCTGCTGGCATTCCTAATAATCCTACATCTATGTCGGAATCGTCTTCATTTCTTAATTCTACTTTCCATTGCTTTTTGGGAAAATTAGAAGAAGAAGCCCCTCTAATTTTCATCCCTGACTTACCACTGTAGGTGGCTATATCATTGCCATAAGCTCTGCCAGCATTGTTAGGTTCGATGATAGATATGAAGCTTGTTTTAGTATTTGCCTCATCTAAGACCTGACCATAGGTATCAATGAGGATTATCGGTAGGTCAGAATTTGCACTTGCCATTCCATTCGTCATTTTAACATATCGATGGGTTATGGTGCTGCTTTGATTACCATTATTAAAAAAGAACTTCGCTTTTATTGTCTTGTTATTACTTATAGATATTGGAGCAGAATATACTGGAGAAACATTGGTAGGTTCGTTTCCATTAGTCGTATATCGTATGATTCCATCATTCACATTCGTCGTGATAGAGATACTTAAGCTACCTGCGAAAAACATGGATTCTTTAGAAAAATTCAGATTTACATCAGTAGAATTTTCATTAGACTGGCCAGGTGTAGCATCATTATATATCGCATAGCTACTCCCTCCATCTATTGTACTTCCATAAGACTGATCAGCGGATATCGGAGGCATCGTTATTTCCGATATAATAGTCACACCATCACCATCTACCAATGCAATCGTCTCGCCGCTGCTAATTTTAAATCCAATATGATTTGTGCCTTGATTAGGCTCATCATCAGCCCATAACATAGTGAAGCCTCCAGGTGCAACTATCGTTTTAGCCGGGTCATCATTAGGTATGTTATATTTATTGAGATTATTAGAATCATCGGTGATGTAGAAATCGGATAAATCTACAGCAGCATTTCCACTATTATAGATCTCTATCCAATCATCGTACTCACTAAATTCATCACTTATCGTTAGATCATTTGAGACCATCACTTCATTGATACTCAGCTGACCGAAGCAAGGGATTAGATAATTGAGAGCCAATAGGGCTATAATAAGATACTTCATATGAGGGATACATCTCGACACAAAAATCACTAATGGTATGACAGATCAGCAATCAAACTCCACAGAAAAAAACCATGATTAACATATCACTTGTTAAATAAATCAGTAGAAATAGATCATATAAAACTAAATTCTAATATAATGACTTCGTAATTTGCCTCTTCTAAGCTAAGAATAGTTAATATGGATAAAAAGATTAAAGTAGCCGTTATATTCGGAGGGAGGTCAGCGGAACATAAAGTATCACTTCGATCAGCAAAAAATATTGTCGCTGCACTTAATCGAGAAAAATATGATCCTGTACTTATTGGGATAGATAATGATGGCCAATGGCACTTTCATGGAGACACGATGCAACTAATTCATGCAGATGATCCATCAAAGATCGAAATGAAGGAGACTGGTAAAGTCTACATCTCTCAGAATGCTGATGATCACCATGTACTCAGCAGCGATAATGCAGATATCCTTTCAAAAATAGATGTCATCTTCCCCGTACTCCATGGTACATATGGAGAGGATGGCGCGATACAAGGCTTTGCAAAATTAGCTAATCTCCCCTGTGTAGGTCCAGGCATTCTTGGCTCATCAGTCGGCATGGATAAAGACATCATGAAACGTTTACTAAGAGACGCAGGTATCGGGATAGCAGACTTTATCATGGTAAAAAAACATAAGTATAATCACCTTACATATGATACTGTGGTTAAAAAATTAGGCTCAGAGCTATTCATTAAACCAGCGAATATGGGTTCATCAGTTGGCATTTCCTATGTCAGATCTGAAAGTGAATTCAGACCAGCCTTAGATCTTGCTTTCCAGTTTGACACCAAAGTCATCATAGAAGAAAAAGTAGTCGGTCGAGAAATAGAATGTGCTGTACTTGGCAATGAAGAGCCTAAAGCATCGATACCAGGGGAAGTTATCCCTAAAGATGGATTCTATTCTTACGAAAGAAAATATTTAGATGAGAGTGGCGCTGTACTTGGAATACCTGCAGATTTAAATGACGAACAAATTAAAGCCATTCAGCAATTATCTTTAGAAGTCTATCAATGCTTGGAATTAGATGGGCTTACCAGAGTCGATGTCTTCCTTAAGGAAGATGATGGCATCGTGGTAAATGAGGTCAATACGCTTCCAGGCTTTACTGAGATTAGCATGTACCCTACCCTGTGGCAGGTCTCTGGAATCGAAAAAGCAGACCTGATAGATCAATTGATACAGCTTGCGATAGACAAGCATAAAGTCATGAATGAATTATCAGTCAAATATTAATGCGCCTCTAGCCAGTTCTCCCCTACATCCATTCCTACTAATATTGGTACCGTCAGTTCGGGCAGCGCATTTTTCATTTCAGCATCTATGATTGGTTTGATCACTTCGAGTTCTGATCTATGCACATCAAATACCAGCTCATCATGCACTTGCATAATCATTTTAGACTTAAATGCTTCTTTTTTAAAAATGTCATGAATGTTAATCATAGCAATCTTAATCATGTCTGCAGCTGTCCCTTGGATGGGAGTATTAATCGCCATTCTTTCAGCATTACTTCTCATCATACCATTACGACTATTGATATCTCGTAAAACTCTCTTTCTGCCGAGCATCGTCTGCACATATCCAAGCTCTCTGGCAGACTCTACGATTTCAGTCATCCAGTTTTTTAGACCTGAGAACTGACCAAAGTAAGTCCCGATAAGCTCAGTCGCTTCCGTCCGCTTGATGCCGAGCTGTCGACTCAGATTAGTCGCTCCAGCGCCATATATCACACTGAAGTTTACCGTCTTCGCTCGTCGTCTTTGCTCTGCTGTGACATCATCATAAGGTGTATCGAATACCTTAGCTGCAGTCGCTCTATGGAAATCATTGCCGTCAATGAATGCCTGAAGCATAGACTCATCTTTACTGATCTCTGAGATCAGCCTTAGCTCTATCTGGGAATAATCTGCTGCGAGTAAAATATGATCAGCATCTCTGGGTTCAAATGCCTTTCGGATTTCCCGCCCAGCATCATCCTTTATTGGTATATTTTGCAAGTTTGGATTGTCCGAGCTCAGTCTGCCAGTTGCTGCTCTGGCTTGATTAAAATTACTATGGACTCGATTCGTTTTAGGATTTATCATGTGAGGCAGTGCATCTACATAGGTAGACTTCAGCTTAGAGAACTTTCTGAATTGAAGTATGTCCTTCACGATATCATTTTCTACTGAAAGCTCATTTAGCTTATCTACATCTGTCGAATATTGACCTGAAGATGTCTTCTTCCAGCGATACGGAATTTTTAATTTATCAAATAAGACCTGACCTACTTGTCTAGGGCTTGCAATATTAAAATCAACCCCAGCCTTCTTGTAGATCGCTTTTTGTTTAGCTTCGATCTCTTTAGCTAATACTTTTGAATAATTATTTAGAAAGTCTGGATTGATTCTCACGCCCTCATATTCCATCTCAGCCAGGACGTCTATTAGAGGCTCTTCTATCTTGTAATACAGATCCGTAAGGCTTAATTCATCTAGCTTTTTTTCCAGCACTGCTTTCACTTGCAATGTCACATCTGCATCTTCGCCTGCATATTCAGTAACCTTAGTCGTGTCTATATCTCGCATCGATAATTGATTCTTACCACGCTTACCGATGAGCTCTTCTATTGGGACCATCTTATAAGACAGGTAGGCTTCTGATAGATAATCGAGCTTATGTCTTAGATCAGGCTCGCACAGATAATGAGCGATCATAGTATCGAAATATGTGCCCGCCACATGGATGTCATACCACTTTAGCATTAGTATATCATACTTTATATTCTGCCCGATCTTCTTAATCGACTTATCCTCTAGAACAGCTTTAAATGGAGCCACTTGCCGGATAGCCTCTTTATAATCAGCAGATACTGGCAAGTAATATGCTTCAAATGCATCAATAGAAAATGCTAATCCGACTAATTCTGCTGTCGTCGCATCTATGCCAGTCGTCTCTGTATCAAAACTTATTTCATTTGCAGATGATAAGCGCTTTACCAGATCAGATATCTTTTTGTCTGTATCTAATAGATGATATTCATGCTTTGTATTACCAATGTTTTTACCAGCGACTGAGTATGCCTTTTTGACCACAGTAGCCGATTTCGACGGTGTCTGAGCCTCACCAAAAAGTGATTGTTGTTTGACCTCTTTTTGTCCCAAGATCTGCTGCGCGAGGGTCCTAAATTCTAACTCCTTGAAAATTTCAGTTAGTGCTTCTTGATTCACAGGATCTATGATGTACTTTTCTGCATCAAAAGTAATAGGACAGTCCAGCTTAATGGTAGCTAACTGCTTAGACAAGCGCCCTTGATCAGCGAATTCTATGACCTTCTCTTTCTGCTTACCTTTCAGCTGATCAGTATTAGCGAGTATCCCTTCCATAGATCCGTAAAGGGCAAGAAGCTTCACAGCAGTCTTAGCACCTATTCCAGGTATGCCTGGAATATTATCTACGCTATCTCCTTGTAGGCCTAAGACATCTATGACTTGGTCTACATTTTCAATTTGCCACTTTTCCAAAATCTCCTTGACGCCTAATATTTCTATTCCATTGCCCATTCGGGCAGGCTTATACATGTAGATATTCTCCGATACCAGCTGCGCATAATCTTTGTCAGGTGTCACCATATATACAGTAAAACCTTCTTTCTCAGCTTGCTTAGCCAAGGTACCGATCACATCATCAGCTTCATAGTTATCGATCATGACGATAGGGATATTAAATCCTTCAACTATCTTCATAATGTATGGCAGTGCAGTAGCTATATCCTCTGGCTGGGCATCGCGATTCGCTTTATAGGCTGGAAAGTCATCATGTCTAAAGGTTTTACCCATCGGATCAAATGCGACTGCGATGTGTGTCGGCTCTTGGTTCTTTAAGATATCCCAAAGACTTCTGACAAACCCTGTGATAGCAGATGTGTTAACCCCTTTAGAATTAATCAATGGCCTATTAATAAAGGCAAAGTGTGCTCTATACACAAGAGCATGTCCATCAAGTAGGAAGAGTTTTTTCTCGCTCATATATTCATTTCAAGTATGGAGAGCAAGATACAAAATCAAAAAAGCCCATCTTCGATTTGAAGACAGGCTTTTATATCTATTTATCCTTTTATTATAAGGAAATAACTTTCTTATAGTGCGTAGGATAATCCTATAGAATAGAATGACTGCGTATCAGGAGATTCGAATTTAGAATTTCTAATACCAGCTGAAATACCTACACCAACTCCTTTCCAAACATCAAATGTCAAGGTGTTCAACCAAGTATATTCGAATAATGAAGGTGTAGGCTCCTCTGCACTTGTGTAAGGCACAAATGAAGTTAAGGTAGAAGTCAAAGCGTAACCGCCCCAATCATGAGTATAATCCGCTCTTATTTTAGCCCCAAGAGATCCTGTAGATTCAATAGGTGCTCCGTCTGCAGGAAACGCAAAGTGGTAATTCAAAGGATGTACCACAACGATAAGATCATCAATATCAGGAGTCCAAGTGACACCCACTCCAATGTCTAAAGCACCTGGCTTTAAGAAATTTTGAACCGAAGTATTTATTTCACCTAAAGCAGATATCGCTATCTGATCCGTGATTGGCTTACCAGCAAGTGAAGAAAGATTTAATAAATCAACAGTTCCATTATCAAATAATTTATCCTCATCTGCTACACCATCAGCACTACTTAAATCTATATCCTGCCATGCCATATTCAAGATTCCTTTATTTCTCCAGAAAAATTCATCCGTAATATTGTTAGCAAAACCACTTAAGCCGATTGCTAATCCAGATGAACTCGCATCAGGATTAGGATTCGCAATCCATCCATTTGACTTATTAAAATTGAACCCTAAAGTACCCCCATAGCCAGTTATCCATCCAGCTCCATTCTCAATTGAAGCAGCAAGTGAAGCTTCTTCTTCTACCAATTTATCCATTGCTTCTTGAGCAGCTACTATTTCAGCTTGCTTAGCTTTTAAATCAGCATCAAGAGTTTGAGCGTTGATAAAGCCAACATAGGCCACTACTGTAATAAGTATTAAAATAAATTTTTTCATAGTATTTGTAATTAGTGAAATATTTTATTGTTTATTAATCGTGTATAATAATTTTGCCACCTAAGACATCACTAAGTGGATATAATATTCGACGGTCATTTGATTGAATAGTAACTGTTGTGTTGTCTATTTTTACAATTTCTCCTCGCTCATTATCGACAGTCACAGTATCGCCGATCTTTATTTTGCCTTTATTGTAGAATGATGATATAAAATTCTTAATAATGTCTTTAGAAGCAAGACCATATCCAATGGCAAATGCAGCTACTACACCACCAATTAAAATAGATAAATTAGTTTCTAAAAATTCAGTCTGAATGGCAGCTTGCTTTAATGCGCTGACAAAAACGGTAATTAAAATAAAATAAAAAACAAAACTTGAAATCATTCCAGCTGATGGAATCCCTAATGACTTCAATGCAGTGAATGCTATGTTTCTCAGTGCTTCTGCTAATAGAAGTCCAAGTACCAGCATGATGATTGCGACGATTAGATTAGGTATGAAATTTATAATATCTGTGACAAGATTAGATATAGCTGGCATTCCTAAAGCCTCAGCACCTGCAATAAGAAAAAATAGTAACATTATATAGTAAATAAATTTAGAGATCATCTTACTGATCTGTATTTTCATATTAGATTTCTTAACGATATCTATATCTTCTAATTTATCACCTATCTTATCAAGACCAATTCTGGCTAATAATTTTCTGACAATCCCAGCGACAATTTTTGCTACTATAAAGCCTATAATAATAATCAATAGAGCCATTACGACCCTTGGCACGGCACTTACAAATTGATCTAATAAATCAGCGGTTAATCCATCACGCATGTTAACAGTATTTATGTTTTTTATAAAATAATAGGGTGTTAATCTATTCTAAAAAGTGTCTTGTAAATTTAGTCTTGATTAAGGGATGAAACATAAAAAAATACAGCCATCATTCTAAGGTATTTGGGTATCTAGGGTTATCCTGTACATCAGATAATCTTGATCCTTCATCTTCATCTGAATTAACTTTAGGCCCTTTTGCTGAAGATATACCTAAGAATATTTGAACAACTCTTGGGACAAATAATTCTATCATATCTCCTATAAAATGCAAAAAGCCAATAGAATGATTTATATTCTCTTTTATCTTCCTATCTTTTTCATCAAAGTGCTTTTGGTCTTCTTTAGCTAACTCCTTAAAGCTATTTTTTGACATAGTTAAACTTTACTATTCTCTATAATTTTCTTTGTAAACCTTCTTGAATTTCTGTTTTGCACGTTTAATTTTCATTTTAATTGCGCTCTCAGATTTTACAAGAACTTCACTAATTTCTCTGATTGACATTTCGTCTTGATACTTCATCAATAGGATCGCTTTATCAGTTATCGGAATTTTATCTAAGATTATTTTTAATCTCTTGACATTTAATTCCAGTAAAAACTGATCTTCAATACCATCATCGGCAGTATCATGTTCATTAGTCATATCCTCAACTAATATGCTTTTGTCTTTTTTTCTTTTTCGAATAGAATCGATACAAAAATTATATGTAATCGAATATATCCAAGTTGAAAATTTAGACTTACCACTGAATTTTGAAAGATTAAGCAAGATTTTCACAAATATCTCTTGTGTCGCATCCTCTGCTTTTTCTTCATCCTTCAGAATTGAGATACACTTACCAAATATTTTAGATGAATACCGACTGTAGAGCAAATCAAAATAACTCTGATTTTGCGTCTGCAAATACCGATCAATCGCTTCTTCATCAGAAATGGTTAATGTGATATTCTTAGTCAATAATGCAAATAAATAGCAATTCAAATCGCACGATTTGGTTTATGTCAAACTCTCTACGAGTTGAGACGAAAAATTTTAAGAAAGTTACAGAATAGGGGAGTTAACGTATTTAACAGTTGCAATATAAGCATAAATCTTAACATTTAGAAACTCGACACTCCCATGTAAATACTGCATTTGGTGAGCAATGAAGCTAAAAAGCTTGAAGCTATTGTAAAATACGACAGATATTATTGAATATAATTGTTTCTGAAGGATATTGAATAAGTGATAGCTATAAGTGAAATATTTAGTATAAAGGTCAAAAAAATAAATATGCTGCTGACATATGAGAAAAAAAATGAGGTAATGCAATGCACTACCTCAACCCTAACCAAATGAAACCATGTGTCAACATACTTATTGTATAATTGACACAAAGCTAATATATAACTTTTTTTTATAAACAATATGCTTTATTTTTTCAATGGTCAATTTCTACTCATAATCAGTGAATGTGTTATCTTATATTCCCCAGTAAATTTAATATTTATCTACATTAGATTTAGATAGACATGTTGACGTGCTTTGCCATTGATCGATTCATGGTGTTTTGAGATTAAGCTGTTTAGCCGTTCAACCTGATAGTATATTACTTAATATTACTTAGATCAAGACATAAACGCACACGACTGAAGAGTGGAGCGAATAGCTACATATCAGAGAGAAACTGAATAGAGGAAGTGCTGGAGCTTACGTGAGATAAGTAGTGTGAAAATAGATATAAAGTATTTCTTAAAGATGAAATCAATAAAATAGAGCTCATATGAAAGGCCATATCAGAAAGCTTGGTATTTCTTAACCTCCTATAAAGCAATAGAATATGAATTACTATTACCACTCAATTAGAACAGCCATCATTATTTTATTTAGTCTGTTTATCAGTATGAGCCCCAATCTAGCACAGAGTGATGAAGATGTATTCTATCTAAAAAAGATATATGACCACACACTTCAGCAAGGCAAATGTTATGACTGGCTGACTCACCTGTCAGAAGACATCGGAGGACGATTAGCGGGCTCTCCTGGAGCGGCAGCTGCTGTAGAATATACGAAGCAAATCATGAGCGAAAATAATTTTGACAAAGTAAGCCTCCAGTCGTGCATGGTCCCTCATTGGGTCAGAGGCGGTACAGAAATTGTCAAAATCGTTAATTCTGATAGAATAGGTACTGTAGAACTCAATGCGACAAGCTTAGGTAATTCCGTGGGTACAGGTGATGGTGGCCTGATTGGAGAAGTCGTTGAAGTCAAGTCCTTAGATGAATTAATGGCCCTGAGTCCAGCTCAAGTTACTGGTAAGGTCGTATTCTTCAACAGACCGATGGATCCTACTCAAATACTGACTTTCAGGGCCTATGGAGGTGCAGTAGACCAAAGAGGATCAGGCCCAGCGAAGGCGGCATCAATGGGCGCAATAGCTGCCATCGTCCGCTCTATGACTACCAGATCAGATGATGTACCACATACTGGAGTCACAGTATTTAATGAAGGAGATAAATTAATTCCAGCACTAGCCATCAGTACCAATGATGCAGATAAACTGTCAGCCCTGCTGACGCATGAAGAAGTGAGTCTCTATATCGAGAATCACTGCGTGATGAAGGAAGATAAAGAGTCTTATAATGTCATCGGTGAAATCAGAGGAAGTCAGTATCCCGATGAGATCATTCTAGTAGGAGGTCATCTGGACAGCTGGGACATAGGAGGTGGCGCTCACGATGATGGCTCTGGCTGTGTACATAGCATTCAGGCTATGACGACTCTCCTTGAGCTGGGATATCAGCCACTCAGAACATGGAGATGTGTCATGTTTATGAATGAAGAGAACGGGCTAGGCGGAGCTTTAGCTTATGCAGCAGAATCAAATGCTAAAAATGAATATCATATGGCCGCTATCGAGTCAGATGCAGGTGGATTTTCACCCCGCGCTTTTGCCGTTGGAGGAGATAAAGATATATTTGAGCAGAAGTTTCCAGTCATCAGAGCCTGGAGAGACATGCTCAGTAGCTATGGCGTAGAATTGACACCCGGAGGAGGTGGTGCCGATATAAATCCTTTGAAGTCTCAGCGCGGCCTGTTATTCGGACTTCGGCCCGACTCACAGCGCTACTTTGATTATCATCATACGGCTATAGACAGGATAAATGCTGTGAATCAGAGAGAATTGGAATTAGGAGCTGCAGCTATGTCAAGCCTTGTATACTTACTAGATAAATATGGAATAGATGGAAAATAAGATTACGATACATGATAAGACTTTCGACGAATATATTTCAAGCGAAAAAATCCAAAATAGGATAAAAGAATTAGCAGCGCAGATTGATCAAGAATATCAGTCTGAAGATATCGTCATGGTAGGAAATCTAACAGGTGCCTTTATCATCTTAGCAGACCTATGTCGATATCTAAGTTCGAGCGTTGATGTGAAATTTGTCAAATACACCTCTTACTCAGGTATGGAGACCACACATGTGGTAGAAGAGAAGATGGGTTTCGATCGAATCAATCTGACTGGAAAGCATGTCTTAATCGTGGAAGACATCATCGATACTGGGATTACTTTAGACTTTTTACTGCAGAAAATTAGAACTCAAGATCCGCTATCAGTTAAGGTATTCAGTTTACTTTTGAAGCCTGATGCAGTGCAGAAGCATAACCCTATTGACTATGTAGGCTTTGAAATACCTAACGATTTTGTCATCGGATATGGCCTGGATTACGATGGTATGGGCAGAGACTTAGGGTCTATCTATTGTCTCTCTTCTGAATGATCTTGACGAATTATAAAAAAAGACAAGGCTAAAGGTTTTCTACCATAATAAAATGTCTTACTTTTGCGACGCGATTGACCCATGGTGTAATTGGTAACACACCAGTTTTTGGTACTGGCATTCAAGGTTCGAGTCCTTGTGGGTCAACTTACAAACTTAGACAACTCATTGATAATCAGTGAGTTGTTTTTGTTTTAAATGGATTTGTTGTCGATATTGTAGTCGATATTCGGGTCTGTAGCTGTCGGTAACTACTTACATTGTTCATCAACATCTAAAACGATTATAGACTCCGCTCTCACTGTAGACATCTCTCCGTTATACACAAAGTCGTCAATATCAGCTCCAGTGGCATTGTAGTCTTTATCAACTTTATATATATTAACATCTTGATCACGCAAATTGATCGTTTTACCAGCATGGCGTAAAGAAATTATTTTGTTATTTTTTACATCTACACTTGCCGTAATCTCTTGCTCACCGCTACCATTACTAATAACTAAGTCCATGCAGAAAGTACCACTAACTGAGTCGCAACTAAATTTGAGTATAATAATTAGAATAATGAAGACTGCAAATAGTAATCTAGGAACCATAAAATGATATATGATATTTCAATATACAAAAATCTCTATGCACCACATTATTGATCTAATTTATAAAGGACTGGGGGGATATTGAGGAATTTAATTGTTACATCGCCCTTCCTTTTTAGATACTACTAGCTTTCTAATACATATGGCAAAAACAGAAACATATTGAAATGAACAAAATATATATTTTATTATAATATAAGAAAGTTTGGTTTAGTATGTTACTTAAAGGGTCAAGTATAGATAATAAGTAGAGATTTTTTAATTCCATTACTGTTAAATTTACCCGAATACACATTGATTTGTATATAGCAGCTTTTGATTTTAAAGGGCATATAGAACGGATGATTCATAAGTAAAAAAGCATGTTTCGATAAACATATAGTATTTTTGCAATATGTCAAACAGAAAGTCTTTATCACCAAAAACCAAGGAAGAGATAAAAACTGAGTGCGCTCGTATATGCTGTATGTGCTATAAGCTTGATTCTGACTTATCATGGAAACATGGACAAATTGCCCACATTGACAGAGATGCTTCTAATAACCTCAACGAGAATTTGGCCTATTTGTGTCAAGACCATCATAATCTTTATGATTCTAAATTTAGTCAAACTCAATCTTTTACACCTAATGAACTACTTAGTTATAAGCAGGATTTACTGGATCATATTAATAGTGACGAATATAAAATTTATGGTAAAACTGTTAATCTTTCAGAATCTTCAGATGACGATATTAATAAAGAGAATGATATAGATGAATTACAAAACGAATCCGATAAATTTTGGACACCACTAGCAGTAAGAATTATTGGAGGAATCATTACTGGAGTTTTTATTATAATTTTTGGTTACTTTTTTAATAGTTGGTTGTCCGTATCGAACAATAATAGTAAAACCATATGTGAGACTGGCTTTTCACCTAAATCTAGGGACTCACTTAAAATCATAATTGCAAGATTCATTGATGACTCTATTGTGAGTAGTACTGAACCAGAATGTATAGGTGCTGCAATCGAAAGAACAATTAAAACCTTCATAGAACAAGAACATCTTCTAATTAAGCCTAAATATTGCTCTAGTATCACTTCACCTACGACTAAAAGTGAATCTAGGCAAATTCTAAAATCGATGAAGGCTGATTTTATAATCTACGGTTATGGACTCATAGGGAATAATTGTGACTCTTCTAGAGTATCATTTAATTATACCTTGTCAGATACTATTATGTTAGGAACTAAAGTACCTAATATCATCGAAGTTCAAAGTAACTCGAATGTAAGAGAAGTAGTCACACCAGAAAGTATAGAAAGCGATGCGATTAAGATGGGTAATACCTCAATGCTCACATTTATTAAATCGCTCTTAAAACTAAAAGAAGGAAAATATGAAGCATCCATATCCTTACTAAATCTTTTACCGGATACCTTAGGAGCAACAAATTCTGATAAAGCATTAATTCTTTGGAACAGAGGTGAAATATTAAGCTCTATTGGTGAACATGCTTTGGCAAAAATACATTTAGAACGCTCTGTTGAGTTAGATCGACATAGTGAATCTGCATATTGCTATTTGGGCACCACTCATAGTAATATGAGAAATTACGAATTTGCCGATTCAATATATACTGAAGGAATAAAATATAATCCCAACTCATTATACTTAAGAGCTAACAGAGTAGCAAATTCATTGAAACTAACGAATATTAATATTGAAAACTCATTGGAAGACATAAATACTGTAATTGCCATAAAACCTAATAATGCATACTATTTATCGATAAAATCGAGACTCTTGTTTTTCCATTTAAAAGATACAATAGGAGCTATAGACTTAATTTCACAAGCAATCTCTCTTGATAGTTTAAATACAAGATATTATTTTGATAGAGCTGTTATGTATTATAAATCTGGACAACAAGACATGGAATGTAAAGATTACCTAAAGGCTATTGAATTAGGCACAGATAACCTAAACATATTATATAACACATTAATTACATGCCCTGATATTGATACCATCGGCATCGCTACTCAACTTATTCAACTATACCCGACGTCTAAAAATTATAGAAAAAGAGCTGGATATTATATGAAAATTGACTCCTTTAATCTCGCAATTGATGATCTTAATATGGCTAGTGAATTGGATCCTGAAAATGAAGATATCCTCAATGATCAGATAGAATGTTTCGAGAAATCAGGTAGTTATAATGAAGCTCTCGGGATTGCCTTAGCTTTTCAAAACCCAAGAGATTCGACTAGACATCAAAAGGAGATAAAGAGATTAAGGAGACTGGCTGAAATTGATCATAGCAAATAGTCCCTTCGCAAATAAGTAAAAAGTCAAATGGATAAACCTAGTCAAGAACAGATAGAAATAATGCGGCAATACTGGAAGAGCATTTACAATAAGGCTGCTCCAATTCTGGAATACAGTAAGGCAGCATCAAATATAAAGTTATTTATAATTGTTTCAGCACTATTAGCAAGTTGTACAACGGATCATTTTCATGACTTAGAAATTATTAGAAGTATCCCTAATGAATATCATGGAAATTATGTCGCTATTGAAAGCGACGAGGGATATAAAATTAGTATTAAAGGTGATGGGATTTATGATATTACTCCTCCAACTTATGATGCTGATTTAGGAATAGACAAAGCAGATTTGTTATATAAAGATATAAGGTGGAATAAGAAAAAGTATGGCCAGCCAATTGTCTTATGTCAGGATGAAAATTGTTATCAGTATTTAAAATTAGCGCTGCGCCTAGAAGATAAGGTACTAGTAATTTGGCCTTGCAATGTTGATTATCCAAGAAGTTACACTGATTATATTTGCACTAATCCCCATACCTATAAAAGGTATTAACATATACTCATAAGATTAAATTTAATTGACGACCAATTCTATCCCACAAAGTATAAAGGATTCTTCTCTTAATATTTAGTTATTAAATCCTTGTTTCACTCTGTAGTTAAATTGTTTTTGGTGATTTACAAGACTTTATATGTTTAGCAATTAATAAATTTATTCAATTTTGTGGTTTGAAGAGAAATCAATCCGCGTGTAGAATTTCCTGTTTTTCTTAATCGGAAATATTGGAGTCGTAGGATTTGGGGAATTGCACATAACAACAGGATAGGTGGATCGATCAAATAGGAGCTGATTATACGCGCGATACAGCCAAAAAAAAGCTCTTATCTGTATTGACTCAACAAAGTACATAAAGTCTCCAGAAAGGGCTGTATTGGCCTCTATGTACCCGTTCGTTATGAGCAATGTAGACGAGCTAACTGGTAACTTTAATGATAGTATACTTCGTTATTCAGAATCCATAAATAAGAATATTTGAATTTCACGAGCTATGGAGCATAGTTTTATACCAAAAAAAAATACCCTGAATTTTAAACTGGATTTAACAATTCATCCATCAACTTAAATGTTAGTGCATATCCCTTACCACATATCTCTCTAAAATTTAAGTTATAAAATATAACTCGTGTAATATCCTTTCTTTCCATAAGTTGGAAAAAGAACGTATCACTGATGTGCGCACATGCGCACTTTAATGCAAACAAGTAATTAATTTTTAATGCTGTTACTTCGATTCTTTTTGAATATTTAGCATTCACTTGTATATGAATTGGTTTATACTTAGCAATCCACTTCATTGTGAAAGAAGCTTTTTTATATTTTGCTACTCTATCACTATCAGTATAATACTTAAATTTATAAATATCATCAAAATAGCTTTTGGATGCCATCAATAAATGCTTTTCAATTAGTACAAGTTCATGTTTGCCAACGTAGTGATGCTCTACAAAAGGCTCAACTTTAATTTTCCAAGTCTTGAATCTAGATAAAACATCTTCAGCAAATTCGGGGTTGTCAAACGTAAATATTTCATTACGCTGACCAATAATGTCTTCCTCCATCTTTTATTATAATCTTGAGATGATTATTTTCCTTCAGACAGACTTTTACAGAGCTGCTCATAGGCTTCTTTAGTAGAATGTGAATTCGTACCAAGATTAGATGCATACTCATCCTCATTAACCTTTGAGCCATTATTTCCTAAACGCTGCTCTGCAAACTCTACAAACTCTGTATCGGATAGTAAATGCTCAAATTCTTTTTTCAATTCATCTAATTTTGATGACATAACAATGGAGTTAAAAATTCGGGTAATATAATTATTTAATTCTTAATATACAAACGAAGTTAGGGCAAAATTTGTTCCATTACACGACAAAATTGGTAAATAATCGCTTTAAAAAGTCTAAAAGTACACTTTAACTGTTATTTTACAAAGAAAAAGACATGGAAATACGAGAAATATTCAGACCCGCAGGTCTTCCTCAACATACTTACGTTCAACAAGATAGAGGAAATTTAGAAAGAACAATAAAATCATCTATAATGTCAAAGGGTGAATTATGTATAGTTACTGGACCCTCAAAAGTTGGCAAAAGTACTCTATATAATAAAGTTCTTAATGATCTTAGAAGAACAAAAATCGAAATCAGATGTCATAGTCAATTGACTTTTGAAGAATTTTGGAGACAAGCTTTGGAGAAAGTTCATTATAGCAGAATATCAGAAATTAGTAATGACTCAACTCTCTCTGCAAACTTGGAATATAAATTAGGTTGGAAAGTACTAGCAGATTTGTTAGGTGAAGCAAAAATAGGAATCTCCGGTGAAAAGTCTGAATCCCAAGTTAGAGAATTCATAACCTCTCAACCAAATCCAGATCATTTGATTCCAGTGCTTCAAAGTACCAATGCAATTTTGGTTGTTGAGGATTTCCATTTCCTTAACGAAGAAACAAGAATCAACATATTTCAACAGTTGAAAATTTTAGTTGATAACAGTATTTCATTAATAATAGTAGAAACAACTAATCAAGTTCAAAAATTAATACGAGGAAATGATAACTTAATCGGTAGAACTTCACAAGCGAAAATTAAACTATGGCAAGAAATTGACTTGGTGAAAATAGTAGAATTAGGCTTTGCATATTTAGGACTAGAGATTGAAAGTGAACACAAACATTTAATAGCAAAAGAAAGTGCTGGACTTCCACTAATAACACAACAAGTATGTTTAAAACTCTTTCATCAAAAAGAAATGTATTATAAAAATGAGATTAGTCAACCATTTAAAATAACTAAAAGTGATATAGCTAAATCAGCAAATTTAGTTGCAACGAGTTCATATTCAAATTATGAGGCACCATACTCTTTGTTAACCAAAAAGACTGATGGAGATACGATTTCAAATATGTTTCCTTATTTAGTTTTCATTTTTTCACAAAATCCAATTAAATCAACCTTGATAAAAAAAGAAATAATTGAAAGACTGCAAGAATATGAAATTGCATTTGAGATTAATCCCTCAACAATTGATATTGCGCTAGAGACATTAAATGAATTTCAAAATCAAAGAGATTTTGAAGTCTTAAATTGGTCTACAAACTTTAAAACCCTCTCAGTGTCACAACCAGCTTTTTTATTTTATTTGCGATGGATTTTACCAATGTCGAACAATATTTCAAATGATGAATTAATTGATAATATTTCATTTATTGATGATGACTTATTTAAAGATATACTTGATCAATTTGAACTATAACTGCACATAAAAAGCGATGATCATGTCAGATTGGCTATCGTCAAATCCGCCAGATATCTTCGAAACGTTATGTATATATCGCCATTTCTTGCATGAGATATGTCCCTAGTTTAGTTATAAGGTTGTAAAATTACTGAGTATTTATTTTGCTGATTGTTTCCGTACTCTTCTTGTCACTATTATATTAGCGTATGGGGCCATTCAAGGATTTTAAGCAGCATATACTATCTAAGCCATATTATCGAAAGGATCTGTTTCTAGAAAACGTGGAACAAGAACTAAAAAAGCTCTACTCTACTATATTACAAGAAGCTTCAACTAAAACACATCTTATTCCATTTTATCAATCGCTGATAAACCATGTTGACGAACTTGAATGTAGCCTTAAGGATGAGTTCGATAACTATGTCGAAATACCTCAGATAAATGATCTTATTAGTTACGCAGAGCCTAAGGACGAACCTGTTCCAGAGCCTGTGACCTTAGACGAACTATTTCACTCTGAAAAGTATAACCATTACCTCGAAAACCCCAAAGGCGATTCATATCAAGAATTTTTAAATCAAAAATTCCAGATAACGTTTACTAGCATAACTGAATTCTTTCAATTCTATAATTCAATGAAGTATCATTTTAAATGTTTGATCATAAGTGAGAACCTCAGTCCGCTGCGTGCCTTTATCTATCAAGAAATAGTCAAGTGCTATTCTAAAAACATTGAGACAATCAAAACCTCCTTAACAGTAGATCAAATTGCGATGTTAGCTAACTTATTTCATAGAGATTTTGCACCCGAAACTGATAAAGCTGTTTTACAACGAATCATCTCTTCTTTCCTTATCCCAAAAAACAGCTCAAAACCTGTATCTGTAAACAATCTTACCAACAGAATGAAAGATGGACATCTCTATTCTGAAATATCGAGAGAAAACCTGAAAGCAATAATTGAAAGTTGGCTAAAAAGTCCTCACTTAACTTCCTCA